>Ga0137380_10005929_pt1 | contig 10877 bp, 7 predicted proteins | sample SagtaG_17_FD_104809 | JGI IMG/M metagenome (GOLD analysis project Ga0137380, IMG submission 104809) | Vadose zone soil microbial communities from Sagehorn Ranch, Mendocino, California, USA - Sage2_L_100_16 metaG | ecosystem: Environmental > Terrestrial > Soil > Vadose zone | place: USA... | reverse complement strand
TTAACAATGAAATTGCCGTGCACTTCCGAGACACGCGCTTTCCCAACCCGCGAATTCTTCAGTCCCAATTCATCAACCAGCTTTCCCGCAGGGCACGAATCGGGGTTCTTGAAAATGCAGCCTGCGCTCTTGGCTGCTGGTTGAGACGTTCGGCGCTTTTGCTGCGACGCCTCCAAATTGCGAACGATCTCTTCTTTTGGCGCAGGTTGTCCGCGAAAGACCGCTGAGACCGCAAAGTTGCTCTCGAGTAACGGGAAATTCCGATAATGCACGTCCAGATCGTCCCGCCTTTTCACGTGCGGATTTCCATCAGGACCCAGATAACGAACGCGCACGACGTTTTCAAAAGTTTGCGCGCCCATCGCGCCAGCATTCATGCGCAGGCCACCGCCGACCGCACCCGGGATTCCCTCCATCCACTCGAGTCCGCCGAGTCCGGCCGTCTTACCGGCATAGGCGACCGCTCTTAGTTTCGCGCCAACCCCCGCAGTAATTTCATCGCCGTGGACTTCGATCTTGTCGAACTCGCCTCCGCACGGATGAGCCACCACACCACGAATGCCACCGTCCCTCACGAGCAAATTGGAGCCGCGCCCGACGACGAAAAGTGGAAGACCTTCGCGGCTGCAATAGCGAATCAGCTCCGCAAACGCGCTTTCGTTACGGGGCTCCACCCAAAATTGCGCCGGCCCGCCCACGCGCAATGTGGTGTGTTTCGAGAGCGGCTCGTAGAGCCTGACGTCGCCCTGCTCCCCGACGATCGCTTTTAATTTCTCGGCAATCACGAGATCGGCGGCCAGGAGAGCCAGTTGCTCGTGAATGTTGCCCGCGCCCAGGCTCATAACCAGATCGCCCGAATCGAGCATGTTACCTACATCGCGATGGACCCGTTCCAAACGTGGCTGATAACTCACCCCGCGATGGCCATGCTTCACGATCTCATCGACAATCGTCTTGCCGCTGAGTCCGGCGATCGGCTCTTCGCTCGCCGGATAAACATCAGTCACCACGATCTTGTCCGCGTCATCAAAAGCGTCACCGAATTCTTTCCGCAACGCTTTGGTGCGCGAATAACGATGGGGCTGGAACATCGTCAGGACGCGCTTGCGCCTCGTTGCCTTTGCCGTCTTCAAGGTCGCTCTGATTTCGGTCGGATGATGCGCGTAATCGTCCACCAGCAGAAAGCGATCACTCTGATACTTGATTTCAAAACGGCGGCGAGCGTGCTCGAACTTGCTCAGTGAAGCTGCAATTTTGTCGAATGAAATTCCAAGCTCGGTGGCAAGGGCGATCACACCGGCCGCATTCTGGACATTGTGCTCTCCGGGGACATTCAGAATCGCTTCGCCCAGCCGCTCGCCGCGCCGATAAACGCAAAAAACCGAAGCAAAATCACGCAACTCAATCTCAGCGGCGCGATAGTCAGCCTTTTCAGAAAAGCCGAACGAGATCGCCTCTTTCCGGTTTGCGCATAACCGCGCGGCATTGGTGTCGTCAACATCGTAAAAAACGGTCCCGGTGGTTTGTTCGATAAGCCGGGCGAAGACTTCTTCAATTGCGGCGAGATCGGCATAGAAATCGAGATGCTCTTCCTCAATATTTAGAATGAGGGAATGTTCAGGATGAAAACAGAGTAGTGTCCCATCGCTTTCGTCGCCTTCCGCGACGAAATATTCGCCGCGCGGATCCCAGTGTGCGTTTGTCCCAAGAATCGGAATCTCGGCGCCAACATAATGCGACGGATGCAGACCGCCTTCGCGCAAAACGTGCGCCGTCATTGCTGAGGTCGTCGTTTTGCCATGCATTCCCGCGATGATGACGGCGCGTTTGGCGCGCATGATCGCGGCCAACGCTTCCGCGCGGCGGACCACGGGTTTGCCCGAACAGCGGGCGCTTACGAGAATCGGATTGTCGGATCTAATCGCGGAAGAAAATACAATCAGATCGGCGTTGCTGGCAGCGACCGCGCGATGCTGGTCATGAAAACATAGCCCGCGCCGTTGCAATCGATCCGTTTCCAGCGTGCTGACTTTGTCAGAGCCAGTCACCTCATGCCCGAGCTCGAGCAAGAGCGCGGCGATCCCGCTCATGCCGCTCCCGGCCACGCCGACGAGGTGAATCCTGTGACGCTCACAAGTGAGCAATCTTGGCAGATCGAGCTCAGAGATGGGCTTCATGCGTCGTATATTTTTCCATGGTCGTAACCACGCGTCCCGCCGCCTCTTTCGGGCTAAGCCTCGAACAATTCGCAGACATCGCCTCAATCAGCTCCGGATTTTCAATTAATTCCCGGATCTTGCGGGCGAGCAGTTCGCCGGTGAGCTCCGATTCCCTCAGGAGGATCGCTGCCTGGCCGCGAGCGTAAATTTCTGCGTTGCGTGTCTGATGATCGTCCGCGGCATAGGGAAACGGAATTAGAATGCCTGGCAAGGAAAAAGCGGCGAACTCAGCGAGGCTCGCCGCGCCAGCCCGTCCGACCACGAGATTAGCGGCGCTGTAAACTTCCTCCATCCGATGATGGAAGGCGGCGACGTAAGCAGGAATATTTTCCCGGCGATAATTATCTGCCACCAGACGCTCATCCCGCGCCCCGGAAAGATGAATCACCTGCAGTGGAACCCCTTGGAAAAAGGGCAACGCTTTGATCATGGCCTGGTTAATTCCGCTGGCGCCCTGGCTTCCTCCCATCACCAGTAATGTCTTCAGATCCTCCCGCAGGCCCAGCTTCTGGCGCGCAAGCTGCCGATCCAAAGGTTTCAGTTCGGTTCGGATGGGCGTGCCGGTAATTTCAGTATGCGCTTTTGGAAAAAACGGTGCGCATTCCTTGAATCCGAGCATGACCGCGCGAACGATCCGGGCTGTCAGCCGGTTCGCCTTGCCGGGAACAGCATTTGATTCGTGAATAAAGGTCGAAATGCCGCGCATTTTTCCGGCCAATACCGGTGCGGTGGAAGTGAACCCGCCCATGCCGAGAACCACCTGGGGTTTGAATTTGCGGTAGATGGAACGACAACGCGACAGGCTCTCGTAAAACCGACGAATGAAACCGAGAATTGTCGGCGAAAATGGCGAAGGCAGTCCGATGGTTGGCAGTTTCTCGAATTGGAAATTTCCGTGGGCGGAAAGGGCGAGCGCGTCAATTTCTTTTTCAGAAACGAGCAACATAACTTCGTGACCGCGATCGCGCAGCACTTCTGCGACAGCGATCCCGGGAAAAAGATGTCCACCGGTCCCTCCACACGCGATCACTGTATTCATAAGAGTTGGCTTCCCATTTTCGGGTAACGTGCAGGCATCAGTCGCATCTAAATTCGCGCTGTCATCCGAGCATGCATGGCGACATGTTTCTTATGTGGTGGTTCAAGAATGCCCTGCCTATAAATATTCAGCAGCAACCCAATCCCGAACATACAGGCGGCGAGATTCGAACCTCCATAACTGATAAAGGGCAGCGGCAAACCTTTATTTGGAAGAAGCGAGGTGGTAACGCCGATGTTTACAGCCGCCTGCAAAGCCAGGAGGGAAACAACGCCACAGCCGAGAAGCAGACCGAACCGGTCTTTCGCATGCAGCGCGATCATGATCCCGCAAACAATGATGACCACAAATAAAAAGACCACCAGCAGGCTGAACCGCAGACCGAGCTCTTCGCCGATGATGGGAAAAATGAAATCGGTGTGGGCGTAAGGGAGGTAAAGCATCTTCTGGCGACCATTGCCCAGGCCGAGGCCTTCCATCCCGCCGCTGCCCCAGGCAATCAAGGCTTGCATCTGCTGCAAGCCCGCATCCTCCTTGAAATTTTGCGGATGAAGAAAAGCAGAGAGCCGTCCCATTCGCTCTGAGATTTGCGTGGCGACGATGAAAAGAGCACCAAGGCCGGTGAACGATACGATGCCAAGCCATAGCGGATTTGCCCCAGCAATGAACATTACGACAAACGCAGCTAGTCCAAGCAAAGCCGTGGTCCCAAGATCGACTTCGCCCAGAACAAGTCCAGCCAGCACACCGACTATTGCGAGCGGAAGCACGAATCCGATGAGCAGATTACCGCCCGATTTTTCGTGCCGTGTAAACCAGGCGGCGAGAAAAAAGATCGCGGCCACCTTTGCCAGCTCGGAAGGCTGAAAAGTAACCGGCCCCACTCCGATCCAGCGGCGCGAACCGTTGATTCGCATCCCGATAGGCGGAACGTAACAGAGCGCCAGGACGATTACTGCGAGCACAAACCAAAGCCACCATGTCCGCTGCCAAAAGTGATAGTCGATGAGCGCAGCCAAAGTGCAGACGAAAAGTCCAATCCCAAACCAAACCGCCTGTCGCCTGATGAAGAAATAGACGTCTCCATGGCTGTTGCGCGCAAACGCACTGGTGCTAAAAAGCATCACGATGCCGATGACGAGCAGTCCCAGCACAGCCAGAAAAAGGATGTAAGCGCTTTTACGATGCATGGTGGGATGGAATTACCCCGTCGGTCTGGGTAGCGCACGCGTCTCGTCCGGCACCGGCCCGAGCGAAGGCGTCCCGCCACCGCGAACTCTTCTGAAGACCGATGCGAGGTGCCTGGCGCGGCAGAAGGAAAGATCGTTGCGGCGAGACGCCGCAACCAACACGCGAGACGCGTGCGCTACCCAGAGGAAAATTGCCTCGTCGATTTTCATTTTTTGTTCTTTTTGGGCTTCGTAGTTTTCGGGATCAAAAGCTTTTGGCCGATTTGCAACTTGCGCGGGTCCTCGATGTGGTTGAGCGCGAGTAGATCGCCGTAGGAGACTTTAAGTTTTTTGGCGATTGTCACCGGGTTATCGCCTTTCACTACCGTATAAATTTTCCCCGACGACACGGGCGCCTTTTCATCTTCGCTTGATTTCGAGTGCTCGTCTTTCGCAATCGGTTTTGAAAGCGAGCGCAACGGTTTCGCCTCAGTACGCGGCACGACCGGCACCGCCGGTTTCGAAGCGTCAGTGTTAATTGCCGATCCCACGCTCCCGGGAGGCGGATTATTTTCCGTATTCGCCAGGGCTGCTGGGGCAAACGAGCCCTGTCGCGTCTTAATGGCGTTGAATGCGATAATTCCAGACACAGCCACCACATGGAGAAGCAACACAATCAGCAACGCTCGAGACAGCTTCATGTTCGGCTCCGACATTTCTCCATAGTCCATCCCGGCTGAGCCGCTGGCGGATCGGCGCGCCGTCGCGGCCCGAAGTTTCTTGCGCCTGAGAGTGAGGCTGGGGATTTTCACTTTCATTTGGGGAGAGCTTGCACCAGTGCGCGAAATTGATCGCCGCGATCGGAATAGCTTTTGAACATGTCGAAGGATGATGTGCCCGGAGAAAAAAGGACGACTTCGCCTGCTTTGGCGATCGTGTGTGCCCGCTCGACTGCGTCCGCGAGCGAGTTGGCGATTTCGGATATGGCGGCGCCGTTCCAAGAGTGCCTGATGTTCTCAGCCATTTCGCCGATCAAAATTGTCGATCTCACCTTTTCTTTCACGAGCGATCGGAGCGGATCGAATGTAAAACCTTTGTCCTTGCCTCCGGCGATCAGAATGACCGGTTTGGTCTGAGCGCGAAGGGCCTTTTCCATTGCATCGATGTTTGTCGCCTTTGAATCGTTGATGTAGGCGACGCCGCCAACTTCGCGCACAAATTCGCAGCGATGCGGTGGCGGCTCATATTTGCAAAGCGGCGGCACCATTTCCGGGAATGACAATCCGCGAGCCATCCCGGCGGCAAGCGTGGCCATCAAGTTCTCGATGTTATGTAAGCCGCGCAGTTTCACCTCCGACAACCGGAGCACAGCCTGGCCATCGTACACGATCATGCCTTCAGATAGGCGAAAGTCCGCTTGATCGGTGTAAGCGCTAAAGGTGATCGCGCGCGCGCGAATCCCGGGGATTTTCTCAATCGCATTAACGACCGCGATATCGTCGGCGGTTTGATTTTCAAAAATCCGCAGCTTGGCCGCTCGATAATCGGCAACGGAACGATACCGGTCGAGATGATCGGGCGCGAAATTGAGCCAAAGGCTGATTGAGGGCCGAAAGGTTTGGATGGTTTCCAGTTGGAACGAGCTCACTTCGACCGTGAGCACGTCGAATGGTTCCTTCTCACGCGCCACTTCCGAAAGCGGTTTGCCGATATTGCCGCAGGCGATTGTTTTCTGGCCGCAGACATTCAACATCTGGGCGAGCAATTCGGTCGTCGTCGTTTTGCCATTCGTGCCAGTAACAGCGATGACCGGAATGTCGCAAGATCGCCACCCGAGCTCGAGTTCGCCGATCACGTCAATCTTGCGGGAGGAAAAATTGCGGGCAAGTCGCGAGGCCGGATCGATACCCGGACTTAAGACAGCCATCTGATAAGGAGATGAATCCTCATCGGCCGCCGTTCCGTAGATCACCTCTACACCTTGTTTTCGCAGATTCTCGAGCGTCGATTTGAGTAGATTCTTCTCCTCAGCGCTATCAAGCACCTTGACGCGTGCACCCTCGGACTGGAGCAATAACGCGGCGGCAGTCCCGCTCAAACCCGCACCAAGAACGGCAATATTCTGATCTCTGTAGCGCAACTTGTTACCTCAATTTCAGTGTCGCCAAACCAAGCAGGGCAAAGATGATCGAAAGAATCCAAAACCGGACGATCACGATGTTTTCCTTCCAACCAGTCAGCTCGAAATGATGATGGAGCGGGGACATGACGAAAATCCGCCGGCCCGTCATTTTGAAACTGATCACCTGCAAAATCACCGAGACCGCTTCGATGACGAAAACGCCGCCGACAACAACCAAGAGAAATTCCTGCTTGGAACAGATTGCGACGACGCCAATCATGCCACCGATGGCGAGCGATCCGGTGTCCCCCATGAAAACTTTGGCAGGGTGACAGTTGAACCAGAGAAAGCCTAGACCGGCGCCGACCAGCGCGGAACAAACAACGGTCAGCTCTCCCGCAAACGGATAAAACGGGACCTGTAGATATTCAGCGATCCGAAAATTTCCTGCCGCATATGAGAGCAGCGCATATGCGAACGCGACCGTGATGGTGCAGCCGATCGCCAGACCATCCAGGCCATCGGTGAGGTTGACCGCATTCGAGGAGCCCACAATGACGAGCGCAAAAAATACGAACGTAAACCAGCCCATGTTAGTGACGACTGGCGCTTTGAAAAAGGGGACGTAGAGCGAACGCGCCTGCACTTCGAGCAACGGGCTGCTGAGGAAAACGGTCGTGACAATCGCTGCCAGAGCGAGTTGGAAAACGAGTTTGAGCCGGGCGCTAATGCCCTCGGATTTTTTCTTTGTGACCTTAAGGTAATCGTCAACGAATCCGAGCGCGCCGAGATAAACCATGCTGAACAAGGCCAGCCACACGAAGCGATTGTCCGGACGAGCCCAGAGGACGCTCGATATAAAGACGGCTCCGATGACGAGGCCGCCACCCATGGTTGGCGTACCCTGTTTGCCGCCGTGCAGTTCGGCAAGGCGATGCACTTCTGCCGCTCCGCGAATGGGCTGCCCCAGCTTGAGCGCGGTCAGTTTTCGAATGATAAAATTTCCAAAAATCAACGTGACCAGGAAAGCCGTCACGGCCGCGGCAATGGCGCGGAATGTGACATACAAGAAAACATGGAAGCCAATGAACTGTTCGCTGAGGCGATGGAGGTAGTACATCATACTGAGACGTCCACTGTCGAATGATGAAGCCGGAATTGTTCGATGACTTCCTCTGTCCGCGCAGCCCGGCTCCCTTTGATCAGCACGAGATCTCCGGGCACCGCTATTTTACTCAGAAGGTCGGCGGCTTCTGATGTCGATCGCACCGCCACGCTTTTTTCCAAACCGGCGTGTTCCGCAGCCTGGGCGATTGTCGCGGCTACATTCCCAATTGTAATCAAATGATCGACTTTTAACGCGGCCGCAGTTTCGCCGATTTCACGATGGCCTTGCTCCGATTCGGAACCAAGTTCCCTCATTTCCCCCAGGACAGCGACACGCTTTCCATCGGCATCCAGTTCCACCAGCGTGCGCAACGCCGCTTTCATGGAATCGGGATTTGCGTTGTAGCTATCGTCGAGAAAACGCACGCCCTGAATCTCTTTGATTTGCAAACGCGCTTTGGTAAGTGGCGCAGCAACGAGGCCGGCAGCGCAATCCTCGAGGGAAAGACCAAAGACTCGACCGGCGGCAACTGCGAGCAGCGCATTTTGCACCATGTGCAAACCAGGTACCGGCAATTGGGCCCGGCAACGGTGCGCTCCCTCCATGATTGTAAAATCTGTCCCGCTCTCGCTCTGAGTGATTTCGCTGGCTCGGATTGTCCCTGTAGTTGTGCCAGCCAGGAGCACTTTACCCCGCGTGCGCTTCGCCATGCTCTCCGTAAATGGATCATCCGCATTTAGAATGACCGTTCCCTTAGCGCCGACAGCTTCGGCTAATGCGCCTTTCTCCGCAGCAATCGCCTCGCGCGATTCCATAAACTCGATGTGCGCGACGCCGATGTTTGTAATGATGGCAACGTCAGGCATGGCAAGCCGCGCCAATGCCGCTACCTCGCCAGGATGATTCATCCCGATTTCCCAGACAGCGACTTCATCGCGCGAAGTCGCCTCCAGGATTGTTCGGGGCAGACCAACGTGATTGTTAAAGTTCCCTTCCGTTTTTGTGACTTGAAAACGGCGGGCAAGGACCGCTGCGGCAAAATCTTTCGTGCTCGTCTTGCCATTGCTTCCAGTGATCGCGACGACTTTGAGCGAGAGCGACCTCCTATAGTTGGCGGCCAGCTCCTGGTAGGCCTGCAAAGCATCTTCTGTTCGAATAAGAGCGAAGGTTTCCGGAAGTGTCCCCTTCCAATTGGACTCCACGATCGCCCCGGCCGCCCCCGCTTTTGCGGCGGCTTGAACGAAATCATGCCCGTCGAAATTTTCACCCCGCAGCGCAACGAATAATTCGCCGTGTTTGAGCGTGCGCGAATCAGTGCTGATCTTCCTGATCAGAACAGTTCCGTCTCCAGAGGAAAAGGAAGCTCTGGCAAACTCGGCGATTTGAGAAAGCGTCAGCGAATTCATCGGATTGGGGATCGCACGTGCCTCGCATGCTCTGCGCGGCGCCCTCGCCGCGCAGAGCCAGGCGTGGAAATGTCCAGGGATACTGTGAACGCCCGTGAGCGATTCGCATACCGAGAGTTGCCGGCGAGGGCGCCGGTAACTGCACGCGAGGCGCGTGCGTTCCCCGGAAGCGTGCGGGCATCGCAAGCCAGAAAATTCGGAAACAAAAATCTCATGGTCAGAACTGCACTGGGTGGTCCTCGATTGCGCGCCGCGCGACTTGAATGTCGTCGAACGGAATGGTGTGATCGGCAAACTCCTGATAATTTTCGTGTCCCTTGCCCGCGATCAACACAATGTCGCGCGGTTGTGCAAGGCTGATGGCGCGGCCAATTGCTTCTATCCGATAGATCACTTTTTCATAGCGACTTGAGCGAAAGCCTTTTTCGATCTCGTCAATGATCGCGCTCGGATCTTCTTTGCGCGGATTATCGGACGTGATGATCGCATAATCGGCACTTCGGTCCACGATCTCGCCCATCAACGGACGCTTTTGCCGGTCGCGATTGCCGCCGCAGCCAAAAACGACAATCAAGCGACCCGGTTCCAGTTCGCGCAGAGTCTTGAGAACATTCTGCAGCGCATCGGGTGTGTGCGCGTAATCGACGAAGACTTGAAATTGTCGCTTCGCCGGAACCATTTCCAAGCGTCCTGGCACTTGCGGACACTTACTTAGACTGAGGACCGCGTTACGCAGACTAATTCCCAAAGCGTTGGCTGCTGCCATTGCCGCGATTGAGTTTGCCACATTAAACCGGCCGATCAGCGGAACACGGACCAGATAACTCTTGCCGCGGGCGTCGAGCTGATAGGAGGTGCCACTAAACTCCACGCGATAATTCGAAGCGCGAAAATCCGCGCGCGCGCTCATCCCGTAAGTGACTACCCCGACGCGTTTGTCGATTTTGTTAAGCATTTGTTCGCCATAACGGTCATCAATATTCACAATTGCTAGGGGCTTCAGCTTTTTTTCCTGGCTCCCGAGTTGTGCGAAAAGTTTCGCCTTCGAATCGAAGTAGCTCTCCATCGTCCCATGAAAATCGAGGTGGTCCTGCGTGAGGTTGGTAAAAACGGCGACATCCCATTCGAGGCCGCGCGTGCGGTCCTGCGCGAGCGCGTGCGACGAAACTTCCATCGTCGCCGCCCGGCAACCGGCGTTGGCGATCTGGGCGAGCAATTCCTGCAAATCAAGCGATTCGGGTGTTGTGCGAATGGCGGGCAAAACACGTTCGCCGATTTCGTAGCGCACGGTTCCAATCAATCCGCACCGCAAACCGGCTTTTTCGCAGATGTGTTTGATGAGAAATGTGGTGGTGGTTTTTCCGTTTGTGCCGGTCACCGCTGCCAGTTTTAATCTCCGCGCGGGATGCCCGTAGAAAATCGCGGAGAGATCAGCGAGCGCAGCGCGCGTATTTTCGACGACAAGACAGGTGGCGCGCGGAGTTTTCTCCTCGCGTTCCGTGACGATCACTGAGGCGCCTTTTTCGATGGCCTGGCCGATGAATTCGTGTCCATCGGTTTGTTCACCCCGCAATGCCATGAACATGCCATTCCTTTGCATTCGCCGCGAGTCATACGCGATGCTTTCCACCGGGCGATCAAGTGTCCCGATGACCTGGCGAATTGGAATCGCGGCGACAAGAGTTTTGAGCCGCATGGGGTTTCAACACCTCCGCCCGCCGTATGGCGGGATGGATTCGCTGCGGCGAAGCGGGGCAAGGCGTTCAAGGACGTGAGGCATTGGTTAAGGCGACTCGGTCGACCGGCACCGTCTT
>Ga0137380_10005926_pt1 | contig 10879 bp, 8 predicted proteins | sample SagtaG_17_FD_104809 | JGI IMG/M metagenome (GOLD analysis project Ga0137380, IMG submission 104809) | Vadose zone soil microbial communities from Sagehorn Ranch, Mendocino, California, USA - Sage2_L_100_16 metaG | ecosystem: Environmental > Terrestrial > Soil > Vadose zone | place: USA... | reverse complement strand
TGGCGTCGGCCGCCACCCGGGCGCCCGCCGAACCGATCTTCCTCGCGCGGCAATACACGCGCTGCACGACGTGTCATTTCTCTCCGACGGGCGGCGGCCTGCTCACGCCGTACGGCCGCTCGCTCTCGCGCGAGGAGCTGTCGACGACGGGGAAGAGCCGCGCGCCGCCCGCGAGCGGCAGCGCGCCCGCCGCCGGGTGGGACTTGTCGGAGAACCGGTTCGGACCCGTCAGCGCCGGCATCGAGGTGCGCCCCGCGCACCTGGACGTCCGCTTCGAAGGGGGAAGCGTCACCCGCGATTTCTTGATGACCGCCGACGTCATCGCCGCTTATCGCGTGAACGAGTGGACCGTCTACGGGGAGCTGGGCCGCCAGCCCAGGCTCGATGGGACGAAGATCGACTCATACGAATATTGGGTCGCCCACCAGGCGGAGAAGGGCCTTGGGGTGCGGGTCGGGCGTTTCCTTCCGGCCTACGGCGTCGCCCTCGCCGACCACACCGCCTTCACGCGCGCGCCGCTCGGCCTCGACACGTACGACCAGGTCTACGGCCTGGAGGTGAGCCACTCCGGGGATCGCCATCTCCTCCAGGTCACCGCCGCGCCGGGGCGGGCCGATTCGATCCTGCACGACGACGGTCGCCGCGCGTTCACGGCGGCGGGCCGGCTGCAGATGGACCTCGGCCCGCGCAGCGTGCTCGTCGTGTCGGGACTCTACCGGGGCGCCTCCCGCCTGGACGCGCGCAACGGCACGGGCGGCGTCGCCTTCGGGTTTGCCCCCGCCGCCCGCCTCAGCACGTGGACCGAGGTGGACGCGCAGGTGCAACAGGGTGCGACGGGGGCGCCCGCGTACACGCTGCTCAACGAGACCGGCCTCGAGGTGTACCGCGGCGTGTGGCTGAAGTTCTCCCCCCAGCTCCGCACCGAGCTCGGCAACACGGCGGGGGGCGCCTTCCGGCTCGCCTTCGAGGCCAACCTGCTGCCGCGGACGCGGTGGAACGTCGACCTGTCGTTCTACCGCGACCGGGGCCGTGCGACCGGCCTCGTCACGAGGACGCTGCTCGCGCAGCTCCACTTGTATCTCTGAGTTCGTGCCCGTGTAACATGGTCGAGCGGACCTGCTGACAAGGAGGTTCCGATGGCTGATTCTCCGAAGCTCCGCGTGGCGGCGGTGGGGGTCTTTCTCCTCCTCGCTCCCGCCGCTTTTGCGGCTCAAGACAAGGTGCCGGCGCGCCTCGCGCAGGCGCGCTACGTCGCGCTCGCCTACGACCTCGGCGATTCCATGCTGAGTGAGACGGAAGCCCTCAAGAAGCCGGCGCGGGTTCTGCCCGAGGACCGAGAGGCGCTCCAGAGCGTCCGGAACATGATCGAGAAGTGGGGCCGCTACGTGATCACCGTGAACCCCGGCCAGGCGGAGTTGCTCATCACGGTGCGAGCCGGGCGGCGGGCATCGCTCGAGGCAAGCGTCCGCAGCGGCGGGAGTCGCCCCGCAGCGGGCGCGGCGGGAGCCGGTTCGACGACGGGCTCCTCGTATCGAGGGGAGGCCTCCTCGGGAGATGACATGCTTTCGGTGTACGACGGCTCGGCCCTGATCTGGCGCGAGCAGCGTCCCGGCGGCCTTTCGGGCCGTTCGTCCGCTCTGTTCGAGGACTTCAAGGCCGACGTCGAGCGCTCCGCCAAGCACCCCTGAGAGTGACGGGGAACACGTTCCGCCAACCCGGCTGGGGGCGTAGACTTGCCGCGTGCGCGCCTCCCTCCGGCTCGCCGGCGTGCTCGTCTCCCTTCCGCTGGCCGCCGCCTGCGGGCAAAGCTCCGAGCGCCGTACCGCCAACCTGATCGACGACCTCCGCAGCCCCGACGCGGCCGCCGTGGACCGAGCGGTGCGTCAGCTCGTGGAGATGGGGGAGCCGGCGGTGCCCGCGCTCATCGAGGCGTTGAAGGATCCCGAGGCGCGGGTGCGCAACGCGGCCGCTTCGGCGCTGTGGGGCCTGGGGCCGAAGGCGCGCAGCGCGGTCCCGACGCTGGCCGCGGCCCTGGCCGACAGCGACGACGGCGTGCGCCTGGGCGCGGTCATGGCGCTCGAGAGCGTCGGACCCGATGCCGCCGCCGCGGTGCCTGCGCTCTCCCGGGCCGTGCGGGACCGCGACGGCAACGTCCGGCTCTGGGCGGCCAAGGCGCTGGCGAAGATCGGCCCCCCGGCACGCTCGGCGCTGCCGGCCCTCAACGAGGCCGCCCGCTACGACTCCACGCGCGCGGCGGCCGAGGACGCGATCCGCGCGATCCAGGCTCCCTGAACGCCGCCGCCGCGATCAGGAGAACGTGACGAGCGCTTCCATGCGCTCCCCGGCGAGCAGGCGCGCGTGGCGACCGTCGGCACCCAGGTGGTGGACGGCCGTGCCCGTGCAATAGACGATCGACCCGTCGTCGGCCAGGTCGAACGAGAGCACCCCTTCGGCGATCGTCTCCGGCCGCTGTCCGGGCCGGATCCGGACGAGGTGCCAGCTCCGGGGCACGGACGGGGACGGCTCGTCCCCGGCGCCGGCCTGTTCCGCCTCGAGCAGGTTCGACCAGACCATCATCTGTCGGACGTCGGCGCCCTTCTGCCGCGCGCCGGCCGTGGTGAGCGGCTTGCCCGTGTAACGGGCGCTGAAGAAGTTGAGGTACTGGAAGACGGCGAAGAGCAGCCGGGCGGGAACCAGGACGACGTCGAGCAAGGCCGCGAAGAAGGATCGCTCCTGGCGCCGGCGGGGACGGCGGAGGCACAGGAGGGTGCCCTGCGCGTCGAGCTGCGGGCAGAGCAGGTCGGCGTCGGGGTCGGTGGCCAGGGTCTCGAGCGCGCCGGTCTGGATGTCGAGCCGGTGCACCTCGGAAGGGTCGAGGGCGGCCGCGCGGCCGGCGGCGTCGCGGCCCACGCTCGCCGACTGGTAGACGAGCCGGGCGCCGGGACCGGGCGCCCACGCGGGGAAACGGTCCTGCGCGTCGCCCTCGGTGACCTCGCGCAGCTCGGTGGCGTCGAGGCCCATCACGGCGATGCTGGAGGTGCCGTCGGGATGGGGCACCGAGCAAGCGATGTGCTCGCGTCCGGGCGCCGCCCTCACGTCGCGGATCCGCAGCGTCGAGCCGTGGAGGAGCCGCCGCTCCGATCCGTCCGTCGCCGTGAACAGGCACACCGCGCTGCGCCCTTCCGTGTCGAGCGCGTAGAGCAGCTCTCCGGGACGGGGGCCGCGCGTCAGGCTGGTGATGGCGACCCGCATGGCGCCATCCTTCTCGGGCGTGCCCCACAGCAGCCCCGACATGAAGCGAGCCCCGCGGCCCTCGGCCTTCCAACTGTGCTTACGCTGGATCTCCACGTGGCGGTCGCGCATCTGCTGGCCGAACGCGCTGTCGAAGGCGCGCACGGGTGCCTCCCCGACCTTCACATGGAGCCGACCGCCCGCCAGGTAGGCCAACGACGGGGGCGACATGGCGGTTAGGGTACGGCAGGCCGGGATAAGATCAAAACATGGTGCGTCCCCTGTTCCTGGCGGCGCTGCTCAGCTCCGCATGCTCGCCGCGCGAGCGTGGGGGGTCTGGGCTGCCCAGCGACCGCGCCGCGGAGCTGCGGAACGACGCCTTTGCCCGCGCCCGGGTCTGGCGCGAGCCGGCGATACCGGTGCCGGAGGCGGACTTCCGCGCGAACCCGCCCGGCACGGACTCGTTCGCGCCGGAAGCGGAGCTGGTGTGCAGGTTCCTGCTGAGGCGCTCCGGCGGGCGGACGCCGAAGTTCCATTGCGTGCTGCCCACGGGCGAGGTGATCAAGGTCAAGTACGGCCGCCGGAACCCCGAGCCCTTCGCGGAGGTCGCGGCCACGCGCCTGCTCTCCGCGCTCGGCTTCGGCGCCGACCGCATGTACCGCGTCGCGCGCGTGCGCTGCTTCGGCTGCCCGCCCTATCCCCATTCGCACTTCGCGTGGCTCGACAGCTTCTTCACCCGTGAGGGCGAGTACGTCGACATCGCGCCCGCCTCGATCGAGAGGCCGTACCCGGGCCGGAGGATCGCGTCGCCCGGCGCGGACGGGTGGGCCTTCCACGAGCTGGAGCACGTCGATCCTGTGAAGGGCGGCGCCGGCCGCGCCGAGATCGATGCGCTGCGCCTGGTGGCGGTGTTCCTCGCCGACTGGGACAACAAGGCCGCGAACCAGGAGCTCGTCTGCCTGCCCGGCGGCGAGGATCCGGCGGGCGGCTGCCGCTCGCCGTTCGCGTTCCTGCAGGACCTGGGGGCGACCTTCGGTCCCCTGGCGATGAACCTCGAGGCGTGGCGGCAGCTCCCGGTCTGGGCCGATCGCGTCACGTGCCGCGTCAGCATGAAGTCGCTGCCGTATCAGGGCGCCACGTTCGTGGACGTCGACCTCACGGAGGGCGGCCGCAATCTGCTCGCCTCCCGGATGCGGCAGCTCCGCGACGCGCAGGTGCGCGATCTCTTCGACGCCGCCGGCTTCGCCCAATACGCGCGCGGGCCCGACTCCAACCGCGACCTCGACGGCTGGGTCGGCGCCTTCAAGGCGAAGGTCGCCGAGATCGCCGACCGCCCGCCGTGCCCCACGCCGTGAGCGCCGAGCACGAGACGGTCCCCCGGCCGAGCTTCTACCGCCGCTGGCTCTCGCCCGAGGGCTATCTGGGCCTGCACCTCGTGATCGGCTTCGTGGTGGCCACCCTCGCCTTCGTCGCCTTCGACTACGTCGCCGACAAGGTGTTCGCGACCCCCGACATCCGGAAGGCCGACCTCGAGGCGCAGATGCTCGCGCGCCGGCTGGTCTCGCCCCGCCTCACGATCATCATGCAGACGATCTCGGTCTTCGGGACGCTCCCGGCGCAGGTGTCGTTGTCGCTGGCCGTCATCGCGTGGCTCCGCAAGGTGAAGTCCCACCGGCGCCTCTACGCTTTCGTCGCCACCATGGCCGGCGGGGCGGCGTTGAACGGCCTCATGAAGCTCTACTACCACCGCGCGCGCCCCGACAGCCCGCTGGTCCTGGCTCACGGTTACAGCTTCCCCAGCGGCCACGCGATGGCCTCCGTCTGCTTCTTCGGGAGCCTCGCCTATGTCGTCTATTTCACGGTCGATCGCCGCCGCTTCCACCGCCTCGAGGCCGTCATCGCCTGCGGGCTGGCGGCGCTGGCCATCGGAGCGAGCCGGATCTACCTCGGCGTGCATTACTTCACCGACGTGGTGGCGGGCTTCGCGGCAGGGCTGGCCTGGATGGCCGTCTGCTTCTCGGGCGTGGAGGCGTGGGTCCGATGGACCGACTACCGCGCGTCGCGGCGGAAGGCGGCGGCGAAGGTGGCCATCTAGCGGGCCCGGGCCACGACCAGCGTCATGTCGTCTTCCTGCTCGCTGCCGCTGAACTCCGCGACGCGGCGGATCACGACGTCGACGAGGGCGGCCGCCTCGAGCGTGCGGTGGGCCCGCAGGATCTCCACCAGTCGCGCCTCGCCGAACTCCTCGCCGGCGTCGCTGAAGGCCTCCGTGATCCCGTCGCTGAAGAGCGCCAGCAGGTCGCCGCGCTCGAGCTGCACCTCGTCGGCGGCGCACTCCCATTCCTCGAGCAGACCCACCACCGGCGCCGTGGGGGCCAGCCTCTTCACGCTGCCGTCCTCGCGCAGGACGACCGGCGGGTTGTGGCCGCAGTTGGCGTAGACGAGCCGCCGGCCGGCGTCGTCGTACAGGCCCAGGAACAGCGTCGCGTAGCGGTTCGCCTCGCTCGTCCGGTAGAGAAGCTCGTTGACGTGGCGGAGCTGCCGCGGCAGGTCGAGCATGTCCTGGGCGAGCCGGCTGCGAAGGCTGGCCTGCAGTCCGGCCATCACCAGCGCGGCCGGGAAACCCTTGCCCGAGATGTCGGCGAGCACGAGGCCCGTGCGGCCCGGACCCAGATCGAGAAAGTCGTAGTAGTCGCCTCCCACCGCGCGGGCCTGCACGCAGCGGGCCGCGCACTCGAGCGTGCGCAGCGACGGGGGCTGCTCGGGCAGCAACTTGCTCTGGACCTGCCGCGCCAGCTCGATCTCGTGGGCGGAGCGCCGCTCCATCTCGATACGGTTCGCCATCTCCTCCGCGAGCCGGATGTTGTCGAGGGCGATGGCGGTCTGGCTCCCGATCGACGCGAGAAGCTGCTTGTCCTCGCCCGAATAGGGATCCTCGGACAGCCGTGCCGCCAGCACGATCAGGCCCGTCAGCCGCCCGTCGCGTCCCAGGATCGGGACCAGGCAATCGGGATCGACCGGGCTCGGCGGTCCCGGCAGGGCGGAGCCCTCGGACCACGTGCGCGGCACCTCCCACGGCCGCCCGCGCCGGGCAAGATCGGCGAGGATCGGCAGCCGGAGGTCCAGCGCCTCGCCCGCGCCCGAAGCGCCCGCGCTCGGAGGCATCCGCGCCAGCGTGCCCCGCCGCGATTCCAGGAACACGTCGATCGCGCGCGGATGGAGGGCGCTCGTCAGGCAGGGCACGAGCAGCGCCGCCAGCTCCTCGCGGCTCGTCGCGCGGCGGGCCCTTTCCGCAAGGTCCTGGAGGATCTGACGCGCGTCGTACGCTCCGCGGAAGAAGGCATGGTCGATGCGGCCCCGCACGCGTCTCTGCAGGCTCGTGCCGGCCAGGACGAGCGCGGTCCCGAAGCCGGCGCCCATGACGATCCCGGCCGGCTGGGCTCCGGGGCCGAGCCGGCGGCCGAACGAAAGGGCGAAGTACGAGGTGGCCGCGATGCCGCCGATCAGGAGGAGCCCGGCGAACCCGCGCTGCACCAGGAGGTAGCGTGCGCTCCGGCGCAGGAGGACCGGGATCTCCAGCACGCGGTGCTTCACGACCGCGTAGGCGAACGACAGCGGGATGAGGAGCAGGCACAGCACGCACGGCGCCCAGACCCAGAAGGGGAAGTTCTCGTAGGGACTGTGCCCCAGGTAGTCCGCCGCCGCCGACATGGCCAGGGCCGGGAGCAGGCCGACCAGCGTGCCCCACAGGATCACGCGGCTCCTGCGCTTCGCGGCCGGCGGTCCGGTCATCGCGTTGCCGACGAGCGACACCAGGCCGAGCCCGAAGCCGACGAAGTAATAGGTCATCAACGGACCGGCGAGCGGCACGACCAGGCCCCGGGCCAGGCCGACGAGCGGCTCGCGGCTGCCGGCCACCAGCGCCCACGCCGCGAGCGGCAAGGACACGGCGAGGCCGGCGGCGAGCCAGGCCGTCTTCAGCCAGGGCAGCCGCCGATCCAGCGGCGACGAGGCCGGGAAGACCGAGAAGAAATAAAGGAAGAAAGCGGGCCAGCAACCGTAGAAGAGGATCCTGTAGGCGAGGAGGAACCCGCGGATGAACGGAGCGGCGATCGCCTCGACGAGCGGCGCGCCCGCGATGAAGCCCGCGAACAGGAGCGCCAGGAGCCATGCGTTCCGGTCCTGCACGCGCAGGAAGAGCACCGGTACGGCGACGGCCACGAAGAGGACGGGATACGAGCCCAGGAACTCCTGCGCCACCCGCCGTGAGGGAGCGATGGCGACGTCCGGGGGCGGACCGAGCGTCGCCTCGAGAAGCACGGGATGAGGCGCGCCCGGACGCGTGACGAGCAAGCGGATGCGGTCGCCGGGATTGCGCTTCGCGACGGGCTCCAGCAGCGGGCTCCCGGACCTCGGGGGCCGGCCGTCCAGCGTCACGATGCGGTCTGCGGCGAGGATCCCTGCGCCGCGGGCGGGGCTGCCGTCCTCGACGGCGCGCACCTCGAGGGCCTCGCCCTCGCCCAGATCGATGCCCAGGTACGCGCGGGGACGCCACCGGATGCCGTAGATCCAGACGGCGCTGTAGAGGATCGTGGTCGTGGCCAGGACGCCGGCCAGGATCAGGAGCAGCGGACGCGGCCAGCACGAGAAAGCCCGCATCGCGCGCCCATCTTAGCGCGGGCGGTGCGCCCGCTCGACGCGAGCGGCCCGGCTACCTTGCCTCTACGGCCTCCCCGCGGCCGCGGAGCGGCGACTCGGACGGGATCGGCTCGCCCCAGACGTAGTGCGAGAACCAGTCGAGGTTGTGCTGGAGGACGGCGCGGTTCGACTTCGGCTTCGTGATCCCGTGGCCAAAGCCCGAATAGACGATCATGCGGGCGGGCACGTTCTGGTCGCGCAGCCCGCGATACAGCTCGTAGCCGTTCGGGATCGGCACCCTCTTGTCGGCCTCTCCGTGCTGGATGAGCGTCGGCGTCTTCGCCTGCCGGATCGTGGTGATCGGCGAGGTGCGCGCGTAGATCTCCGGGTCGTCCCAGGGCGTCGCCTTCAGGTACTGGCGCGTGAAGGGCGTGATGTCGGTGTTGACGTAGTAGGTGGTCCAGTCGCTGATCCCCGCGCCCACCGAGACCGCCTTGAAGCGGCCGGTGTGGGTGGCGAGGAACGCGGAGATGTACCCGCCCTGCGACCAGCCCATGACGCCCAGCCGGTCGGGATCGGCCAGCCCTCGCTCGACCAGCGTGTCGACGCCGCTCATCACGTCCGCCATGTCGCCGACGCCGAGGTTGCGCACGTTGAGGGCGCGGAACGCGGCGCCGTATCCGGCGCTCCCGCGGTAGTTCGGCTCGAGGACGATCGCCCCCTTGGCGAGGAACTGCTCGATCGGATAGTAGCGGTTGCCGGGGTTCGGCAGCGGGCGTGAGATGCCGGTCGGCCCGCCGTGGATGACCACCAGCAGCGGGTACTTGCGTCCGGCCTGGAAATCCGCGGGCTCGTGCAGCACGCCCTCGATCTCCGTCCCGTCGCCGCTCCTCCAGCGCACCAGCTCGACGGTGCCCAGCGTCCAGCCTCGGGTCTGGGCGCTCATCTCGGTCAGCGTGCGCGGCTGGAAGCGCGCCAGGCTCGAGACCGCGATCTCCGGAAGGCCGCGGTCGCTGGACAGGACGAACGCCGCGGTCTTGAAGTCCCGGCTCAGCGAGATCCCGCCGAGAGCGAGGCGGTCGGGAGCGGATACCCGGGTGATCGCGCCCGCGGGCGGGATGCGGAAGAGGTGGGAGCTCGTGCGCTGCAAGCCGGAGAACCAGATCCCCTCGGGTCCCCAGCCGAGCAGGTGCGGGTCCTCGTCGTACGACGCGGTCCGGTCGCTCACCTCCGCGGCGGCGCGGGCGGGCCGCTTCTCGACGTCCTCCAGCCGGACGGTCGCGATGTGGCCGTTCGCGTAGTAGTGGCCGGGCGCGCCGAGCGCGGTCTCGAAGGCCAGCTCGCGGCCGTCGGGCGAGAACGCCGGCGCGTCGTCGGGGCCGGGCAGGTTCACGATCGGCTTGGCCTCGCCGGGATGCCCGCGGCGGACGAGGTACAGGTCGGACTCGCTGCCGAAGGCGAGGAGCGGGTTGGCGGTGGCGGCGAACGCGATCGCCGTCGAGTCCGGCGACCAGTCGAACGAGGTCACGTTCAGGTGCGGGTCGGAGGTCAGGGGAGTGGCGGCGACGGGCCGTCCTTCGCGGTCGGCGGGGAAGAGGTCCACCGTCCAGAGCTGGTTCTGGTCGTAGTCGCTCTCGACGACCTCGTAATCGCCGTACGTCTCCTTCCGGTCCTTGCGCGATTTCGATTCGGGCGCCGGCGCGGCGAACGCGATCGACCGGCCGTCCTTCGACCACTGGAACGAGTCGATCTTCGCTCCATGGGCGGTGAGCGGCCAGGCCTCGCCTCCCGCGGGGGAGATCAGCCAGATCTGCCGCGGGTCGGGCTTGGGATCGGGCTCGGGTCCCGGGCCGAGATCGCGCTCGGTGAGGAACGCGATCCAGCGGCCGTCGGGCGACCACTGCGCGCCGCTGGCGGCCTTCTTCCCGCGCGTGAGCTGGACGGTGCGGCCGGAAGACACCTCGACCACGAAGAGCTGCGTCGGGTACGCGTTCTCCTTCCAGTCGGTCTCCTGCCGCTCGTAGGCCACCAGGCGCCCGTCGGGTGAGATCTGCGGGTTGCGAACGCTCATGAGCGAGAGCGACTCGTCGAGGGTGGGCGGCGCGGCCGCGGCCGGCAGCGAGGCGAGGACGGCGGGGAGGAGAAAGAAGGCGATGCGCATGGCGGATTATGTCATGGCCGGTCCTGGCGGCTTCCCCGGCCGGGAGCTAGAATGGTGGGCTCACGGAGTGAGGAGGACGCCATGGCACTGCGCATTGGAGACGAGGCCCCGAACTTCAAGGCCGAGACGACGCAAGGCCCCATCGACTTCCATCAGTGGATCGGCGACGGCTGGGCGGTCCTGTTCTCCCATCCCAAGGACTTCACGCCGGTCTGCACGACCGAGCTCGGCTACATGGCCAAGCTCGAGCCGGAGTTCAAGAAGCGCAACGTGAAGGTCATCGGGCTGAGCATCGATCCGGTCGACGACCACAAGCGGTGGGCCAAGGACATCGAGGAGACGCAGGGAAAGGCGCCGAACTACCCGATCATCGGCGACGCCGACCTCAACGTGGCGAAGATGTACGACATGATCCACCCCAATGCGACCGGCGGGAAGCGCACGGCGGCCGACAACGCCACGATCCGCTCGGTGTTCGTGATCGGCCCCGACAAGAAGGTCAAGCTGACGCTGACCTACCCGATGAGCACCGGCCGGAACTTCGACGAGGTGCTGCGCGTGATCGACTCGATCCAGCTCACGGCCAGGCACAAGGTGGCGACGCCGGTGAACTGGAAGCAGGGCGAGGACGTGATCATCCTGGGCTCGGTCTCCGACGACGAGGCGAAGCAGAAGTATCCGGGCGGCTGGAAGGCGCCGAAGCCGTACCTGCGGATCGTCGCCCAGCCCAAGTAGCGGACCGCTCTACCCGGCGCCGGCCACGACGTCGCGGACGATGACGCCGCGCACGTCCTGGGCTCAGCGGAAATCGTGCGACGGCACCGCGGCGCCTCTCGGGCAGGGCTCCAC
>Ga0137380_10005925_pt1 | contig 10880 bp, 7 predicted proteins | sample SagtaG_17_FD_104809 | JGI IMG/M metagenome (GOLD analysis project Ga0137380, IMG submission 104809) | Vadose zone soil microbial communities from Sagehorn Ranch, Mendocino, California, USA - Sage2_L_100_16 metaG | ecosystem: Environmental > Terrestrial > Soil > Vadose zone | place: USA... | reverse complement strand
TGGGAGCGGGCATTTTTGTCCGCGTGCTGGCCATCTTTGCGATTGCAGCGTGGTTGCTAGCCATCGTCAACAATGTCTGGATGGCACCTCGATCGGCGGCGGCGCTGGCTAATCTGCAGGATAAGCTGAAGTCCTCACAGGCGTCGTTTGAAGTACAGCCACGCGTGTTCTACGAGGACTTTAAGAATTATGTTCTATACGTTTCGGACTCGAGCTCGGCCGCTGGGGCGGCGCTATGGAGGGGCGTATTCCTGGCGGACATCAGCAGTTCGGCGCCCACGATCACGTTAGCGAATAGCGGCGTGGTGGTGAGCAATGGGCCGGAGAAGCTGCGCCTACACCTGAAAAATGGAGCGCAGCATGAGACCGGGCATGCCGCCGACCAGTATTCCATTTCCACCTTCGGGGAAACCGACATTCCCATTCAACTCCCGGCGACAGAGAACAAGCAGCAGCGCGAGATGGTCCCAGTGGCTGAGTTCAGCACTCGCGAACTAATGGAGCAATCGAGGCGCGCCGGACCGGCCTCACGCTGGTATGAGGTGGAATTCCATCGGCGGCTGGCGTTGCCGACGGCCTGCTTGGTCCTGGCGCTGGTGGGAATTCCGCTGGGACTTTCGGCAAAAAAGGGCGGCAAGTCCACCGGTTTCGTGCTGACGATCGTGCTGGTATTCATCTATTACTTCGTGTCGCTGGCGGGAGTATCGTTCGCACGCCAGGGGAAGCTCTCACCGGCGTTCGGGGTATGGCTGGCCAATGTTGTTTTCTTTCTTGGCGGGGCGGTATTGCTATGGCGGGTTGACCGCATGCCCATGGAGTTGGGCTCAGTGAGAAGCACATGGAGCCGGATCAAGCGGCACCTACAGCGAGTGGGAGAAAAGGTGAGCAGCCGCATTCGCGGCGATGTCTTGGAACGTGGCGACTCCGGCCGGCTCATCGCCCGCTTTCCCTTGCTGATTGATGACTACATCCTGCGCGATTTCTGCATCTATCTGGGACTGATCCTGAGCACATTCATGGTGCTCACGCTGGTTTTCACATTTTTTGAATTGCTGGCAGACATTGTCCGCAACCGCGTGCCGCTGATCACCGTGGGTGAGTACCTGGCGGATGTGTTGCCTTCGATCGTATATCTCACCACGCCCCTGAGCGTGCTCTTGGCAGTGCTGATCACCTTTGGATTGATGCAGAAGGCGAATGAGATCACCGCTATGAAAGCCACCGGCATCAGCCTCTATCGTATAATTGTGCCGGTACTGGTGATTGCCGCGGTTTTGGCGGTGGGGCTTTTCTTTTTTGACCAGTTTTATCTGCCGTACGCCAACAAGCGCCAGGACGCGCTGCGGAATCGCATTAAGGGCAAGCCGGCGCAGACCTATCTGCGTCCAGAGCGGAAGTGGATTTTCGGCGAGCACTCGAACATCTACTATTATGAATTTTTCGACTCCTACGCCAACCGCTTTGCCAATATTTCTGCATTCGAGTTTGATCCCCGAACCTTCGAGATCACAAAACGCGTCTTCGCGGCGCGAGCGCATTGGGAAGATGACCTGCAGAAATGGGTGTTCGAACAGGGATGGGAACGCTCCTTTCGGGGGGAGGCGATTGAAGGCTTCCGCAAGTTCGACGTCGCCACTTTCAACGAGCTGAGCGAGCCTCCGGGATACTTCAAAAAAGAAGTGAAGCAGTCTTCGGAAATGAATTATGACGAGCTACGCCGGTATATCCAGGACCTGCAGCAGAGCGGCTTCGATGTGGTGCGGCTGAAAGTACAACTGCACAAAAAATTCGCCTTCCCCATCGTTACCTTTGTGATGGCAGTGCTGGCCATTCCTTTCGCGCTTTCGACGGGGCGGCGCGGCGCGCTGACCGGCGTGGCAGTGGCGATTGCGATTGGCGTGGGCTATTGGATGACCTCAGGCCTTTTCGAGGCTATGGGCAACGTGAACCAATTGCCGGCGGCGATGGCGGCCTGGTCGCCTGACGTAATTTTTATGCTGCTGGGTGGATACTTGATATTGAAGGTACCGACATAAGACTCAACCAACTCTTGAATGACATTGTCCTAAGCGTTTTGCCCGGGGTAGAAAATCTTCTCTCTCGCAGATGACAAAAGATAAGTGCGGTCGAGGCCGGGCTTCCATTCCGCTCTAGTCGGCATCTGAGTCCAACACTGCTAAAATTTCATCTAGACAATAGCCGTTCAAGGAAAAACCCAGGAGAACTCCCCAAACCTGCATGCTCAAGAACCTGCGACCACTGGCGCCTTACGTCAAAAAGTACTGGCTGAAGTACCTGCTGGGCACATTTTCGGTGCTGTTCCACAACGGCATATGGATCCTGTTTCCGCTGGTCATCCGCCGCGCAATTGACGATCTCAACACGGGGGTGAGCCGCAACAAGCTGGTCACTTATTCGCTGCTCCTGGTGGCGGTGGCGGTGACCAAAGGCATCTTTCAATTTCTGACCCGCTGGATTGTTATCGGGATCTCGCGGGAAATTGAATTCGACCTGCGCAACGACCTCTTTCGCCACCTGGAAGAGCTTTCCTACTCTTTTTACCAACGGACGCGCACCGGCGACATCATGGCGCGCGCTACCAATGACCTCAATGCAGTGCGCATGCTGCTCGGGCCAGCCATCATGTACACAGCCAATACCATTGTGTTCACTGCGGGCGCGCTGGTGTTCATGTTCAGCATCAGTCCCAAGCTCACGTTCTATGCATTTCTGCCGCTGCCGATTGCCAGCATCGTGATCCAGTATTTTGGCCGGCGGATCCACGAGCGCTTCGAGCGTATTCAGGCTATGTTTTCGGACATCTCCGCGCAGGCACAGGAGAATTTTTCCGGGGCGCGGGTGTTGCGCGCCTACGCGCAGGAAGAGGCGGAGATCGCGTCGTTTGAAAGCGCCAACCTGGAATACATTGGGCGCAGCCTCAAACTGGTACGCCTGATGGGCATGCTCTGGCCCACGCTGGAGCTGCTGCTGGGCGCGGCGATCGTGCTGGTGCTATGGCTGGGCGGGCGCGAAGTGCTGCTTGGCCACATGTCGGTGGGCGATTTTGTGGCCTTTAACACCTACATGGTACAGCTCACCTGGCCGGTGATCGCATTGGGCTGGGTGATCAATATCTTCCAGCGAGGGACGGCTTCCATGGGCAGGATCAACGAAATCCTCTCAGAGCAGCCGGAGATTCGTGACATCAGCGCGGCGCCGCTTTCGAGCGTGGCCGTTAGTGGTGACGGGCGCCACCGAGCTGAGTTGAAGGCCGTAGCGCGGCAGTGGAGTGCCTCGCCAGTTATTGCCTCCAAACTCGAAGGCGAGATTGAGTTTCGCAACCTGAGCTTCAGCTATAACGGCACGCCAGTGCTGCACGATATCAACCTGCAAATTCCCGCGGGCAGCAGCCTGGCAGTGGTGGGGCCGACAGGATCGGGGAAGTCTACGTTGGTAAGCCTCGTGCCGCGAATCTACGATGCGGAGCCGGGAATGGTCTTGGTGGATGGGCGGCCGATTGGGAAGTATTCACTGGCGGAGCTGCGCCACAACATTGGGTTCGTGCCTCAGGAAACTTTTCTGTTCAGCGACACCGTGCGCGAGAATATCGCGTATGGCAGCGAAGCCGCCAGCGACGAAAACGTGCAGCGCGCCGCCGAGGCTGCCAGCATCTCCGCTGAAATCGAGAATTTTCCAGAGCAGTACAAAACCATGGTGGGTGAACGCGGAATCACACTTTCCGGTGGACAAAAACAGCGAACGGCGATTGCGCGGGCGGTCATCCGCAATCCGCGAATCCTGGTGCTCGACGATGCCCTTTCCAGCGTGGATACCTACACCGAAGAAAAAATCCTGAACCACCTGCGCGAGATCATGCGCGGGCGGACGACTATCTTTATTTCCCATCGGGTATCGACCGTGCGCAATGCCGACCGCATTGCCGTGCTGCACGCCGGCCGGATTGTCGAGTTGGGCACCCACGATGAACTCATTGCCCGCAACGGCTACTACACCGATCTCTATAACAAGCAATTGCTGGAAGAAGAGCTAGCACGAGTGTAAGCGCAGGGGCCGCGGAAAACCCCTTTCGCCAGCCCGACCGCGGTCTTCTTGATCAATGAAGCGGGTTGTCATTCCCGAACTGCTGGATAGCGACGCCGGCACTGCGGAAGAGGTGCAGGCATCGCTCGCCGACCTGTGGCGGGTGAACCGATACTTTGGTGGGATCCGCACCAGCCTTCACTTGCTCAAGCGCGTGATCGAAACAACCGGCGCCGAGCAATTGGCACTGCTGGAAGTGGCGGCTGGTTCAGGCGAGGTCGCCAGTGCCCTGCGCCACCACATGCGAAGGGTGGGAGTGCGGCTTTCGGTGACGCTGCTAGATAGGGCGAGAAACCATCTTCTTCCAAGGGCTCAGCAACGCTTCGCTGCTGCGCCGTCTTTCACCGCAAGGCACCAACAACCGCGCGTTGGGGACCCCGGCTCACATCCTGCCCACGGGCGAGAGGGCTTGCCGGAGGCTCATGTTTCGAACAACAACCGGTTGGTTGTGAGCAATGCTCTTACGTTACCTTTTCGCGATCGCAGCTTTGATGTCGTGCATTGCGGGCTCTTCGCGCACCATCTTGAGCCGGAAGAATTTGTCAGCTTCATTCGCGAGGGGTTGCGGGTTTGCCGCGTAGCGGTGCTGGTGAATGATCTGAGGCGACACCCGCTACACCTGGCGCTCACCTACGCCGGCTTCCCATTTTTCAACAGCCGCATTACCCGGCATGACGGTCCGGTTTCCGTACGGCGTGCCTACACGCCTGACGAGTTGCGCGATATGCTGAGCACGGCAGGCGCCGCCCGGGTCGAAATCAAGAACGAATACCTGTTTCGAATGGGGGCGATTGCTTGGAGGACCGTTATCCATGCAGAAACGCGCCGAAGGTGCAACCGCGAAACCAATGAATGAAAGATTTGATGTCGCCGTGATCGGTGCCGGCCCTGCGGGCACGGCGGCGGCCATCACCACGGCACGTCTTGGTGCACGTATTTTGCTGCTGGAGCGCGGACGCTATCCCCGCCACAAAGTATGCGGCGAATTCATTTCTCCGGAATCGAGTGGACTCTTGCACGCACTGCTGGAGGAGTCTGGCGAGGGAGCTTTACTGGACAACGCGGTCCGAATTACCTGGGCACGAGTGTTTGCCGATGGCAAGCAATTGCAAGCGCGGTTGCAACCGGCGGCGCTCAGCATCGCACGATTCGATTTGGACAGCGCCCTATGGCGTGCTGCGGGAAACGCCGGAGCTGAATGCCGGCAGCAGATCACGGTCGAAAGCGTACAGGGCAAGCACATATTTGTTCTAAAGACTTCGGCTGGTGACTTAGAAGCGCGCACGGTGATCAATGCTGCGGGACGATGGCCGGGCGGGCAAGGGGCCGCTGCGAAGGCCAAAGCTCCCGAAGGCGCGAAATGGCTGGGGTTGAAAGCGCATTTTCTGGAGGGCCTTGGCGATGCTGAGGCTTCGGTGGATTTGTATTTCTTCGAAGGCGGATATTGCGGAGTGCAGCCGGTGGGCAGCGGGCAAGTGAACGTCTGCGCCATGGTGCGCGGCGACATCGCTACTACTCTGGAGCAGGTATTCGCTGCGAACCAGAAACTGTGGAGGCGCAGCCGCAGGTGGGAGCAGGCAACGCCCCTGGTGGCGACTTCGCCACTGATCTTTCGCGAGCCGCGTCCTCTGAACGGCGAAATTCTAAATGTGGGCGATGCCGCCGGTTTTGTGGATCCCTTCGTCGGGGATGGAATTTCTGTGGCGCTGCGCAGCGGCAGCCTGGCCGCGGAGGTTCTGAGGAAATCAGAATCGCTACAATGGGCGGCCGGAAGGTACCGCGCGGAATATGAAAAGCACTTTCTGCCGGTATTCCGCAACGCGGCGCGGGTGCGGCGAGTGTTGTCGTTTCCCGCAGCCATGCGCAAGATGGCGCTGCGCGTTTTGCGAGCGCCGGGCATGGCCGAGTTTGTGGTGGAAAAAACCAGAATTCGCAGCCGATGACAAGCATTCTGCAAGGTAGGGATCTTCGCTCGCTCAGAATACAAAGCTAAATGAATAATCAGAACTTCGCCGTCGCCCGCTAGCGTACTACCAGGACTTCGCGGATGTGGTCGCGGCTGAGAAAGAATTTAATCGAAGAGTAATCGCGGAAGAGATTTTCAATGTGGCGGTTCTGAAAAACGCGCTGCAGGCGGAACTGCGGCCCCCGCTGCAGTTCGAGAGTATCTTTGCTGGCGATGTGGTAGCGGTAATAGGCGGCGTCGGGACCAGCGTCGCGCGTATGGAAGAAGGCCAGCAGCACGCCTCCGGGCTTGAGAGCGCGATGAATGCGTTCCACGAGTGGCTTGACCAGAGTTTCGGGAAGGTAGTCAGGAACGTCCCAGCACAGGACTGCATCGAAAAGGGCGGCCTCGTAAACGAGATTTTCGGCGGCAAAGCGTTTCAGATCAAAAACCGAAGTCCCATCTTCCATATTGACGCTCAACGCGGGATCGGTGGAGGCCTGCAGAACATCTTCGTTGTAAACCTTGTGGCCAAGGCCGGTGAGGTGGGCAATGTTGGCGGGCGAGGTCGGTCCCAGATCGAGAATGCAGAGGCTCTCATCCTGATTGTTGGATTCGCAAACGGCGCGGGTAAATTCATTGAGGCCGCTGGAGCGGCGGCTGACGCGCTGTGATGAGGAAGCGGAAATTTCGGATGGCGCGGATGCGCCACCGAAAAATCTGAAGAACGTATTGGAGACTGAGCCCATCGTTTCAATTCGGAGCCCAGCGCCACTGTGCCCCGTGATTCAGCTACTTCTTATTATGGTCGTGCGGCGTTGGCGGTGATAGCGGTGTAGAGGCCGATGGCCCCGAGATCCGAGATACGCCTGACGTGTGGGGCGTGAATCCGCCCGCGGAAGCGGCAGCGGCTGCGGCGGCTTCCCTTTTTGCCTCGGGCTTGGCAGCGTCCTTTTGAATGTCAATCGCGCCCTTGAAGAAGGCGCCATCCTCGATAACGATTCGCTGAGTGGAAATGTCGCCTGTCAGAATGGAGGATTTCTTCAGTTCTACCCGATCGGCGCCGCGCACATTGCCTTCGACTTTGCCGTGAATCACAACGTCGCGCGCATGCACATTGGCGCGAATTCGACCGTTGGGGCCGATGATCAGGCTGTGTCCGCGGAGTTCAATGCCGCCCTCCACTTCGCCGTCGAGATAGAGGTCCTCGCTGCCCGAGAGTTCTCCTTTAAAGACTACCGACTTGCCGATATGGGCGACGTCGGCGCGAAAATTCTCGTTTTTTGGATCCATGGAACGGCCCTCCCTGCCCGGAATGGCGGTGGGTAGCGGCGATTGCTGCCCCAATAGTGCATTGAGCGGCTGGTCTTCTTCTTCCTTGCGAGTTTTCCACATGCAGGACCTCCTAGATCCGCTATTCAGAGTAGCTCAACTATACACACCCTATTCCCAGCGGCAATCAGGTTTTTCAATGAGTAGTCTCTTTAATCAATCCATAAAGGATGGGTCGAACGTAACCATTCGGAATTGGTATTTTGGGGCAGCAGCACTGACGCGAACGGCATGCCCGAGAGTTAGCAACCCGATGGATAGGAGTGGTATCCCGAGGGTAACTCCTAAGTACACAGTTCAAAGCTGCTGCCCTCACTTTGCGGATGGGAAAAGCTGGCCAGCATAACCTACTGAAAACCTTAGTACATGCTGGTGCAGGATTATGAGGGAGTTGCTGGTTTTGGCGAGAGTGTTGCTCAAGCAGTTAGCGGTCGGCCTGATTGGAACGGTCGCGCCGGCGATGGAAACCGAAAACCAGGGGAACAGCGGTTTTTCTCGTCGAGTCGCGGCAAAAAGCCAATGGGACTGCCTTTTCCAAAAGGGCCGACTCTACCCATCCTCCTTCTAGCTAAGACCAGCTTAAGTGCCGGTCTTTCTTATGAGGGCGGCAACGCTTCGCCGCTGGACCGTGCATGCCGCGGGCTCATCCGTTTCTGCGAGCGCCGAAACCCTTCTGTGCTTGGTTTTTTTCTCAGACGGCCGAACAAAATCGGGCAGTTGCAGAATCCGCGAAAAGTCACAGTGGAATCAGAATCCAGAATTCCGGAAAAGCAACAGCCTGGTTGGATTTGCGCCTCTAAGCTCTTACGGGCGAAAATGGAATCTATGTTTCGACACGCAGCCGCCTTCGTGATCAGAAAGCGAGCGACGATCTTGCAACCGGGCATGGTAGTGCTGGCCGGCCTGGCACTACTCTCGGGGGCGGCGGCGATGGCCTCATATCCTGCAAAGTCCGACCAGGGGGCAGTTGCGGCTGGAGCTTCGATGCCGCCGAGAGAGCTGGTGCAAAAGGTAATTGCCAACGAGATGAAAGCGGCAGAAAGCACAGGACACTACATGTACCGGCTGCGCAAGACCACGCCCAAAGGTGTTCAGGTAAAGGACATGATCGAAACCCGCGACTTGGTGCTGGGGCGGTTAGTATCCATCAACGATCAGCCGCTCACGGCTGAGCAGCGGCAGGCCGACGATAATCAGATCCAGAAACTGATCTCCAATCCTGGCGAGCTGCGCCGAAAGAAGCGGCAGGAGCAGGAAGATGCCGACCGTGCCAGCAAAATGCTGAAGGCACTTCCCGATGCCTTTATCTATGAATCCGACGGCAGCGAGCCGGGCGCACATGGCAATCTGGTGCGGCTCAAATTCCGTCCTAATCCGAACTTCAATCCTCCGTCCCGTGAGACCATGGTCTATCGGGGAATGACCGGCCACATGCTGGTGGATGCGGCGGTGCTACGCATGGCCAAGATTGACGCCACTCTGGTGCAGGACGTCAATTTTGGCTGGGGGATACTGGGACACCTGGACCGGGGTGGAAAATTTATCGTAGAACAGCGCGACGTGGGCAATGGGCGCTGGGAAACCACTCAGATGACGCTGGACTTTGTAGGCAAAGCGATCTTCGGGCTCAAAAATATCCGCATCAAGGAAACTGAAATCACCACCGATTTTCGGCGCGTACCCGACGATCTTACTCTGGCCCAGGGTTTGGAGATCCTGAAACAGCAAGAACAAGTGGTGGCCAAGAAGCAGACCGGAAGATAAGTACACTCAGCATTCAGCCATGAGCATTAGTCATCGGCTTCCAGATTACTTTAGAGTAGTTCCTTGGTGCGCTCCGGCTGATATGGTTTCACGAAATCAGACTGAGGTCGAAGCCGCGCGCAGAGTTTCTTTGTGAACGGTGAGCTTCTCGATCAAATCTTCGCGGACGCGAAACCCGGTGCCTGGGCGGTCGGGGACGTGGATCAGGCCAGTGGGAGTGACCTCCACCTCAGGCTCGATGATGTCCTCCAACCAATAGCGCTTGGAAGCCGATACATCCCCCGGCAGAGTGAAATTTTCCAGAGTTGAAAGCGCGATATTGTGCGAGCGTCCGATGCCGGCTTCCAGCATGCCGCCGCACCACACTGGAATTTTTTGGGCGCGGCAAACATCATGGATAGCAATAGCTTCGCTGAATCCGCCCACGCGTCCCACTTTGATGTTGATGATGCGGCAAGCGCCCAGGTCGGCGGCAGCCTGGGCGTCGCGGGCGGAGTGGATGGCCTCATCCAGGCAGATCGCGGTCGTGAGCTGCTTTTGCAGCCGGGCGTGAAAGTAAAAGTCGTCCCACCAGAGCGGCTGCTCGATCATCAGCAGCTTGAACCGGTCAAAACTCTTTAAATGGTCGAAGTCATCGAGGGTGTAGGCGGAGTTGGCATCGCAGCTCAGGACGATGTCCGGCCAGCGCGAGCGGATGCGGTCGAGTATTTTGATGTCCCAGCCAGGCTTGACCTTGACCTTGATGCGGCGGTATCCGGCGGCGAGTTCGGTGGCGATTTTTTCCAGCAAGTGCTCGACGCTCTCCTGAATGCCGATGGAGACTCCGCAGGCGATCTCGCGGCGGGCACCCCCCAGCAGCTTCCATAGCGGGAGATTTTTTTCGCGGGCCTCGGCGTCCCAAAGCGCGTTCTCGATGGCGGCCTTGGCCATGCGGTGAGCGCGGACGCGGGCAAATAGCGGCACGCATTCACCGGCACTGCAGAATTTTCGACCTAGCACCGCGGGCGCGAGATACCGCGAAATCACCCACCAGGCGGTATCAATGGATTCCTCACTGTAGAAAGGATTTTCGCCGGCAACGCATTCGCCCCAGGCGTTGAATGCCTCGCCATGCAGAGTGATCAGCAGGATGCGGCGCTCGGTGGTGCGTCCAAAACTGGTCTCAAAAAAGTGGACCAACGGCATGCGGATTTCGCGAAGTGTCAGCGCGTTGATTTTCATGAAGACGCCGCGTAAGACCAATTCTCGTCCCAGCGGCCAAGCAGGAACTTGCCATTTCCCTGCTGATCGCGCTGGTAGCCGAGGGCGGCGAAGCCGTTGGCGAAAGCTTCCAGAAAAAGGCCGCGATTACGCAATTGGACTTCGGAGGCTTTATTGCGCTCGGCCGGCGCAGACTTCCAGGAATAAATCTGCGCCGGGACTTCGACGGTTTTCTCCGTGTTAAACGGCGGTCGCACACCCGAAGCCAGCAATGTTTCCACCCGGCGGGAGCGCAACCACCACTCCGCCACTAGGCGGTCAGTCGGTAGTCCGCCCTGCAGCGGCGATGAAGTGATGCCGTACTGGTTGATGTGGTAGCGGCGTGCAATGGCGCCCAACCGTTCCAGGTTGAGACGAGCGTTTTTTATTTCCAGCGGGTCAAAGGTCCACTCGATCAGCTCAAAGCCGCGGGCCAGGGCGTCTTCCCGCTGAGCGAGCTTTAACCGGCGACCGAGGCCGGAGTTGCGATAGCTTTCGC
>Ga0137380_10005923_pt1 | contig 10884 bp, 10 predicted proteins | sample SagtaG_17_FD_104809 | JGI IMG/M metagenome (GOLD analysis project Ga0137380, IMG submission 104809) | Vadose zone soil microbial communities from Sagehorn Ranch, Mendocino, California, USA - Sage2_L_100_16 metaG | ecosystem: Environmental > Terrestrial > Soil > Vadose zone | place: USA... | reverse complement strand
TGTGCTCAACGACTGCGCGATAGTCCGCTGCCCCCAGGAAGCCCCGCAGTGGAGAGAACGCGCCGACCGCGATCATCTCCACGTCGCTCTGGGCACGCTCATCAAGCTGGACCCTGGGGAGGGACTTTGCCTTGTCCAGCAGCGCGTCACGACGGTCTCCAGTGACGAGACAGCTTACCAGCTGCCCACCGTGGGGAGCGATAGGACCAAGGCCATCATACGAGATAAAGCCGAGCTCCTGGAGACGAGCCAGGATCTTATTGACACTCTCTTCCACGGTCTCGCGGTCGGTCTCTACCACGACTTCGGGATGGAGTGGTGGTTCATAGGGATCAGAGACGCCGGTGAATTCCTTGATCTCACCGGCCAGGGCTTTCTTGTACAGGCCCTTCACGTCGCGGGCGACCAAAGTATCAAGCGGGCATTTGACGTACACCTCGACGAAGTCACCAATCCGGCCGCGCACCTCGTCACGGATGGCCCGGTACGGAGAAATGGCTGCGGTGATCGCTACTGTCCCATTGCGGGTCAACAGATGGGCGACGTAGCCGATGCGGCGGATGTTGGTGTCGCGGTCCTCTCTGCTGAATCCCAGTCCTTTACTCAGATTGGTACGAACCTCATCTCCGTCGAGGATCTCGACCTGCTTGCCCAATGCCTTAAGCCTGGGAGCAATCGTGTTGGCGATGGTAGACTTCCCTGCTCCTGACATACCGGTAAACCAGAGGGTGAAGCCAGTTTTCATTCTTCCACAGCTCCTTAAATGAAAATCTACATTGTAATGAAAGTCTACATTTTAACACTCCAATAAGAGTGTGGACAATCCCATCTGCACTCCAACTCAGACGCAAAAGAGGGTATCGGTCTGACAGGGTCAAGGCAGGGGCTGCCCACACAGCGAACACCCCGGGTCTTTCTTCACCAGGCTCGCAGAGAAATGCAGCGCAGGGAACTGGCAGCGCAACAGTTTACCTCTAGAGGTCTGGTACAGGCCCAGGATTGACTTGATCGCTTCCGTAGTTTGCAGCGTGCCCAGGAACATAGCTGCCACTTCTGTAAAAGCCGGACTCTCCCCGCTCTGGCCGAGCTGCACAGGTAAACAGTGCAGGCACGGCTGGTCTGGCTCATACCCTCTACAGACAAACAGCCAGGCCTCAGAGGAAGCCACCTCGGCGCAGATGAATGGTCGGCGCGCTGCGTAGCAGGCATCATGCAGGGGGTCAGGTGCGGAGAGCACGAGGTCGTACTGCTGCACCAAGTGTGCAGGGCGGATGGCGTCTGCTCCCTTGTGGACTACTACTGTACAGTCAGGGTTGAGGCGGGTAAGGACCCTAGAGGTGGCTTCTTCTTGGTCAGCGACGAGAGCAGAAAACACAGAGGGGGGAGTGTTGGCCAGAACACCAAGCGTGCCCACCCCAGCCGCGGCGAGATAGAACAAAGCCGCAGTCTGGAGCGGCCCGCTCCCGTTTACTAGCACTCGGGCGCGCAGGAGTTTTTCCTGCCCCTTGCCGCCGACCTGCGGCAGGATGATCTGGCGGCTGTAGCGTTCGATCTGGGAATCGGAGAGCATGGTGTCGGGTCATTCGATAACGTTCTTCTCGATCGGCTCGACCCGGATCCCCTGGGCCCGCAGCCAGGCCACCGCGCGATCAATCTCTTGCTGTGTTCCTTCCATTTCCAGAGCGAGCAACCCCATCTCATTGGAGACGTTAGCCCCGCGAATGTTGGTGATGACCTCAAACTTCTTGACCAAGAGGTAGATGATCGGCTCCTTGATCAACGCGGGAGGGTAGGTCAAATAAAATTTTTCTTTCATGACGCCCCCCGACTCCCCCCGATTGGCGATAGCGGATTGGAAAAATCGAGCTATCTATAAAGATTCTCGCTTGTTCCCTGCTTCATGGCAACTTGATAGGAGCTAGGCGTAGCGTTGTTGCTGGTTGAACTCCTTCCAACCGACCCAGAGATTAGTGCTCAGGTACTTATCGCCAAAGTCAGGAAACAAGGTGACGACTACGCCTTCGTCAAGTTCCCGTGCCACCTTGAGGGAGGCCCACAGCGCCGCCCCTGAGGACTGGCCGACCAGCACCCCTTCTTCCCGTCCCAGGCGATAGACGGTGTCATAGGCATCTTCGGTAGACACGGCAATTTTGCGGTCCAGTTGCTCCTCATGGTAGATACCCGGCACGATGGAGCTGGCCATGTGTTTCAGCCCCTCCAGGCCGTGCAGGGCATCGTCCGGCTCGACTGCGATCGCCTGGATACGCGGGTTTTGCTCCTTGAGGTAGCGGCCGGTGCCCATGATCGTGCCACCGGTGCCGATGCCCGCGACAAAATGCGTGACCCGGCCCTGGGTTTGATACCAGATCTCCGGGCCGGTAGTCTCGTAGTGGGCCAGGGAATTGGCCGGATTGAAGTATTGATCCGGTTTGAAGTAACGCTCCGGGGTCTCGTGCAGAATCTGGCGGCACAGCCGGATAGCTCCGTCCGAGCCTTCTAGCGGGTCACTGAAGATCGCCTTGGCGCCATAGGCGGCAATGATCTTTTTGCGTTCGATACTGACGTTGGCGGGCATCACCAGCTCAACTGGATAGCCGAGCACAGCGCCAATCATGGCCAGGGCAATACCGGTGTTACCGGAAGTGGAGTCGAGAATGGTCTTGCCTGGGGCCAGGGCGCCGGTACGCAACCCTTGCTCTATCATGCCGAGGGCTGGCCGGTCCTTGACTGAACCTCCTGGATTAAAGCCTTCCAATTTGGCGAACACCCGGACCCGAGGAGAGAGCCCACTCCGCGCCTTGGTGATCTCCAGGAGCGGGGTGTTGCCCACCAAGTGCAGCACTGACGGTACGCGCTGCGGTACTGACGGTGGGAATCCTTCGCCCCGGACCGGCAGGAGCGACATCGCTCATCCTCCGGCGATGGCAGGCACAATGGAGACCTCGTCCCCATCTTTGACGGCGGTATCGAGGTTGCTGAGAAAGCGGATGTCATCGCCGTTGACGAAGATATTGACGAAACGGCGCACCCTGCCCTCTTCATCGCAGATCCGCTCTTTGATACCAGGGTAGTTTTTCTCGAGATTGTTGACTAGCGCGGCTACGGTCGCGCCGTTGGCGTTGACCTCTTCGGCTCCACCGGTAAAACGGCGCAGCGGGGTTGGCACCCGCACTTGAACACTCATGCCCTGTACCTCCTCGTCAAGAGTCATTTTTACTGTGGCGGTTTTCCCCCCGTCTGGCAACCACCCTTAGAAAGAGTCTAGAGTCTAGAGTCTGTCAGTCTAGAGTCAGAAAAAACTCTACTTCCTCCGGACTCTAGACCCTAGACTCTAGACCCTAGACTGACCTTTAGTGCAACCCCGCCTCTCCCTCACGGGTAGGAGCGGGCGGAGTGAGGGAGCGATACAGGGCGTCGAACTCCTGCAGCCGCGCATTGATGAGAAAGGGTTGCCCGACCGTCCCGGCTACAGCCTCGATTGTCTTGTAGCCGTTCCCGGTGATGCAGATCACGATGGATTCGCCGCGTGGAATACGCCCCTGTTCGATGAGCTTCTTGGTCACCGCTACGGTGGTGCCACCGGCCGGCTCGGTAAAGATGCCCTCGGTACGAGCGAGCAGCTGAATGCCCTCGATAATCTCTTCATCTGTGACGGCCTCGCCCCAGCCGCCGGAGTCGCGCACAGCGCGGAGTACGTAGTACCCGTCCGCCGGGTTGCCGATGGCAATCGACTTGGCAATGGTGTTGGGCTTGACCGGGGCAATGAGGTCTGAGCCTTTGTGCAAAGCCTGGATCACCGGCGCGCAGCCGGCAGCCTGGGCGGTGTAAATCTTAGGCAGGTGCGTGCTCTCGATCAGTCCGACCTTTTTGAGCTCTTCAAACGCCTTCGCCACCTTGGGCAATATCGTGCCTCCGGCGGTGGGCACAACCACGTGCTGAGGCAGGTGCCAGCCGAGCTGCTCGGCGATTTCAAAGCCATAGGTTTTGGCCCCTTCGGTGTAATAAGGCCGCAGGTTAATGTTCACAAAGGCCCAGCCGTACTTATCCGCCACCTCGCTGCACAGACGGTTAACGTCGTCATAGTTACCACGAATGCTGACCGTGCATGGGCCATAAATGGCCGAGCCGATGATCTTGCCCTGCTCCAGGTCTGCGGGAATGAAAATGAAACAGCGCAACCCGGCGCGGGCGGCATGGGCCGAGACTGCGTTCGCCAGGTTGCCGGTCGAAGCGCAGGAAACGGTCGTAAAGCCAAACTCAATCGCCTTGGAGATCGCCACCGAGACCACCCGGTCTTTGTAGGAGAACGTGGGGTGGTTGACCGAGTCGTCCTTGACGTACAGCTCTTTCACTCCCAGGTGGGCAGCCAAGCGGTCGGCCTTGACCAGGGGCGTGAAGCCGCTGTGCAGGCCGACCTGCGGCTCTGCACTCACCGGTAGCAACTCGCGATAACGCCACAGCGAAGCTGGGCGAGACTCGATGACCTGACGGGTGAGGTGCTGACGGATACTTTCGTAGTCGTAGACCACCTCGAGCGGGCCAAAGCAGGTCTCACACACGTGCAGCGGGGCGGCAGGATACTCCTGCCCGCACTCGCGACAGGCTAGGCCGGTGATAGCGCTCATACACACTCCTCCTTGCCGGTGGCCAGAGGCTTCCCTTCGATCGAACAGCTCTCAGCTTGTTCTTGCTCTTCAGCCGGCAGGGTAATGATGGTCGGGTGCGGACCGCACAGCGGGCAGCGCGGGTTGCGCCGGACCGTGACAGCACGCCACTGCAGGGCTAGGGCATCATAGGTTAACAAACGGTCGGTGAGCAACTCGCCTTCCCTGTTGAGATATTTCACCGCTTCCGCGGCCTGGATCAGGCCCAGGCTGCCGGCCAGGCTGCCGATAATGCCAGCCTCCTGACAAGTAGGGATGTCGTCCGCGGCGGGCGGGACCGGGAATAGACAACGCAAGCACGTTGTCTGCCCTGGCAGCACAGTCAGTGTTTGCCCGGTGAACTGCACGATCCCACCGTAGGAAAACGGCTTGCCCAACAGCACAGCGCCATCATTAATCAGGAACTTGGTCGCCAGGCCATCGGTAGCGTCGATGATGAAGTCGTAGGCGCGAAAGAGCCGGGGCAGGTTGCCTGCGTGCAGGCGCTCGTGATGCGTGACCACGGTCACGGCGGGGTTGAGGCGCAGGAGTTTTTCCCGGGCCGATTCGACCTTGGGACGGCCCAGATCAGGCGTATGGTGCAAGCTCTGGCGCTGGAGATTAGAGAGGTCAACCGTGTCCGGGTCGACGAGGCCAAGCGTTCCCACCCCGGCACGCGCGAGGGCCAGGGCTGCAGGCGACCCAAGCCCACCCACGCCGACGATCAATACTTTGCCGTTACGCACGCCTGGGGTAGGGTCTATTGAGTTCATTGAGTTCATTGGGTCATGCAGGGTCTATTGGGTTCATTGGGTCATTGAGCCCCACCCTAGCGGCTCATCATTCATTACCTTCTTGGCGCTCCTCGTCCGAGTCCGACTCTCTTCTATGCGACTCAGTGCCGAGAACCTTTGGGGCTTGATGCCTGACGCTGCCTTCCTGCTTTTTGAGTTCAGCGACCAACAACAGCAGCGGATCGACGCCTGGCGCCGGCAGGTCGTCAATGGCGAGCGAAGCCACGGTGGTCTGTTCCACTGTGGGTTTGGCTGAGTGCCGCACCGCCAGCGCCTTGGCCGCCAGTTCTGCTAGCTCTGGCTTACCCTCTTGGGTCAGGATGTTCTCCAGACGAGCCAGAGCCCCGACCGTAGCTTCGGTCTCGGGGTAGTTCTCCACGAGCGCGCGCAGCCGCGCCTTGGTAGCGGGCAGGTTACTGTTCTTGGCATTGAAGTCGGCGACGTATAGCTCGTGTGCAGCCAGAGCTTCACGGCAGACCTTGATCTTTTCCTCAGCTAGAGAGGCGAAGGGACTCTCGGGATAGCGATCTGTCACCGTACGGAAAAATTCCTGGGCTTTTTCTGTGACGCTCTGGTCGCGGTCGATGGAACGCATCTGTTCGAGGTAGCACATGCCACGATAATATTCGGCAAAAGGCAAGTGAGCACTGGTGGGGTAGGCACGCTCGAAGTCGCTGAACGCTGCCACCGCTTCTGCGTACTTTTTGGCGAGGTAGTAAGAATAAGCGATTTTGAGTTGGGCCTCCTCGGCGTAGGGGTTCAAGGGGTACTGGTCCAGCAGGTCACGGTACTGGTCCGCGGCAGTGGCGAAGTCTTCATGGCCGAAAGCTTCGTTCGCTTGGGTGTAATATTCCTTGGCCGAGAGGCGTTTTTCGCTTGCTGCACAGCCCCCCAAGAGCAGGAGGGCCGCCCCACACACGAGCAGAAGGATTCGTCCTGGCATGTTTCGCAACGCTAAAGGATTTTCCCTGGGGTTGTCAACGTGCCCCCTCCTACAATCATGCTAAGTTAACCCGCTATGAAATTCCCCAGCTCAGGGTCCAATACGAAAGCGAGTGCCCACTTGGGATTGCTGCTCTTACTCCTGTATGGTACCTCACAGGGCGGGATAGAATAATGTGGGACAACACCCGTATGGTGGTCTTCACGGCCATCTGTGCTTCTCTCTATGCCGCCATCCTCATTCCCTTCAAAGTCCTGCCTATCATTCCTGGGGTCACTGAGTTGCGCCCGGCGAACGCCGTGCCGGTGATCTGCTCGTTTCTGTTTGGGCCGGCCGCCGCCTGGGGCGCGGCGATTGGTAATCTGATCGGCGACTTTTTCGGCGGGATCGGGCCAGGCGACTTCTTCGGGTTCATCGCCAACTTCCTCTACGGCCTGGCGCCCTACAAAATCTGGGAAGTCATCTCTACCGACCAACCGGTGCCCAAATCGCCGCTTGCCTGGGTGCGGTTCACCTTCACCGTCTTTCTCGCCAGCGCGCTGTGCGCCTTGGTTGTTGGCTGGGGTCTGAACCTGCTCGGCTTTATCCCCTTCTCCATCTTGGGGAACATCGTCCTGTTCAACAACTTCGCTTCTTCCATGATCTTTGCCCCCTTGCTCCTCACCGTCATCTATCCGCGGGTTGCCAGGGGGCGGCTGCTCTACCACCACCTGCTGGAGCGCCGGCAGGCGAAGTCACGGCCAGTGCGCCTGTTGGGCCTGGGGCTGCTGACCTGCGCGACCACAGGCGGCTTGATCGCCGGCAACCTGCTGTCGAGCGGGCGCTGGACTCCCTCCCTACTCGTCTCGCTGGGATGGGTGACGCAGACCCGGGCCGCAGAGGTTGGCCTGGGGCTGCTGCCGTTTGTCAGCCTCGCCTGCCTGGGGCTGGCGCTCCTGTGATTGCGGAATGTGGCATGCGGAGTGCGGAATGTAGAATCTAGAATGGGAGAAGCGGAGCGACGGAGACCCAATAGACCCAATGGACTCAATGGACCCAACAGACGCAATCTCCCTCGACCAGGTTTCCTTTACCTACGCTGAGGCAGTGGCGCCCGCGCTGCGGGGCGTTTCTCTTCGGGTGGGGCAGGGGGAGATGCTGGTCATCCTGGGTGCCTCGGGAGCGGGGAAGTCTACCCTGGTGAAGTGCCTCAACCGCATAATCCCGGCTTTCCAGAGCGGACGGTTAACTGGAGAGGTACGGTTGTTTGGCCGCCGACTGGTCCAAGAAAAGGTGGGCGAGCTAGCCGGTACCGTGGGCATGGTGTTCCAGGATTTTGAAGCGCAACTGTTTTCCACCACTGTGCGGGATGAGGTGATTTTCGGCATGGAGCAGCTCGGTGTGGAGCCCGATGAGATGCGGCGTCGGCTGGACCAAGTCCTCGCCCAGGTTGGGCTGACCGGCTTGGAGGCACGCGACCCGACCACGCTCTCAGGGGGGGAGAAGCAGCGCTTGGCCATCGCTGCCCTGTTGGCTCTCCGACCTCGAGTGCTGGTGCTCGATGAACCAACCACGGATCTGGATCCGCAAGGACGGCAGGAGATCTTCACCCTCCTCGGACGGATGCGTGCCGATGGGTACACGCTGGTGCTGGTCGAGCACGAGTTAGCTGCAGCCGCCGAGGCGGATCAGGTGATACTGCTCTCTGCCGGGGAAGTCGTGGCCGCTGGTCCACCGGACCAGTTACTGCCACAGATCGAGACCCTGGCGCGCTACGGCGTGCGGCCCCGCGACCTGGATCGGCTGTTTCAGACGTTGGGAATGAACGAGTATCCGCATGATATAGAAGGGGCCGCAGAGTTGCTGAGGGACAGGGTGGTTTTTTCTCCCGCTCCCGTTTTGAGAGAGGGTCGAGGGGAGAGGGACGGTCTTCGCCGAGTGTCAACCGAGCAGCCTCAGTTGAGCTTGATGGAGTCCACTCCCCTCCTCCACCTCCAGTCCGTCACCCATGTGTACCCCGGCGATTCCCAGGCGGTCTGCGACGTCACGCTCACCATAGAAGAGGGCGAATTCATTGCCCTGCTGGGGCAGAACGGGTCGGGCAAGACGACCCTTGCCAAACATCTGAGCGGCCTACTCACTCCCACCCAGGGGCGGGTCTTCCTCCGCGGTCAGGAACTCCGCCAGGTGCCCTTGCATAGGCTCGCACAGGAAGTGAGCTATGTGTTTCAGAATCCTGATCATCAGCTCTTTGCCGACACGGTCGAAGAAGAAGTGGCCTTTGGCCCGCGTAACATCGGCCTAAGCGCCACAGAGGTGGACACGCGCGTCCACGAGGCCCTTGCCGTAGTGGGTTTGGGCGGGATGCGAGATCACGACCCGTTTCTCCTAGGGAAGGGTGAGCGTCAGCGCCTGGCAGTTGCCGCGCTCCTGGCCTTGCGCCCACGCGTCCTCATTCTCGATGAGCCCACCACCGGCCTCGATTACCTAGAGCAGCGGCAGATGATGGAGCTATTGCGCCGATTGCACCGCGAAGGCCGCACCCTCGTCATTATTACCCATGTTCCCTGGGTGGCGGCAGAGTACGCTGAACGGGCGCTGCTCATGGCCCGGGGGCAGCTGCTCTGGGATGGCCCCCTGCGTGACCTGTGCGCTCGCACTGATCTGTGCACCCGCGCCTCCTTTCGTCCGCCCGACATTACCCGCCTGGGCCTTCACCTCGGCGTTGTGCCCCTGTCTGTGGAGGAGTGTGTGGGATGGGTGAGGGGAAAGGAAGCGATCAGCGAGCGGCGATCAGCGGTCAACCAAAAGAGAACTGCTCCATGAGGACTGAGGCAATAAGATTGAATCATCGATCTATTGAATCATTGAGTCATTGGAACAGTGAAGGCGCTAGATAAATCTCCAGGTCAGCCTTTGTGCCTTCCTGCTGCTGAAAGCTAACGCTGATAGCTGACTGCTCTTTGCCTACCATGCCACTCTTCCTCTACCTCGACCGCCAGAGTTTCCTGCATCGCCGCCACCCGCTGGTGAAGGTGTTGGCCTTACTGCTGTTCTTTGTCGCTGCCTATGTCATGGAGCATCCCCTGTTCCTCTTGCCGATCAGCGCGGGGATCGGCGTGCTGATTCTGCTTTCAGGCGCCACTCCTACCCTCTACCGGTTGCGTATCCTCTTCTTTTTTATTTTCCTTTTTACCCTGCTCATCTGGAGTGTCTTTTACGGTCGTGGCACGCGGCTCGTTGCGCTGCCCTCTCTCCCAGTCACCCGGGAAGGGCTCCTCTTCGGACTCGGCATGGCGACCAAGCTCAGCACCTTTCTTGCCACTGGCGCCTTGTTTCTGTCCACAACCCGGATCGAGGAGTTTGCTTATGCTTTCACCCTGCTGGGGCTGCCCTACCGCATTAGCTTTACCATGACCCTCGCCTTTCGCTTAGTCCCACTCTTTCTAGAGGCAGCGTTCACCGTTATCCAGGCCCAGCGCTGCCGCGGACTCGACATCCATCGCGGTCGCCTGCTAGAGCGGTTGCGCCACTATGTGCTAGTGCTGATCCCGGTATTCATGGGCGCGCTGCGGTGGGCAGGTCATATGGCGATCGCCCTGGAGGTACGCGGCTTCAATTCCGGGACCCCCCGTACCTTCTACCAGCGCGCGCCCTGGCGGACGAGTGACGTCTGGGCGCTTCTAGCCGTGCTCAGCGTCACCTTGGTCTACCTTGGCCTGTGGTGGGCCGGATACGGGCGGATCCGCCCTACTGGATAATAGAAAATGGAGCCATTAAGATACCCTCATCTTTCCAGAAACGCACTAGCAAAAGCGGGAGCACTATGGAACATGAGCAACGCCGCGTCGCGGTCACCGGCCTGGGGCTGATTACGCCCTTGGGCACCGGAGTAGAGAAAAACTGGCAGGCCTTGGTAGCAGGCCACTCCGGTATCGGGCCGGTCTCGCGTTTTGACGTGTCCGACTTTCCCACCCGCATCGCCGGGGAGGTCAAAGACTTTCACCCCGAGGACTTCATTGACAAGAAAGAGATCAAGAAGATGGACCTCTTCATCCAGTACGCTGTGGCGGCGGCCCAGATGGCGATGGAGGAGACTCGCTTACCGATCACAGCGGACAATGAGGATATGGTTGGAGTGATTATTGGCGTAGGTATGGCTGGCCTGTCCAGCATCGAGGAGTCCCATGGACTGTTTCTTGAGTCGCGACTCAAGAAGCTGTCCCCGTTTTTCATCCCCAAGGTGACCTCTAGTCTCGCGCCCGGCCAGATCGCGATTCGGTACGGAGCCAAGGGGATTAACTACGCCCCGACCAGCGCCTGCTCCTCGGGGGCGCATGCCGTTGGCGAAGCGTTTCGCCTGATTCGCATGGGTGAGCAGGACGCAATGATCGCTGGCGGCGCAGAAGCGGCGCTCACCCCTCTGGGTTTGGGGGGATTCATTGTGCTGAAGGCAGTGTCCTGCCGCAACGACGAACCTGAGAAGGCGAGTCGGCCGTTTGACCGCAACCGGGATGGGTTTGTC
>Ga0137380_10005922_pt1 | contig 10885 bp, 8 predicted proteins | sample SagtaG_17_FD_104809 | JGI IMG/M metagenome (GOLD analysis project Ga0137380, IMG submission 104809) | Vadose zone soil microbial communities from Sagehorn Ranch, Mendocino, California, USA - Sage2_L_100_16 metaG | ecosystem: Environmental > Terrestrial > Soil > Vadose zone | place: USA... | reverse complement strand
CAGTCAGGGAACATTCCTGCTCGCAGCAACTCCTGCACCTCATTCGACAAGCACCAGTGTTCAGTGCTCCCCCGGATCCGTGCAAGTGAGTACGTCTTCTACATGTACAGTCACGGTCACAGACACATCAGGGACTCCAACCGCTCCTACAGGCACAGTCGGCTTCACCACGAATTCCACGGGCACGTTCAATCCAACCTCTGCGAGTTGCACCTTGGTAGCAGGTACAGCGGGCGCTGCAACGTGCCAGGTCAGCTACACACCGGGCGCGACCGCCATTGGGCATCACCTCATAACCGGAAACTACGCCGGAGATTCGACTCACCTAACCAGCTCGGGCTCCTTCAACCTGGCAGCGACCGCTGTACCGCCTCCCCCTCCTCATCCAACAAGCACGACGATTCAGTGCTCACCCGCCCCTGTCCAGGTCAGCACACCCACGAGTTGCGCCGCAACTGTGACTGATACATCTGCGACAGGTGCGACGACTCCTTCCGGTTCTGTAAGTTTCACGACTAACTCTACTGGAACTTTCAACCCGACTTCTGCGAGTTGCACTCTAGCAGCGGGCACCATTGCGGGTACCGCTACATGTTCTGTGAGCTATTCGCCCGGAGCATCGGCTGTGGGTCACCACTTGATTACCGGCACCTATGGCACTGATTCTACTCATTCCGCCAGCTCAGGCGCATTCAACCTCTTAGTGACCGCTGCCCCGCCCCCACCCCCGCATCCAACTTCGACCGCGATCCAGTGCTCTCCATCCCCAGTCCAAGTCAGCAGTCCGACCAGTTGCACCGCCACCGTCGCTGATACTTCCTTGACTGGTGTCACAGGGCCTACCGGTTCTGTCAGCTTCACAACCAACTCCACCGGCACCTTCAGCCCTACGTCTGCGAGCTGCACCTTATCGCCAGGTACGATAGCCGGTACTGCGACCTGTTCGCTATCCTATACTCCGACCGTCGGAGGTCACCACCTGATCACTGGATCCTACTCGGGTGACGCTACTCACGCGATGAGTTCAGGCATGTTCAACCTTGACACTACCCCAGTTCCTCCCCCACCTCCTCACCCGACAAGCACGACTGTTCAGTGTTCACCTGCATCCGTCCAGGTCAGCAATCCAACAAGCTGCACTGCCACGGTCGCTGATGCCTCCGCCACAAGTCCATCGACTCCCACTGGTTCCATCAGCTTCACAACTAATTCTACTGGTACATTCAATCCAACCTCTGCAAGCTGCACTCTAGTAGCGGGCGCTGCTGCGGGTACCGCCTCATGCTCCGTGGCTTATACACCAAGCGCTTCGGCGGCTGGTCATCATCTCATAACTGGAAACTATCCCGGCGACTCGACCCACGCTACGAGTTCAGGAACCTTCACTCTTGAAGTGACCTCCACACCGCCCCCGCCCCCACACCCGACAACCACCACGGTCTCGTGCAGCCCTTCATCCGTCCAGCTCAACGTAGCAACGACCTGCGCTGCGACGGTCACGGACACTTCCACGACCGGTGCGACAACGCCCGCCGGTACAGTCATGTTCACGACCAACTCGACGGGAACCTTCACACCCGCCCCCACGTGCACTCTGGCTGAGACTACAACCGGGACCGCAAGCTGCAGCGTATCATACGCTCCCACTGTCACTGGTCACCATCTGATCACCGGCTCTTACAGTAGCGACTCGACTCACTTAGCCAGCACGGGTAGCTTCAACGTGGCTGTTTCCTCCGCGGCTCCTCCCCCGCTCCACTCAACGAAGATCGTTGTAACTTGCAGCCCTGGCTCGGCCTCGGTCAACACGTCCGCTAGCTGCACTGCTAGAGTGATCGACAATTCGACGAGTCCTACTGTTCCAGCTGGTACGGTGACTTTCACCACGAACTCTACTGGAACGTTCAATCCGTCATCCGCGACATGTACGCTCGTCGCGGGGAATGCTCCGAACCAGGCGACCTGCTCCATAGCCTACACCCCGACTGTTGCCGGTAAACATGTGATAACTGGATCGTACGTTGGTGATTCAAGCCATGCTAAGAGCTCCGGCGGCTTCACCCTAAATGTGAGGTCTCCACACAGCGGATCTGCTATGCTCACATTCAATGGCTCCGATCTGGACGACTTTGACAGCGGCGTCGGCCAGCTACACGTCCTAGTCAATGGCCAACTGGTCGCAGACATCCCTGCGGGCTTAAACCATCTCATCGGAACTGGGGACTACCAACCCTACCAGAATAGAGCGGTCAACTTTGGACCGTTCGACATCACCAGCCTGCTGGTTAGTGGCCAGAACACTATCCTGTTCAGGGACCCCACATCGTTCGACCACTTCGGTATCGTAAGAAACGTGCGGATTGTTCAGGGCAGCAGCATACTGCTCGAGGCTCCCCGCGCGAGGGGCGTCTACCCAGGCTTCTCGTTCAGCTACACATTCTCCAGTCCACCACTCTCAATCAACAGCTTCACAAGCTCGTCGACAGTAGCAGCTTCGGACCAGGTCCTGACCTTTATGGCCACGTACTCTGGTGGAACAGCGCCGTTCACGTGCCTGTTCAGGTTTGGCGACGGCGAGTCCATGACGCTTGCGGGCAGCGCTGGCGTATGTTCAGCCAGCCACGATTATGACCAGCCGGGAACGTTCACGGCAACGTTCACAGTCCGGGGCTCTAGCACTTCGGACCTCAGCCGTTCAAGGCTGACGATCAACGTTACCAGTAGCCCCAACTAACTAGGACACGACCAGAAAAGACGTTAACAGCCAAAGCTAGGCATCGTGCTCCGTCGCCTCCTCCTCTTCCTTGCGCGAGAGCTGCCCTGCGAAGAACCCCTGATATCTCAACCCTAGATGTTATCTTTCGCTTTCTTCTTAACTATTTTTTCTGTTATCTTTTTCTCGACCCTCAGGGCACATCAAAAACAAAAAAACTCCTTCACACTTTACAGGCTAGAACCGTATGGTGCGGGGGATGAGCACTATACTATACATACAAATCGTCCACCGCTCGAAGTGACCGCGGGGGACCAACCTAGGAGAGTAACGGTGGTAGCAAGGTCGAGGTGCAACGTCTCGCCTCGGCTACTGTCGACCAAGCTACAATTCCTTGGCTGCTACTTCAGGCCAAGACAACACATGGACCAGGAATCTTCAAGCAGACGACGTACATACAGCGCGTCAACGCCGCGGGAGGTTTGGCGCCTAGCACCATTGGTACATCGATGGGCCAATTAGCTCTCGTCCAGTACTCTGCAGAATACTTCTACCGAGCACGGTGATCGGCGGAAATGGGCAGAGAGACGTCACTGCATCCGTCGCATCCTCCGTACTACCCCCATCTTCTTTCTTTTCATTCCTTAGCAGTGAAAACGATGTCTGCTTCCGAACGGAGTCTAACGTTGCTACTTTGCGACAGAGAGAAATATGAAAAGTGTGCGTGAGATGTTCCGGGAAGACGCGATGATCAAGATCGTGTAGGTTCCTACTCTTGTCGAGTGTTGCGTTGAGACAGTTAGGCTTACTACTCCAGTTGGTTCAGCGGACGATAATTCGATAGTTTCCAAGCTGGAAAGTGCTGGTGCACGTTTCAGGACTGGGATGATGGTTGCTGTGAGGCTGATGGTCCCTGTGAATCCGAAGACGCCTGAAGCCGTGATGTTCACGCTTGTCGAGGATCCTCTTGACAGTTGGATTGAAGTTGGGGTCTTTCCGATTGAAAAGTCCGTGACATTGAAAGTGATCATAAAGTCGCGTGGAAAACATACACACCCTTCGCCAACGACTTGTATAGTGTAGCTTCCCCGAGAAGTGGTAGATGTTGTGGAGACCGTGAGTGTGGTAGTGTTGGTACCGAAGACGGGCAGTTCGACCGTACTGGGTGTGAGCGAGATGACAGGAAGATCGGTGCATGGCGGGTTGCAGTACGGATAGGGTAGGATGTGTACGTAGCTGACTTGGAAGTTTGCGGTAATTGAGAAGTTGGCGTGGCTCGTCAATAGGATTTGAGAAGATGCGTCAGAGCCCGGAGGAATGGCAATGGAGGTGAGGCTAGGAGTTAGAGCATAGTAGGGTCCGACTGATAATTCCACGAGTGCCTGGTGCACTTGAACTACTCCAGTGGCCATGCCTGTGATCCAAACGCTGTATCGGCCCATCGGCGTAATCGAACCCGTCACGATTCTTACCGTGGTTGCTGCCTCGTGCCCTGGAGAAATTGAGAGGTTGGTGGAGTCTAGTGAAGCCGTTACGTTGTAGGCAGGCCACGGGAATACGAGGGGATGCGCGGTTATGGACAGCGAGACGTTCCCGGAATATCCGTAGAGACTAGTGATTGTGAGAGTTGCGTTGCTAGATTGACCTGCTAGAATGGTGATGGAAGAGGGACGAACGGATACTGAAAAGTTTGGAGGGGGTGGCGTGACCGTGATGGCGATCTGGGCAGAATGTGTTAGAGAGCCGCTAGTTCCGATCACGGTGATATTGTAAGATCCAGAAACAGTTGAAGTTATCTGCATCGTAACAGAGTCATATCCTCCCGGTGTTACGGTCACGCTTGGGGACGGATTGAAGGAGACAGTAAACCCTGGTGGAGCTATGTCGGTCATCGCGACGGTCCCCGAAAAACCGTTGACGCTGGTCAAGAAGATGGTGAGAAGCACGATCCATCCTTGTTGGAAAGTCACCGAGGAATCATACGGAGAAACGGTAAAGTCGGGGGTGTCCCCGTGGACGGATGGTGCGTAGATGGTTGAGGACAAGAAGGCAGCTGAGACGAGAACTGAAAGGATGAGAATCGGCCGATTCCCCGCTCTCATCAAGAGTCATACTCGACCCCTAGATTCATAATAGCTTATCTCCTCCCAGCGAGTCAGATGTGCACGAAGTTTCACTTCGGAAAATGATGCATTCGATAGCCATATGTGGATGCGATGATCTGGCCCAGAGACATTTGCTGGCAGTTGGAACTCAGCCTTCTCACGTGTCGAACACTGGCTCTTTCTCCTCTTTGGAGACAGTCAGTGTACCGAAAGTAGCTCCGCAGACTTGCTTCGCGCATTCTATGGAGCAAAGAACAGCTATAGGGCGAGCGTGCCGCAGATAGCTGAAGTATACCGGAAGTGTTCCATTGTTGAGTTGTGCTATTGTGTACGGCGAACCGATAAGGTTAACACGTCAGGCGAGCTGGTAGGTTCGAGCAGTATGTCTACTGTCAGGCTTCTGCTCACCTTTGCAATCGCGTTCTCACTAGTCAGTCTTCCAAGCGTCCTGTCGACCAACCTTCATCTACCGAGTATTCCTGTTGTGAGGGCTCAACAAGAAGCTAGCTACGGCTCTTGGTATCCTGCTGGTGCGCAAGAGCAGACCCTGTCTATCAGCCAGGGTGACGGCGCTAGCATTACCCAGGTCAATTGGCTGTTGACAAACCAGGTCGACAGCGAAGACTGGCCACTAACCGCAACCCAGCAAGGAGCAAGCACAGTAAACTGTCCAGGCAATAGTGCTGTTTTGTGCACTGCTCCGGTCGCCGATCAGGGATACTTTGAGATCCAATTCAACCTCGCCAATGTGTTGTTAGGAATACCGATGCAGTACGGCAACAACCCGGCGGGGGTCCAGCTACGTCAGGGAATCGCACATCTGATTAACAAAGTAGCATTTGTTGCGGGCAACCCTGCATGCCTGGGCATCTCTTGTGTTCCGAACGATGATCCCGTGCCTCTCTGCTCAGTCTCTTCATGCTCCAACGGGGGGCTGGTCAATCCAAACCCTTGCAGTTGGGACGCGCTGTTCCCAGAAACAAGTTCCACAAACTGCATCGTTGGAGCTCCTGGCGGCACAGCATACAGCTGCGCGTATTCAACCACATGTCCTACAGGAACAGTCACGGGAACTACTCAGTACGCAGGGCAAGTCGCGATCGGAAGCCCTGACTTCTGCGCCGCTGCCCAACATTTCGTAGCAGCTTTCAAGACGCATCTTGGAATCAATGTTACCCTGAATGGCAGTTGCGAACTTATTCCTCCAATCGGTGGCTGGCCAGCAGCCGTCTACGCTATCAACCAGCTCGGCTGTAATGGCCAAGCTCCTATCGCAACGGCGAACCTCTGTTTCCCCGTCCGCACAACCGAGCCTCGCAAGAGCCTGGGTGAAGGCCTATCACAAGAGATCTGTGCCTTGTTTTCACCAGCATGGACTGGTGGAGCCGGCTGGACCACTTTGGCAGGACAACCAGTCTCGTGCGACAATTCAAACACTGGGACGGGTAACGCTTCCTGTGGTGGCGGGCCCTGCTCGTTCGTCCAAGAAGTCGAAGGAGTGACCTCGCAATGGTGTGTATTCAATACCAGTGCTAACGGCACTCCTGACAACTGCTGGGGACTCGGAACATTCGGATTCGGCCAAGTCTTCCCATTCGACAGCACGACCTATTTCGAATACAACAGTCTCTTCGCTACTAAGACGGATTATACGTGTGTGAGTCCGGATTGTTCAAGCAAGGTCCCTGGCTCTCCTTGTACGAGCGAAACGTACACGACTGCCGCAAGCGACTACATGTACATCTGTTCTCCTGAATATGATTCGCTAAGTAGCCAGATGGAGAACGCTCCTTGTCTGGCGGCTGCCGGAGGTCCTGTTCTAGGCCAGTCTACTCCAACGTTCGCCGACTGTCCTGGAACCAGTCAGCTGTCGTCGATCAGCGCCGGCTACCAAGCTGTGGACCTCTTCGGAAGAAACGCCTTCACCATCCCTGTCTGGGACGGGAACGACCACTACGCTCGTCTGAGCAACTGGTCTCAGGGAGGAACAACGCCAGGATTCAGCACGGCCGTCGGGTTTGGATTTTCAGGTCTCCCGAACTATTTCAACTGGCTCAACGCATACAGTGCCAGTCCGGCCTTGGCCGGGACGCTACGCCAGAGTTTCTTGACGACTGTTGACAGCCTCAACCCATTCCAAGCGACCACACTCTGGGACTTCTACACCTTGAGTAGCATATACGACGGTCTCTTCAAACCTAATCCGCTCTGTTCCATCGCCGCGACACCCGGAGTAATGACATGCTCTCAGGCGTTGCAACTCGTTGACTGGATGACCACTAGCCACAGCTATCTCTGCTACCCTGGCGGTCTCGCCTGCACCGCTACCACTCTGGGCTATGGGAACTCGACATACTTTGCGAATACGACAGCTGATCTTCGTCTCACGTTGAACCGGGCCAACCACTGGCACGACGGCGGCCCAGTTACTGCATGGGATGTCAAGTACAGCTTGATCAACCTTAACGCTACAGGTTCCCACCAAACGACCCTTTTCCCGTTTCTCTTTAACAGCGCGCAGATCTCACTCCTTAACATTGCTCATATCAACGTGCTCGACGAGTACACTCTCGACATTAACCTCAGGTCCAGAGGCCCGTTCACAGACTACTATCTAGGGTCAATCACTATCATGCCAGGCCACATATGGTCAGCGTGTGGTGCGAGCACTTGGAACAGTGGAGTGACTGGCAAGGACATTGCAGCCACAAGCATCGTTGAAGCTCCAGAGGATGTCTGTGTCGGGATTTTCGGTTCGCCCAGCATTGCCACTGTCAACGGTGTGCGTGCTGACAGCCCTGCCTTCGACCCTGTCGCGAACAATTTCCTGATAGGGTCGGGTCCGTACACTTGTCAGAGTATTGGCGGTACTGGTCATCCTGCTGTGGGCACTCTTGGAGGAGGCTGCAGTATTGACAATACGCAGGCTCCAGCCTTCGGACTGGGTGCTTTCACCCTGACGAGGACAGGCTGTACTCTAACAGCGTCCGGCACCACTTGTGGAATCGCAGGCTCTAGCAGCGACTACTTCCGGAGCAGCGGCGCACTGGCATCCTACGTCTGGTCCGGCGACATCGGCTCAGGGGGCTCCGACTTTTCAAAAGTCTTGACAGTCAACAGTTGCCATTCGTCTAGTCCATCAGCTAATTGTCCACACTGGGCACAGGGTATCGGCAACCCAGGAGGCAGTGGAACTAATCCCGTGGGTCTGAGCCAGCGGTTGAAAGTCAACTCGTACAGGGGTATAAGCTGGATAGGCTTCGCGACTCCGCAGTCTGCCGGTACTCAGCTAATTCTTAGCTGTGCAGCCGGATATACTCTTCCAGGGACAACAATCACGCCCTGCACCGCTTCGAATGCGGGATGGACGACAGCAGTTTTGCCCGGCATAGGAGGGTACGCATCAACGCTCTACGAAGTGGGCAGTACAATTCTAGGCATGAGCACCTCTACGCTATCGCCGGCGAGCGTCGTTGGCTGCGCGACAACGTATCCGAACGGCGGGTACGACTGCTAGCGCCGAGAATCGTATGCTGGATCCTCTCCAAACCCTGCCCAATTCGTGCTTCTAAGCCGTTACAGGCATTCGGAAATCAGAAAAGTAGAGTCTCAGGCAGCCCTAAGTGCTTTCTCGATCTCTTGCACTTTATCCATTTGACTTCGGGCGGGTATTCCTCGTCATCAGCCTTCAGCCATCTGTAAAACTGTTTGATGCATTCCTTCTCGGTCCTCTTCGTCTAGTACGAGGTGCCTTCCTTTTCGATCGTAGAGACGGCGTTTACAAGATCTATCTTCGTTGCAGTCTCAAAATTCTGACCGTCAAGAACCTTCGATAGTTTTCTCAGTGTGAAAGGATAACAGACCTGTCTCGGGACGCTCACTCCTTCAGCGTATCTGAACTTGACATATGATAGGATGGTTTCTTTGTTTCTAATCATGACCAGTAGGTCTTGGCTCAGCCCGGTTAGGGCGAGTTCTAATCTTCGGGCGTAGTGGTGGATGTCGTTGGCGACAATTTGCATTGACGCGTTTGGCGACTTGCGACTTGCGTGCAATTAATAGTTATAGTGTGGTGCGGGGGGTGGGATTCGAACCCACGAAGGCCTTCGCCACAGGGTCCTAAGCCCAGGGCAGGCTATGATCACGCCTTCTGCCCATTAGACCTGGCTCTGGTACCCCCGCAGATCAGGGAGGCCCGGACTACACCAAGACCGTGGGCGAATAAAGACTACCTTGCGGCCCACATCGCCACTTTCTCTTTCCCAGGACCCAGCGACGATAAAGGAAGGTCCCCTGCGTGTAGAATTGGAACAGCGTGGGGCAGAAGATAATGAATCCCAAGAACTGTTCTTTCTCAGTCCTAACAAGCGCAGAACAAGCCCTGATCAATAATCTGGGCAGGCGATTTGAGATCACGCAGTTTGCGCGTTGACCTGCACGTTGAGCTACACGTTATCAAAAACAGCCGACCTGCTGATTCTGCGCCCTTTTTCGCAAGACTCGCCCGGTTCAGTTTCAACTGGCGAGACCCCTCGCCAAAAAATGTCAAAAGCAGTTGCTCCCCGCGACACAAAACCCGACTCTGCGAAGGAATTAACAAAGAGTAATCCAGCCCTCACACGCTCTTCGAAACCGAAAAAGCCGCAGAATGTTCTTCATCAAACCCGGCAGGGGCAGAACAAGCCTGGATCCGAAATCGGGATAGGCGATTCTAGGTCCCGAGATTTTCATGAAGAGCCGTACGCTTGATTTCCACTCTGGAAAAACAGTCGACCTTTCCATTCTGCGCGTCAGGATGCAAGAATCGCCCAGAACAGCTTCAGCTCGCGAGACCCATCTCGGAAAAAAGGGGGGCCGCAAATTTTTTTCTCGCGGCACGAGACTGCCTTTTCCGCGGATGATTCTAACTGTTGCTTGGGACTGTGATAATGTGAAAATCCTTGGACAGTCTTTCTTGTTAGGTGAGTGGTTTTGAGCTCTCCCAGAGATACTCGAAGTAGCTCTTACCAAACCTGACCAGTCCGATATGATCCGAGGAGATCGCCAGCGTCAGTCCCTTCAGAGGATCTTCTCCTAGAAGAATTATTATCTGATCATCATCCGAGATTATTCCGCCTCCGAACATCTGTTCCCGAGTACGGACCTGGACGAGCGTCTTCAGTTTTCGAAGTGTCTCACGGCTCGTCGTCTGCGGAACCATCACCGACACCTTGACCCCTTTATCCTTCATCAACGCGAGTATTGGTAGTGCGATAGAGACGATCGGGTCGGGGGCCACTGGCATCGCAACGAAAAGCTCTCTCCTCGTCCGTCCAAGAGTCTCACGAATCTTATCCAAGATATTGTTCTGACCCCTCACAATCCAAATGTCCGGTTTCTCCCGGACACCCTTCCTCTCGTAAAGCGGCTGAAGCTCTTCCATCGCGTCCGACTGACTCGACCTCAAAGTCGTCTCTAACCTGGCCTTTGATGATTCTAGAGCGGTCGAAGGAGCCTTCGGATAGTACTTGCTCGGCCTACCTTGCTCTGTCTCGACCCATCCCTTCCTCTCAAGATTTCCCAGAATCTCATAGATCTTAGAGTAGGGGATCGAAGCAGTACGGCTCAGCTCGCTAGCCGCCTGAGTGCCCGATTCGACTAGTGAAACGTACACCTTGACCTCGTACTCTGTCAGGCCAAACTCTTTCAGGGCCCTCTTCGTCTTCTCGCTAACAGACATTTTCTTCGTATTACGATCCTTTACCGAATCGACCCATAAAGTCGTGTGAGTTGAATTTAGGCTCCTCAACCAGGAGAATCGCAATCGTGCACAAGATCATTTTGTCGACCAAATTCCCTCAAGGATCGTGTAGTTTTATGGAAAGAGAGTGTAAATACCTTCTCGCCCCATTCTAGTCCAGAGAAAGTTTCCCAGGATCATGTAAACGTTGATCGACAAGAATTCAATTGTCAACAGTCTCCGCGGAGTTCTTGACCCAGAGATCGGAATCAGCATAGTCGATCTCAACATGGTCCGAGACGTGTCGATAGAAGGTGACCACGTGAAAGTCACAATTGCACTTACAGT
>Ga0137380_10005916_pt1 | contig 10887 bp, 12 predicted proteins | sample SagtaG_17_FD_104809 | JGI IMG/M metagenome (GOLD analysis project Ga0137380, IMG submission 104809) | Vadose zone soil microbial communities from Sagehorn Ranch, Mendocino, California, USA - Sage2_L_100_16 metaG | ecosystem: Environmental > Terrestrial > Soil > Vadose zone | place: USA... | reverse complement strand
TGCAGGGCCTGGCAGATTGATTGGTTTGCGTGAGCGACCTGACGCCATCTCCGGCCAATGGCTTGCTTCTCCGCCATAGCGAAAAGTAGAGCCGCTTCATTGTACTCCTCCGGTGACGATTTGGTTTCGGCGTGAAGCATATGTGTCCACGCTTCGCAAAAAATGGCGAGGGCTCCCAGTTCGGTGCTTGTTTGATCGTGGATTGGTTTGGAAAGCAACTTTTTGATGATTTCTTGTGCTGCACGATAACGGGCGGTCGCCAAATCGTCGTCCCCTGATTGCTCGGCGAGCCTTGCCTGCTCGATGCCGACCCGAGCTTTGCAAAACTGTTCCCTCGACCCGGATAAGTCCACCCAATTCTCTAGCTCGACTACGCCCCGTTGCTGATCCGAGTCAGACGCGAGTTTGTTCTTTAGGAGCTGGGCGTGCTCTTGGAATTTGGCTTCGGCCCTCTCGAACGATTGAATAGCTTCCTGGTGATTCTCTTGCCTGCTGAAGTTCTCGCCCTCCTCTAGATACGCGCAACCTTCGTAGTGTCCAGAGAGATGATTGTAAGCTTCGGCAGATCGCAGCTTCTCTGCCGCTGTGCTGTATGACGAGCTGGCAGCCATGAATTTCTCCTCAGAATGGTGGATGCGAGACCGTTCAATCAACTGCCATGCTTCCATGTAAGCACGGAGATCATCGAAAAAATGTCGGGAGGCAGGAATCTTTTCCTCCGCGCTAGTGCAGTCCTTCCCCGCGTTTCCAAACGCCTGCGAAGCTGCCTCATAATCACCTAGACCGTCTAGAAGCTTTGCAATCTTCCACCGCACCAGAGGTATCGGTCCAAAATGCGCCTGTCGAGTAAGCTCGCTAAGCACTTTTTCGTATGCGACGACCGCATCTCGTCCTATAGACGCGTCAGCGATCAGATGATGGAGTTGTGCAAGAATGTCACCGTAGTTTTCAGCATGATATGAATAGTACGTCCTAGATCCAACCTCGACCGTTTTGGTCCATGCTTCAATGCTCCCTACATCGAGATTTGCGTCGGAAGCAGCACTTCTGAGAAGATTTACCTTCACAGTTTCCTCCACGCTAGTTCTTGCCAGTTCCGACTTTAACCTCGACAAGGTCAATCGACTGGTCGCTAGGTTCATGGAATCAGGATTGTCGCGAAGAAGAGCTTCCTTTGCCTCCTGTTCAGCCATAGCCAATGCCTCTTTGAGGAGGTTTGTTTTTTCCTCGCTTTTCTCCATTAGCAAGGACAAGAAATACATGGGGTAGCTTACCGACCCACTCGATCCATAATCGCCGAGGCTTTTGGACAGCCGAGCCAGCTCGATGGCGCTATTGAACGCAGCCCGTTTGGCCGAGACCTCTGTCTCGACAAATCTCGACGTTTGCACGTAATAATTGCTAAGAGTTGCGTGAGCCGACTGAAGAAGCCGAGGATGACCAGAGATGTAGAGCAATCTAATTGCTTCCTCGCAGTGCTTTCTTGACCTTTCCAGAATAGTACGACAAGATTCAACATCATCGATGTGATAGACGCTTGCGATTCCCGTCCAAGCCGCGTTCAACGCAAGCTGTGCAGCGAGCAGCGAATCGTTTAGCGTCTTTGCGTGTGATAGTCCCTCTTGGAATAGTGCATTGGCCTTTGAGTAGTCTCCGTCAAAGTTTATGGTTAGAAAGGCGGAGACGTCCGATCCGGCGGCTAGAGACAACTCTGTTTTCACCATCTTAGAGACCTCAGCGAACTTTCGGCCTAGCGATTGTATTCTCTTTGCGATTTCGCCGATTTCAGAACGTGAAAAACAATAGTCGAAGTACATAGCAGAGCAAACGACTGACCTCCAAAGACTTTCTAGCGCGTTTTCAGCGTCGTGAGTGGGGGCCCAGTCATTGGCTGCTGATTCGCCGATATCAATTACAGATTCGAGCTGTTGCCTGAATTCGCCGTAATGCTTTGTTAGAGGAACGGACTCGAAGAGATAGATGAGGATGTTCTTTCTGGCATTTTGGATACCTGTCTTGTCCCCATCTTGCTCAAGAATGCGCAAAGCCTCTTGGGCGAGCGAGATGCACCTTCCGAGAGTACTCCTCTGCTCATCTGCATCTCGGGCCGACCAGAAGTCTAAAAACATTGATTGCGAAGCCATTAGCTTCGATTGACCATGCGACCCGGTTTCCTCGAGATGTACAGCTGCAGACTTGTAGTAGTCTTGGGCCAGTCGCATCCTTCTCTTGACTTCCTTATTGTCGGGCGCCTGAAAAGCCCCTCTGAAGAAGCAATCACCTATCAGTGACATTGTTCCGGCCTGTTCCTTCCGGTCTTCCCTTATCGTGTCCGTTTTCAGAATCTGTTGGAAAAGCACTGCCGCAGCCATCCACTCGTGCTCATCGAGTCGGGCCTTAGCTGCAAGCCCGAGTTCTTCGGTATTGGAGGACACGTTTGAACCCAAGAAATACACGCAACCTTAACACAAGTCGCTTATTAAGCGATGCGAGAAAGACGCGTTCTGCAACCGTAAGAAGTGTATTCTCGTTGGGAGGAAGTTCAGAATAACAGATCGTGGCCTGAAGCTCCTCCATGATATCCCTCTTGGAGTAGACAACAAAGTCCAATACCAATACCCAGAGTTTAGAGTGTTCAGACGATCGGAACCTGAAGAAGCTTTCTTGGCATTTCCTGGGACTCTCACTGTAACGATGGGCGATGTCCCTGGGGGATCTAGTGTTACAGCATCTATCGGCACGCCTAGAGAGTTTCTGGAGATGAACTACCAGAGCTTGAAAAGCCAACTAGCCAATGACCTCCTAGAACAGGCCAAAAAGTGTTCCCCCTCCTTCTTTGAGAAGCTGGTGGTGAACTTGTCGGTTGCTATGGGGTACGGTGGGTCATTCAAGGACGCTGGGAAGGCAATAGGTAGGAGTGGTGATGAAGGGGTTGATGGGCTAATCAAGCAAGATAGGCTTGGACTCGATACGGTCTATGTCCAAGCGAAGAGATGGGACAAACAAACCGTAGGAAGTCCGGAACTACAGAAGTTTGTGGGAGGCCTTGAAGGTCACCATGCCAACAAAGGAGTGTTCATTACGACTAGTAGGTTCTCTGATGAAGCCAAGAGATGCTTGGAGAAGGTGACGAAGAAGGTTGTTTTGATAGACGGGGAGCAACTAGCGGAGTTAATGATCGAACATGAGATCGGAGTTACTAAGGATACTACCTACGTTCTGAAGAAGCTAGACTTGGACTACTTCACCGAAGAATGATCTCTAGGTAATAGCTGACACAAGCAGGTCTTGGGAGAGGAGACTTAGCGGTAGAAGCGTAGTGCAATACTTGCTTAGATTCCTTCCATGGTAATATCCCGAGCTATTGGTGCGGATGACTCTAGACAGTGTATCTTAGGGCCTATCTGAGCAGTGAATCAGGCTGGATAGTGCTAGCACTATTAGCACTAGGACTTTCCTAGCACTTCGTTCTACGTGCTTAAGGATAGCGGGTCTCGCTAGACCCTAATCGCTTAAGGATTGAAGAAAGGGGAAGGATGGGTCTCGGTGAGACCCGTTAGTTCTCTAGGAAGACTGACAAGGATAGGTTTGTGAACATCTGCTGTGTGAACGTGCTGGGTTGTAAGTAGAAGACAAACTGCTCTCCAGTGACCTCGACAGGTCCACCAGCCCTAGTCATAGGACTAGTCGGACTGCCGTTATCATTTAGCCCAATCGCACATGGACTTTGTATACACGAGTCACCAGGAAAGTTCGAGCTGGGCTTTTGATTGATGAGAACCGATGCAGCCGAACCGCTGAGCCCCTGTCCCGGTGATACCGACTCCCAGTGAATGTATACGACTGCTTCCCTGAACCCTATTGATGAATTGACTGGACTGGTCGCTAAGAATTGGGGGATACAGACTGTCCCCGACAAGCATGGGCCTAGCGTGACATTCTGTTTGTCCAAGACGAGTATGGTTTTCTGAGAGGCTAGGTTTTGGATTGTGATACTTGTTGGGTTGGGATTCGTCACCGTTACGTTCTGGGTCTTAGGGAAGTTAGTCACAAAGACCTGTTCTAAGGGGGGGACATTCGGTGCGGCAAATACTCCACCAATGAAAGATGATAGTAGAATAGCAACGACAGCGATACCTTCTTTTCTGTTCAATCAATCACCCCCTTGTTACTCTGTATAGCCTCGGATAGAACCGTGGCCAGCTAATAAGACGGTAACTCTTGGTAGAATCAGTCTGATGAGTAGTGACCGTTCAGGCGATGAGATTAAGGTCCACTGGAATCCCCGCAGCTTTCAGTTCCTTCGCCACTTTCAACTGCCACCCTCCGCTCTTGTCCATCTCACAGTAAACGAACCCGCCATAATCTGAAGGCATCTCTACTCCAGGAGTGTAGAGGATGCATACCTTGTCACGGCCAAGTTTGCTCTGAAAGATACCAAGTTCGAAGATCACGTTCTGTCTTGCCCGAGGCCTTAGCTGAGAGGTAGCCGATGAACCGCCCACATCATCAGGAGTCAAGAGGGCGATGGCAAATGCAGCATCGGAATGTCGTTCCAACTTTTCAAGGATAGTCTTGCCCTGGTTGGGTTGTTCGTGAAGGATGACAGCGGTAAGCCCGAGCCGTTCTACCAGCCTCGCCACTTCGCTCTTAGCTCCTCCATCATGACCGTGGATTATGAACACCTTTGGAGGATGGGTTGAACGGGCCAGAATGGGAGCCGAAATTGGCCCCCGGCTTCCGGGATATCCCGCATCTGGCATAAGATGCAGACGTTCCACAACGGATTCTAGGAAAGTGACCTCGCAAGCATTCGATCCGTGTGGGTATCGGCTACCTCGTCTTCATCCGATTCTTCGTCATAGTCAGAAAGGGGGATTGACCTGTATTCATTGACAAGCTGGTTCCCACTGAATGACTGGGAAAGCAGCTCAAGGTTGTAAAGGTCCCATTTTGTCTCATCGTCAAGAGCATCTTCCATCTCATCATACCTACTCTCAGCGATGTCTCGGCCTTTCGCAATCTGCTTTCTAAGGTCCTTTAGTATCTCAGGCCGGGGACGAACAACGGAACTTGGCATTCCCTGTTGGCCGAAGCTGCCACATGGATAAACTATACGTCAAGTAGCTGCGCTTTCCCAGATTCTCCAGCCAAATGGCTAAGCTAGTGCCACCACAATAAACGCTCCTATCAAACCATAGAAGAAATACTCTTCTCCTCTGCTTCCGGTTCTAATCATACCATGGAGTTTGAGGTCCTTCCATGGACTCAGCCATTTCACCCCAGTAGGACTCAACGAATCTAGTACTAAGTGTGAAGCGTAACCAATGAACATTGCAAGCCCAGTTGCTAAGTCTACCAAGATCGGATTCCCACCCCATGCTGTGAGACCGACAGTAAGCAGGGAGAATAGGATTCCTGCCCAGATCGTGTGTGTGGGTCCCCTATGGGGAATAATCTCACTTACTGGTTGTTTGAGGAACTTGGGCAGTTCCATCATCTGTCTAATGGTCCCGTTGGGATGATCAATGTCTGGAAGGAGTGAACCTATCACACACGCAACTATTCCTAGCGGTGGTGAAAGGTGGGCCCTTTCGATCGAGAACCACACCACAAATCCAGCCATTGCATGTGTGGACCCCATCAATCCTATCACTTACCTCTGCACTGTCTGTCCCAGTCAGTAACTATACTCCCTAGATTTCAGTTCCCTCTTGCTGCGATTGCAAGGGATGCAAGACGGAACTAGGTTCTGAAGATAGTCAGTCCCGCCTCTAACAAGGGGCACGCTGTGGTCAACTTCCCACGCACCCTTGGCTCCGGCCTGTCCGTAGTTGCTCCATGACAGCTTCTTTCCACAATGCCAGCAGTATCCTTTGTTGTTATCATAGACGTAGTTCAGCTCGCAATCGGAGTAACCCGTTAGCTATCACTTCTGGCCCATACCTTCACCGGCTCCTAATAGGAGTCTGCACTACCATTAGCCTAAACGAAGAGGGAGAAGAAAAAGGGAAGAGGTGCGGCCCATGGCCTACGAGATCGTTGTTACTGTCCAAGTCTCGTAGATTCTGTATTGGTGAGGGAGGGGACTGAAATCATAACCGGACTGGTTGGAGAGGGTATAGTTGCCTGAAACCAATGGTCTTATCGTGATCTCAGAACCTGCTCCCACTAGGGAGCCAACCAGAAGGTTTGTGGTGCCGGAGCAGATACTACTCTCTAGACTTGCAGCGGATACGTTTGAGTAGGCGGTGACACCTAGGAAGACCGCTGACACGAAGAAGATCGTTGTAGAGCCTATGTCTCGCCCAGTGACATTTTCTTGGAACAGGGCAGTGAAGAGTTCTGAACCACAACCAGATAGATTAGTAGCGGTAAGGGGGATTTCTCTCGTGAACGCTTGGTATGTAACGTAGGTGGTAAAGGCTTGGCCAATGGGACTATTGAGAGTAAGGTCAGAGCCGTCAGACCTAGTATTCTGAACGTGTTCAATCAATCACCTCCTAGGCCTAAGAATGGTGCGAACAGGAGGGCTGATAGTGAAAAGGGTTGCTGAAGATACCCTTGCCCTCAGCATCGTTTATTATCGGAGTTGCACAGGGTTTGAGGCATGAATGCGGTTTCCTCCCCTAGAGTAGTTATCTTGTCAAGGACAGCAATAGTTGCGATCATACTCCTCGCTGTAGTCCTTGCCTCAGCTGTAGGTTTGTGGCATGACCAGAGCATCAAGAGTATCTACGCCTCCTTTGCCATAGACAAGAGCCAACTTGATACACTATACACTAACCAGATTCAACTTCTCCAAGCACAGACGAAGTTCACCTTTGTTCACGGAACAGTTGAGGCCAGAGGAGGAACTCCTGTCAGCATCTTCTTCGATAGCGAGTCAAGCTCAAGCTCAGTTCTGGTGTGAGTTACAGCAGTAACCAGTTTACCTACACTTACCAGGTCTATCTCAAAGCCTCCAACACATATGGGGTCAGGATAGTATACAGTGGTGTGTTATCCGGTGGAAGTTGTGCTGGAGTCCCCGTTCTAGTCACACCTACTGGTGTGGACTTTGTTCAGAACTTCCAGTGCTAGAGCTTTACCTGCATGACTGAGCCAGGTGGAGACATGGGCAAGCAGCTCTCTGACAGGACCCAAGAAGTTCCTAGGAGCCTTCACAAATACTGCGGTCAGTGTGGTCATTCGCTGACCGAGCCTGGACCTGGGATTTGGCGAGGAGTTCCGCTTGAGCCAATCTCGGGACTCAGTCCTTCTGAGTATCCTAGACGGGAAAACAGTCTAGACGAGCTGTGGTTCTGGTGGTATGTCTACTGCACCAACAGAAGGTGTAGGTCATATCAAGCATTCAATGTAGGAGGGAAACTGCAAGATGAAGGAAAACTAAGCTCAGACGAATTCGAGGATTTTGTTCTTGGTCAGTCCTCGTCCTCAAGACAGTAAACATCTTTCAACACTGTTTAAGAGCCAGCAGGCTTCTTCCCTCGGGTGAAGAAGAGATAGGCTATGAGACCGATTCGACTTACGATAACTCCCAAGCTACTTCTGGTGATTGCTTTGGTTGCAGTCTTGGTAATCGCAGTCTATGCAGTCACCGTGTTGTTCACACAGACAGTTCCACCAGCCACTGTTAAAGCCCCATCCACTGGCTCCCCATCTATGACTGGGGACTGTTCAACTCTGACCCTTTCACCTAACACGGTAACACTCAGTGCAACTAGCCCCACCAGTGGAGTAATGAACGTCACATGCGGAGGCAATGGCCCTGCTTTCACAGTCACATCTGAAGGACTTTTCACAGCTAGCTTCTCTCTCCCTTTTGGATACCAGTCCTTGTCATTCAGGAACTACACTCTATGGCAAAGTGGTGGGATAGACCAAAACGGTTATCCAATACTCGGAGGTTGTCCTGGTCCTCCTGCTTACTCCTACTATGTTCCCAGTGGAACCTTCAGCACTCTATCCAAGGGAGATTACGTATACTGCATACAATACTACCTTCAAGCCTACAGCACCAACTCTCCCACATCAATATCATCGTTCAGCATAACGTGGAAGTCCGGTTAAGGGTCATCATCGTCCAAGTCGAAGATATCCTCACTGTCAATCTGGTCCTCTTCAATGTCTAGGTTTGTAGCACACAGTTTACAGTAGCGGCCACTCTCGAAGAACCCCCCTTCACTCTCGAACCATTCTAGCTGGGAGATCGGGAAGGTCTTTCCACAGCCCAGACAAGTGCTGGTTGCTGGCCGAGCCTCTTCGCTCACGGCTTCATCTCTTCCCAGTGCTGGACCAATTCCTTCGATGTTCCTTTGATGCCGCATGCCTCACATGTCACAACTCTGTGTGGACGGTCACTACAATTCTTGTGTATGACACCTTGACACTCTTCACACTCGGTAGTATGACCTTGTTGGGGCCTATTCTCCGTGAAGGGTAGAAGTGGGGTGTCGCAATGTTCACAAAACATCCTCGGCAGCAAGAGTTCTGCCTCTTTCTCTGGGACCACCCTCGCTTCCGGAGGCACTCCTAAACCAACATCACGCTCCTTCCATTCGGCAATCCTATGTCCTAGCCACGCTATCCTCTTCTCCAAGCGGGCTAACCTTTCCTCAATCGTGTTAAGGTCCGTCATCGTCAATTCCTCTTCCTGAACAGCTTGATCCCATCAAGATCGGTCACAAAGTCAAAGCCGGACTCGATGAGGGAAGTGGCGTCTTCAAGGGTCCTAGCTGCCTTAGCCACATACTGTTCACTGTCCTTCCAGTCTACTAGGTGAGTATACTTGATAGTGTTAGAGATGCTACGGTGGCCCAGAATGTGTTGGACGTAGAGCAAGTCCTTGGTTTGAGAGTAGAGCATAGTAGCTCTGAAGTGGCGTAGAGTGTGAAGGTGAATGTTCAGGAACCGAGGGTTGGAGTTGGCTTGAGCAAGATACCTTCTAGTGTATTCCATGTGTTTCCTAGAAGCCTCTGGATGTGGTAGGGGGTTGGCCCTCCCAGGATACTTGGCGAAGAGTAGCTTGAGCATGGCACAGAGCCTCTCGGATAGCTTCAGTTCCCTAGCTCGTGACCCCTTCTCGGGAACTACCCTAACAGTTCTCTTCTCAAAGTCGAAGTCCTTGAACTGTAGTCTGCTTGCTTCTCCAATCCTCATCCCAGTTTCATAGACAAGTCTGAGCATTGTAGCGTGGCGTAAGTCTCTACTAGCTTCTATCAAAGCCTCGATCTCTTGCTGTAGAGGAATGAAGGGTAGACTGTCCTCTCTGGTATACCTGGGTTCTGAGAATGCTATTCCACGAGACTTAGCATACTTGGAATAGCAATCCACCAGATTCTCCTTACGGCCTCCCGTGCTGTGCCTAGAAGCAATGAACTCCCTGACACTCTCAGGGTCTTCTAGGTCACAGTTCCTAGCCATGAATCTGAGTATCCTTGAATGGCTCTGGATAGTCTGGGGCCTATACCCCTGTTTGGCTAGCTCATGGCAGTAGACGAATATCTTGCTAGTTGATAGTTGCTGGGATTGCAAAGGACTTTTCTCCATAATAGAAGTGGAGGACGGAGGGGTCCTAGCTAGTTGGGCTGGGTGGAGTTGTGGCGGGCTGGGTGGGATTCGAACCCACGATTTGCGGCTCCGCAGGCCGCCGTCTTGGTCCTGGCTCGACTACCAGCCCGTGTGCGCGCCCTCGTCTAATGAATCCTTTATGCTTATTTGTGGCATGAGAGATTAAGAAGCTCCAAGCTCCTCCTACCGGTCGCTGAGGCAGCAGTTCAGTTTCCAGTTCAGCGAGGGCCGGCTACTATTCTTGAGCGAATAATTCTACAGAGAGCGTTCAGCTGAGTTGGTCCGATTCGACGAGATAGGCTAGCACAGTATAGAGGCGCTCAAGCTGCGTAGTTGACTGAGAAAATGCCCGCGGTTATTGATGGGCTGCTTGTGTAGTAGATGCAGTAGTTGTAATCTGTTCCTCCGGTAAGGGTGATGCTGACGGCTGGAAAGCCGGGCAGGGGGACCAATAATAATCCGCTCGTAATCGTGGGCTGTGTTGCCGTACATGTCTGAGTAAGGGGAATTATTTGGATGAGGGTTAGCGTTACTCCTGACCCGCCGGATAATGTGGAGGAAACACTTACATTTACTGGGGATGATCCCGTAACGCTGAAACAGGGGGTCGAACCGCAAGTTGCGAGAGAGGCGGCCGGACCGATATTGGCGAGAAATCCGATTCCGTATGATTTGTTAATTATGGGTGCTACAGTGGAAGGGTAAGTGAAGGTGTGAGTGGCGACAAAACCAGCGTAGACCACGCCAACCAGGACACCCAGCAACAACAGTACGGCTAAGTACCTAACTAGTTTTCCTAGCCCTCGAGTCGGTGAAGGCCCTGAAACCTTCTCGTTCTGATCTTGAGAGACCAAAGTCGCTCGTGCAAACATGTTCGTACGCCATAGTTTATCGGAACTGAGCCTATTTAGAATAGCGTACCCCATGCAATCAGTATATACCAAAATATTGCCGCAGGTATGATTTCTTACCTGTACCGGTGCTACTGCCTCCAGGAGGCTCTTCCACCCTAGCCAAAGCTGATCCACAGCTAAGGCAGAAAATCATCGCGGCGTTAACCCCGTTATCGCTCCCTTGGCAGGTGGCGATAAAGAGAACAGCAGGCTTCTGCTGTCTTTCAGCTCTTCTAGTCAACAGTATTGCCACTTTAGCACCAGTATCGCATAGGCAATGGCTGGCGACTTTCCCGCAGCTCGGCGTCATTTCCCAAAACCCGTTTCCGACCATTCCCTGTTACAGTCTAACCTCATTTCAAATAAAGCTGCGTTGTCGGGTCAAAAAAAAGGGGAAGTTTGAGGAAGCATTGGTGGCTCA
>Ga0137380_10005913_pt1 | contig 10889 bp, 10 predicted proteins | sample SagtaG_17_FD_104809 | JGI IMG/M metagenome (GOLD analysis project Ga0137380, IMG submission 104809) | Vadose zone soil microbial communities from Sagehorn Ranch, Mendocino, California, USA - Sage2_L_100_16 metaG | ecosystem: Environmental > Terrestrial > Soil > Vadose zone | place: USA... | reverse complement strand
TGCGCCCCCGGGGGTGAGCATCACGGCGCCCGCCAACGGCGCGGTCTTCACCGCCCCGGCCACGATCGCCGTGACCGCCACGGCTGCGGACGCCGACGGCACGGTGGCGAAGGTGGACTTCTTCGACGGCGCGGCGCTGGTGGGCACGGCGACCGCGGCCCCCTTCAGCGTGACTCTTGCCAACCTCGCCGCGGGCACGCATGCGCTCACCGCGCGCGCGACCGACAACCTGGGCTTGAGCACGACCTCTGCGGCGGTGAGCATTCGCGTCGATGCGCCCCCGGGGGTGAGCATCACGGCGCCCGCCAACGGCGCGGTCTTTACCGCCCCGGCCACGATCGCGCTGACCGCCACGGCGAGCGACGCCGACGGCACCGTGGCGAAGGTGGACTTCTTCGATGGCGCTGCGCTCATCGGCACGGCCACTGCCGCCCCCTACGGCGCGACGCTCGCCAACGCGGCCGCCGGCACGCACATGCTGACGGCAAGAGCCACCGACAACAACGGTGCCGTAACGACTTCGGCCGCGGTCAGCGTCATCGTGGATGCAGCGCCCACAGTCTCCCTCACCGCGCCGGCGAACAACGCCGTGTTCGCCGCCCCGGCGAGCGTCACCCTCACGGCCAGCGCTACGGATAGCGTGGGCACGATCGCGAAGGTAGATTTCTATCAGGGCACGACCTTGATCGGAACTGCAACAAGCAGTCCTTACAGCTTCAACTGGACCAACGTCGCTCCGGGCACCTACTCACTCACGGCGGTGGCGACCAACGACGCGGGTATGACGACCACCTCAAGTGCTGTCGGCATCACGGTGGATGCGGCGCCGAGCGTGGCGATCTCCAGTCCCGCGAGCGGCGCGAGCTTCACCGCGCCGGCGAACGTCCCGATCGCGGCCAATGCATCGGACACCTCGGGCACGGTGACCAAGGTGGATTTCTACCAGGGCGGGACGCTCATTACCACGCTCACCGCGGCGCCGTACAGCTTCACCTGGACCGGCGTGCCGGCGGGGAGCTACAGTCTGACGGCCGTGGCGACCAACGATGCCGGTGCGACAACCACGTCAGCCGCGGTAGCGATCTCGGTGAGGTCGGCGGTGGCGCAGATGTATTATATCCAGGTGGATCATCTGAACACACCTAGAATGATTGCCAATCAGACTGGCACCACGGTGTGGAGATGGGACCAGGGCGAACCGTTCGGCAACGATGTGCCGAATAACAATCCCTCAGGGGCAGGAGCGTTCGACTTCCCCTTGAGATTCCCGGGGCAGTATTTCGATCGGGAGACCAATATCGCGTATAACTATTATCGCGACTATGACGCCAATGTTGGTCGCTATATTCAATCCGACCCAATCGGACTTAGAGCTGGATTGAATACTTACCTCTACGTGCAGGGGAATCCAATATCGTTCCGAGACGCTAGGGGTTTGCTGAGCGAATTATCGGAAAAAGGTTTCGTAGGAGGCTCCGAATCTGGAGCAAAAACTGCTGGTAGACAAACAGGAGCTCAAATCGGTATGCAGCTTTGCCAAAGTGGGACACCACCGGACTTCAGAACTTCTTGTTTCTCTGCCTGCATAGATAAGATGTATGCCGTAATGTCTGGTTATAGTTCCGACTTTAACGACGGGTGCCAGATAGAGTGCGTGCGTGCCGTTTCTAAATGCAGGAATCCTGGCAAATCTAGCGCATGTCCCGATTCTGACGCTGGATAAAAAGATGCGGACGGTAAAGAATTGGTTGGCGGCGATGCTCGTGGGAAGCTGGATATTATTTGCTTTAATTATCGTTTTTGTTCTCCCCCCTTGGTCAGGTCTCATAAATATACTGACGTGTATCGTTGGGCTAACCGGCACAGTGTTTGCATGCCTATATTTACTACTCTCCAAGCGGCCTGGGGTGTGGGTCGCGTGCCTCGGTTCGGGCGTAATATTGGTAGGAATCTATCTAGTCAGATGGATGCTATTTGTTCAGGAATACCTGTCCGTCGACCCAGAGTACGGAATATTTCGTGCGATCTGGTTAGCAATCTCATCTCGCTTTTTGATTTCCTGGAAATCCGCCACAGACGGCCACTATCTGCGTGCACTAGTTGAATTGTATTGGACGCTCGGTATGCCTACCTTGCAGGTATTAATTATTATCATTGCGCTTGCCCCCTTCGTTCTAATTAAGAAGCCTGGGCGATTTGGCAATAATTAGAGACGCTAAATCATCTGAACACACCTAGGCTCATTGCAGACTCTACAGATACGACGGTGTGGAGATGGGATCAGGGTGAACCGTTCGGAACGATATGCCGAACGGCGATCCGAACAACACGGGGAACGTGTTCGACTTCCCGCTGAGATTCCCTGGGCAGTATTTCGACCGGGAGACCAATCTCGCGTACAACTACTTTCGGGACTACGACCCGGGTATCGGAAGATACATCCAGAGCGATCCTGTCGGCTTGGTGGGCGGGCTCAATTCTTACCTTTACGCTCTAGCAGATCCGGTGCGTCTGTTAGACCCGAAAGGGTTACAAGGTCTTCCCGGAGGGAGAACCCTCATTGACAAGCTAATTGAACACCTCACTGGCGAGGCGGCTAAAGACATCAGTGGCGCCGAAGGGATCGGTAAAAACATCGGCCAAGCCGTATGCAATTCTGGTGGCGTTCCACGGGGAACGCTAATTAATTGCGCAGATTGTGCAAAGTTTCCCAACGACGAAGCCCAGAATGCTTGTTTCAAAGCATGCCGGGAAGAGGTCGGAAAATGTACGCGGCAGAAATCAGAATGCCCACTTCCTAGTCAGGGATAGAGCGAGGCGATGGCAATGAAAACATTCACCCAGACGAACTTGGTTGCATGGTTGATCTTCCTAGTCTTGATTCTCACTGTGATACCGATGGCTCCAATTCGTATGTACTGGATATGGGCAGTACTCGGGCTTTTGGGAGCGGCTTGCGTAGGCCTAAGCTTTACGAGGCCTCGATGGATTTTTGCTCTTCAATTCACACCCGCCGTTCTCCTTTTGATTTCCTACGTGTTGTATTGGACAGTAATCGCTGCGTTGATCTATCCCAACGTCCCGGCGAGCGATATGACGGCGCAACGGACTCAAGATTTGTTTTACGTTATCGTCGGGCAAGCTCAGCAAGGTGCGCTGTGGGGAGCATTTAGATCGCTGTACATTCAGCTTTTAATGCCGGTCTTTGAATTGATCATCGCTATCGCGTTTTTCCTGCAGCGTGTGAGAAACAAACCCTCTGGATCGATGGCTCAATAATCCCGATCATCCGAACACACCACGGCTCATTGCCGATCAGGCGGGGAACACGGTCTGGAGGAACGACAACACCGAACCGTTCGAGGATTCGGTGCCGAATGACAACCCCTCGGGGCTCGGCGCGTTCGACTTCCCGCTGCGCTTCGCTGGTCTCACCTACAACATAATGCGAGACTACGATTCGGGGATTGGCCGCTACGTTCAATCTGACCCCGTTGGGTTAATCGGAGGCATCAATACGTACCTCTATGTTCACGGAAACTCCGTCTCCTTTGTAGATCCGACTGGTTTGATAGAGTCGTCTGAAGCAGGGGCTGGAGTTGGGTTAATCGAGGGAATCGTGACGGGAATCCGCGGAAGGAAGAACGGGGAAACTATTGGTGGTCAGCTCTGCCACGGGAGCCTTTCGAAACAGGGTCTGTCGTCGGATTGCTTCCAAGCCTGTGAAAAAGTAAGCCACGGAAGTGAAGAAATATTTATCTGCACTAAAGCGTGCGAGGACTACTACAAAGCATGCAAAAAAGTGCCGCAAAGTTCCTGTTCAACCCCGAGCTCAAGTTGACCTTCATGCGCCCTCTTTGGATTAAGGCTTTCGTTCTTGTAACGTGGTCACTATTCATAGCAGAGATTATTTTATTTCATGCTCGCCACATTTTCTTGATCAGTTATATTATTGATGTTGCCGGCGTTTTGGGATTCGGTATCGCGGTGGCATGGTTTTTCCTTGATCGGCGATGGGGATACGTATGTGTAGCCGCTTCCATCGTACTTGTGGTGCTTTACGTTGCCCGCTGGTTATTCCTAGTTCGATTTGTACACTCCGGGGCATCGGAGCCTAGCCTCATCATCGCAATCCAACGAGTGATTCAGGTATGGGGTACCGAGTTCACGAAAGATACGCAAGAAAGGGGACTAGGATCGGCGCTCCTCGTGCAATATTGGAATGTGATCATGGCATTTGCTCAAGTCGTAGTCGTAGCGATAATCCTGTTAAAAGATCGGAGTAAAGACACAGACCGAGCGAAAAAGACATTGAGCGAATAAGAATCAGAATGATCACCCTGATCATGTGAGGCATTTCGCGCTCACGAGGTCTGCACAGCGGTGTTACTGTCCTGTCCACCTGTCCAACGCACCTTGGCGCAGTGAGGTAGTTGTATTTTTTTGAAGAACGACCCTCAGAGTTCTCCCTGATGTTGCGATAAATGCCTGCGACGCCAGACGAAAGCACCATCGAGCATCGATAGGCAGGGCTGCTCCCAGCGCGAGCGCGCGATGGAATAGTTGTCTCAAGTCACGGTCAACGCTGCAAGTAATATCGCTGTAGCAGGCCGAGTCGGGGTACTCTCTACTCTACTCGTCTCGGGGGTCTGGTCATGCGTGCTCGGCTTAGCGAGTATCTCGAATTGGCAAAGACTATCAGGAGGCATTGGTGGGTCGATCTTCTTTTGGCTTTATGGACTCTGCTTGCAGCCTACGACCTGCTGCTTTCTCAACTTATCCCAGAAGAATATTCAAGGAAAGCCCCTAAAGCATGGGAGGCGGCAGTGATGGCGGGCGGCTGGCTCCCGTGGTGGGGATGGATGTTGGTCTTGGCTGCCATTTTAGTTATAGGAAGTCTTGAATTTGCCTTTCGGGTTGCCCGATCCAGTAGAGGCCGTCATTTCGTGGCGCATGCCTCCCCTCAGGTTTCGGCAAATTCAAATCCAGTTCCAGATTGGCCGATCCGAGAAGTGTTTTACCTCTTGGCCCCATCTCTTACAACAAATCCTGCGGATGACGTGGCGGGCGTTGTTGGGTTACAAATAAAGGACAAGCTATCAACAGGCGAACTTGGTATCTGGGGACGAAGAGCGACCAGCTACGGCAGGCGTTCTCCACCTACGGCAATTGATTCGACATATTGGGATCGAGCTAACTTTACTTATTTGTTTTTAGACCAAGACGATAACGCGCGGTATCTAATACATACTGAACCAGACCCACATTCAGGTCTTGCAGCATATAGAGACTTGCAAGTTAATCAAGCGCAAGCATTGAAGCTATGGCGTAAGACGGCGCGTGCCATGAACGCCGATGCAAAAGGGCAAGCATGCCCGTTTTGTGGTGAACGCGCTTGGTATCTTATAAATTCAAACCTTGTTTCACCTTTCGACGGACAACCAGCATGGAACCAGGAGACTTGGCAATGTAAGTCTTGCGGGAAGATCCAGCAAAAAGCTAATTAGCACGCCGCGCCGAAAACGCTACTCCCCTTGAGATTCCTTACTTGGTTACAACTCGATGACGCCAAAGTCCGGTGCATTCGCCAGGAGATTCTTGAGGGCAGTATGAATCCCAAGGGTCGGCGACGAATTAAAAATGTCCCGCCCCCTTGCAACACCGAACCCACGCCCCCTCACGCAAACGCGATCGCGCTCCCGACGAGCGCCGCGACGACCACGGCGGCGAACAGGAAGCGCGGCGCGGGATCGCGTCCCAGCCGCCGCCACAGGCCGACCGGCCGCGGCGCGCGGGTGAGGAGCGCGCGGTCGCGCTTGGTCGGCGCCTTCAGCCGGCCGAGCGCCGCGGAGCAGTTGAACTTGGTCGAGACGGGAAGGCGCGTGTCCGACCCGATCGCGCCCGCCGCGGGCGCGGGAAGCATCGCTTTCACGGTGCTCGCGTCCAGCTTGATCGTCTTGGTGGTGTCCCGGCTGGCGTCCTTGTTCTTGCCGGCCGCGGCCTCGCGGGCGACCAGCTCGATCAGGCAGGAGCGCAGGTCGGCGGCGAGCTCGAACGCGTCCTGGTAGCGCACCGTGGGATCTTTCTTGAGCGCCCGCTCGACCGCGAAGTCGAGCATCGGCGGCACCTCGGGGTTCAGCCGGCTCGGCGCGGCGGGCTTGATGTTGGCGACGTTGTGGAAGATCTGCGGCGTGTCGTCGCCGGAGAAGAGCCTCGACTGGGTGAGCATCTCGTAGAGCACGATCCCGAGCGAGAAAATATCGGAGCGGTGATCGACCGGGGCTCCGGCCACCTGCTCGGGGGACATGTATTTCGGGGTGCCGAGCACGAGCCCCGTGCTCGTCTGGTGGTCGGAGGCGCGCATGCGCGCGATCCCGAAATCCATGATTTTCACCTGCTCGTTCGGCATGAGCATGATGTTGCTCGGCTTGATGTCGCGGTGGACCACGCCGCGCTCGTGCGCGTAGCCGAGGCCCTCGGCCACCTGCTCGGCGATGTGCACCGCTTCCGCCACGCTGATCGTGCGTTCCATCATGCGGGTCCGGAGCTCGGTTCCCTTCAGGAACTCCATCGCCATGTAGGCGAGGTCGCCCTCCTGGCCGAAATCGTAGACGGTGATGATCTGCGGGTGGCTGAGCCGCCCGGCGGCTTTCGCTTCCAGGAAGAAGCGCTGCTGGTAGTCCTTGCGCCCGGCCGCGTCGTCCGACAGGATGATCGTCTTGAGCGCGACGGTGCGGTCGAGGGCGGGGTCCTCGGCCTTGTAGACGACGCCCATGGCGCCGCGGCCGAGTTCGCCGAGAATCCGATAGCGGCCGAGCTTGTTCAGGGTCTTTTTTGCCATGTTCAGAACTTGAATTTCTCGCGCAGGCCGCGCAGGTACGCGTCGCGCTCCTTCGCGGACACTCCGAACTTCCCGAGCATGTCGTCGAAGAGCTTCGCGCGCCCGCCCGTGGAAACGCGGACGGCGACGCCGGCGCCGACGAAACAGGCGAGGGCCGCGAAGCCCAGCGCGAGCAGGCGCCTGCGCCTGCGCTCCGCCGCAACCTTGTCCGGACTGAACAGCTCGTGCGTCCTGAGGCCCGCGTCCGTGAAAACCCCCGCCGGGAAAAGGCCGGATTCGAACCCCGGCGTGACGTCGGCGAGCGCGTCCCGGAAGGTTCGCGAGATCAGCAGGCGCGAGGGCGTGGCGAACTCGGCGACGCTCGCCGCGACGGCGATGCCGTCCCCGATCATGCCGTCGTCGCCCCGGCCGCCCGCGGCGTGCTGCACGGTGCCGTGATCGACGCCGATGCACAGGGGCAGCCCGGCCGCCGCGGCGCTCAAGGCGCGTTCGCCCAGCCGCAGCGCTCCCTTGGGATCCCCGAGAACCACGACCGCGATCCCGTCCGAGGCGTCGAGCACGATCCGGTCCGCGGGCGCAAGCTCGGCGGCGGTCACCGCCACCACGGCCTCGAGCTGCGCGCGAAGCCGCGCCTGTTCCGGGACCGACCTGCGTGCGAACTCCTGGATCTTCAGAAAAACGACGCTGGCGAGGGTCGCTGCGGCGTTCGTTGTTTTCATCGGGGAAGCGTGGACGAGTCTGCGATCTTACCCCTTACTCACCCCTTCCGCTTACAATCTCCCGCGCCGGCATCGCCCGAGCGGCGTAGTGCATCCGGATCGGGAAGGAGAAAGCGCATGACCGAACTGAAGGCCGTCAGCCTCGCGAAAGTTTCCCAGGGCATCGGGAAGAGCGTCAAGCCGGTCAGCATTCTGTGGCAGGCGCCCGACACCGTCGCCTTCGTCGCCCGCGGACGCAAGCACAGGAGCGAGTTCCATTCGGACCCGAGCGACGAGGTCATGTACATGATCAAGGGCGACATGGACCTGCACTACCTCACCGCCGAGGGCGAGGAGAAGGTGGCGCGGGTCCGCGAGGGCGAGATCATCCACTGCCCGGCGGGCGTGCGGCACTCGCCGCGCTTCCCGCCCGACGCGTTCCTGCTCGTCCTCGAGCGCAAGCGCCGGCCGGAAGAGAAGGACCGGTTTTTCTGGTACTGCGAGAAATGCCGCGCCGAGCTCTACCGGGCGGTCCGCCACGTCGCCGACTACCGCGAGGACCCGGTGTCGCGCGTCTACGAGGAGTTCTATTCGGAGGACTCGCACCGCACCTGCGGCAAGTGCGGGCACGTCACGCCGAGGCCGGCCGCCTAGGGCGGCTTTTCTCCCTCTCCCTCCGGGAGAGGGCCGGGGTGAGGGTGTCACATATTTAGTGAGAGGATTTAGGAACACTACGATCGACCGGCAATCCGGCGCTTTGCCACTCCGGGTAGCCGTCGGCGAGGCGCCGCGCCTTGCGGCCTTTCGAGCGAAGCATTTCGACCGCGTCGAATGAAAGCAGGCAGTACGGACCCCGGCAATAGGCCACGATCTCGCGATTCGCAGGGAGCTTGTGCAGGTGCTTGGCCAGCTGGGGTAGGGGAAGGTTGATCGCGCCGGGCAAATGCCCGGCCGCGTACTCCTCGGGCGGGCGAACATCCACGACGGTGACGGCGCCGCGGCGGGTGAGCTTTCGCAGTTCTCCAGCGGACACCGGCTCGAGGTTGTCCTTCGTGCTGAGAAAGCTCTTGATGAGCCGCTCGACATCGGCAAGATTGTTTTCCGCCACCTCGCGCAGCGCCATCAGCAATCTGACCACTCCGCCTCCGGCGATCCTGTAGATCACGAACAGGCCGTCCTTCCGCGACGCAACCAGCCCTGCTTTGCGGAGCTGCTGGAGGTGTTGAGAGGTATTGGCCGCGGTCATGCCCGTGAGCTGAGTCAGCGCGTCCACGCTGCGCTCCCCCTGCGCCAGAAGCTCCAGTAATTCCAGACGCTTGCCGCTCGAAAGTGCCTGGCTGACGCGCGCGAACTGCTCGAACAGCTCGGTCTTGAATTCCCGGCTTGACATGTCGCTCATAATGTGCAAGTATTCAATCGTGCACTTGTATAGTTGTATGGTTGGGATTGTAGCGGTTTTGACCGTCCGGGGCTAGTGTCCCCCCGGGGGCTGGGGGTGCCATGAATCTCGATACGTTTCCGCTCGGCGACGACCCGGTGATCCGACTGGGGTTTTTCCTCGGCATGTTCGCGATTATGGCGGCATGGGAAGCGTTCGCGCCACGGCGGCGGTTGGTGGTTTCGAAGCCGGTTCGTTGGACCCATAACATTTCGATTGCCATTATCAACGTCCTCCTGGTCCGCGTGTTGTTCCCGTCGGCCGCGGTCGGAGTGGCCGTATTTGCCGAGGAGCGCGGCACGGGTCTCCTCAATATGTTCGCCATTCCGTACCCGCTGGCATTCCTGGCGTCTTTGTTGGCGCTCGACCTCACGATGTATCTGGTGCACCTGATGTTTCATGCCGTGCCGGCGCTCTGGCGCGTGCACCGGATGCACCACGCGGACGTGGACTTCGACGTGACGACCGGCGCGCGTTTTCATCCGATCCAGATTATCTTGGTCGTGCCGATAAAGTTCGCGGTCATCTTTGTGCTGGGGCTGCCGGTTCTCGCGGTGCTGGTGTTCGAGGCCGTATTCAACGCGCTGTCATTGTTCAACCACGCAAACGTTCGCATTCCGCCGACGGTGGATCGCCTCCTGCGCTGGTTCCTTGTCACTCCCGACATGCATCGGGTGCACCACTCCGTCGATGCGACCGAAACCAACAGCAACTTCAGCTTCGTGTTGCCTTGGTGGGACCACCTGTTCGGCACCTACCGCGCCGAACCCGCGGCCGGGCACGCGCGCATGACCATCGGGGTCGACCAGTTTCGCACAGAGCGGGACTCGTGGCTCGATCGCATGCTGCTCCAACCGTTCCGCGATGACCTCGGCGCTTACCCCATTACCCGGAGATGGAAAATCGGCTGATAGTCACATGCGCAGCACGCGCTCGGCGTTTCCGTGCGCGATCTTTTCCCGGTCCGCGTCGCTGACCGATATTTTTTTCAGGAATTCGATCCCCGCGCTGTTCGGCTCGTAGGGCCAGTCGACCGCGAAGAGGATGCTGTCCGCGCCGAGCGCGGCGAGCGCGCACTGGAACGCGGGCTCGTACCAGTTGCCGCTCGTGGTGACGAGGAGATTCTCCTTGAGATACTGCAGCGGCGTTTTCCTGAGGCCGCGGCGCGCGGCCGCGCGCGAGGTGTGGTCGTTCAGCCGGTGCATCGCGAACGGCAGCCCCTCGCCCAGGTGCCCGAGGATGATTCTCAGATCCGGATAGGCGTCGAACACCCCGGCGAAGACGATCCGCAGGAAATGGCAGCTGGTGTCCACCGCAAAACCCCAGCCGGCGCGGGCGAGCTCCTCGTAGCCCTGGAAATAGGCTTTCACCGCGTCCGGGTGCGGCAGCGTCGGGTGCAGGTAGAGCGGCACGCCGAGCGCCCGGGCGCACTCGAAGATGACCCAGTGCTTCTTTTCGTCGAGAAAGCTGCCCTGCGCGTGGCCGTGGATCATCGCGCCCTTGAAGCCGAGCTTCCTCACCGCGCGCTCGAGCTCCTTCGCCGCGGCCTCGGGGTCCGCCGTCGGCAGCGCGGCGAAAGCGCAGAACCGGTCCGGGTGCGCGCGCACCGCTTCGTGCGCGCGGTCGTTGGCGTCCTTCGCCATCGGGATCGCGACGTCCGCTGCGAAGCCCTGGGGTCCCGGCGAGCCGAACGAGAGCACCTGCACGTCGATTCCCGCGGCGTCCATGTGCGCGAGGCGCTTCGCGCCGAGGTCCGCGTTCTGCTCGACGATGTCGTGGCCGATCTGCTCGCCGCGGCTCGCGAGATAGAAGTTCCGGAATTCGTTGGCGGCGACCTTCTGCCGGTACATCGGCGTGATGAAATGCTCTTCGATGGCGATCGTCTTCATGGCGGAATCCTTCCCGGCTCGAC
>Ga0137380_10005912_pt1 | contig 10889 bp, 10 predicted proteins | sample SagtaG_17_FD_104809 | JGI IMG/M metagenome (GOLD analysis project Ga0137380, IMG submission 104809) | Vadose zone soil microbial communities from Sagehorn Ranch, Mendocino, California, USA - Sage2_L_100_16 metaG | ecosystem: Environmental > Terrestrial > Soil > Vadose zone | place: USA... | reverse complement strand
TACCGATCTCCACCACAAACATCACCGGGTTCTTGACCTGCCAGCGCGGATCCAGTTTCTTGAAGGAGTCCGGGATGGCACGCCGGATGATCCTGCGGTCCCAGATCGAGATGGCCCCCTTGCGACGGGTCTTCCACTGTTTTACTTCTAATGAATCGATGCTCATCTCAGAACGTCCTCCCCGCTTGCATCAGCAACTGTTCAACAATCGGCCCCAGCGAGTATGCCGGGAAGTAGGTGAGTGCTCCCACGATCAGGATCACACCAATCAACAGGCCCACGAAGAGCGGTCCGGTCGTGGGGAAGGTGCCCAATCCCGCAGGCACCACCCGCTTCTTGACCAGCGAGCCGCCAAAGGCCATGATCGGGATCAAGAAGGCGAAGCGGCCAATCAGCATTGCGAGTCCTCCCGTCCAATTGTAAAAGGGCGTGTTGCCCGCAAGCCCGGCAAAGGCGGACCCGTTGTTGCCGTTGGAGGAGGTGTAGATATAGAGTATCTCTGACAGCCCATGCGGGCCTGGGTTGAGGATAGAGCTCGTACCCTGTGGGATCACACTGGCCACGGCCGAAAAGCCCAGGATCGAGGCGGGTAAGATCAGCAGAGCGAGCGCCGCCATCATCACCTCTTTGCGCTCGATCTTCTTGCCAAGGTACTCCGGCGTGCGCCCTACCATCAGGCCCGCGATAAAGACCGCGATGATGGCAAACATCAGCATGCCGTAGAGCCCCGAGCCGACCCCTCCAAAGATGATCTCTCCCAGCGCAATGTTGGTGAGCGGGATCATGCCGGCGAGCGGCGTGTAACTATCGTGGAAGCTGTTGACCGCTCCGCACGAGGTATCGGTTGTGGTCACGGCCCACAGTACCGACTGGGTGATGCCGAAACGCACCTCCTTGCCCTCTATGTTGCCCCCTGCCTGGGAGTCTGTGACGGCCTGGTTTGCGCCCACATTGGAGAGCAGGGGGTTGCCTACCTGTTCTGCTGGTAGGGCGACTGCTATCCCCATCAGGAAGACAATGGCTGAAGCGGCCCACAGCACCCAGCCCTGCCGCGTATCGCCCACCATCTTGCCGAACATGTAGAACAACCCCGCCCCGATGGAGAAGATCGCGAGTAACTCAAGCAATTCTGTCACCATGTTGGGGTTCTCAAAGGGATGGGCCGAGTTGGCGTTGAAGAAGCCACCGCCATTGGTGCCCATCTCTTTGATAATCTCCTGCGAGGCGACCGGCCCTTGCGCAATCACCTGCGTCTGCCCATCGAGGGTATGCACAACCATGTAGGCGTTGAAGTTCTGGATGACGCCCTGCGAGACCAACACGAGCGCGCCCACGATCGAGATGGGGAGTAAGATGTAGAGCACGCAGCGGGTCAGGTCCACCCAGAAGTTGCCCAGGTGCTGCGCGCTGCGGCGTGCAAGCCCCCGTACCAGGGCGACCGCCAGCACTATGCCGGTCGCGGCAGAGACGAAGTTGTGATAAGCCAGCCCGGCCATCTGGGTCAGATAGGTCATGGTCTGCTCCCCGGCGTAGTTTTGCCAGTTGGTGTTGGTGGTGAAGCTAGCAGCGGTATTGAAGGCCAGCTGCGGCTCAACATTCCCCAGTCCCTGGGGATTCAAGAAGGCCGGGTGCCACTGCTGGGTGCGCTCCAGGAGATACAGGAGCAGCATGCCCGCCACGCTGAAGACCAGCATGGCGATGACGTAGCCCCACCACTTCTGTTCTTCCTCGGGATTGATGCCGCACAGGCGGTAAAACAGGCGCTCGACAGGAGCGAAGACCGGCGTGAGCCAGGTGCGCCTCCCGGAGAACACGGCGGTCAGGTAGAGGCCCATCGGTTTGGTGATGAGCAGCACAATGGCTAGAAAGATCAGCATCTGCAGGACACTATTGAGTGTTACAGGCATAGGTTTTCCTCACTTCATGAAATCGAAAGAATTTTATATCGATTAAAATTTTTCAGGCGCAAGCAGCGCAAACACGAGATAGATGATCACGCCGAGCGTAACAATGCCCAACAGGATGTACTCCAGGGGTGAATTCATATCTCCTCCTTCCTTTCTTGCCTACAGGCGCTCACAGCCTACAGTGAAGCTGATGAACGCAAGAAACGATACCAGGGTCACTACCACCACGATCAGATCAAGCATACAGTTCCTCCTCGTTGGATTGTGGGTTCTCGGAATCGCCAGCCTCTCCAGTTCCATATGGTCTAACCATGGTATACGCCGCGCCACCATTCCTGCGGCTTGCGGCCTCCGCAGCCAGGCGCAGGAGGGCCTCCATCGGAAACGGCTTGGGCAGGTAGGCCAGCGGGTGAAACTCTGCCAGGCGACGTGGACTCACCCGCACAGCCGAAAGCACGACCACGGGGAGGCGCTGGGAGTCACCCTCGAACACCTCAGGATGAAGCCGCCCTTCCCGTTGCGCCGTCCGTAGCACCTCCCAGCCGGTCTGATCGGGCAGGCAAATGTCCAGGATGATGAGATCGAAAGAATCCGTCTGCAGGTGGGCCAGCGCCGTCCGCGCATCCCCTGCGGTACGGACGGCGTGCCCACGTACCTGGAGATTCCGTTCGATCAGGTCGCGCAGGACCTCATCGTCTTCCACCAGTAAGATGCGTGCTCCTGGCATACACATCGTCTCCTTTCCTTGTCCGGGACAGGTTCAACCCCGGTGGTGCTCTTCCGTTCTGATCCGGAGAGGTCCCTCCACTTCTGGTGTGTCCTGTACCGATCTGGCGTCTTCCTTGTCCCTGCGTAGCCACGACAGGAACCGAGTGCCCAGGAGGCTGTGCAGTGGGCTGCCCAGTGGTCGTGCCGGTGCTCGTTTCGCGTGGGCTGGCAGGCGAATGAGCACAAGCGATGTGGGTGGTGCCTCAAGCAAGCGCTTCATCTCGTCTGCAGGCAACAGGGCGTCCTTCCCCTCACGGCTCACGAGGACGAGACTGTCACAGTGCAGGTCACGTGTGAGCAGCGTGATACTCTGAAGCACATCAACAGTGAAGACTTCGTAGCGTTCCACCGTGATTTCATATCGAGCAGCCTTCCACTTGACCGCCTCCAGGAAGTCTTTCGACTGCTGGATGTGCTCAAGACGGGCTCCCTCCGGCCCGGGCCTGTGCGGGGTAGAGATCAGTGAGACTGCGACCAGTGTGGCCCCAGTGCTTTCCGTCATGCGTACCACGTAATCAATGGCACGCATGTCTACTCCGTGTGTAAAAGGCAGCAGCCAGCGTGGTGTGTTCATCGTACTCTCCTGAGAACGAAGTGAATAGGCTGGTGCATGTGGCTTCCTTCTCCTTGCCAGTGTAATGCTGGGATCAATCCCTTCTCGTTTGCCAACTCCAGAACCAGTTCCTCCTCCTCAGTCTAGCTTACGGGAAGTCAATGGAATCTATAGAGAAAAAGCAAATATCTCAAAATATACTCAAGATAGGATAGTTGACCAGGTTTCTCTCCCAGATCGGGAAGGACTGCCAATGAATTGGCACTCCGTGTATGGATTACCCACATCATGACCCGATTCACTCACATCGTGTCTACAGCCTCCAAGCCGTTGAGAGGCCGCCTCAACCACCATGTTACGATGATGAGAAACCAGGTGATGATGATGGTAATCCATACACTCCGTGCTGGATAAATCCGCACTCTACAGATGCCTGAGAATGATCCCATGGTTCTTGTCGGAACACTTCTTTAGACTTTTCGGCAATTTCTTGAGGGTTTCTTGAGAATCGCAGGGCTATACTATGCTAAGGCACTGCTGGTATATCAGCAGTGTTTTTATACCTTTGGAGGGTTTTTATGGTCAGCAAAGTAGGGCCGGACGTGACAGAAGCGAAGGGTGCAACTGCCGATGTACCACAGGAAAGTCATGGTCTCCGACGTGCTGTAGGTGTCTGGGGTTCATACACCTGGGGCTATGCAGATGTTGGAGCCGATGTATATGTTGCACTTGGTATCGTTATGGCGGCGGCTCAGGGAGCTACCAACGTTGCCTTTCTTTTTGCCGGGCTGGTCTATGTAATGGTTGGCCTCGCCTATACAGAACTGGCTGCCGCTTACCCAATGGCAGGAGGCGGTCAATTCTACGTTCTGCGCGGCCTGGGCGACCTCTGGGGATTTGTTGCGGGTTGGGCGGTGCTGCTGGACTTTACGATCGACATTGCGCTGTTTGCGCTGGCCTCAGCGGGCTATATCAACTTCTTTTTACCGGCGCTCAATGGGCATGTGGATCTCCATCTGCTCGGGCTCACCTTCTCCGGCGTTCAACCATTCTTGATTCTGGAAGCGACCTTCTTAGTTGTGATGCTGACATCTCTTAACATTCTGGGGGTGCGCGAATCCACAAGATTCAATGAGATTCTCGGTGCGCTGGATATCTTCAGCGAATCGGCGATACTGTTCTTTGGGTTCCTGTTTGCTTTCAATCCCACACTGCTCATCCACCAGATGGTCACAGCGTGGCCTGATCCCTACCATCTGGCATACGGGGCGTCGCTTGCGATCATCTCATTTGTGGGTTTGGAGTCGATCAGCCAGGCCAGTCAGGAGACGATACGACCCGGCAAGATTGTGCCACGCACCTCGATTGCACTGATCCTGACCGTGCTGATCTACGCCCTGGCCTTCTCAAACCTGAGCCTGGCGATGTTGCCGTGGCAGAGTGTCGTCGAGCACAATGGCGACCCTGTTGCCTGGCTGGCCAGCCATATTCCGATTCTTGGCCTGATTGTTGGACCCTATGTCGCATTGTTGGGGGCCACGCTCCTCCTGATCTCCTCTAACTCCGGGGTCTTCGGTGCCTCTCGCATCACCTACTCGATGGCTCGCTTCGACCTGCTGCCACGCTGGTTCGCCAAGGTGCATGCGAAGTTCCGCACGCCGATTCGCACACTGATCGTCTTTTCTGGCATTGCGCTGCTGGAACTGTGGCTGGCCGGTCTCTCACCCAATGCCTATGATGTGCTTGCCAATATGTACGCATTCGGTGCCGCAACTGCCTATATGCTGGTGTTCGTTTCGCTGCTGGTGTTGCGTTTCACAGACCCATGGACGCCGCGCCCCTTCAAAGTCCCCCTGAACATCAGGCTGCGGGGCAAAGATGGTGAGGTGCGGCTCTTGCCGATTGTCGGCGTACTTGGTTTTCTGGGTATCAGCAGTATTTTCCTCCTCGTTGTGTTCACCCACACGATTGGACGGATTGCTGGTCCCGCCTGGATTGTACTGGGGCTGCTGATCTACTTCTGGTATCGGCGCTACAGGAAGCTCCCGCTCCGTAAGCGCGTGAAGCGAGACTGGGAAAAGGAGCAACTACTCGTCTATAAGGATGCTGGTGAGTACGACCTTGCGGATGAACTTCGCGAGAATCTTGCTCGCAAGCGCCGCCTGCACGGTGAATCTGATAGGGAAAGCAAACGACCTCTCGGCAGACAGGTAGTCGATGTGCCCATTCAATCCACTTCTAAAGGTGAACATCGTCGGAAGCGCAAAGGAGGTGCAGAATGAAAGAACAGCCACGCGGCCCCAATCCATCCCGCCAACGCCGCTCGATCGCGGCTGAACCAAGGCACTTCGCCAACGACGCTAGCGCGTCTAGTGCTACGCACTCAGGCGAAGTGAAAGGAGTGCGCGCTACGCGCTCAGGCGGGATGCAAGGAGAGCGACTGTCGCCGCGTGAACGCTACCGCGCCCTGGTCAGCCTGCTCATTATTCCGCTTGGCATGATCATTGTTGTGCGTGCAATGATGGTCGGGGTTCAGGCATGGACATTGATCGTGCTTGGGCTGGCTTTTGTCGGGCTGGGGATTGTGCGACTGCGCGTGTATGTCCAGCAGGTCCATGCCCAGGGTGTGACGACGAGCAGAAGAAAGCGAGTGTAACGTATGTTATCTGTGGGAGTGGAGCTACTCACTACCAATCCTTTACAGATCACCGTCATCGGTGTAGCTATTGCCATCGTGTTTCTCGCCTCTATTGTAGGCATTCTGGGTTGGATGCTGCGCGTGCCAAAAGAGACGGAACGCACGCGGACCGCTACAAAGGCGGTGCGTTCGGTAAATAAGCTATCGCGTATCCTTGTGCCACTCATCAGAAAGAATGATGTGACAGATCGTATTGTTGCATTGGCTGCACAAATGGCACGGCCTCGGAACGGCAGCGTCGAGTTGTTGGCCGTGGTCGAGGTGCCTTTTATGCTTCCACTCGATGCCTACGTAGAGGAGGATGAGAAACAGGTACTCGAATTGCTCGATCGTGCCGGATCGGTAGCCTCGCACTATGCGATCAGAGTCACAAAGCGCGTACTGAAAGCACGGGCTGCCGGGGCGGCCATCGTACACGAAGCGGAGGATCGAGCCGTAGACCTGATCCTGATTGCAAACAGCCCGGTTCGTGTGCGAGGAAATCTGCAGCAGGTCGATCCAGCCGTCGAGTACGTGCTGAAAAATGCTCCCTGTGAGGTGCTGGTGCTCAGCCAGGGGCTGACAAACGTCATGAGCGATGCCCGAAGAGAGACGGGGGAGGAGGTTATGATGGCAGGGAGAGCATGATAAGTCAGTAAGTTAGTGGCTACTCTTCTGCCGTGAAGCGGTAGCCAACTCCCGGAATGGTGAGGATGAAGCGAGGATGAGCAGGGTCTGGCTCAATTTTTCGGCGCAGCTGGCCGATATAGACATGCAGGTAATGAGCTTCGGCACCATAGCCAGTCCCCCACACCTGGGAGAGTAACATGTGGCGTGTCATGATCTTCCCCTGGTTTTTAATCAAGACTTTGAGCAAGTCATACTCGGTGGGCGTTAACTTCACCTCTTGACCGTTGACTTGCACTAACCGTTGGGCGAAATCAACGGTCAAAGGTCCTGCCATAAAAATTGGCTCTGTTCCGGATTCCACCTGGGCAGCGTGACGGAGTGCCACCCGTATGCGTGCCAGGACTTCGTTCATCCCAAACGGTTTGGAGACATAATCATCGGCACCAAGGTCGAGTGCGAGCACCTTGTCACGCTCGGTATCCTTCACCGAGAGCACGATGATCGGGAGATTGGACTGTGCTCGTATTCGCTTACAGACCTCTAAGCCACTGATGCCTGGCAGTCCAAGGTCAAGCACTACCAGGTCAGGCCGATGCTGGGCGATCTCCTCCAGGGCTTCTTCACCATTGTTTGCTGTGAACACCTGGTAGCCATGTGCTGTCAGACTGCGTTGCAGAGCGCGCAGAATCTCGATTTCGTCGTCAACGACTAAAATACGTGCGCCACTTTTACTCATGAGGTATATTCCTTCGAAATGCGAGCTTCCAACGCCGCTCGGTTGCAGCTGAACGAAGCCACCGCGACAACGCTGCTGTCGCAGCTTCTCTGAAGACGTTCGGAAACGCCGCTGTCGCGGCTAGCCTTCGGCTCATCCGAACGAGAAGCTTGCGCCTCGGCTCAGACGCGGTGCAAGGTGCGCCGCGTCAGGAAGCTCGAAAGGCGTCCTTTGCCTCTCCCAATGGTAATGTAAACCGAAAAATCGCACCTCCACCCTGCCGATTTTCTGCCCAGATACGACCACCATGCGCCTCAATCAATCCCCGGCTCACTGCTAAGCCCAGTCCTGAGCCTCTGGAATCGCCTGGGCTCCTTTGTACTCGATAGAACTTATCAAAGATCCGTTCCAGGTCCTCTGGAGGAATGCCGGGGCCACGATCAGCTATGCTTACAAGTATCTGCTCACCCTTGACCTCCACACTTATTTCAATAGGCGACGTAGCTGGTGTGTAGCGTGCAGCATTCTCGATGAGATTGGTCAGTACTTGATCGATCTGTAAGTAGTCCAGCTCTACTACTGGTGGCTCATTCGGCACCAATCCATCCCGCCAACGCCGCTCGGTCGCGGCTAGCGCTAGGCGCTCAGGCGGAATGTAAGGAGTAGGCAAGGAGACCTGTACTGTTCGTCCTTGCAGGAGTGGCTGCATGTGTCCCAACACATCATGAATCAACTCATCTACAGGATACCACTCTTTTTCAGGTTGAAGCGCACCCCCTTCGATGCGTGACATGTCCAGTAAATTCTCTACCAGCCGATCGAGTCTGTCAGACTCGCGCTCGATGGCAACAGCAAAACTGCGACGTGCTTCCTCATCCCATTGTACATCCTCCTGAAGGAGGCTACTGGCAGCAGCCTTGATCGATGCAAGTGGTGTGCGAAGGTCATGGGAAACCGAGGAGAGGAGCGCAGCACGCAGAGCATCCGTTCGTCGCAACACCTCGACTTGCCAACTCTCTCGACGCAAGCGGGCACGTTCGATCAACAGGGCAGCTTGATCCAGAAAGGTGCGGAAGAACGCCGTTCGGGGAGAAAGTTCTTCCTGGCCTCGGCCCACGAGACCCACAAGGGGTCTCGCTACATTTTGGGTGTCCTCCACCTCGCCCCGCCCCACGAGACCCCTTGTGTGTCTCGCTACATTAGAAAATAATCTCGAATCATCCTCGATGAGCAGGAAGAGAACACCCACCGCTTTTTGTCCCGTTCTCAGTGGAATTATTCTGCGAGATTGATGCAAGGAATGCTCCGTTGCAGTGCGATGAACACTCCCCTCTGATGGAGGGTCTGTAGATGTGTGGAATGCATGGTATGCTGGAGTTACCGGGGAAACCTGCTGCAATTCTCCCGTCTGGCTTTGAGCCATTATCCGTGCTGCCACTGCCTCTTCATCAGGCAAAAGTTTCACCTGGTCTGCCGGGTCAAGTATGCTGGCGCTGGCCTGCAACGTCAGTTTTCCCTTTTCATCAGGCAGAAGCAGGGCAGACTCGCGCACTCCCCAGGAGGAGAAAACATCGACAATGGCATGCGCAATGATGCTCAACTGCCGTTGCAAATCTTCCTCGCGATTCGTCGCACGTACCAGGTCGTAGAGAATACGTGTCTCTTGTTCTCTACGGCTGGCCTCATCCGCACGCTGCCGCAGTGCCGAAGCCAATTGTCCCGTAATAATTGCTGTCACCAGAAAGACGAAAAGTGCCAGCCACTCTTCAAGTTTGTCGATAGTAAAAGTGTAGAGTGGAGGGATAAGGAAAAAGTCAAAGGAGAGGAAAGCAACAAGCGAAGCGAGAGCAGCGGGATAGAGTCTGCGTGTACTCGCCAGGGCCAGCACAACCAGTAGATAAACAAGCGAAATGTTCGGGATGCGCGGGTAGAGGTGAAATGCGTAGATAATGCCCGTTATCGACAACGCCCCTACTATCCCCAGAATGCTGTCAATGACGTAACGTCTCCAGTTTGCTTCTTCTCTCTCTGCCAGTGTTGGCAGGTGCTCAGTAAAGTTCATCCTCGTCTTCCCTTGTGCTCAGTTCGATGAAAGAGAAACCCATGCTTCAATAATATAAGCATAGGACGCGGGGAGTAGACAGTCAAGAGTGGCTTAATACTGACATCGCCTCACAAATGGGGATGCAGGGAAGGCTTGCTGCATCTTTTTAGCAATTAACAGTCGAAGAGGTTGCTGAAGAATTATACTCTAGCCTATTCTTCCTAAGGAACGGATTTTCATCCCCCGCATGAATGACGGGGCTTTCAATCCCGGTTTTCTGTAACGGTGACTCAAACAATTCCTCAAACAGTCATGACGCAAAATCAGAGTGTTATATGGACTTTTATTGACTGAAGGCACAGTGTCCCCTATAATGACATAAACACACTGATATCTAAAAAGGAAACGGATACAGACATGATTGATCGCGAAACCGTGAAGAACGTCGCAAAACTTGCCCGGCTAGGGATGAGCGAACAAGATATCGAAGTTTTTGGCAGCCAGCTCTCCGTCATACTGGAGAATATTGCGATATTGAGAGAGGTAGACGTGAGCGGGGTTTCACCAACGGCACATGCATCCCGCCTCAGCAATGTGATGCGAGCAGATATTCCCGAACCATCATATCCACCAGAGGCGCTGCTTGCTAATGCCCCGGATCAGGAGGACAATTGTCTGAAGGTTCGTGCGGTGCTGGAGGAGTCTTAAACGATGACTGAACTCTATGAATTGACCATTTCTGAAGCAGGAGAGTTGTTACGGGACCGCACAATCTCCTCGGTCGAACTGACACAAGCCTATCTCGACCGCATCCGCGCACTTGAGGATAAAGTCAAAGCATTCACGCTTGTCACCGATGAGCTGGCGTTGAAGCAAGCAGAGGATGCCGATCGCCGCTTTGCGAAGGGAGCCACCGTCTCCCCACTGACTGGCATTCCACTGGCGATTAAGGATGTCATCTGTACAAAAGGCATTACGACCACCTGTGGCTCTCGGATGCTGGAAAACTTCCAGCCCCCCTACGATGCGACAGTGATGGAGCGGCTAAACGCGGCAGGGATCGTGATGCTGGGCAAGACGAATATGGATGAGTTCGCTATGGGCTCCTCCACCGAACATTCTGCCTTCTTCCCCACGCGCAATCCCTGGGACCTTGAACGGGTGCCTGGAGGCAGCAGCGGAGGGTCAGCCGCTGCAGTAGCTGCAGGGATGGCGATGGGTGCTTATGGAAGCGATACAGGTGGCTCCATTCGCCAACCAGGGGCGTTCTGCAATGTGGTTGGACTGAAACCAACCTATGGGCGAGTTTCTCGCTATGGCCTGGTGGCATTTGCCTCTTCACTCGATCAAATTGGGCCTTTTGCCCGCAACGCTCGTGATGCTGCTCTGCTCCTGCAAGCAGTTGCTGGATATGATCCTTACGATTCAACCTGCGCACCTGAGCCGGTGCCCGATTATACTGCGGCACTCAAAGGGGACATCAAGGGCCTGCGCATTGGGGTACCGGAGGAATACTGGGTAGAGGGAACGCAACCAGGCGTGGTCAAGGCGGTGCGCGAAGGCATTAAAGTCCTGCGCGAGCTGGGGGCAGAGGT
>Ga0137380_10005908_pt1 | contig 10892 bp, 8 predicted proteins | sample SagtaG_17_FD_104809 | JGI IMG/M metagenome (GOLD analysis project Ga0137380, IMG submission 104809) | Vadose zone soil microbial communities from Sagehorn Ranch, Mendocino, California, USA - Sage2_L_100_16 metaG | ecosystem: Environmental > Terrestrial > Soil > Vadose zone | place: USA... | reverse complement strand
TCCCGGCAGGACCAGCCGCGAAAAAGCCATGTATCTGCTCCAGCAGACGGGCGTGGCAACGGTGGCCGGTTCGGCTTTTTACCACGGCGATGGCGGCGAAAACCTGATTCGCTTCTGCTTCGCCAAGACCGATGCCGAGCTGGCCGAGGCGTGCCGGAGGCTCCAGACCTTGCCAGAAAAACTTCGCGCGGGAGCTGTGGCCGCGAATGCACGCGAATAAACGAATCCGGACAAAAAACGGAATATGATTCGCGTTCTTTCGCGTTGATTCGCGGCAACCTGCCTTCTGTTGTCTTTCCGGAAATGCTTATAATCTAGCTCAATGATCTTCTCTGAACTTCTGTGGGGGTTGGGCGTCGCACACAGCGGTGGCGACCCGGAAGTTTCCGGCCTCGATTACAACTCGCGCCGCGTGCAGCCGGGCTGGGTGTTTGTGGCCATGCGCGGCGAAAGCAGTGACGGCAATCGCTACATTGATACCGCATTGAAGCACGGCGCTGTGGCGGTGGTGACCGATTCAAGATCGGAACACCGCAGGCCGCATGTGCCCTGGGCCGTGGTTCCCAGCGGGCGTCGCGCGCTGGCCCGGATGAGCGCCAATTTCTACGGCCATCCGGCGGAGAAGCTGAAGATCATCGGCATCACCGGCACCAATGGCAAGACGACCACAAGTTTTCTCTGCGAGTCAATCCTTCGCCACGTCGGCCGGTCGTCGGCGCTGATTGGGACCATCGAATACCACATTCCGGCAGCCAAGGCATTGCAATCGGTGACCGGCGCGCCATACCGGGTTTTGCCCGCCCCGCATACCACTCCTGAAGCGCTGGAGCTGAACCAGGTATTTGCTGAAGCGCTGGAGGCGGGGGCAACGCACGCCGTGATGGAAGTCTCGTCGCACGCGCTGGTGCAGGAGCGCGTATGGGGCGCGCCGTATGAAGTGGCGGTCTTCACTAACCTCACGCGCGACCATCTGGATTACCACAAGAGCATGGACAGCTACTTTGAGGCCAAGAGCATTTTATTTCTCGGCTGCGGAGCGCGGCCGCCTCGGGCTTCAGTGATCAATGCCGACGACGAATACGGCCAGAGCCTGGGGCAAAGCCGCAAGACCCTGAGCCAGCTGGTGGTCCTGTATGGAATCCAGAATGGCGATTTCCGGGCGACCAACATCGACTTGCAGCAGGACGGCACCAAGTTTGATCTGGTTACGCCTTCGGGCAGCGTAAAGATTGAGACCGCGCTGATCGGCGGAGTAAACGTCTATAACATTCTGGCCGCGGCTGCGGCGACGTTTGCCTGCGGGTGTTCGCTCAAGCAAATTGCCGAAGCCATCAAGGAGTTCAAGCAGGTGCCGGGCCGATTTGAGAAAGTGGATTGCGGCCAGCCGTTCACGGTGGTGGTGGACTACGCCCACACCGATGATGCGCTGCGCAACCTCACGGCCATAGCCCGTGACTTTGTGCGTCGCGGCCTGGGTCTGGGCCGGGTGATTACCGTGTTTGGCTGCGGCGGCGATCGCGATCGCACCAAGCGCCCATTAATGGGCGAGGCTGCAGGAAAGGGGAGTGACTTTGTGATGCTGACTTCCGACAATCCGCGCAGTGAAGAGCCATTGCAGATTATCGAAGACGCGCTGCTCGGCCTGGGCAAAACCGGCACGCGTCATGAAGTGGAGCCGGACCGCAGAAAGGCCATCCGCCTGGCGCTGATTGAGGCCATGCCCGGCGACGTAGTGCTGATTGCCGGCAAGGGGCATGAGAAAGTCCAGATCATGCGCGAAGGTACATACCCTTTTGATGATGTGCAGGTGGCCCGGGAAGCGTTACAACAGATGAGCTACGCAGGTGGAGGAAAGAAGTGAAGTTGCCGTTATGGCGAATCGCCGAATTCGTGGGAGCCAAAGGCGAATGTGACCAGGAAGCGGTCGCCATGGGGTACTCCATTGATTCGCGCACTCTCAATGCGGGCGACCTGTTTATTGCCATCGCGGGCGAGCGGTTTGACGGCCATGAATATGTTCAGGTCGCGCTGGAGAAAGGCGCGGTAGGGGCCATTGTTGCAGCAGAGAAAAACGTTGCGGGCGATCCGCTGCGGTTGTTGCGCGTTGAAGACACGGTGAAGGCACTGCAATCGCTAGGAGCGGCGGCGCGCCGGCTTTGGGGGAAACCGCTGCTGGCGGTGACGGGTTCGGCAGGCAAGACCACGACCAAGGAAATTCTGGCCCATATTCTGGCTACGCGCTTCCGCGTGATGAAGAGTTCCGGCAATCTGAATAACCATATCGGCTTGCCGCTGCAACTGCTCAAGCTGGAAGCCGAACACGATCTTGCCGTGGTGGAGATGGGCATGAACCACGCCGGCGAAATCCGCGCGTTGGGCGCGCTGGCACACCATGATCTGGCGGTGGTAACCACGGTGGCCCCGGTGCACCTTGAGTTTTTTGAATCGCTCAAGGAGATTGCCCGCGCGAAATACGAGATCATTGAGACGCTGCAATCCGGCGGCGTGGCCGTGTTAAACGCCGACGACGAATATGTCTGCCAGTTTGGGCGCGATTTCAAGGGCAAGGTGGTCACGTTCGGCATCAAGCGCGCGGCGGACGTGAGTGCGCGGAAGGTAAAGCTGAACGGCGCGGAGGGCTCCACGTTTGAACTGGTCGTCGACAATGTGGGAGAGCCGGTTACGTTCCCGCTGGTGGGCGAGCACAATATCTACAACGCGCTGGCGGCGGCCGCGGCGGCCATGGATCGGGGAGTAATGCCGTCGCAGGCGGCCGTAGCGCTTTCCAGCATCAGCCCGCCAGACAAGCGAGGCCAGGTGCTGCAGATCGGCGGCGCCACCATTATTAATGATTGCTATAACTCCAACCCGCGTGCCTTGGAGGCGATGATCGACACGCTGGCCAGCATGAAAGCCGACCGCCGGATTCTGGTAGTCGGAGAGATGCTGGAACTTGGCCCAACCGCGGAAGCCCTGCACCGCGAATGTGGCCGACACGCCGCGGAAAAGAAGATTGACCTGGTAATTGGCGTTCGCGGAATGGCCCGGGCTGTGGCGGAAGCTGCATGCGGCGCGGGAACTCAGGCCCAGTTTGTGGAAACGCCGGAGCAGGCGGGAGAGTGGCTGGCGCACAATCTCCGCCCTGGAGATGCTGTGCTGCTGAAGGCCTCACGCGGCGTGAAGCTGGAGCGCGCGCTGGAGATGTTGCAGGAAAGCAGTATTTAGTTTTTAGTACTTAGTATTTAGGATAAGCCTGCATCTCGGAGGAACGATGAGAAATTACCGGGACTTGCAGGTTTGGAAAAAGGCCCATGAATTGACGCTAGAGCTATATCGAATCTCTCGGCAATTTCCGCGAGAAGAAACTTACGGAATCACGGGCCAGCTGCGACGTGCTGCGGTGTCGATTGGGGCCAATTTGGCGGAAGGATGCGGACGTCGCAGCAGCGCTGAATTAGCGAGATTTGTGAGGATTGCCTTGGGGTCAGCCAGCGAGCTTGATTATCATCTTCTGCTCTCTCGAGACCTTGGATTTATGGCGGCCGACGAATTCGTAAGTGCTTCAGTTGCCCTGATAGAAGTGCGCAAAATGCTCACCTCGTTCTTGAACAGTGTTGAAGAACAAATCGAGACACGATCCAGAGCAGCCGGAACATCGTGAAAACGTCGAGAAAATTAATTGGACAGACGGAGAATCTCTGGTCTTACTAGGCAGGCGGCTGTTCATGCTAAATACTAAGTACTAAGAACTGAATACTGTCCGGAGGACTATTGCTTTACTGGCTTCTTTATCAACGGTTATTCCAACATTTTCCTCCTTTCCGCATTTTTCGTTACGTCACCTTCCGCACAGCGTTTGCCAGCCTTACCGCGCTGTTCATGGGCATGATTATTGGCCCGGCCATCATCCGCCAGTTGCGCGATTTCCAGATCGGCCAGTACATCCGCGAAGAAGGCCCCAAAGGCCACCAGAAGAAAGCCGGCACGCCAACCATGGGCGGCGTGCTGATCACTATCGCCGTCATTGTGCCCACGCTTCTCTGGGCCGACCTTTCCAACACCTATATATGGCTGGCAATTTTTTCCACCATCGCGTTCGGGGCCATTGGCTTTGCTGATGACTACATAAAGGTTGTGCGCAAGCGCAACCTGGGGCTCACCGGCAGGACCAAGCTAGTGTTGCAGTTTTTGGCCGCCGGATTTGTGGGCGTGGCGCTGGTAACTCTGACCGCCACGCGGCAGTATTCCACGCACCTGATGGTGCCCTTCTTCAAGCAGTTCCGTCCTGACCTGGTGATTGAGAGTTTCCGCCATTATCCGCATCTGTGGTGGCTGGCATTCATTCCGTTTGTGCTTTTTGTCATGCTGGTGCTGGTGGGATCCAGCAATGCCGTGAACCTCACGGACGGGCTTGACGGCCTGGCCATCGGTTGCACGGTGATTGCCGCGGGGGCGTTGACCGTCCTTACTTACCTGAGCGGGCACGTCGTATTTTCTGAATACCTGGAGCTGCAAAAGATGCCGCAGGTGGCGGAAGTGACGGTCTTTTGCGGGGCCATGGTGGGCTCGAGCATCGGGTTCCTCTGGTATAACGCGCATCCGGCAGAAATCTTTATGGGTGACGTGGGCTCGCTGGCCCTGGGCGGAGCGATTGGGACGGTGGCCGTGATCATCAAGCAGGAACTGCTGCTGCCGTTCATTGGCGGGATTTTTGTGCTGGAAGCGCTTTCGGTCATCATCCAGGTGGCCTCTTACAAGCTGCGCAAAAAACGCGTGTTCAAGATGGCGCCGCTGCACCACCACTTTGAGCTGGCCGGATGGTCGGAGTCCAAGATCATTATCCGCTTCTGGATCCTGGCGTTGATCTTCGCGCTCTTCGCGCTTACCACCCTCAAGCTGCGCTAGCCTGTCGACGGACCAAAATTTCGTCCCAACCTTCGTCCCCAAGCCACGTCAAATCTAATGCCTATTGGGGCCAGGGACGGCGATGTGCGGCGCGGCTGGAAAACCCTGCAAGAAGCTTTGGGCCAGACATTCCTAGAATGGGCATTTCTTTAGTTCACCAGCGCAAAAAAAAGCAAAAGCGCTTTAGAAAACGTATTTATAAAGAGCTGTAATTGACCTATAGTGGTACTTCCCGGCTTACAGGTTGCAGGAAAACTGTGGCCAGCGAGACCTAGCGGTTCCGAGGCTAGAGGTCGATTTCAATTTGGTACTTACGGCACGGACAAATCCGCGCCTTGAAGGCAAAGGTCTTCGGTAGTTCGGTTGTACAGATAGGGTATGGAAAGTGGATAAGCCATCATTACTTTTTAGCGCCGCCGAGGTTGCCCCCGCGCCCGCGGTTGAGCCCGCACCCGCCCCGGCGCCCGTCCCGGAAACAGCGCCTCCACCGCCTCAGAAGCGGCGGTTGCGGCTGATTATTGCGGCGGCCGTGATTGCTCTCGCCGTGATCGTGGTTGTGGCGCGAAAGAGCGCAGGCAGCAGGTCAGCCATTGGCGCCCAGACTGCGCGTTTGGCATTCGTGGAACAAAAAGATTTTGTGAACAAAGTGCGCGTCCACGGGATTGTGGAGGCGGTGGAGTCGCACACGATTGCTGCGCCGCGGCTCTCCGGGCAGGGGCTGAACACTTTGATCATCACCAGATTGGTGAAGAACGGCAGCGCCGTCCACCAGGGGGACGTGCTGGTGGAGTTCGACCGGCAGGCGCAGCTGAAGAACGTCCTGGACAAAGAGGCGGAGTACAAGGGACTGGTGGCGCAAATCGCCAAGAAAGAAGCCGAGCAGGCCGCGGCCCGTGCCGCCGACGAAACCGAGCTGAAGAAGGCCGAGGACGCGCTGAAGACGGCGGAGCTGGAAGTAAAAAAGAACGAAATCGTTTCCAAGATCGACGCGGAAAAGAACATGGAAAATCTGGAACAGGCCCGAGCGACCTTCCAGCAGCTGACCCAGACCTTTGACCTGAAGCGACTCGCGGCCAAGGCCGAGAAACGCATTCTGGAGATCCAGCGCAACCGCGCCCTTACGGCCATGAAATGGGCGCAGTCCAACACGCAGAAAATGCTGGTGCACTCTTCCATGGACGGAGTGGCGGTGATCAATTCCATGTGGAAGGGCGGCAGCATGTCTGACGTGCAGGAAGGCGACGAGGTGCGCGCCGGTTTTCCGTTCATGCAGGTGGTCAACCCGGCGCGAATGCAGATCCGGGCCAAGGTGAACCAGGCTGACATTGAGGAGCTGCGGCAGGGCCAGAGCGTCCGCATTGGGCTGGACGCCTATCCTGAACTGGTTTTCGGCGGCAGGGTTGAAAGCATTGCGGCGGTAGCGCAGACCAGTACTTTTTCCGGCAAGGCCCGGACTGTGATTGTGCTATTTACTATCAATGGCACTGATCCCAAGCTGATGCCCGATCTTTCCTCGTCTGTGGATATTGAGGTGGAACGCCAGCCGAACGCTCTGGTCGCGGCGCGGGACACGGTGCTCCACGAGAACGGAAAGAATTTTGTGATGGTGAAGAGCGGTTCCGGCTACGACAAGCGGGAAGTAAAGCTGGGCGCGGCCAATGACGCCGAGCAGGTGATTGCTTCCGGCGTGGAGAAAGGCGCAGAGCTTCTGCGAAATCCGAGCTGATGCGAAATCCAAGCTAATGAAAGACCTGGCCCCAATCCGGTTCATGCTGCGCCGCAAAGGAATTACCGCGCTGATAGCCGCAGGCTTTCTGCTGGTGGCGATTGGCGCGGTGGCGCTGCATCGCACATCAGGCACAAGCCTGCCCACGGCAGATGTAAAGCGGGGCGACTTTGTTGACTTCGTGCAGGTGCGCGGCGAAATCAAAGCCCTGCGTTCGGTCCAGCTCACCGCGCCTTCCATTGCCGGAGATTTGCAGATCGTGAAGCTTGTTCCTACGGGCACCATAGTGAAAGCGGGCGACGTGGTTGTCCAGTTCGATACAACCACGCTCCAGACCACGCTGGAACAAAAGCAGTCAGAGTTGAAGTCAACGGAGGCGGACATTGCGCACAGCCGGGCAGAAAATCGCCTGACGCAGGAGCAGCAGGCCACCGACGTGCTTCAAGGGCGTTACGACGTTGATCGCGCCACGCTGGATACCAGCCAGCAGGAGATCCTTTCAGAGATTGATGGCGCCAAGACCCGGCTGAAGCTCACCGACGCGCAGCAGAAGTATAAAGAGCTGGAACAAAAGAACAAATCCACAGAAGCTTCCGGCAACGCGGAGATCGACGCCAAAAAACTGAAGCGTGACAAAGCGCTGTTTGACGTGCGGATGACCGAGCGGCAACTAGCATCTCTGACGCTGCGCGCGCCGGCCGACGGCATGGTGACGATCATGCCAAACTTCCGCGCCCGCAATTGGATGAGCGGCGGCTCGACTCCCGACTTTAAAGAAGGCGACCGGGCGTGGACTGGGGCGGTGGTGGCGGAACTGCCCGACCTGAGCGTGGTGAAGGCCAGCGCGCGCGTGGACGAAAGCGACCGCGGCCGGCTAAACGTGGCACAAACGGCCACGGTGCGCATTGACGCCATTGCGGACAAGGAATTTCGCGCGACCGTCGCTGAGATCAGCCCACTGGCCAAGCTGGATTATTCTTCGTGGCCCTTCACCAAGAATTTCGATATCGCCATACAGATCCTGGACGGCGATACGCGTATCCGCCCGGGCATGAGCGCCACGGGGCGGATTGCCGTGGACAAGGTGGCAAACGGAGTTCTGGTGGTCCCGGAAGCTATCTTCGAAAAAAACGGCGGCTCGGTGGCCTATGTGCTGCGCGGATCGAAATTTGAAGAGCGGCAGGTACAGGTGGCGCGGCGCAGCAAGGCATCATTGCTGATCGGCAGCGGATTGCAGCCGGGAGAAAAAGTGGCGCTGAAAGATCCCACGCAGGAGAAGACCAAGCAGCCATGAGCAAGAAGCTGGTGCGCGCCATCATTGTTGGGACCGTGATTGTGCTGCTGGGACTTGGCATTGCTTTCTCATTACAGCAATTGCGGCCGGCGGCCAAGACCGTCCCCACAACGCGGGTGCAAAAAGGCACGCTGGAATTGGACATCAACACCGTGGCTGAGCTGCACACGCCGCATTCCACCATGGTGGTTGCGCCTTCAGTAAGCGGCACGCTGCAAATCATTCATCTGCTCAAGACCGGCACGGCCGTGAAAGCGGGCGATGTGGTGGTGGAATTTGATCCGAGCGAGCAGGAATTTAACCTGGAGCAAAGCCGCTCACAACTTGCTGAAGCCGAACAGGAGATCACCAAAGCCAAAGCGGATTCCGAGGTAAAGACTGCGGAAGACAAGGTAGCGCTGCTGAAAGCCAAGTTCGACGTGCGGCGCGCCGAGCTGGAAGTAAGCCGCAACGAGCTGGTGAGCGAGATCGATGGGAAAAAGAACGAGCTGAACCTGGACGAAGCCAAGCGCAAGCTGGCCCAACTGGAACAGGACGTGGGATCGCGCGCGGCTTCCAATACGGCGTCAATCGCGCTGCTGGAAGAAAAACGGCGCACCGCCCTGCTTGGCATGAAGCAGGCGCAACACAATATTGACAGCATGCAGGTGAAGGCGCAGATCAATGGCCTGGTTTCCATCAAGGAAAACATGGACGCCAGCGGCGGCATGATGTTTTCCGGAATGACCTTGCCCGAGTATCGCGAGGGCGACCTGGTGTTCCCCGGACGGTTCATGGCGGAAGTGATGGACGTGAGCCAGATGGAAGCTGTGGCAAAGGTTTTTGAAAATGACCGCTCCAACGTAAACGTGGGCCAGACCGCCGAGATACGCATGGACGCGCAGCCGGACGCGGTCTTTCCGGCCAAAGTAAAGACGATTGCCGGCATGGCTTCACGCCGCGACTTTGGGTCAGACACGGTGCGCCGCTTCGACGTAACGTTTGACCTACTGAGCCACGCGGCGGAAATGCGGCCAGGAACATCAGCGGAAGTTTTGGTGAAAGGCGCGCAGATCAAAGACCAGCTCTATGTCCCCAGCCAATGCGTGTTCGATAAAGACGGCAAGCTGGTGATCTACGTAAAGCATGGCGATAAGTTTGAGTCGGTGGAAGCCAAGATCAAGTTCCGCACGGAAAACCGCGTGGCCGTAGAGAACCTGGCGGAAGGCACGGAAGTTGCGTTGGTGAATCCGGAAAAGGCGCTGAAAGAACAGAAAGGCGCGTCCGCTTCGCCGATGGGGATAGGACAATGAGCGGCGCGCCGAAGTGGAAGAGCCTGCTGGCTGCGCGCAACTGGACGCAGTTCTTTGTCGACTTCAATCTGGGCTTTGAAAACCTGATGATGCACAAGCTGCGCTCGCTGCTTACCATGCTGGGCATGATTTTTGGCGTGGCGGCGGTGATTGCGATGCTCTCAATTGGCGCCGGCGCGCGGGCGCAGGTAATGGCCTTGATTGAGCAGATGGGCGTGCGCAATGTGATCGTGGAAGCGCATGAAGCCAGCGCCTGGGAAGACATGCAGAAGGTCCGCAAAGTTTCACTGGGACTGACGCTGCGCGATTTTCGCGTGATCCAATCGAACGTGAGCGGGATTGTTCAGGGAACTCCGCGGAAACGATTCACGCCAGGAAGAATGATTCCCAAACCGCAGCATGACATGCCGGTGGTCTATGGGGTCGCGCCGAATTACCAGCAGATTGGCAGCCTGAAAGTGGTGGCAGGCCGGTTTTTTGACGATGCGGAAAATAATCGCGCGGCGCCGGTGGCGGTGCTGGGACAAGGCGCGAAAGCGAGCCTGTTTGGACAGACCGAGGCCGTCGGGCAGTATGTGAAGATCAACGAAGCGTGGTTCCACGTGGTGGGCGTGGTGGGGCCGCAACTGAGCGCGCAGGGCTCAATTGAGTCGATGCCGGCGCAGGACCTGAATAACCTGATTTACGTTCCGCTGTATGCCGCGATGTTTCGCCTGGAAGACAGCCGCAGCAACATGAAAGACGAAATTGACGGCATCTACCTGCAGTTGACCTCGGCGCTGGATACGGTGCCCACGGCGGACGTGGTGCGCTCACTGCTCAACATTTCCCATCGCGATGCCGGGGACTTCAGCGTGATTGCCCCCGCGGAATTGCTGGCCCAGCAACAGAGGACGCAGCATATCTTCGACCTGGTGATGGTCGCGATTGCATCCATCAGCCTCTTGGTGGGCGGAATTGGAATCATGAATATCATGCTGGCGGCGATCCTGGAGCGCACGCGGGAAATCGGCGTGCGCCGCGCGCTGGGAGCGCGGCAGCGCGATGTCATCCGGCAGTTCCTGGTGGAAGCGGTTCTCATCTCGCTCATGGGCGGCCTGCTCGGCATTGCCTTCGGCTTTGGCATGTCGCGGGTGATCGCGTTGCTCGCAGGCTGGTCCACCGTAACCACTTTCAGCTCCATTTTGCTCGCCTTCGCCTTCTCCGTTTCCATCGGGTTATTGTTCGGCATATATCCGGCGCGGCAGGCAGCGCGCCTTGATCCGGTGGAGGCGATCCGCTACGAGTAACCAGGATAAATCGCATGTTCATTCGCAAAACCATGTTGATTCGCAAATGCATTCCGGGATTGCTGCTGCTCTCCGGTCTCAGCGCCGGCGCGCAGCTCACGCCCAACAAGCCTTCCACCGGCAATCTTTTTCATCGACCCGCCACCCCAACGCAGGTGCAGGGCCCAAGCCGCGTGGACGAATTCATTGTCGACGGCAAGCTGCGTCTCAGCCTGGAAAATGCCGTGCTGCTTACGCTGCTGAACAACAGCGACCTCAGCGTGGACCGCGCGCAGTTTGATCTCTCGCAATTCGCCGTGCAGCGCGCCCACTCGCCATTCGATCCGCTCTTTGTGGCCGGCTTTGTGCACACACGCTCAGTTGCGCCCAGTTCATCTTCGCTCATC
>Ga0137380_10005902_pt1 | contig 10896 bp, 12 predicted proteins | sample SagtaG_17_FD_104809 | JGI IMG/M metagenome (GOLD analysis project Ga0137380, IMG submission 104809) | Vadose zone soil microbial communities from Sagehorn Ranch, Mendocino, California, USA - Sage2_L_100_16 metaG | ecosystem: Environmental > Terrestrial > Soil > Vadose zone | place: USA... | reverse complement strand
GCCACAGTTCCCGCAGTACAAATCGCTGTCGGTCAGCACGCTGCCGCAATTGCTGCAAGTCACATCCACAGACGAATCCCTCCCCAGTACGCGGGACCGGCCGACGTATGGCTTGTGATGGACGGCAAGCCAGTATTGAAGTCTTCATAAAAGAGCCTGGGCCAAGCATTGTAAGACGAAGTCACTCGTGGTGCAGTGATCTCCGAGATAACCCGAGCGACATAAAATGCCCTTCAATCGACATACCGTGCAATTCCCCCCCCCCGGTAAGTTGCAGGGGTCGGCAAAGTGGGGCCCGGGCGTCCTCACCGGTGGCGGCTAAGCCGCCGACCGGTGAGGCGCGGGACCAGGACCCGTGGCCGGCCAGGGCATGGCCGGGCGAGTCACTGGCCCTCGGCGTCGCCAGCTGGCGCCGGCGGCGTCAGTTACGAGACTTTGGCGTCGTCGAACAGGGTGTAGGTGGGGTCGCCGGAGTAGTTGTCGTCGTGGCTGATGAGGGTGAGGGTGTAGGAGTCGCCGGCGATGACCGATGCCGTGACCTGCTTCCAGCCGGAACTGGCGACACAGGTCTTGGCGAGGACTGTCGCGGTGGTGCCGGTGGTGTTGTTCCGCAATGTGATGGTTGCCCAGTCGTAGGTGACGGTGTCCGGGCAGGTGAGGTTGTACCAGACGGACAGCGTGCTGTCCCCCGACGCCGCGGTGAAGGTCTGGGCGATGTCGGAGTCACCGTTGGTCGGCGAGGTCGATCCCGCCCGCGCGGCGTAGGTCCCGGAGTGGGCGCCGGTGGACACGATCGAGGTGGCCGCACCGCTGGTGGTCCAGCCGGAGAAGGACCCGGCTTCGAATCCGCCGTTGACGATCGGGTTCGGCGCGGGGGCATGCAGTGCCGCATCGTCGTAGAGCGTGTAGGTGGGGTCGCCGGCATAGTTGTCGTCGTGGCTGATGAGGGTGAGGGTGTAGGAGTCGCCGGCGGTCACCGATGCCGTGACCTGCTTCCAGCCGGAACTGGCGACACAGGTCTTGGCGAGGACCGTCGCGGTGGTGCCGGTGGTGTTGTTCCTCAACGTGGCGGTTGCCCAGTCGTAGGTGACGGTGTCCGGGCAGGTGAGGTTGTACCAGAAGGACACGGTCGAATAGCCCGACGGGACGTTGAAGGTCTGGGCGATGCCGGAGTCACCGTTGGTCGGCGAGGTCGATCCCGCCCGCGCGGCATAGGTCCCGGAGTGGGCGCCGGAGGACACGATCGAGGTGGCCGCACCGCTGGTGGACCAGCCGGAGAAGGACCCGGTCTCGAACCCGCCGTTGGTGATGCCGCTGCCACCACTCGTCGAACTGATCGTCCAGGTGAAGCTCGCCGACCCGGAGGCGCCGGTGGTGTCAGTCGCCTTCACCGTGACGCTATAGGTAGTCGCGGTTGTCGGGGTGCCGGAGATGAGACCGGTCGAGGAGTTGATGGACAGCCCTGCCGGCAGGCCGGTGGCGCTGTAGGTCAGGGTCTGGCCGGATGCCGAGTCCGTGGCGTGGATTTGCAGGCTTACCGCGGTGCCCACGGTGCCGGTCTGGTTGCCGGGGTTGGTGACCGATACGGAGTTTCCCCCATTGCTGACAATGGCGTGGCTGTCCTCGCATCCGCCGCTGCCGCTGCTGGCATCGTTTGCCCAGGTGCCCTGCATGGCGAAGGTGCCGCTGGCCAGCGGCAGGTTGAAGGCTCCGCCGGTGGTTCCCGGCGAGACCCAGGCGCACTTGTCAGCGTTCTCGGCGCCGCTGGAGTCTGTCCAGCCGCCGGGCGGGTTCTGGTCGGTGATGGTCTCGGCGTACTCGTGACCGTTGACGATGGAGACACCGTCCAGGGTGCCGCTCGAGTTCACGAAGTTCTGCCCGCAGGAGGTTCCCATGTCGGTGATGTACGGGCTGTTGGTGAACGCGATGTCGCCGTAGGGGGAGGACACCGGGCCGCCACTCAGGGAGGAGTCGCCGTTGTAGTCATGCCATGCGCAGAACTGCCCGGTGGAGGTGTTGAAGCCGTCGGGGTGGGTGCCGTGCGGGGACACGATGATGTACTGCGCGTCCCGGTTGGACGTCGCGGTGGTGTTGCCGAAGTGGGCAGCCGCGTTGATTGCCTCTTGGCCGAGCTGGTGCCCGGTCGCCTGGGTGGGTGATGCCGTGCTCTCGTCCACCCACACGCCTGACAGCACGTTGCCCCCGGTCGGATAGGCCACGTGCTGGGTGTTGCTTGACGGGCAAGTCTGGGAGCCGGACGTGACACCGTCGCAGTACTGAGTCATGACGCCGGACCACAGCTCGCTGTTGGTGCCCAGTCCTTTGTACATTTCCTGCAGGTAGGGGGCTTCCGCGGAGGGATCACCGGAGAGTGTCACGTCTCCGTTGGCGTTGGTGCTCTGTGTGCCCCACTGAGAGCCGTAGAAGACCACGTAAACCTTCTCGCGGCCGGTTGTCACGCCAATGCCGTCAATGCCGCCGCCGTAGTTGAGGTCATTAGCTGACGCCGCGACGATATTGGGATGGCTGCGGGCCCACTCGGTCATCTTGCTGAACTGCGGGATGGTCGGGATGACGCCGTGACGGTACGTGTGCTGGTACGCGGGCGAGTACGGGTTGGTGACAGTCGGAGTGCCGGTAACGGAGGCTAGCGCTCCGGGGACGGCGGTTTGCAGTCCGGTGGCGAGGGCTACGGCTGCGAACGCAGCGGTGCTGCTGCGGGCGGCCCATCGCAGAATGGGGCGGCTGGGTCTCATCGTGCTCCCTTCATGCACAAGTGCTCGCGCCGTCGGGTTGGCGCGCACATGTGGCGCGCGGGTAGCGTGCCTGGCCGCACAATAACTATCCGCTAATAGATGATCAATAGGTTGTTATGGGACAAAAATGTCATTTGAGCCCGGAAATACGGCCGTAGCCACTGGGGTCAGTCTGGCCGCGCCCGTCCAGGCATTGACAGACACACCCGTGCGCCGGTCCTCGCCCAAGAACGCCCCCGTGCTGGCGAGGCCAGCGTGACACCGGAGGCCAGCGTGACCGGGAGGTGGTCCCGGGCAGGGCATGCCCGGGACCGGCTTGAGGCCGCGTCCAGCGTCTTTTCACGGGCTCGGTGATGACCTAGGACAAAAAGGACACCAAAATAGCTGGGAACGGTGAAAGGAATCCGGAAGAGGCCCTGAAGCCAGCACTCGGCGCAATGAAAGTAACGAAGCCATGTGCGTTCCCCAGTTCCGCGCCGAGTCCGGCGATGTCTAAGTGTAGTTAACTGCCTACGATACGTGATTGATCCTCGAAGGAGAAGATCCGATGCATGTGGGTACACGGGTGCACCCAGGAGGGGCGGGCGCTCGGCGGCCCGTAGCAGATGAGGTGGCGGGTGAGGGGAGGACGGGATGGAACCAGTACTGTCTGCGAGGCGTCTAACAGCATGTTCTGGAAACCCCGCTCCGATCGCCGGGAGCGGGCCATCGGGACGCCGGGACCCGGTGCCGCCGGGTGAGCAGGCGGTGCGGGAAACGCTCCCCGAGGGGAGGTAAGCATGCGGGCCGTGCGGGTTTTCGCTGCCGCAGTGATCATCGTGGCGGGTGCCTTGGTTACTGGCTGCGGTCAGCACCTGGCTGGGCCCCTCGCGGGCGGTTCGGCGTCCGTAACGGCGCCGCCCAAGGATTGCGGCCGGGCAACCCCAACCGTGCCTCCGAAGAACACCCTGAACATCGGCACTGAGGACAATGGTTCGTCGCTTTGTGTCATGCGGGGCACCCACGTGCTCGTCTTGCTCAAGGGAACACCGGCTCACAAGTGGGGGCCGATCCGGGTCAGCTCGGCCGCGCTCGTGCCCAGGGTCAATGGCCGCCTGATGCTCGAGCGCGGGGTAACCGGCGCTTACTTCGTCGCGGCTCGTCCTGGAGTCGCGGTCATTACCTCTGTTAGGCCCGTGTGCGGGGCCTCGGTTTCACCCAGCGGTACCGCCTCGTCCCCGCCGGGCACGATGCCCTGTGACGCGGAACTTGCCTTCCGGGTGAGTGTGGTGGTTTCCAGCTAGTCCTGGCTCCTTCCGCGCTGGCTCCTTCCGCTCTGCCACCTTCCGCTCAGGCATCTTCTGTTCGGGCATCTTCTGTTCGGGTGCGGTCTGTTCTGCTGGCACCCGTTTGGTCAAAAAAATGACAAAGACGCCAGGCCGGGTCGGCGGCAAATGCCCGACAGTGACACGATCACCAGCATGGGAGTCCGTCGCCTCGGAGCCGTCGCTCTCGCTGCGCGTCTCCCGGTCCGGGGTCCCGCGTGCCTCGCGGTCCGGGGTCCCGCATGCCTTAGGGTCCGGGGTCCCGCGTGCCTTGGGGTCCGGGGTCCCGCGTGCCTTGGGGTCCGGGGTCCCGCATGCCTTAGGGTCCGAGGTCCCGCATGCCTCGCGGTCCGTCGCCCAGCGCCTATACCGGTGCGGTGGGCGGCCGCCCTGGCAGCCGCGGTGCTCATGGTTGCGGGCTGCACGACCACAACGGGGCACTCAAACACCACACCGGCGCGGCAACCGAATGGCCGCAGCACCATCCACAACGGTGCCGGCACGGCCCCGTTCCCGGCGGCCGAGAACCGGCTGCGGGGCACGTGGCACTGGCACATCCGCCGCCTCGGAGGCCCCAACGCGATCCAGGGATTCGCCGATCGCACGAGCGTTCTGGCGGGCAAATCGTTTGGCCTCTATATTTCTACGACCTCAGCCAGTTACCGCGTGCAGGCATTCCGGATGGGCTGGTACCACGGCGCGCAAGCCCGGCAGGTATGGCGATCACGCCCGATTCGGGGGCACCAGCAGGCGCGGGCGCGGGTGCGCCGCGGAACCAGAATGGTGACAGCGCCGTGGCGGCGCAGCCTGACTGTGTCCACCGCCGGCTGGCCGCAGGGTGCCTACCTGCTCCGGCTCGATGCCGCGGGCGGTACGCAGCGGTACGTTCCGATCACCGTGCGCTCACCGTCCACCGCCGGGAAAGTGGTGCTGCTGCTCGGGGTGACCACGTGGCAGGCATACAACCTGTGGGGCGGTTACAGCCTCTACAGTGGCCCGGGCGGAGTGGGGGACCGGGCGTACGCGGTCAGTTTCGACCGCCCCTACCTTGGCAACGGCGCCAACTTGTTCCTGTCCTTCGACCAGCCGCCCATCGCCTTGGCCGAGCACACTCCGGGGGTGCCTCTCGCCTATGAGACGGACGTGGATCTGGCCGAGCACCCCGGGTTGCTCCGCGGGGCGCGCGCGGTGATCTCGCTCGGCCACGACGAGTACTACTCCGGAGCCATGCGGCATGCGCTGCTGCGCGCCCGCGACGCCGGGACCAACCTGGCGTTCCTCGGCGCCAACGCCATGTACCGGCACATCAGGTTCGCCTCGTCAGGGTTCGGGCGCGACCGCGTCCAGATCTGTTACAAGAACGCGACCATCGACCCGAAGTACCGGCACAACAAGGCCGCGACCACGCAAAACTGGCGGGACCCGCCGGACCCCAGACCCGAGAGCGTGATCACCGGGGTGTTCTACGAGTGCAACCCGGTAAATGCCGCATACGTCGTGTTCGACCCGAAGAGCTGGATATTCGCGGGAACCCATGTGCACAGGGGGACCTCGTTCCGCGGTCTGGTCGGGCCGGAGTACGACCGGGTGAACCTGGCAGTCCCGTTCCCACGGCCGCTGACGGTCCTGGCCCACTCGCGGCTGACCTGCGACGGCAAGAGAACCTTCTCCGATTCGGCGTACTACACGGTGCCCAGCGGGGCCGGGGTGTTCGCCTCCGGCACGATGCGTTGGGTGTGCGCGATGCGGGTGCCGCATTGCCTGCATGGGGTGAACCGGGCGGCCAGGGCGTTCGTGGACCGGGCGACCCAGAACCTGCTGCGGGCCTTCGCGGTTGGCCCGGCGGGCCGTCGCCATCCCGCTCGCGGCAACCTCGCGGTGGTCAGGCTGGCCCGGGGTCACGCTACGAGGGGACCTGAGGTCGCGCGGCGAGCGGACCTGGCAGGATCGGCTCGTGGCTTTCGATGAACTGGACCACCGGATCGTGGCGGCGCTGGTCGCCGACGGCCGCGCCACCTATGCGGAGATCGGGGGACGAGTGGGCCTTTCCGCGCCCGCGGTCAAACGGCGGGTCGACCGGCTGCGCGCATCCGGCGCGATCACCGGGTTCGCCGCCATCGTGGACCCGACCATGCTCGGCTGGACCACGGAAGCCTACGTGGAACTGTTTTGCCGCGGACGGACCTCGCCAACGGACATCGCGGCGGCGGTCGGCAAGTACCCGGAGGTAACTGGCGCGGCCACGATCACCGGTGAGGCTGACGCGATGCTGCATATCCGCGCGGCCGACGTGCGGCACTTCGAGCGGGTGGTGGAACGCATCGGGGCGGAACCGTTCGTTGTGCGCACGCGAAGCATAATCGTGCTCTCCCGGCTCGTCAGCCGTGCCGGAATCCTGCCCCCGGAATCCCGCCCAGTGCCTGGCTGAAACCTCGCTCGTGTCAGGCCGAAACTCCGCTGACTGTCGGGCCAAAATCCCGCTCAGTGTCGGGCGTTAGTGGCGAATTCGGGTGACTTTGCCCGAATCTCCCTGGCTGACCTGCGAGGCCAGCTACAGTCGTGCGCATGCGCGATCATGAACCGGCTGACGTTTCCGGCAGCACCGCCCAGTTTCGCGCCTTCGTGGACCACGCGGGGGGCACCGAGACGGCCCAGCCGTGGAGTATGCGTGCCCCGCGTAACCGGGTGGCCAAGCTCGCCGCGATTGTGGTTGGGGTGGCAGTCGTTCTTGGCGTCCTTGCCCTGCTTGTTATCCACTGACCCGTTTATCTCCCAGACCCACCTAGCCCTCGCTCCGTGTGCCCTGGACCCACCGAATCTGGCTGGTGCCGGTAGCCCATCCCGGGTTCCGTCCGCAAGCACCGCGGTCGTGCCGGGTCTGGTTCCAGCTTCCGGGTGCAACCCCAACGGAATCCATGGGCTTGAGAATTTCTCCCCTGCTGAGACTTGGGCCCATGGCAACGTGGGGTGAGTTCAGCGGTCTCCATCCCGATCTGGCCAAGGCAGGCCAGTCGCTGCTGTATCAGTTCGGCGTTGGGCTGGGGTTCCTGGCCACGGTCCGCCCCGACGGCGGCCCGCGGGTCCATCCGATGTGCCCCATCATCCACGGCGATGGCATGTACGCGTTTATCGTGCCCGGTCCCAAGCAGCGTGATCTTCACCGTGATGGCCGGTACGCGCTGCACTCCTTTCCTTGCGAGCTCAACGAGGATGCCTTCTACTGCACCGGGCACGCCTGGTCAATCGACGACGAAGCCAGGCGCCGGGAACTGGCCGAACTCTTCGTCCGCGAGCGCTCTAAGTTCGGTCCTCCAGTCCCCGGGGCGGAGCAGCACTTGTTCACGTTTGATCTTGAACGCTGCCTGCTGACCAGGACCACCGGTCACGCCGACGAGAACCCGCAGCACACGGTGTGGGAGTCCAGCGGCGCATAGGCCACGTTGCGACGGCTCGCCCTCGGGCGAAGCAAACGGCCAGAATCGCTGACATGCGGAAGGCATCAGCGCTCAACTACGAAGGTGCCCCGTCCTTGCAGGACGACAAGCTGACCCTCGGATGCAAGTTCCTGGGTTGCGCGCCGGATAGTGTCCCTGCTTACCCCGTACTGCTCTGCCATGTCTGCCTCACTCGGCAGTCGGTGACCTGGCTGCAGCGCGCCGGACGCCATGTCCGCTCGAAGATCATCAGCTACCTGCTGCCAGAGCAGTCGTGGCGCACGGTGATTGATGCGTGCTCGGCGATCTTCAAGTGACACATGATCATCGTAGGCACCGTCTGACATGCTCGTATTCGTCGCCTACGATAGGTAACGTTGCCGACGTTGCCAACGTTGCCTATCATTGAATGGATACCTCCAGCCGAACGGAGATGCCATGACGGACGCGCCACCACATCCCACGATCCACTGATGCCCCCGTGGCCGAAGTTCAGCAGCTACGTGGCGATTACCCGCTGATGGACATCAACGTGGAGCTATGGGGTTTCGCCTGGGTCTTCGTGGCCCGGAGCAGAGGCGGCCGGGACCCGTGGTTCCTCGCCTCAGACAGCATCATCCGATTCCGCAACGCGTTAGAAGGACGCGGGCTTCGGTGCGGCACGCTAGATCCACCGGGCTGCCCGTCGGCGAGACCCGCCAAGGGCATGCGAAGCCGGGTTCGTTACCTCGCCGCGACGCTGGAGTTCGTCGGAGACCCTCTCACCGCACCAGCTGGACCGGCTCCGCGGCTTTCATGATCCCGGTTGCTTTGTGCTGCCCTGGCAACCACAAACAACCGGGATCATGAAAGCGCCCTCGCTCACGAGCGACGTCATCGCCACGCACCGCCCACGCACGCCGCTCACTGGCGGCCCAGAGGGTCACGATCGCCACGATGACTGGTGTGGGCGAGCCGGGAGGCACGCCCACACCACCGTGCGGGTGGTGGCGCCCACGTCGTGCGAGTCTCGGCAGATACACGGTCCTGACGTAACTCCGCCCTATTATCGATCCGGTCCTGAGCTTCTGGCTTGACCTGCAACTCCATCTCGCAGCGCCGTACGCTGCGCCTAGGGAGGAATGTGATGACGGCCTTCCAGACAAGCCTTGACCTGGGCCTGGTTGATGAGCAGGGCGGGACAGCTGCGGCGCCGGCGATTGCGGTCGTTGATGGGCGGACAGGACTGGCACCGGCCGGGGAACCGAAAGGGGTCGTCTATACCCAGCCGTGGGTCGTGGATTTGATCTTGGATCTTGCCGGGTATCGGCCGAGCGAGGATCTTGCCGAACGTTACGCGGTGGAGCCCTCGGCGGGTGAGGGCGCGTTCCTGGTGCCGATGGTCCGGCGGCTGATGGCCTCGGTGTCGGCTTGTGGGCGGAGTCTCTGCGATATCCGGGAGTCGATCCGCGCCTATGAACTCGACCGTGATGCGGCTGCTCGTGCTAGAGAGCTTGTGGTGCGGGAACTTCGCCAGTTCGGGACCAGCGACACCGAAGCGCAGGGCCTGGCGGAGAACTGGGTACGCCTGGATGACTACCTTCTTGCGTCCCCGCAGGACGGCCGGGCAGATCTGGTGGTGGGCAATCCCCCTTATATCCGGTATGACGATCTTCCCCCGGGAGCCCTGGATGCTTACCGGCGCCTGTACCCGACGATGGTCGGCCGCTCTGACATCTACGTGGGATTCATAGAGGCCGGTCTCCGCCAGCTCAAGAACGGCGGGGTGCTGGCGTTCATCTGCGCGGACCGGTGGTTGCGGTCGGCCTACGGCGCTGAGTTGCGGCGCATGATCTCCACCGTGTTCGGTGTTGAGGCCGTGATCGAGATGCATGATGCGCCTGCGTTCGTCGACGAGGTGGCGGCTTATCCGGCGGTGGTTGTCATCCGGAGGGCACCGCAGGGGCAGGTGGTCGTCGCGAGCGCAGGACCAGGCGCGGGCTCGCTGACGGACGGGAGCAGCCTGGCGGAGGCGGTCATCGGACTGGCCCATGGCCGGGTGACGGGCGTTCCAGGTTTCACCGCCACCACATTGGATCGCTGGTTCCGGGGAACCAGCCCATGGCCCGCACTCGAACCGCACCAGTTGCAGTTGCTTCAGGGGCTAGAGGGACGCTTCGGCCGTCTTGAAGACGAGCACACGGGCACGAAGATCGGCATCGGCGTCGCAACGGGCGCCGACCGCGTGTTTGTCACCACAAGTCCAGAGCTGGTAGAAGCTGACCGGATGCTGCCGCTGGCGATGACAGCAGACACCCGGCATGGTGCCTTGCAATGGTCTGGGCACTATCTGGTGGACCCTTGGACTAGCGGCGGCGGGCTGGTGGACCTGGCCGCCTACCCCCGGCTCCGCGCCTATCTGGAGGACCGCAGGAAGGAACTCCAGGGCCGCAACATCGCCAAGCGCATGCCAGGGGACTGGTACCGCACGATCGACCGGGTCCATCACGAACTCACCAATAAACCCAAGCTGTATTTCCCGGACATGAAGCTCACCAGTAACCCGGTTCTGGACCGAGGCGAGACCTACCCGCATCACAACCTCTACTATCTGACCTCCAAGACATGGGACTTGGAAGTACTCGGCGGGCTGTTGCTGTCCCGGGTGGCGCAACTGTTCATTGAGGCATACTGCGTGAAGATGCGCGGCGGCACGCTGCGGTTCCAAGCACAGTACCTGCGCCGTATCCGGGTGCCTGACCCAGATGTCCTGACGGAGGCCCTCCGCAACCGGCTTCGTGAAGCATTCCGTGCTCGCGACGCTGACGCTGCCACGGCTGCCGCGATCGAGGCGTACGGGATTGCGGACCAGGCTAAAGTCTTGGCGTGCTAGCAGCCCTCGACCAGCGGTTCCAGCAAGCGGTGCAGGCCTTCTGGGATGCGCGGGGCGTCAGCTGCAAAAGCAGGTCGAGGCCGGCAAGATCGACGCCGGAAGCCGTGGCGCGGTCACCGGCGGGACCCAGATGGGCGCCCTGGAAGTCCTGCTCACCGATGTTCTCCTTGAAGCCGGGCTTTCACGCTCCGACATCCGTGCCCGCACAGCGCTTGAACTGCCCGGCTATTACCGGCCGGAAAAGAAGTGGGATCTGCTTGTTGTGGCTGACAGCAGGCTCCTGTTGGCTGTGGAGTTCAAGTCGCAGGTCGGCCCCAGCTTCGGCAACAACTTCAATAACCGCACCGAGGAAGCCATCGGGAACGCCGAGGACATCTGGACCGCCTACCGTGAGGGCCGCTTTGGTAACCACCCGCCTCCCTTCCTCGGGTACTTCTTCCTTCTCGAGGACTCAGATCTCCGGAAGTAGCTGTGCGTCAGCTGCCGAGTAGCGTTGCACCGGAGGTGAGCTGGTAGGTGATGGGCCGGGT
>Ga0137380_10005897_pt1 | contig 10902 bp, 11 predicted proteins | sample SagtaG_17_FD_104809 | JGI IMG/M metagenome (GOLD analysis project Ga0137380, IMG submission 104809) | Vadose zone soil microbial communities from Sagehorn Ranch, Mendocino, California, USA - Sage2_L_100_16 metaG | ecosystem: Environmental > Terrestrial > Soil > Vadose zone | place: USA... | reverse complement strand
GGCATGCGCCAAGGGCTCGTGATCATGGTCGCCTCCCTCCACCGGTTCTATGGTGGTGATATCGACTTACGGGCTGACGCGGACCTGCTATTGGTCAGGAGTACGGGAACGCCTGGAACGTTTGATGCGAACAAGGTCGAGCGGATGCTTGGCCCAGTCGTCTACTACGCCATGCGCCAGCACGAGGTTGACGCTCTACGGGATAGAAAAGAACTCGCATGGACAGCATATGTAGCAAAAACAGGCTCTGGAGTCTTCCGCGTACCACGACCACGAGTCTCAAAGAAATGGATCATGCGAAACGTGGGATCTAGCGAGACTTCCGAAGAAACCACTATCGAGATAGTTGAGCCTAACAAGAAGTCAGAGCTAAGTGAGCCTAGCAAGAAATCGTTAGCCGAAGAAAAACTAGCAATCCAGGCCAAACCACATCAGAGCAGATGGCGTCGACGCTTCATTATTGGCGTAGGGGTCTTGGCGATGCTATTCTCGGCCTGGGAATACATTCTGCCCCTGCTCTCTCTGTGGGTCCATCTATAGTAGTAAACGGCTTGAGAAAGAGAGCTTAGGGTCTCATAACTGGCAGATACCGCCTGTGTTTCCTGTGACCGTTACTTTCACTGTTGAGGAATGAACCAAGGGTCCGCTCGTGCCAATTACAGTGAAAGTGTATGTTTTGTCGGGCGTGCTCTTGCAGACGTAGAAGTGCATGGTTGAGGTACCACTACTTCCTGAGCTTAGCGTGATGTTCACGGGGAAGAAACGGAACAACGGTCCCTGAGTGGGATCCGAATACATCGGGGACCCTGTTAGAGTTATGGTGCCCGCGAAGCCGTTCATGCTCATCAGTGTAATATTGATTGTCGGAGAGGATGGTATACCCTTGTTAATGGTGACGGATGCGGGATTGGCAGAGATGCTGAAGTCGGCCAAGTCGACTCTTGCGAAATAAGCAACGGTGCCTCCGAGAGGGAAGAAATACGAAAGGTAAGACCACCGTGTCGACGAATCTATTCCCAGGAAGTCGTCCGCACCTGTTAGACATCTATCCGCTATGCATCCTGCTTGAGGCGTGATTCGGATGTTTGTCGCGAAAGAGGCTCCGTTGTTGTTTGAGTAGGAAGTGTAGACGTCTGCGAGGGTAGAGTTCCCATTGCGATGATCATACCAAGCCACATCCACTCGACCATTAGCACTTGACATTGACACGGCCGGGCCAGGCTCTGGCCTCAGGGTAGGTTGTGGACTACCGAGAGGAAACTGGATGTTGTCCGGACTTTGAGCGTCGTCTACCCTAACAGGTGCGGTAGTCCATGTTGCGCCGTCATTAGCTGACGAAAGGACGAAAAAGTGATTTATCGCCATTGACGTTCCGCAGGATGAAACGCATCCCATTACTGAAATAACAGAATCGGTACCGTAACCCGCAGCTATATCTCCGGTTCCGAGTCCAACTCCGAGAATAGGATTCGAAACAGAGCCAGTGGTGGGATTGTTGTAGATGCATGAAGAGGAATATGTGCGACCTCCATCTACAGAGCGGGTTACAACTATTCCGCCGTTGGCACTGATGCAAATTCCACTTCCTGGAACGAATGAAGTTATGAGAACAGCTCCATCTGCCGTGACTGTCACCGGTTTCTCACCACCAAAAGCCGAGAATTGAGCGCGAGAAAATGCTTGACCACCCACCCAGGTAGCCCCACCGTCTGTTGATCTGAAGACTGTCGCAAGATCCGTAGACACATTTTGACAGGCTGTCGCTGTGGTATTCAGCTCAAGAAGGGAGGAGAGAAAGTACAGGTTATTCTTGTACGGGCTTGTAGCCGTTCTGTCAGCTATGATCTTTGGAAAGTCGTAGAGCAGTACGCCCGGTGTCGATTTGCAAACGTTAGCCGTGCCCCCGCCAGGCAAAGCCACTACAGAACTCGACGAGAAGACTGGTGTTGAGAGAAAATTCCATGTCACGCCACCATCGGAGGATTTGTAGAGGTAATGCCTAACGTTCTGATTAGAGGAGTTGAAGAATCCGCTTATGTAGAAATTGCCTGAAGAGTCCACGGTGACATCAGGGTCGCTTGTTGCGCCAGGGACAGCAGTAGTGCTGGTGCCTGCGTGCCATGTGGCTCCGTCGTCTCTGGTGTACATCGCTATCTGGCTCGCGGTATTCGTAAAGGGATTGAATATCACAGCGTTAGATGCGTTAGTTGGATTGACAGCAATACCGGTTTCTCCACCAGTAATGCCGAGGCTTACCGGCCCAAAAACAGACACAGCTTTAGCATCATTAACTACGTTGGATGGTAGAATCAAGAGCACTGCGAGAGTCAAACCGATTGCCAGAATTGCTTTCAATCTTGACATTTTCAGCGCGTTCTTCTCAAGGAGTTAGTATTTAATAGCGAGAGACATCCGAAATCGAAGCGCGCCAGTTCACCATACTATCGTCCAACAAGACCACTAATCCTAGGGTCACGACCCCGAGCCCAACGTCAGATTCTGATGAGTATGAGCGGAACATCGGCTTTTGCGTAGAGGCAGTGAGAGCTGCTTTCCAAGATGGGCTTTCTCTCCTGGTTGGATGAGCTCTTCAGGTCTAATGAGGAGTATGGCACGCAATCTGTCACTCTAACGGGTCAACCGGTTAGGAGTAAGGCTGAGAGAGTTATCGCCGACTACTTCACGCACCACGGCATTCTCTACTACTATGAAGCCATGGCAACGACTAACGACTGGTTCATCTTCAAGTCCAAGATAAGCAGACCCGACTTTTACCTTCCACAATACAATCTCTTTGTCGAGTACTGGGGCTTGGTCGATTCACCTGACATGGGAACCAGGGACAACTACATCAGGACAATGCGTTGGAAAATGGTGCAATATCGCAAGAACAACATCAGATTCATCTCAATATATCCCTCGAATCTGAGCAGCCTAGATTACTACTTCAGAAGAAAATTCAGAGAAGCCATGGGGTTCAACCTCCCAATCAACCAAGTAGTCGCAGCATGTCCGACATGTCATCAGCAAATAGTGGATATGCCGTTACACATCAAATGGCATACAAACAGCGCTGTGGCCCTACCCTAGCACTTCTATTCTGCGAGAACTTGCGGGCCTCAGAAACTGGGGCCAACATTCATCGCAGGCCTCAGTACTATCGGTGTCCCGATATGGCAAGGGTGCAACGAGAATGAAAACGATTGAAGGCAAACGAATCCCGGAATCGAAAAGGGACAGATGGCTTCAAGAAGCGCTAGACAGAATTAGGAACGGGCCAGGGACTGAGTCCAAAGGGATAGGGACGATTTACACGAGGAACCTACCTGGACCTAGGGCTTCACGTAGCAGATACATCGATTATTGGGTGACAAAGAAGAAGTTGAAGCCCCTCGAGAAAGGGATCTATGCTGAGAATGACTGGGACCCGGTACAACAGCAGCTTCCCGTTTGTATTGCCGAAGTCGTTCTCACCCAGCTTCTTACTTGGGAAGATCTGTTTGAGAGGGCGAATATTCGCAGAATCGCGGGTTCCTTGGGAATGAATTCTAAGAAGATTGCTAACTCCTACGACAAAGTTCTGAGGTTGGGGCGCCGGAACATCGAGAAGGCAATTGCAAAGGCATTCGTAACACGAATACAAAAATCAAACCCCCCAAGTAATAGCGACAACCTCGAAGGCATAGAGATAACGCCATTTTGGGAGGGGTATTTGCCAGGACCTCTTTCCAGCAGACGAGGTAGGAGGGCAGAGGAAAAAATGAGAGCAGCAAATACTTGGCACTATGAACTCGCCAGAAAGTATGAGAAACAAGCGTTGTCACGCTTCTACGGCGATGCTCTTTGATCGAAAGCGCGGAGATTGACAATTGTCCTCGATGTAACACCACCGTGGAACTTAAGCATGGCTTTGAGCGTGGCGCTCTAGAACCAGATGACGATGAAGATTATCCTACGATCGTTTTCGCGACCTGTCCGATTTGGGGGACGAAGTTCAGGCGAAGGGAGGAGAAGGGGTTGGCAATCTACGAAGAGTGGACGAGCGCAATTCGAGAGATTGATTTCAAGGGGATTAAGCTCGGGCCGTTCTTTCGTAGGTGGAGGAAGCTCAAGGAGAAAAGAATTCCATTGGATACGGTAGAGGATGAGAACGACGAAGAGGACTTCGACAACGAAGAAGACGAAGAGTTCGAAGAGGATGAATCTTAGTCTTCAGGACCTATTGCCTCGATCGCCTAGTTCAAGAAACTATGGAGAACGGACGGAGAAAGCCCATTATGCCTCGATTGTTAGAAAGGACGTCTTAGGTTGTGTCGAGATTCAATTTTCTGAACTACACGATCAATCGTTGGCAGCAAAACGTTGTTTCTAGATTCCATATCCTTGTTGTGAGCTTCGATCGTAGGACCCATACCCCAAGCTTCGGGGTGGCTCATCATTGCAGCTAGCTCTCTGATTTTGCTGTTCATAATGGAAACCATGCGTCGGATCTGAACCAAATCCTTCACCAAAGCCGTGTCATCTTGAATCATGCTGTAAACGTCTGGCAAGATCGAATTGATGACAGTGGTGTCCAACGGGGTGATAGAGTATCCTGGTGGAGGCGAAATCGTTGCTTTCGCGTCGCCTTCCAAAGTGACCAGTTCGACAAGAAGTAGCTTCATCTTGCTCCTCCTCTCCTCGTATCGCAAGAAACCGTCCCTAATCTGCTCGTAGCTCATCATTTCGTTTCCTTCATTCGTCCGGTAGTAGAATGCCCCTTCTCCATTTGCGTGAGGTCGATTTGCGCTGATTGGGATCTGTACAACAAATAAGACCTTACTTGAATTCCTAATCTTGATTGGTGGATTGCTAAATTCGAAGAGAATCTTTGGTGATGCTTTCCTGATCTTGTCGCCGAAGTCCTTTGCAAGATCACTCTCCGATGCAATTCCTTCTATTCGACCCGCCCTGTTCCCTCCTGCTAAGTCTTTGACTCCAAAGATAATGAATCCACCCTTGGTATTAGCAAATGCGCATGCCGTAGTAGTGAGCCGTTGAATGTGCTTCGGTTCTTTGCTATTCAATTCGGCCTTGAAGTCGTAAAAGTCAGTTTCAAGATATCCCTGATCAACAAGCCTCTCGATTATTTCCAATGTCCACCCACTGATAATGAGTGGTAGCTCCATGCCGGAATCAACCTCCTAACGGGTTTTCATTGCGCTTCATAAGGCGAAGCAACAAGGCGCTTACGAAGTCAAATGACGTTGGCCGACTAAATACATCTCATGAAAGCGTTCAGGCCGCCTCCTGGAATTCATGCCTCTCGATGGGCCTCTAGCAGCAAGCGTTGTCATCTGCGCTGGAGGGCGGATATCACGAGATTCCGAAACGGATAACAGCGGACGATCTAGCGAAGAAGGAAGGACCGCCTAGCAGCACCTTGAAGGAGCATATTCCCGCTGCCCTGCACTGAAGAATCTACAGAGTTGGACAGGGTGATTTCAGTGATGCGGCGGAACGACAAGGATCTGACTTATACGACCTCGGCAGACATGCTCTGTATTCCCCTCCCCAACTGGGCATTGGTTTGATACACCCTACGAACGGGAAAGATATGCTGGGCAAGTGCTCGCTGTGCCTTGGGACCAAACAGCTTACCGAGAGCCATATTATTCCCAAATTCGTTGGAAAGTGGCTCAAAGCAACATCCGCTACCGGATTCATGACGGATGCTCAGAATCCCAAGGAACGCGTTCAAGATCTTCCTACTCTACCTCTTCTCTGCTCTGACTGCGAGGAAAGATTTTCCAGACTTGAGACATATTTCGCGAATGAGATATTCCGTCCGTTTCACGAGAAGAAAATCAGGGCGTTCGAATATGATGCTCGATTGCAATCGTTTGTCATCTCGCTAAGCTGGAGAATTCTAAAGGCAAGCTACACTGAAGTAAAGCAAGAAGCGCCACATTACTCATCCTTTCTCGATGATGCTGAGGCAGACTGGCGCGATTTCCTTCTGGGGAGAAGGGAGCACATTGACCCCTATGAAAATCATATTTTTTTCCTCGATGGCGAGGCCGAAGGACAGGTTCCTAACAAATTCGAATGGTACACTCTTCGTGCTGCCGATACGTGTCTAGCTGGAGACGAAAAGCGAGTTTTTGCGTACACGAAGCTTCCGGGGATGATTCTTGCCGCATCAATACATCCTATGCACCTCGAAGGGTGGGAGGGAACGCTGATCAAAGAGAATGGCAAAATTTCGGTTCCACAGGTCATTGAAGATGACTATCTTGGGAAATTCCTTACAAGTAGAGTCGCTATCATCGATGGAGTTCTCTCCGAACCGTCGTCAGAAGTTATCGGGAAACGGGTTGTGAAAACGATGGCCAAGAACCCCCAAAGGTTCATCGAGTCAGATTCCTTCTTGGCGATGGTTGCGGAAAGGGAAAGAATCAGGACCAAGAAGATTCAAGAATTGCCAGACAACGTAAAGGATCTTGTCACAGTTATCACGAGTGGAGCTGGCGACAAGCCAAGGACAAAACTCGAAAATCGCGGAGACACGCTTCGCGCCCAAATGGTCGCGGACGCCCTCTCCCAAATGAAGCCTGGGGAGGCTTTGGAGTTGGATGGTAAGATCCAGGCCACGATCGCTGAATCTTCAAAGAATAATGATGACACTGCTGGTACTATGGAAACCGACCGCATCATGGTCACGTTCATGGTCAACTTGCGGTCGACGAAGGACGATCAGCGCTTGAAGGTCGAAGCTGAGGTGAATAGAATGAAAACTATCAGAGGATCTCGAAGTGTACCGATAGTAGTCATCTCTATGGCAGTCGTTGGAGACGGTCTAAATTTTGAGACCGGTGTGTTGATGGACTGACCAACCAACAGTACTCGTAGACCGAGATGTTGCAGGAGCACGGCACGCCTTTCTCACTTTGACAGGTCCTCGGCAACGTCAAAGCTCAAGCTTGATGTTTTGCTCGACGTAAGTGAGACCTAGCGGTGACAGCGAGATCTCACCAGTCGCCTCATCAAATTCTATGAGTTTGGCCTCATGGCATGTTCGCAGGATGTCTCGCTTAAAGACGGCAATATTCGAGTGTTCCGCCCATGAAAAAAGTTCCATTTGTCTAACGGATCTGGGATGCTCTCCGTAAAGCAATGCCAGTGCCTTATCCTTGTACGACAGATGCACCGCTAGCACGCGTTTTGACTGACCTATCTTCCAGATGATTGGGATTTTCTTGGTGACTAAATCCTGCACGAGTTTTTGGGCCTCTTCAGTACTTAACTGGTGAAATATTCTAACGAGTTCAGCCATGATCCAATCGCAAGCTGATGCGACGAAAATTGCATCCATCTGGTTAGGATTCACATCACCGCCCAAGTGGCCAACTCCCCGTTTGTTTCTTATTCCATAGAGAGCGTCGAGAATTTTCGGAATATGAAATCTCACGGAGTCCGAAAACGTGGACATTTGCTCGAATCTTTTCACCGCGCTGGTGAAATCTTTGATACTCGTCCCGAACCTTGTATAGGACTTCGAGGTATGCCACTCAAGCAGCCTGAATACTGCCTCACAGAATTTTGCGCCGTTTAGTTCTGATGGTTCGAATCGGTTTTCGCGAAAGTTCTTCTTCACATTGTTGTAGCTTGATTCAAGCCTATCGAGAACTTCTTTGGGAATGTTTGGAAACACGGACGAAAAATTTGAGGTTTGTACATGGCTCATTTGTTCGGCCTTGGCAAGTCATGTTCTACGAGGTTTTCTCCGGCTATTGAAATCTTGACAGCGTTTGAGGCTTCGCCATTGTCAAGCCATCCTTTGAGATGTTTGATATCGCGAAATAACTGCAAAATCTTCAGGGGTTTCTTCTCATTGACTTCATTATAGCAGGAGACAATGTGCCCCGTGGAGGCTTCGGAAATCCCTAGGTACTTGTTGATGTAATAGACGAAAACTGTAACCTTCTCTTGATTTGTCCTCGGTGACTTATTTTTGTAAAAGTCTCTCAGAGGAGGGGCAGTTTTCCCACCCTTTAGGTCGAGCGCAATCGGCGCAGTCGAGACGGATGAAGATCCCTTTGGCTTCCTATCTTTAGGGATTTTTTCTTGCATCCTCACCGTTTCAGGGGTCCCACCTTCGAGCAACCTTTTCAAGACAATTTCGAACGCAGTTTTCCTCAGATCTTTGTCAACATCTTTTACGGCGTTTTGGGCCGCTTTCACTTTGGATTCAAGATCGTCGGGGTTCATCTTAGCAGCATCTCAGGGATTCTTCCTCTGCATCTTCTTCTCAACAGCCTTCAGAGTAGCTTCGATGAGATTCATGGGAATACTATGATAGGTGTTCCTCTGTCGGGTTACCCGAGTAATTTTGTTCTTGTCACGTAGCTCACTCAGCCAGGGCATTAGAGACCCGTCTGGGATTCCTAGCTGCTCCATCAGTTCCTTGTTGCCCACATCGTCAGAAGTGGTGAGTTCGCCCTGTTTCGCGTATCTCTTTCCGATCAAGTAAAGCTGAATTTTCTCGGGCCCGGTAATCTTGTCCTTGACAAAGACATCCACAAATCCATCGTTTGTAACGCGAACGAATTGTTTTGCAAGATTGAAGTTCTTCTCAAGACTGTCAGAAAAATTGGCGGCCATTTCCGCTCGTATTCTCTTTTTGAAATCGTCTTTTGAATTGTTCATTCGTGTTCAATCTTCCTATGTAGATAATGGAATCCTGAGGTTGGGTACTTTAATTATTCCCGCCTTATGTCTAGTCGTCAGGGAACATGGAGCGAGAAATAACTATCGGGATTCAGTATGGGAATGTGATCTTCAGCTTCAAGACCGACCAAGCAGGAACTGGGATGACTGATGCTATCAAGAGCATAAGGGAACTTCTGAAAAAGCATGGAGAAAGTCTGCGTGCGATCAGGATCAATGAATCACCAACCGCTAATGAGACAAGTACACCAAAGATCACAGAAAAACCTCCACCAATTACGCTCGGTCATCTAGGTTTCCCTAATGAATTACTATCGATTATTCAAGTCAAAATAAGGAAGGTGCCATACATGGATCTTGTACTCCTTCTTCTTCATTTCGCCCCACGATCCCTATCATATGATGATATTATGTCGTTGTCACGGGAGATCAAAAAGCCCATTTCGTATGAGTGGCTCAACACAGAATTTCACAGAAGAAAGTATTCGGGACTTGTAAGGTCTGAAGAAGTTGGTGGGTCGCTGGAACGTCTATACTCGCTAAATGAGCCCGGAAGGCGAAGGGCTGAAGCCTTTCTCAAGGAGCTCAAGATCAGCTAGGATGTCAAGGCTCGCGTTCCAAAGACACGGATCATTGACGGACCCGAGCGAGTCTCCGGGACCGCCATTTCTCCGCAATCTCAGGGTGTCTGGTGCGTACTTCTTCTTCCGCCTGGACATTTCGAACTAGTGAAATTTCGTCTAACGCGAGGAGAGATCTTGCGTCCACTCCTGCCCAGAACCGGGCAATTTCGATCACTGCCAGCACGGTGTCCTCTCTGCTTCGACCAAGAGACTTCACATATTGACAGTCTTCAAGAATCCACTGGAGGACTTGTTCCGTCATGGACGCTTTGTTAGTAGCACACCACTCGAAAACGGCAGGGCTTCTTACAATTGGAAAAAAGGTCGCATCGTTCAGTATGTTGAAAAGACCGAATTGTGGATTGACAAGACCTTCCCGAACCGTTTGTAGTATCTTATGGTAGTTGGCAAATTCTCCTATCTTAATTCGAGCATAGGTCGGAAGTCTCGGAGAGTCCTTGTACCTAGAGTAAAATTCCTCGTGTGCGAGGAACTCATCATATATGTCAACGAACGTTGTCTGCCAGTCCACAAAGTCCGGGGGACCAGGGAAGTACATGGTATGAGGCAGAACCGCGACATGGCAGGCTTCATGACTAAGGACCGACACTATTTCGTCTTCTGTAAGAGTTCGAAAATATTCACTACGATATTCAAGTTTCACATGTTTGGTTTGGTCAAAACTAACCTGTGCTTGAAGACGTGCGTCAGTAACGATGACTTGCAGAGAGTTCACGCTGACATCGATCTCATTGAGAATCTGACGGAATGCTTTCTCGACCCAGCTTTGGGAGACGTTAGAGCGTGTGGGACGTTTCAGAGGGGTCAGCTGCGAAGCACCTTGTAGAGAGAATCGTTGTTCTTGTGAGGGAGTGGGGCCCCTTACGGGTCTTCTAGAAACTGAATATGGTGAGGTCTTTCCTCGATGGCTCATCATGTGGGCCCCTAACTCTTTTTCGGGGATGTTTCGGTGGCATCGACCACATGTTACCAATCACTCACCCAAAAGTTACTTCTAGAAATCCGCAATGTAAAGATATTCAGCTCAAGCATTCAGAAAATTTTGCCCACCTAAGTCTAATTCATTGCTACGGGCGCACAAGAGATCGGCGAGACTCATGCGAAATGAGTCGGCTTATGTTAGTTGATCCAGAATGGTCGGCTCTATTTTGCGATAAACTAGGCTCGGGTCAAGAGTTTTTCCCTTTACCGTCAGGAGATCCTTTATCACAGATATTCCATAAAGCCTCTCATTTTCTTCTAGATAGGGCATTATCAGCTCCCAATCTTTCGGGGTGAAGTCTGCGAGTCGTCCACCATTCAGTTGTTCTCTCGAAACTCTATGATATGGGTCCCGGATGTATATGGCTCCACCAGAAGCAAGCGAGAACAAGTTACCTCCTGGATACGGGTATTGCTGTTCTACGAACCGTCCGTCAGAAGAGGGTTTCAACCCGTTGACAACGACGAACCCGCCGCCGTTGTATGGGTCTCCTGCCATGAACGATTCAGCAAGGTAGTCAAGACATGTTCCGTTGATCACAACTCTTGGTCTGCCTACTGCGTTGAT
>Ga0137380_10005892_pt1 | contig 10906 bp, 9 predicted proteins | sample SagtaG_17_FD_104809 | JGI IMG/M metagenome (GOLD analysis project Ga0137380, IMG submission 104809) | Vadose zone soil microbial communities from Sagehorn Ranch, Mendocino, California, USA - Sage2_L_100_16 metaG | ecosystem: Environmental > Terrestrial > Soil > Vadose zone | place: USA... | reverse complement strand
GGCGACGAGGTCCTGATCCCGAGCCCGTACTGGGTCTCGTATCCGGAGCAGGCGCGCCTCGTCGGCGGAATGCCGGTGGAGGTCCCGACGCGCGAGGCGACGGGGTTCGACCTCGACCCCGAGCGCCTCGCCGCCGCCGTCACGCCGCGCACGAAGGCGATCGTGCTCAACAGCCCGAACAACCCGACGGGCGCCGTCTTCTCGGCCGAGGCGCTCGGCAACGTGGCGCGACTCGCGGTCGACGCGGGCTTGCTCGTCGTGTCCGACGAGTGCTACGAGGCCCTCACGTTCGAGGGCCGTCACGTCTCCATCGCCTCGCTCGGCCCCGAGATCAAGGCGCGGACGCTCGTCATCAACACGTGCTCGAAGGCGTACGCGATGACCGGCTGGCGCATCGGCTACGCGGCGGGGCCGCGCGCGCTGATCCGCGCGATGACCGATGTTCAGAGCCAGGTGACCTCGAACGCGTCGTCCGTGGCCCAGTGGGCGGCGGTCGAGGCGCTCCTGGGGCCTCAGGACGAGGTGCGGGTGATGGCGGCGGAGTTCGATCGCCGGCGCCATTTGATCGTCGACGGGCTCAACCGGCTGCCCGGCGTCTCGTGCATCACGCCGAAGGGCGCCTTCTACGCGTTCGCGAACGTGGCGGGGCTCTTCGGCCGGAGCTCCGCGGGCGCGGCGGGGACGACGCGGCTCGACGGGTCGCTCGACGTCGCCGCGTTTCTGCTCGAGGAGGCGCGCGTGGCCGTCGTGCCGGGCGTCGACTTCGGCTCCGACGCCCACGTGCGCCTGTCGTACGCGACCAGCGACGCGCTCATCCGGGAGGGGCTCGCGCGCATGGACGCCGCGATCCGCAAGTTGCGTTAGACTACCCGCGCCCCCTCCGATGAACGAGGGCCCACAGAGGAGAGAGGAATGAAGCTCGAAGGCTCCTACGACGTCCCGGCGCCGCGCGCGAAGGTCTGGGACGCCTTTCTCGACCCCAAGCAGCTCAAGAAGGCGATCCCCGGCTGCGAAAAGCTCGAGGCCCTCGGGAACGACGAGTACAAGGCGACGCTGAAGATCGGCGTGGCGGCGGTGAAGGGAACGTTCGAGGGCAAGGTGCGCCTGGCGGACAGGAAGCCGCCGGAGTCGTACCGCCTCCTGGCCGAGGGCAGCGGCGGCCCCGGCTTCGTCAAGGCCGACACGCTCATCACGCTCACCGAGATCGACGGCGGCACGCGCGTCTCCTACAGCGCCGACGTCCAGGTGGGCGGACTGATCGCCGGGGTCGGCCAGCGGATGCTCGGCGGGGTGTCGAAGATGATGGCCGACCAGTTCTTCAATCGCATGAGCGACTTGCTCCAGTCCTCCTGACCCCGCCCTCCATGGCCTCCCGCTACCTCGAGCCACGCCGGGAGCGCGCCTCGCGCGGTGAGATGAGGCGACTGCAGGCGCGGCTGCTCAGGGCCGAGGTTCGGCACGCCTACGCGCACAGCCCGTTCTACCGGAGGAAGCTCAAGGCGGCGGGCGTCACGCCCGACGCGGTCCGGACCCTCGACGACTTGTGCACGCTGCCGTTCACGACCAAGGACGAGCTGAAGGAGAACCAGGCGGCGAACCCACCGTGGGGCGACGTCCTCGCCGTGCCGTTCGCCGACGTGCTCCGCGTCCACATGACGTCGGCGACGACGGGCCGTCCGCTCGCGTTCCTCGATACCCGGGAGGACTGGTACGGCTTCTACCACTCCTACGCGCGCTCGCTCTACGCGTACGGCGTCCGCAAGTGCGACGTGGTCATGGCCGCGTTCTCGTACGGGCCGTGGATCGGGTACTGGTCGGGCTTCTACGCGGCCCAGGACCTGGGCTGCCTCGTCTTCCCGGTCGGCGGGCTCACGACCGATGCGCGGATCGACGCGCTGCTCGCCTACCCGATCACGGTGCTCGGCTGCACGCCGTCCTATGCGCTCTTCCTCGCCGAGGTCGCCGCGAAGAAGGGGATCGACCTCGCGAAGCAGACGAAGGTCCGAATCACGTGGCACACGGGCGAGCCGGGCGCCTCGATCCCCGCGACGAAGGCGAAGATCGAGGCGGCGTTCGGCGCGAAGGCGTTCGACCTTCCCGGGCTCACCGAGATCGCCGCGTGGGGGTTCGAGTGCGACGCGCGCGCCGGGCTCGTGCACGTGCACGAGGACTACTGCTATCCCGAGGTCCTCGACGACGCGGATCGGCCGGTCGGCGCGGGCGGGCGCGGCGAGCTGGTCTTCACGAGCCTCTACCGGAAAGCGATGCCGCTCCTCCGGTACCGCACGCGCGACGTGGTCCAGGTCGCCGAGCGGACGTGCCCGTGCGGCCGCACGCTGCTCGCCTTCGAGGGCGGCGTCCTCGCGCGGCTCGACGACATGAAGAAGATCCGTGGGGTGATCGTCTACCCGCGGCGCGTCGAAGAGCTGGTACGGCCGCACAGTGGCGTCGACGAATTTCAAATCGTCTTCAGGCGTCACGCGGGACTCGACGACGTCCTGGTCCGCATCGACCCCTCGCCGTCCCTGTCGCGCGCCGAGTGCCTGGGGCTCACGGCGCGCCTCGCCGACGATCTGCGCACCGGGCTCGGGATCCGCGTGACGGTCGAGGTCGGCGAGCCGGGGTCCCTGCCCCGGTGGGACCACAAGGCCCGGCGGGTGAAGGACGAGCGCACCGAGGTGCCGTTCTGAGAGGAGGCCGCGCGTGAGAGCGGCGTTCTTCAAGGAGCACGGAGGCGCCGAGAAGATCCTGTACGACGACTATCGGGACCCCGCGCCGGGGCCCGACGACGTCGTCGTGCGCGTGCGGGCGTGCGCGCTCAACCACGTGGACATGCTCCTGCTCGACGGCCGCTTCCCACCGCCCGAGGGGCTGCCCCACGTCAACGGCTGCGAGGTGGCCGGGACGATCGAGACGCTGGGCGCCGGGGTGAAGGGGCTCGGGCGGGGCCGGCGGGTCATCATCTTCCCGGGGTTCGCGTGCGGGGGCTGCGAGTACTGCGTGCGCGGCGAGCGGACCGTCTGCGTGAAGTACGGCTACCTCGGCGCGCACAAGGATGGCGGCTACGCCGAGCTCGTGAGAGCGCCCGCCGCCAACATCCTGCCGCTGCCCGAGGCGATCGCGTTCGAGGCGGGCGCCGCGCTCCCGCTCGCGATGCTCACCGCCTGGCACGCCCTCGTCGCCCGGGCGGGGCTCGGGCCCGGCCAGACGGTGCTGGTCCAGGCGGCCGGCAGCGGCGTCGGCAGCGCCGCGATCCAGATCGCCCGTCTCGTGGGCGCGCGGGTCATCACCACCGTCGGCAGCGACGACAAGGTGGAGTTCGCGCGAGCCCTCGGGGCCGAGCGCGTCGTCAACTACCGCACCCAGGACTTCGTCGACGCCGTGCGGACGTGGACGGACAAGCGCGGCGTGGACGTCGTCGTCGAGCACATCGGGGGCGAGACGTTCGAGAAGTCGGTGTACGCGCTGACGCGCCTCGGGACGCTCGTGACGATCGGCTCGCACGACACCCACTGGGGGCGCCTGGACCTCCGGCACGTCTACTCGAAGAACCTCCGGGTCGTCGGGACCAACCTCGGGTCGATCCTCGAGCTCCGCACGATCCTCGACTACGTGACGGCGGGCCGGCTCGAGCCGGTGATCGACCGCGCGTTCCCCCTCAAGGACGCGCGCGCCGCCGTGCAGTACGTGCTCGACCGGAAGAACAAGGGCAAGGTGTTGCTGATCCCGTGACCCTCGGGGAGCTCCTCACCCGCGCCGCGCTCCGGCGCCCCGAGGCCGAGGCCGTGGTGGACGGCGCTCGTCGGCTCTCCTACGCCGAGCTCGACGCGCGCGCCGCGACCGCGGCCCGCGGCTTTCGGCGCCTGGGCGTCGGCAAGCGCGACCGGGTGCTGATCGCCCTCAAGAACCGGCTCGAGCACGTCGTGGCCTACTGGGCCCTCCAGAAGCTCGGGGGTGTGCCGACGCCCGTCAATTTTCGCTTCGCTCCTGCGGAGCTCGGGTACGTGCTCGAGGACTCGGGCGCGAAGGTGGCGCTGTTCGAGGAGGCCACCGCCCCGGCGGTGACGGAGGCGGCGCGCGGGCGCTCGGCTCGCCTCGTGTACCTCGGCGCGAAGCCACCAGAAAGGACGCTCGCCTTTGAAGAGATCGGGGGCGAGGGGGGCTCAGGGGCGAGTGGGGTTCCGAGCCATCGAGCCCCCCTCGCCCCCGATCTCTCCGAGGGCGACCTCTCGCTGCTGCTCTACACGTCGGGCACGACCGGGCGCCCGAAGGGCGTCCCGCGCACCCACAAGAATCATTACGCCGGCGCCGTGGCGCACGTGATCCAGTGCGGCTACACCTGGAGCGAGCGCACGCTCGGGGTCATGCCGCTCTACCACACGATGGGGATCCACTCGCTCACGAGCATGGCCGCCGTGAACGGCTGCTTCGTGTGCCAGCCCGACTGGTCGGCGGCCGGCGCGCTCCGCCTCATCGCGGAGGAGCGGCTCACGGCGCTCTACCTGATCCCGACCCTCTACTGGGATCTCGTGCACGCGCCGGGCCTCGCGCAGGCGGACGTCGCCTCGGTCCGGAAGCTCGCGTACGCGGGCGCGCCCATGCTCGCGCCCCTCGCCGAGGCGTGTGCGAAGGCCTTCAGGCCGGAGGTCTTCGTCAATCACTACGGCTCGACCGAGATCTACACCTTCTCGGTCTATCCCGACGTGAGGCTCAAGCCCGGGTGCGCAGGCCGGCCCGGGATCCACTCGGAGCTGCGAGTCGTCGTCGCGAGCCCCGAGCGTCGCGTGGGACCCGACGAGGTCGTCCCGTCGGGGACGAAGGGCGAGGTCATCGCGCGCCTCGCCTCCGACGAGGCCTTCGCGGGCTACTGGAACCGCCCCGACGCCGACGCGAGGGCGCTCCGCGACGGCTGGTACTTCACCGGCGACATGGGATACGTCGACGCCGACGGCGACCTCTACGTCGCCGGGCGCGTCGACGACATGATCATCAGCGGCGGCGAGAACATCCATCCGGTCGAGGTCGAGGAGGCTCTCGCGCGCCACCCCGGCGTCAAGGACGTGGCGGTCGCCGGAGAGGCCGATGAGAGGTTGGGCGAGCGCGTCGCCGCCTTCGTCGTACCGGGCGCCGGCGTGACCGCCGAGGAGCTCGATCGCTTCTGCCGCGAGAGCCCGGACCTCGCGAGCTTCAAGCGGCCGCGGCGCTTCGTCTTCGTCAAGGAGATCCCGAAGACCGCGTCGGGTAAGATCCTGCGTCGGCTGCTCCGGGAGGGTCGGTACACGGAGGGTCATCCATGAGCGAGTTCCTGAGGGTGGAGCGGGCGGGCGCCGTGGCGACGATCTGGATCGACCGCCAGCCGAAGATGAACGCGTTGACGGTGGCGATGCGCAACGAGTTGCCTCCGATCTTTGGGGGCCTCGACGCCGACGCGACGGTGCGCGTCGTCGTCGTCCGTGGCGCGGGGGGCCGTGCCTTCAGCGCGGGCGGAGACGTCGCCGAGTTCCTCACGCTCGCGCCGGCCGATCTCGAGCTGTGGGGAGACACGCTGACCTCAGCGGAGCGCTGCCGGAAGCCGGTGATCGCGGCCATCGACGGGTACACGATGGGGGCCGGTCTCGAGCTGGCGGTCGCGTGCGACTTTCGCATCGCGACCGAGCGATCGGAGTTCGCGTTTCCCGAGGTGCGGCTCGGCATGATCCCGGGGAGCGGCGGCTCGCAGCGCGCGCTGCGCCTCGTGGGGATGACGCGCGCGAAGCTCTTCTTGATGACGGGCCGGCGCATCTCGGCCGCCGAGGCGGAGGCGTGGGGGTTGATCACCCAGGCCGTGCCCAACGACACGCTGGACCAGGCCGTGGGGGCCCTCGTCGCCGAGCTCGCCGAGCGGGCGCCGCTCGCGCTCCGTACGCTGAAGATGGTCTTGAACCGCGGGGCCGAGGCGCCGCTCGAGACCGCGCTCGAGCTGGAGCGCAAGGCGTACGCGTGGCTCCGGTCCACCGACGATTACGCCGAGGGCGTGACCTCGTTCCTCGAACACCGCCCGGCGAAGTACACGGGGAGATAGGGCGTGGCGCCCTCGTTCGGGCTGATCCTGGCGAACCGCGCCGTCGTGCTCGGCGCGATCAAGGTGCCTGAGCTCCTGGACCTCGCGGTGGAGGCGGAGCGCGCCGGCGTGTTCGACGCCGTGTGGGTGGGCGACAGCCTCCTCGCCAAGCCGCGCCTGGAGTCCGTGACGCTCCTCTCGGCGCTCGCCGGCATCACCTCGCGGGTGAGGCTTGGGGTCGGATGCCTCGCGACGTTCGTCCATCGCCACCCGGTGCTCTTCGCCCAGCAGTGGGCGAGCCTCGACGTGCTGTCGCGCGGGCGCGCGTGGCTCGTCGTCTGCCTCGGCGGGCCGAGCGACGCCAATGCCGCGCAGGCGGCCGAGCACGCGGTGATGGGCGTTCGCTCGAGCGAGCGCGTGGCGCGCCTGGAGGAGGGCGTCGTCATTCTCCGCACGCTCTTCCACGAGACGAACGCGTCGCACCGCGGTCGCTTCTACGCGTTCGACGGCGTCACGCTCCTGCCGCGGCCCGTCCAGAACCCGTGCCCCGTCTGGATCGCGTCGAACCCCACGGGCCTCACCTGGAAGGGCGGTGCCAGCGCCTCCCAGGCGGCGGTGGAGCGCGCCTATCGCCGCGTCGCCCGCTTCGCCGACGGCTGGATGACGAACAAGCTCTCGCCCGAGGAATTCCGCGCGCAGTTCGCGCGTGTCCGCGCGATGGCGAGCGAGGACGGGCGCGACCCCTCGCGGCTCGGGAGCGCGCTCTATCACAACGTCAACGTCAACGAGGACCGCCGGACCGCCCTCGAGGAGGCGAAGGCGTTCCTCGAGGCCTACTACACCACGACGTTCAGCCCGGAGTTCGTCGAGCAGTGGACGGTCGCCGGGAGCCCACGGCAGTGCGTCGCCGACCTCCGCGCGTACTTCGACGCGGGCGTCGGCCACATGGCGCTCCGTCTCGCCTCCTGGGACCAGCAGGGTCAGCTCAAGCGCTTCCTCGGCGAGGTCGCGCCGGCATTCGGAGGACGCTGATGCTCAGAGGCATCGACCACATCGTCATCGCGGTTCCCGACCTCGCGGCCGCCCGGACGAGCTACGCGGCGCTCGGCTTCACGGTCGTGCCCGGCGGTCGCCATCCCGTCGGCACCCACAACGCCCTCATCGCGTTCGGCGACGGCTCGTACGTGGAGCTGATCGCGTTCTACGAGGACAATCCCGCGCACAAGTGGTGGACGCCGCTCCAGGCGGGCGGCGGTCTCGTGGACTTCTGCATGCAGACCGACGACCTGCGCGGCGACACGGAGGCGTTTCGGAAGGCCGGGGTGTCGATCGACGATCCGGCGCCCCTCTCGCGCGTCCGCCCCGACGGATATCAGCTCCGCTGGGTGCTCTCGATCCCGCGCGGGGACCACCGCGGCGTCGCGCCGTTCCTGATCCAGGACGAGACGCCGCGCGAGGAGCGGGTCCCGCGGGAGACGGCTCACCCGAACGGCGTCACCGGGATCGGCACCGTCACGGTCGCCGTGCGGGACGTGCCACCGGTCGCGCGCTGGTACGCCGACGTCCTGCGCCGGCCGGGACGGGACCTCGAGCGACCGGAGCTCGATGCGGCCGGCGTGCGCTTCGCGGTCGGATCACACACGCTCGACTTCGTGGCGCCGCGGGGGCGCGCGGGCCCGCTCGCGGAGTGGCTCGTCGCGCGCGGCGCCTCGCCGTACGCCGCCACGTTCCGCGGGCCGACGCCCGGGACTCTCGATCCGGCGAACACCCTCGGCGCGCGCCTCACCCTGGTCGCCTGATGTCGTTCACGGACCTGCGCGGGTGGATCACGCGGCTCGAGAAGGAGGGCGAGCTGCGCCGGATCACGGCCCAGGTGGACTGGGACCGTGAGCTCGGAGCCATCACCCGCCGCGTCCTCGAGAAGAAGGGCCCCGCGCTCCTCTTCGAGAACATCAAGGGCTACACGACGGGGCGCTGCACGAAGCTCTTCACGAGCGGGCTCGGCAGCCGGGCCCGGCTGGCGCAGGCCCTCGGCTTTGGGAAGGACGCGTCGAACGCGGCGCTCGTGCAGCACGTGATGAAGAAAAACCGCGAGACGATCCCGCCGCGGCGCGTGGCGACCGGCCCCGTCAAGGAGGTCGTCGTGCGCGGGCGGGACGTCGACCAGACGGAGTTCCCCGTTCCGAAGTGGCACTACCTCGAGGGGGGCCGGTACATCCACACCTTCTCCGCGGTCGTCACGCGCGATCCCGACACGCGCGTCATGAACGTCGGGATCTACCGTGGCATGATCGGCAAGCCGAACACGACGCCGTTCCTCCTGGTCAAGGGCGGCCAGCACTGGGGCCAGCACTTTCTGAAGTACACGGCCCGCGGTGAGCCGATGCCGGTCGCGTGCGTGATCGGCTGGGACCCGATCATGCCCTTCCTCGCGGGCTCGCCGATCCCGGTGGGTGTGTGCGAGTGGGACGTGATGGGGGCCTACCGCGGGGAGCCGGCGGAGCTGGTCCGCTGCGAGACCGTCGACCTGGAGGTCCCCGCGAGCGCCGAGATCGTGATCGAGGGGCTCATCACCGACGATCCGGCGACGTACGAGATCGAGGGACCCTTCGGCGAGTTCACGGGCTATGTCTCCGACATTCCCACGCCGCGGCCGGCGATGCAGATCACCTGTCTGACGCACCGGCGCGACCCGATCTTCCGCGGCACGCTGGAGGGCACGTTGCCGGGGTCGTACAGCGAGAACAGCGTGATGTCCTCGGTCCAGCGCGCCGCGATCGCGTGGAACATCCTGACCGCCGCCGGCATCCCGGGCGTGCGCGACGTCTACGTGCCGCCGATCACCAACGGGGTGAACCTCGTCGTCCAGATCACCAAAGCGTACCAGGGCCAGCCCAAGCAGATCGCCGCCGCGCTCTGGGGCTCGAGCGCGGCGCACTTCCGCTACAAGCACGTGACGGTCGTCGAGGAGGACATCGACCCGTCGTCGTACGAGCACGTCGACTGGGCCTTCGCGCACCGGGTGAACGCGGGCGAGGGCGGCATCGTCGTCTTCCCGGGCATCTTCGGCTCGCCGATCGACCCGAGCACGCCCCTCGAGGATCGGAACGTGGCGCAGCTCGGTACCGGGCTCTGGAACCGCGTGCTCATCGACGCGACCCGGTCCTGGCGGTTCGAGCGCCGTCCGGAGTGGGGCGGGGAGCGGTTCCCGCCGACCGTGCGTCCGGCCCCGGAGGACGAGGCGCGCGTGCGGGCCCGGTGGGACGAGCTCGGGCTCGGAGACCTCGCGTGAAGATCACCGGCGTCGAGGCGATCCCGCTCGCCGTCCCGCTGCGCGAGAGCACGCCGCCGTCACCCTGGGCGGCGGCGACGGCCAAACAGATCCTGGTGCGTCTCACCACGGACGAGGGCCTCACCGGCTGGGGCGAGTGCTTCGCCTACGGCGCGACCCTCGCCGTCGCGAGCGTCGTCGAGGAGGCGCTCGCGCCGATCGTGCTCGGCCAGGATCCGACGCAGATCGCCGAGCTCGTGGACCGGATGCACCGGGCGCTCATGATCTGGGGGCGGCGCGGGCTCGCGATGATGGCGGTGAGCGGCGTGGAGCTGGCGCTCTGGGATCTCTGCGGCAAGACGCGCGGCGTGCCCGTCTACCAACTCCTGGGCGGGCGCTGCGCGTCGCGTCCCCGCGTCTACGCGAGCCTCCTCAGGTACGACACGCCGGCCCACCTCCGGCAGGCCGTGTCGGCGGCGCTCGTCCTCGGGTACACCGCGATCAAGCTCCACCAGATCGACGTCGAGTCCGTGGCCGCGGCGCGGGAGGTCGCCGGCGACGGGATCGAGCTGATGCTCGACACGAACTGCCCGTGGACGGTCGAGGAGGCGATCCGCATCGGCCGAGCGCTCGAACGCTTCGACCTTCGCTGGCTCGAGGAGCCGGTCTGGCCTCCGGAGGACTACCCCGGCCTCGCGCGCGTGCGCGCGGCGCTCCGGATCCCGCTCGCGTCCGGCGAGAACGAGGCGACGGTCGTCGGGATCCGGGCGATCATCGACGCGGGAGCAGCCGACATCGTACAGCCGAGCGTGACGAAAGTCGGCGGGATCCTCGAGATGAAGAAGATCGCGACGCTCGCGGCCGCGACCGGCGTGACGTTCGTGCCGCACTCCTACTACTACGGGCCGGGGCTCGCGGCGACGCTCCACGTCGTCGCCTCCACGCCCGGCGTCCCCTACCTCGAGTTCCCGCCGGGCGAGCTCGCGGCGTCGATCCTCGCCGAGCCGATCCGCGCCCGCGGCGGCGCCGTCACCGTGTCCGACCGACCCGGGCTCGGCGCCGATCCCGACCCCGACGTGATCGCGCGCTACCCCTACCGCCGCGATGCGGCGCGCCCCTTCTACCTCACGTAGTGCGTCGAATGGACGTCGTCCACGCGGTCACGCCGGGGCAGATCGAGCAGGCGCGCGCGCTCTTCCGCGAGTACGAGCGCTCACTGGGCATCGACCTGTGCTTCCAGGGGTTCGAGCAGGAGCTCGTCGGGCTGCCGGGCGCCTACGCGCCGCCGCGCGGGCGGCTGCTGCTCGCGCTCGACGGGGCCGCGCCGGCCGGCTGCGTGGCGCTGCGTCCGCTCGCCGACGCCGCGTGCGAGATGAAGCGCCTCTACGTGCGTCCCGCATTCCGCGGGCGCCGTGTCGGGCGGCTTCTCGCCGAGCGCGTCCTCGCCGAGGCGCGGGTGATCGGCTACGCGCGCCTGCGGCTCGACACGCTCCCGTCCATGAGAGAGGCGATCTCGCTCTACGGCGCGCTCGGCTTCGTCGAGATCGCGCCGTACACCACGAACCCGGTCGCGGGCGCGCTCTTCATGGAGCTCG
>Ga0137380_10005891_pt1 | contig 10907 bp, 6 predicted proteins | sample SagtaG_17_FD_104809 | JGI IMG/M metagenome (GOLD analysis project Ga0137380, IMG submission 104809) | Vadose zone soil microbial communities from Sagehorn Ranch, Mendocino, California, USA - Sage2_L_100_16 metaG | ecosystem: Environmental > Terrestrial > Soil > Vadose zone | place: USA... | reverse complement strand
CGCGCATCGAGGGGCAGGTCCGGGGGATCCGGCGGATGCTCGCGGAGGACACCTACTGCATCGACGTCCTCACCCAGCTGAGCTCGGTCACCGGGGCCATCCGAGCGGTGGGGCTCGGGCTCCTCGACGAGCACGTGCGTCACTGCGTTCGTGACAGCCTGGTGCAGGGCGACGGCGAGGACAAGGTCGCCGAGCTCGTGGCCGCGGTGGAGCGATTCGCCACGAGATAGCCCCGCGGCTCAGATGGGGGACCAAGGAGAGATTCGATGAGCATCGCCCAGATCGTGGTGAGTGCGATCGGCACCTCCTCCGTGGGGCTACTGGCCTGGTTCTTCTTCGGGTCGCGCCAGGCCCATAGCGCCTCGGTGCAGGGCGGCGTCCAGCAGGTGGCGATCACCGTGAAGGGCGGCTACGTCCCGAACCTCATCAAGGTCCAGCAGGGCGTCCCCCTGCGTCTGGTGTTCGATCGCCAGGAGTCGGGCGACTGCACCTCACGCGTGGTGTTCCCGGATTTCGCGCTGAGTAAGTCGCTGGCCGCCTACGGCACGACCGCGGTCGAGCTCCTGCCGGCCGAGGCCGGCCAGTTCGAGTTCGCCTGCGGGATGAACATGATCCACGGGACGCTCGTGGTCGAGCCGCCGAACGGCAACGGCCATGCACCGGACGCCGCGGCGGCGCTGAGCGCCGCGTCGCAGATGAAGACGCACCCACGAGGCGGCGAGCGCGGTCGGGGTCGGGCGGGAGCACCCGGGCCCGGAAGAAACGGAGGATGCCGAGGCCGCCGGCCGCAGGGCAGAGATCCGCGACCTGTTCAGGCGCGTGGTGGCCGGCGCGGGGCTAACGGCGCCGGTCCTCATCGGGGTGATGGGTTCGTTCTTCTCCGCCTCGTGGATCCCGGGCGTCCTCACCAACCACTGGTTCCAACTCGCTGCCATCACCCCGGTCATGGTCTACACGGGCTGGCCGATCTACCGCACCGGGTGGTTGGCGCTTCGGCACCGGAGCGCCGACATGAACAGCCTGATCACGATCGGGGCCTCCGCCGCGTTCGCCTACAGGTCCATCCTTCGCCGCGCTCTCAGGTGCGCTGGGATGGGCCGACAACGATCTGACCCAAGATAAACAAGGCAAGGCCCACAACCACCAACTGCTCGCCCAGATCGCTGCCCCGCTTCCCAAGGACGAACATCGCGATGAGCGCCGCCAACGTCACCACGATGTTGAGTGTCCAGCGCCGTTTGTACCGCTGTCGGGGTCGCTCGGTTCTACCGCGACTGATTGCGACGCCAACACCAAGAAGGCTGATGATCAGGATATTGAGAGCCACATGAACGAAATCGGATGTTATGGAAGGTGGAGGCACGGCTTAGTCCGAACCCGAGCAGACGGTTACCGTCTGGCGGGCGGCGGTCAGGGACATTTTGATTTCGTAGTAGCCCGCATACGCGGCTGGGATGCTGATCTCGGGCTGATCGGGCGCTGTCACGATGGAAACCGCCACGGCACTAGCGGCAGTCTGGACATCCGAATAGGTTACGATCACCATTGCCGCACAGGAAACCGTGCCCGGAAGAGCGTGCCACGCGCTCACGGCTCCGTTTTTGACGGCTCCGCCGGCCGAAGAAAGTCCAGAAGCAATGCAGTGAGACCAAAGGAAGCCGCAACTGCTGCTACCGCCGCCAGACGACGTTCTGTTCCTGATGGGGGGTTCAGCATACCTTGCGTATAGGTCTTGCAAGTGACGGACGTGCCGGATGTCCCCGGCGGGCTCTGATCCATGAGACCGGACGTGCCTGAGGACGGCGGCGCGCGGCTACGCCGTTACCGAAGGCGTATGGCAGTGATCGGCGGAATCATGCTCCTTCCATTGCTTGGCCTTCTCTTCATCCGCCAGCGGCTCCCCTACGCGATCCTTTGGGCAATTGTCTTCGCGACGGGATTTGTGCTCATCGTGCTGGGCGATGCCCGCCTTCGCGGAGCCATCAGACCTTCGCAATCCCTCGCGATAAGGTTCGTCACCTACCTCGTCGCGTGGGGTCTGGTCATGGCGGTGGTGCTACTACTTAGACGGTAGTATCGAACTGAGTCGCCCCGCGATTCGTAGAGCACGAACACGCTCAAGGCTCTATCACTGCTCCTGCAGTAGCCGCCGAGACATGACGCGGTGAACCGAACGCCCCAGACGTCGAAGAACTCGCCGAGTGTGAACGTTCTCGGGGTCGGGGACTCGATGTGGATGATGCCGGTCGCGTCGTGGGTGTGAATCGAGGTGAGGTAGTCGGCGGCGACATTGAACTTGGTTTTCGCGCCCGACATCATCTTCCACCCGCCTCAGCAAGTCCGAGGGTCGGTGGCGCTCTAGAGAGGGGTCTCGACGACTTCCAGGAAGCGGTCGAGCATCGCATTGACCTGTTCCGGAACCGACAGCATCAGGTAGTGACCGGAGCCGATCACTTGTCCGACCATCGCGTCCGGCCGCAGCTCCTGCAAACGCTGCAGGTCCGGGGGGGCCTTCGCGTGCACGTACAGAAGCGGGCAGTGGAGGTTCTTGAGCGCGTCGGCGATTCGGCGCTGCCTGTCGGCGAAGTCGGGGCCGAAGAGGCTGTGGAAGAAACTTCGCGCGATCTCGGGAGGGGTCCAATGGGATCCTGCGAACCAGAACGGGTTCCGGCTCACGGCACGCTGCGAGCCTCCCGACGCCTGGCCTGAGCTCCGGATCATGGCGGGGCCGGCGAGCGCGAGCCTGTGGTGCGAACCTCCTTACGAGGGCGAGCTCTCCGCGGGCCTTCCTCTGAGCCACGCTGGGCTATTCGATGGTCCCGAGGTGGAGGTCGTTCTGCGGATGGTCGGCCGCCGGGTCCGACCGATCACTGCCGTTGCCCCCCTGACGGCACCAGGAGAACCTCCCCTCATGTCGTAAATTGGCCACACGGTCGCGCCGGAGATAGGGACGCCAAAGCGTGTCGTCTACGAAGGGAACCGAGTGAAGCGCGCGTTTGTGCGCCCTTCAGGGTTTTCGTGCCCTTCAGGGTGACACGGCTCTAAGCCTGATGTGATGCCTCCCGAGATGTCGCAGGAGAGTAGAAAGAGTGACAAATGTCGTCGCGGCCTTGACCGCTTGCACAACAGCCAGTTATACGGAGCCCACGTGATCCGGCCCTGACTCGGAGGTCCGGCCTCTCCTCGCCGGGGTGCCCTGGGGACGTGGGGGGAGGTGCTCGCCATGCGCGGGTCTGGAGGCGCTGGACCCAGGGCTTCGCTCGGCCTCTTTTGCCGACCGGCTCTCGTGGTACCGCTGGCGGTCGCCGTCCTCGTGCTCGGCATGACCGGGATCACCACTCGACCAGCGGGGGCCGCTTCCTCCACCGCCCCCATCACCTACGTCCCCGACGACCTGGGGCGAACCGTGGCGGCCATCGACCCGGCAAGCGGCGTCGCCAAGTACGCCTACGACGCCGCGGGGAACCTGACCTCGATCACCCGGCCCAGCGTCTCCACGGTCTCGGTGATCGAGTTCCACCCGAAGATCGGACCGGTCGGGACCGCGGTGACCGTCTACGGCACCGCGTTCAGCTCGACCCCATCCCAGGACACGGTGAAGTTCCACGGCACGGCGGCCCAGGTCACCTCCGCCACGGCCACCACCCTCACCGCGGTGGTCCCCTCGGGGGCGACCTCGGGGACCATCTCGGTCACCGCTCCCGGAGGCACCGCCACGTCGTCGCAGTCCTTCACGATCGGCGCCACCAATCCGGCGATCTCCGGGTTCAGCCCCACCATCGCCGCTCCGGGTACTTCCTTCACCATCACCGGCTCCGGATTCGACACCTCACCCATGAACGACGTGGTCGCGGTGAACGCCATCCGGGCCCAGGTCACCGCGGCCACCTCGACGAGCCTCACCGCGGTGGTCCCTCCGGGGGTGACCTCCGGACACGTCTCGGTCAGGACATCCCAGGGCAAGGCGGTGAGCAGCGCGGACCTGTTCGTCCCGCCACCAGCGCAGATCAAGCCGAACTGGTTCTCGTCCTGGCCCGTCGGCTTCACCGGTCGGACCACGAGCTTCGACCCGACCACTGGGATCGCCACCGGCACGGTCACCTCCACCACCGCGGCGACGACCGGCCTTCTGCTGTTCGACGGGACCGAGGACCAGCGGGTCAGCATCGTGGTGCACGGTGAGACCTTCGGTAGCCAGAATTGCTGCGATGTCTATGTGACCGTCCTTGGCCCCGATGGCTCGACCCTGGCCCAAAAGAACTGGTACGGGCACTCAGACCCCCTCGCCGGCTTCACGGACTACGACGGCTTCATCGACACGATGACGCTCCCAATCGCCGGGACCTACAGCATCGTCGTCCAGCCAGTTAAGAGCACCGCGACGGGTTCAGTGAGCTTCACCCTGTACAACGTTCCGGCCGATCTGGCCCCCACGTTCACCCCGAGCACCGCGGGCTCGGCCGGATCGTCGAACACCCTGACCGTCACCACCCCGGGGCAAAACGTGCTGGGCACGTTCTCCGGAACCGTTGGGGAGCGGGTCAGCCTGCAGCTGACGGGTGGTACCGGCGGCCTGGGGGACAGCTGCTGCGACACCGGGATGCGCATCGAGGACCCCGATGGGCTCACCGTGGGGCAGTCCAGCTGCTATGCAGGGGGATGCGGCACGACCGGGTTCCTCGATACCCAGACCCTGGCCAAGGCGGGGGCCTACACCGTGGTGTTGGATCCCCTCGGGCCCCGGACCGGTACGGCCACCCTGACCCTGTACGACGTCCCCCCCGATCTGACCCCGGGGTTCACACCCACGGCCACGGGGTCGTCGAATGACGCCAGCATCACCGTGCCGGGCCAGAACTTCCGGGGAACCTTCCCGGGTACAGTCGGTGAGCTGGTGAGCCTCAAGTTGTCGAATGGCAGCGACGGGTTGGGGGACAGCTGCTGCGATTCCAACATGCGAATCGAGGATCCGGATGGCGTCGTGGTCGGGACGTCTACTCCGTGTGGCGTTGGGGGGTGCGGCGCAGCGGGGTTCCTCGATACCCAGACCCTGGCCAAGGCGGGGACCTACACCGTGGTGTTGGATCCCCTCGGGCCCCGGATCGGTTCGGCCACATTGACCCTGTACGACGTGCCGTCGGATGTGACCGCGCCCCTCAGCATCAACGGGTCCCAGCTCACGTTGACAACCTGGACGCCCGGTCAGAATGCAACGGCCACGTTTCCCGCGACCGTGGGCCAGGCCCTCTCCCTGTCGTTCACCACCAACATCAAAACGATCTGCTGCCACGTGCACGTGTCGGTCCAGAATCCGGACGGCTCCACCCTCGTATCACCCACGTGGGACTCCGGGACCACGCCCAAGGTCCTGAACTTCACCATCCCCACCGGACAGGGCGGGACGGACACCGTGATCGTGGACCCCGACGGCGCCCTGTATGGGAGCACCACGTTGACCCTGACCACCCAATCGGGGTCCGGAGCGCCGGCCGCCCAGACCCAAACGTCGGCCAAGGCGAGCCCCAGCCCCAGCCCGTCGCCTGGGGCGTCGCCCAAGCAACCGTCGGCGGCAGCTTCGCCCGCCGCGAGCCCGACACCGAGCAACGCTCAGGTCACGCCTTCGCAGACCCAATCCTCTCCGGAGCCATCTCCGTCGCCGACCCCGACCTCCGGGACCAGTTCGGCGCCGCCGAGCCCTTCTCCCGAGCCCTCACCCTCCCCGACCGGGACCACGGCGGAGATCCCGTCAGCGGGCTCATCTTCGAGCCCCACGACAACCCCTGAGCCGTCACCGAAGGCGAGCCCGAGCACGACGCCGAGCCAGTCCGAGTCGGTGCCTCGCTGGATTCGGTTGTACCGTCCGCCGCTTTCCAAGTCCTGGACCCCGAGCTCCTCGACCATTCGGACCGACAACTGGCAGGCCAACCGCCCGATGTCCCCTTGGCAGACCCTGCAGGCGCCCGCGGCGCCCTCCGGCGTAACGGCGATCTCGGGGCAGGTCCTGGCACTCGACGGCACCCCCATTCCCGGGGTCAGCTTGAGCGTGGGCGCCCAGAAGGTCCTCACCGATAACGCCGGGATGTTCCTGCTGACCGGCGTCTCTGCCGGCCGCGACGACCTGGTGATCGACGGACGGAGCGCCAGCACCTCCACGGTGGAGTACGGGGTGTTCGAAGACGGGGTGGACGTGACCGACGGGCAGACCACGGTGCTTCCCTACACCATCTGGATGCCGGCTCTGGACACCGCGCACGAGGTCCAGATCCAGCCGAACGCCACCCGCGACCAGGTGGTGAGCACCCCGCTCATCCCGGGCCTGGAGCTGCACATCCCCCCGGGGAGCACGATCAAGGACATGGACGGCAACGTGGTGACCAAGCTGGGCATCACCCCCATCCCCATCGACCAGCCGCCCTTCCCCCTGCCCTCGTTCGTGCAGGTCCCGACGTACTTCACCATCCAGCCGGGGGGCTCCTACATCTATCCCTCGGGGGCATACCTCGTGTATCCGAACTACACCCATCTCGCCCCGGGGACCCGGGTGGGCTTTTGGAACTACGACCCCGACCCGGATGCCCACGGGTGGTCCGTGTACGGACAGGGGACCGTGACCCCGAACGGGTCCCAGATCGTCCCCGACCCCACCGTCAGGATCTACGAGCTCACCGGCGCCATGATCGACGGCAGCGGCCTTTTGGCCGCCCTCCTCCGGCTGCTGTTCGGGAAGAACGCGCTGGATGGCGATCCCATCGACCTGGCCTCCGGGCTGTTCGACTACGAGAAGACCGACCTCTACGAGCCGGGACCGGCGCCCATCGCCATGGGGCGGGTGTACCGACAGCTGGACATCGACAAGAACGGGTCGGTCCTGAACCACGACTTCGGCGTCGGCATGGCCGGGTCCTACGACCTGTTCCTGTACTCGGAGAGCCAGGCCGCGGGCCACGGGTACACCGACGTCGAGCTGGTGCTGCCGGGCAGCACGGTCATCCAGTACACCCGGATCGATAACGGGAACGCCAACGACTACAACGACGCGGTGTTCCAGACCACCCAGACCCCGAGCGAGTTCTATGGCTCGACCATCACCTACGTCAACTTCGGATGGAACCTCACGATGAAGGACGGCACCATCCTTCGGTTCGGCGATAACGCTCCCCTGCAGTCGATCACGGACCGGTTCGGCAACAGCATCACGCTGTCCCGGCCGAGCGGCTCAAACGGGCTCGTCACCCAGATCAGCTCCACGAGCGGGCGGTGGGTCAGCCTCACCTACAACGGCGACGCTCCCCCCCACGTCTCCCAGATCCAGGACAACTCCGGACGCATCGTCAAGTACACCTACTACGCGAACGGCGACATGCAGACGGCCACGACGTTCGCCGATCCGGTGAACCGCCCGAACGGGGAGACCACCACCTACAACTGGCAGGACCCGAACACCCCGACCGGGATCACCTCGATCGTCGATCCCCGCAACATAACGTTCATCACCAACAAGTACGACAGCTGCGGCCGGGTCCAGACCCAGACCCTGGCCAACGGGGGGGTGTACCAGTTCGCCTACACCCCGAGCACCGGGTGCTCCGCCATCACCCAGACCGACATGACCTATCCGCGGACGGATGCCACCAACCCCTCCACGATCGTGCGGCGGGTCGCCTTCAACTCCGACAGCTACCCGGTCTCCGATATCCGGGGGCTGGGGTCGCAGGAGCAGCAGACCACGACCTACACGCGGCAGCCGACCTCGGATCTCGTCACGGACGTCATCGATCAGCTGGGTCGGGACACCCACTACGACTACGACCAGATGGCCAACGTCAAGGCAGTGACCCTGCTGTACGGCACGTCCAACGCCACCAGCACCTCGTTCACCTATGAACCGGTGTACAACCGGCCCACCGCGATTCAGGCACCCATGGGGCGCACGTCCACGTTCGCCTGGGACGACCAGGCCCGGTCCGTGGCCATCACGGACGCCCGGGGCACGATCCACACGGCGTTCTTCAACCGGGCCGGCGACCCCAAGCTGGTCCAAGATGGCCTCGGCCACCAAACCCAGTACGGATACGACCTCGGCGACCTCACCTCGATCACAGACCCCTTGGGACGCACCACGGCGACCTTCATCGACTCCGCGGGCCGAGTTGCGGCTGTGACCGACGCCATGGGCGAGCGCACCATCCGGTCCTACGACAACCTGGATCGCCTGACCAAGGTCACCGACCCCCTCGGGGGGGTGACCACCCTGTCCTACGACGTCAACGGCGACCTCACGCTGGTCAAAGACCCTCGGCAGAACGCTTCATCCCTCGCCGGCACGTCGTTCGCCTACAACAACATGGACCTCCTCAAGACCAGGACCGATCCGCTGAATCATCCCGAGGCCTACAGCTACGACCTGGACGGGAACCTCATCCAGTTCACCGATCGGCGGGGCAAGATCACCAAGTTCAAGTACGACCACCTGGACCGGCAAACGTTCGCCGGGTTCGGGGCGGTCACCTCCGGCGGCACCACCACCTACACCAGCACGATCGACTACACCCTCGATGGCGGGAACCGGCTCCGCAAGGCGGTCGACTCGCTGTCGGGGACCATCACCCGGGACTACACCGACCTGGATCAGCTCCAGCAGGAGACCACCCCCCAGGGCTCGGTCGGCTACACGTACGACGCCGCCGGTCGGCGGTGGACCATGACCGTGGCGGGCCAGCCTCAGGTCACCTACGACTACTACCCGGACGACCTGGCGAAGACCATCACCCAGGGAACGAGCGTGGTGGCCTTTGGCTACGACGGAGCCAACCGACCGGCCACCCTCACCCTGCCCAACAACGTGGTGCAGGGCTACACGTTCGACGCGTCGAACCAGCTCACCGACATCGCCTACACGTCAGGACAGACCTCGCTGGGGGACCTGCACTACGGGTACGATGGGGCCGGCAATCGGACCGGCGAGTGGGGGAGCTTCGCCCGTGTCTCCCTGCCCGCGGCGCAGGCCACCACGGCGTACGACGCCGCCGAGCACCTCACAACTTGGGGAACGACCAACCCCACCTACACCTACGACGGCGACCTGAAATCCGACGGGACCAACACGTACACGTGGAACGACCGGGACCAACTGAGCTCCATAACCGGCGGGACTACGGCCAGCTTCTCCTACGACCCGTTCGGGCGGCGCACTACGAAGACCGTGGGAAGCAGCACCACCAACTTCCTGTACGACGGGAACAACGTGGTCCAGGAGCTCTCGGCCACGAATTCACCGACGGCCAACCTGCTTACCGGGCTCGGTCTGGACCAGGTCTTCTCCCGCACCAACTCCTCGGGAGTCAGCCGGTCCTTCCTGACCGACGCGCTGGGTAGCACCCTCGGGCTCACCGATAGCTCGGGCACGGTGCAGACCAGCTACACCTACGAGCCCTTCGGCAAGACCAGCACGTCGGGCACTGTGAGCGCCAACGCCTTCCAGTTCACCGGGCGGGAGAACGACGGCAGCACCGGGATGTACTACCTGAGGGCCCGGTACTATAGCCCCGCCTACGGCCGGTTCATCAGCGAGGACCCCGCCGGGTTCGCTGGTGGGATCAACCTGCAGGCCTACGTGAACGACGCTCCAGTCAACCGAACGGATCCGCTCGGCCTGGGGATCGTGAGCGACATCCGGAAAGGAGCCCTCGGGTTCGTAGAGCTATTGGGCCGACATTGGCGGGAAGTCTTGGCGGGCATAGTCGTTCTTGGGGTCGCCGTCTGTATCGCTGCGACGGATGGCGTATGCGGGGCTTCCGCTCTATTTGACTCGGGGGATGCACTCGGAGGAGTCACGCTCAACAGAGCGGTGGGATTGGAAGGCGAGGCGGCCCTAAGAGACCTCGTCGGTGGCGAGAGCGAATATTTTTCGACGAGTCTAGGTGGGCGATTCGTTGACTCCTTCTCGGGCGACGTCAGCTACGAAAGCAAGGTTGGATGGACCGCTTGGTCGGCGCGAATTTCCAGCCAGATCGCGAAGGACGCCGAGATCATTGAGTCCGGGCAAGCGCAGGGGTCCGTTTGGGTCTTCACGCGTAGCCCCACGACGGGAATGGTGGGCGCCTCTCCAACCGTGCTTGATGCGCTCGCCAATGCCGGCATCCAGTGGGTCATCATCGGGTAGTTCACAAATGGCGGGAGATAGAGTGCACAGGACTGATCGGTGGTCATACTACGCGCCCTTCAGTCCCCCACGAGAGCTCAACTTCCGCGAGTGGTCACCGAAGGAGGCGAGAGAATACTTTGGTTGGTTCACGGCTCAGCTGGATGCCCGCATCGACCAGCTCCGGCGCGTCGCGGTTGGCTGTAATCTCGACATGTCCCCGACGTCGCTCTCTTGTCTGGGACGATTCCTCGTAGAAAACGTGCGGACGCGGCCGAAACCGGCGACGGTCGCCGCGGCGCAAAGACAGGCGATCAAGGAGCCACTGCGGAGCCTGGTTCCCATCGAGCCCTGGGTACTTGATGGACGAACAATCTCGCTGGCGATGGATGTGGGCATCTACTTCGGCGAAGTCCTACGGACCGCGCAGCCCTCACTTGAGTGGAGGTTATGGCAACGCGCCACCGTTGAGCGCAATCGCCCTGTGTTGGTGGGATTTAGGGCTGGCGTTCCCTGTGACCCCTTTCGTCTGGCTACGAATATCTGCTTTAGCGCTGCGAGAGGGGACTTGATGCCGGGCAGGCTAACGGAGCTGTTCAACGTGTGGTCCGGTAAGGTCGATTCAGGTTAACGTGAAGGGGTCTGGAGGAAGCGGCCACGTCCAGTAGCTCAATCGCCACTCCGTTCCCCCTCCGCCGCCGCCATGGCAGATGAGCACCGGACCAGTCGGGGACTCATTCGGGGTGGGCTGGGGAGGTCGGAGGTT
>Ga0137380_10005890_pt1 | contig 10908 bp, 7 predicted proteins | sample SagtaG_17_FD_104809 | JGI IMG/M metagenome (GOLD analysis project Ga0137380, IMG submission 104809) | Vadose zone soil microbial communities from Sagehorn Ranch, Mendocino, California, USA - Sage2_L_100_16 metaG | ecosystem: Environmental > Terrestrial > Soil > Vadose zone | place: USA... | reverse complement strand
TTCTTTGATCAGTTTGCTGCTCGCTCTCCTTCCTTGTTGCGCTATGTGGGCTTGTCCGGCAACGGACTGTTAGCCTCTGCCTTACATGATCCCTGATTACCGGTCTTGAAAGTGAAATTTCATTATCGGCTCTGGGGTCCCCTCTACGTATTTCGCGAATGCACCACTCCTGCCGCAGGTTGCACTGAAGATTTGTTAATCCGCTCCAATATCAAGTCCAGGAATTTCTTCCCGCCTGTAGCAATTAACCCTGGGTTGCGAGCGAGTATTCCCATCACCAAACCTGCACTGAAGTCACCACGAAGCGCCTGCGCCATCTGAGCAGGTGTGAGCCGCTTCATGAGGTCAAGAGCACCATCCCATTGCTCGTCGCTATAATTAGCGATGCGCTTGTTAATCATGTAGGAGATGTCCATGTCACGGCCAAAACGGGCACGCCACTGCTTATCAAAACGGCCCAGGAAGGCAGCAGAAGTATCACCTGCTTTGACAGCTTCGGCAGCCACCGTACCAGCCATCTGGCCGGAGTAGATGGCAAAGCGGATACCTTCGCCAACCAGGGTTGAGCCATGCCCACCTGCATCACCTGCCAGGAGCAATCCATCGCGGGAGAAGCGTTCGAGCGGCCCCTCCGAGGGAAACAGTCCAGTGTGATACTCAATCGGGCTGGCATCTTTGAATTTAGCGGTCAACTGGGGAAGATCATGGATAATGCTGTCAAGGTAGGCACGCGCATCATCATCGCAGTCAGGGTGCAGCACGCCTACCCCCAGGCGGACACGACCGTTTCCACGTGGGAAGGCCCAGGCATAGCCACGAGGTGCAAATTTGCTGCCCATGACCAGGTAGAGTTCATCCTGGGGATAGTTCGGGGCATATAGATCATACTCGGCCCCATAGCCATAGCGATGAAAGGCTTTGCCCATTTCTGCACGCACGCCCACATGCCGCGAGACCCCACTGGCATCGATAGTCACTGCTGCTCGCAGGGTGAGGCGTTCGCCAACGTGATTCTTGACGGTCACACCACAGACACGCCCATTTTCTACGATCGTCTGCTCAACCGTGTGGCGCATGAGTATCCTGGCGCCAGCAGTAATAGCACGGCTGGCAAGGTGCTGGTAAAGGCCACGCACATCCAGTACGCAGGCGACCGCCGGATTGTAGTACAACGGCACCTCGCGGTGAGGTGAGACAAAGTATACTTTGTTGATGGGATGATAGAGATGCTCCGGGATAGCCAGGGCCTTCATATCGCTGACCCAGCTTCCCCCACTGGTATGGACAGGGTAACCAATTTCGTTCTGGCGCTCTAATACAAGCGTGCGTGCGCCCTGTTTGGCGGCAGCTTCGGCAGCAGCCAGGCCCGCAGGCCCGCCTCCCACAATTAACACATCACAGTCGTCTGGCATTGACGAATCCTTCTTTATGTATGGATGAATTAGTGGTGCATTCGGTCATTCCTGGGGAAACCGTAGGTGCCGATTTATCGTGCACATTGCCGATTATGAATTTTAACATTCAAGGTCGGTACTGTCATGCCTCGCCTCGCGAAGCATCTCTCTGCCCATTGAGAGAGACCCTTCGCTTCGCTCAGGGTGACAACACTTTACCGATGTTGCTTGTTAAAATTCATTATCGGCCTGGGTTCTCATCCACACCTCTAGCGAATGCACCAATTAAACAAAGCACAAAAAGCAACGTCTTTTGCTTTGCTCCCTTTATTTGTTTTTGTCTGGCATAGTATAGACCAGGCGACAGGTTGTTGTCCATAACTTCACATGAATAGTTATCCTTTTTTAATATTTTACGGTGTTGGAGGCGGGATAGGAGATTGTGAGAGAGTTGCGTAGGAATTTGTTGTGTAGTAGAGATTGGCGATTGAGGCGGCAAAGGCGCTTTGGGCAGTCGCAGAGGATTCGATTCGCCAGTCAGTTTCTTTATTTTGGTTAAACCAGACAATAGCTTTTATCTTGGGAAAGTTCGTCGGTAATTGCGTTTGATATGCATCTGTTATCCAGGCGGCTTTATCACCGCCTGATTCAGTTGAAGCAGTTTCTGCTACCATAAGCGGTCTGTTTGGTGAAACCTGAAGGATGTCGTTATAGGTTGAAGCGAATACCTGGCTAAATGTCTGCCAAGATTTTCCAGGTTGTGAGGTGCCCCAATTGTATCCATCCATACCGCTCCAATCAACAGAGCTATCACCGGGATACAGACCCGCTAAAGGGGTACTTCCGGTATATTCCACATTTGGACTCCAGACCCATGTCACATTAGTTACGCCATTATTTACAAATATGTCATGGACATGCCACCATGCTTTCACATAGTCCCCAGGTTTGTTGCCATTAACACCTTCATCCCAGGGGTACCAATTGCCATTCATCTCATGAGCAAAACGGAGGAAATATGGATGCCCCCACGCCTTGGAATCTTTGGCCCAACGCGTAAGATAGCTATCAAACTTCCCGTTATAAATGTTTTGCAAGCGATAGGTTGGCTGCGCTGTTCCACGTCGTGGGTCCCAAGGTTCCCACGTCACCATCGGAATTGAACCATGATTTCTGACAGTATCCATCCAACTGGTCTGAAAATACTGTGTGCCGTCCTTTGCGCCCCATTGCTGATACCACATATCAATTGCCACGGCTTTTTGGGCATCAGTTTCGAATGTTGTCAAAGCGGAAAACGTAGCTGGAGCATAGGCAACGAACGCTCCATAGTACACAGAAGGAGTGGCAGCTTCAGCTTTAATGGGTGAGAAAGCGAATGCTGCGAGGGACGACAGAAGAACGAACAGGCAGCAAGCAAGGCGTGTCAATTTCATAACCAGGTGCCTTTCTGTGTGGCTTCCTTACCAGGAACCTGTATGCACGAAACTGGGAGAGATGACGTAAAGGGACAGAATCACAACCAATGTGCTCGAAAAGAGGGGTCCCATCAACGAGTATACACGAAAGGCACAACAATTGCAACAAGCAAGCAGGCAGTCCTACAGGAGCGGCTCTCCTCCTCTCCTGATTTCGCTCTTCCATATGAAGCCTGCATATGGTATCTTATCTTTGGTCTATACCTCTATTATCATCAACCTGTCTATCACAAGCGAGGTAAAGAGATGCCACTCGATGGAATGCAACTTGGGCGCTATCACCTGGTACGCCTGATTGGAAGCGGCGGTATGGGAGAGGTCTACCTCGCAGAAGATACGGTCATCCACCGGCAGGTTGCCATTAAAGTTATTCGTGGCGAGGGCAACATCGACTCCGATCTGGATCCGACTAAAGAAGCGAATCGCCTCTTTCTGCGAGAGGCGATGGCTATTGCCAGGCTCAATCATCCACATATTCTGCCTCTCTTCGACTACGGTGAGAACACGGTGACCGGTATCACAATGACCTACATGGTGATGCCCCACTGTCCAGAAGGTTCTCTGGGCGCATGGCTACGACAACGAGATCGTACCGATCCTCTTCCGCTCCAGGATGTCGCGCAACTGATCAATCAAGCTGCTGATGCTCTCCAGCATGCCCATAACCAGCAACTCGTTCACCAGGATGTCAAGCCGCCCAACTTCCTCATCCGTGGATGGACGGAGTCGAACCTGCCTGATTTAGTCCTGACTGACTTTGGCGTGGCGAAATTTATCGCGGCAAACTCCAGTACCAGTCAATCCATTCGTGGTACCCCGACCTATATGGCCCCCGAACAGTGGGAAGGGTATCCTGTGCCTGCCACCGATCAATACGCACTTGCCCTGATGACCTACCAGCTGCTGACTGGACGCCTTCCCTTTCAAGGCGGGCCTGGGCAGATGATGTACCAGCACCTCAATGTCGAACCGCAGCCCCCCAGCACCTATGCATCCCATCTACCATCGGATGTCGATACGGTGATTCTGCATGCCCTGGCGAAAAAACCGGAGAGCCGTTTTGCTTCTATATCTGCCTTTGCCCGAGCCTTCCAACAATCGGTACAAAGCAGCACAAGTGTCCCTACGTATGTGCGGTCTCCGCGCAGCACAAGCACCTCTAATGCCCCCTCCATTATCAATACGCCAAACAAGCCGGGGAGAAATGACGTTCATGCAGTGCTTGCCATCAGCAAAGCAGAGGCGATGACAGGCACAAGTCGAGTCCTCAATCTTCCAGGAGGACGGATAGTTGCTGTTTCTGTGCCAGCAGGAGTTCGAGACGGCCAGGTGCTCCGGATAGAGGGCAAGGGGGAGACATCCCGTGAGGATGGGTCGGCAGGCACGTTACTACTCACCATTTCCATCGTAGAGACTGAAGAGGCGGTTACACTGATCGCCAGTGGTGAAAGTAGCGATAGAACAGCTATTATCGGGAACACTCCGCCTGGTCCTGACCGTAGAAGTGATGACAGAACAGTCGCTGCCAGGAACATCCCATCGATTCCAGGCACGGCAAGTGCTCCTATCAATGCCATGCCTCCATCTTTCTCTCCTCACAGCATAGCAGCCAGCAGGCCTGAGCCTCCTTTCAACCCTGCTGCTGCAACAATGAGAGAATCCAGCCCAGGTGCTCCCGCTTACGATCGGCCGGGAAGCAGGGAAGGCCATAAGTCCTCTAGAGGCAGAGCAATAGTGCTTTCTGTGCTGGTTCTCCTGATCATCGCGGCAAGTGCCGGAGCGTTCTACTACTTTGCCAGGTCTAATCCAGGTGGGCCTACGATCGATGTCAATGCTACGGCCACAGCACAGGCAAAGGCAACAGCTACTACTCAGGCAAATGAGACGGCTACTGCCCTGGTAAACGACAAAAATGCTACTGCCACAGCTCAGGCACTGGCATCACGTAATCCCTATCCTCCCAATACCGGCACACTCGCACTCGATGATCCATTGAACGATAATAGCAAAGGCTACGGCTGGGAAGAGGGTACGAGAGATGGGGGAACATGCACCTTCACAGGAGGGGTCTACCAGTCCAGCATTCCCCAGGATGGTGTTTTTCACTCGTGTCTTGCTCTCAACGCGGACTTTAGTAATTTTGCTTTTGAGGTCCAGGCAACAATTACCTCTGGCAACTATAGCGGTATTGTCTTCCGTGCTAGCCGTGCAACTACGCAGTTCTACTACTTCCTGATTAACCGTAATGGAGATTTCTTCCTGAAAGTTTTTTTCAATAAGACTGATAACTCCATTATCGCCAGTGGTTCTAGCCCGGCCATCCATACGAATCTGAATGAGATGAATCTGATCGCGGTGGTAGCTCAAGCAAGCAACATCGATCTCTATGTGAATCACCAGCTCATCAATAGCCTGAGTGATACCACCTATAATCACGGCCAGGTTGGAGTGGTTACTCTCGCAGGCGAGGCAAGTTTCAGCAACGCGAGGGTGTGGACTTTGTAGCAGGCACGCAAAGTAATCTATTTTTCTGAGGGCTCAAGTCCTGTTGTTTTCCGGGCGCCTGATTCAATTGTAAGGGTATGGGCCAAGGCTATCAAGCAATTATCACGAACGATGCTCTGAACGTATCATTTCCAGGACACTTGCCTCATCTTCAGTTTCTGGTGTGTAGCCGTCACTCACCTCATCAATCTGCCAGATTATGCCTTCACGGATGACGTACCGCCACTCTAAATTCGGGCTATTGTTGAAGTCGGCAGGTATCGCTGTCTTCAGGAGATCCTCCACCGCACCAGGGACTGGTCCCGCCAGGTCAAGTTTTCCCGATTGTACCTGGTGTATATAGTCAGGAATAACTCCTTCGGGGTCTTCACGGAAAATGATGCGATGCAGGTTGCTCAAATTGCTCATAGCGGCATCACGACTTTCGGGAACAGCGAGGCCATTGATAATACGCCGACGGAGTGCCGCGAAAAAGCTATACTGCACGAGACCACTGCAAATGAAACGGACGACATGGGTTTTTGTGGTGTCGGATTCGTCCCATTTCTGAAGTAGTTTGGCGACAGCGGCAGCAGCCTCAGCAACCTGTGGTACAGCTCCAAGATGCCTCTTAGCAACGCGCTCGATATACAAAGCGCTCAGTTCATAGACCGTTTTGTGATCATATAATCCATTGATCTGGTCCAGCGCCATCCCACGAACATGACGGAGATAGGCAATGCCATGAGTATCCTCCGGATCAGCAGGGTCATGTCTCGAAATTTCGTACGGTGCCTCTACATACCAGTCCAGGCGTGGACGCTTGATACCAACAGTGAATTTTTCAAATGGGATCACCTCATTGTGCCAGCTAGCAACACGAACTCCCTTCGGCATAGCCTCGATCAGGAACGTATTATCGAAACCTTTAGGAGGATCATTCAGTAAGTAAAGTAAGGCTGAATGACTCCACTGGCTATTAGTGGCAATCCGAATCACGTGGCTGAAAACCTCTCTGGGATCATGGTTATAACGCACTACGACATCCGAGACACGCAGGTGAGGACCTTCATCGCCCTGCTGGAGGAAATAGGTCAGGGGATCTCCGCCAACGCAGGTAGCACGAAAAGCCATAATATACACCGCCTTTCCAAAGAGACTGTCACTACCTTATACAGTATGTCTCTAGCAACCGGCTTAGCAAGCAGAACCATTTTTAAAGACGGTCGCGAAGTGCCAGTTGTCGCCCATTACAGTAGTCTTGGCGAACCCGGGGCAGGCAACGGCTACATACTGCTGGCACTTGAGCCTGATCTGGCGGGAACGCAACTGCCTTGAGAGCGGGTACTTGTGGTTTTGCTGTGAACAGCAGGAAGAGAGGAGATTTTCTCCCCTCTCCTCCTGCCTTAGTGCCTACGGAACAGCAACCGTAGCAATCACCTGCTGCTGCTGGTTGCTGGGATTGGTGCCGTCATTGTACGTACTCACAAAACTCGAGAAGTTGGTCGAGCCGCTGGTCAAGACGCTGGTCGTATTGCCGAAGTAGTCGCCAATGAAGGTGGTCGAATCAAAGGCGCCGTAAGGGTGCGGCGAATTCAACTGCGGGTCCCAGGTGTGCTGAGTGAGCCGGATGTTGTGCCCGAATGGTGCCAGCGTGGCGCTGTAGAACTGCACACTGGCATTGACGCAGTAGTTGCTCGCTCCATACGGAGGCAGACTGCCCGTGTAATTGGGGTTGACCTGGTCAATGGCGAGGCCAGCCCCGGTAGCCTCAGGGCTTTTAGCAGCGGGACAACTGAGGCGACGGTCATAAAAGGCGACACTCACCGTTCCGTCAGTTGCGGCCGTCAGGTTGGGTTGGAACTCATCGACGGGCGACGCGTTATCATTGATCTGGATGGGCACGCTCCAGGTGAGGCCCTGGTCGTAGGAGGCCGACATGATGCTGTTGACGAAGCCCGTGCTGTAATCCTCCCAGGCCACGTAGAGTGGGTAATGACTCTTCGTCGGCGGCACGGAATTGCCGACAGCAAAGGTATCTTCAATCCCGTCTCTAAAGGTGGTGTTTACATAGGTCAGCGGCGGATACTGGACGTTCTGGACGACCACCCGCGGTCCCTGCCAGGTCTTACCACCATCTGTCGAGAAATCGACGTAGATGGTGACGCAGCAGAATGCCTTCTTCCCTGCGAAATCCGTCACGGTCGTGTAGACCACCCCGTCGGGTGCCACATGGGGGAGCAAATAGGTGTCACCTGCCGTGTTGTTGATGGTGGGGAGCAGTTGCGGCGGGGACCAGTCGGTGTGCGTCCCATTCGACAGTGCCTTGGCCGTCGAGACATAGGGTTTGCTGGAGAACCCATCGAACAGCGTCCACATCGCGTAGATGGTGTTGTAGTTGGGATTGAGCGAGCCGTTAGGCAGGAACTGATTGGTGTCGATGGTGATCCACTGCTTATCCGGCTCCCTACCCACGCTATCATAGGTAGCGACGTAGTCTGGGTGGCCATTGTGGGCCTTGAACCAGTCGGTCGCAGTCTTCGCGCCATGTGGGCGCACTGAAACCGAGATAACCTCGGCAGGAACGACCGGGTTCGGCTCTTGGGACTTGCCAACCGTAAAGTTATGCGTGCCATCCTTGTTGTAGAAGAATTGGTAGGGCAGGATCAGCTCATAGTAGTTTCCATAGCCATCGAAGGCCCCGACCGGGTCGGTGTTATCGGTCCAGCCTTCATAGCCTGGGATATGCCCCTGGACTGGCCAGGTCGTGCCACCATCGAAGGACTCGTAGAATCCGAGCAGATGGTTGTAGCCCTCGGGGCTGACGAACCACTTGGAGGAGCCGATCAGGTGATTGGGGTTGGTAGGATCGACGCGGATGTCAGACTCCGAGTAATCCTTGACGAGCATAGGAGTGGCCGCAGGATAGCCAGGGTTGCTGCCAGCCTGGGTGGCATAGGGTCCGAGATCCTCACCGGTCGTAGTGGTGTCTTTGCCGCAGACCGATTCACCGCTGTAGCCGTCGTTGGGACCATCGCTCACTAAATATGGCACCTCCGGTGTGTAGCAGCTGGTCTGCTGCGTGGTCGCAAACACGTTTGTCACACCATTGGCAGCGAAACTGTTGGCATAGGCTTTATTGCTCTGAGTTCCTTGAGGCAGATTGCCCACACCAGGGCGAGCCGCAGCTATCTTTGCATAAGCAAACGCAGGAACAAAGGCCATCAGGGTCAGCACAATCACTACGAGATACGCAAGACGAGGTTTACGCATGCTATTTCCTCCATTCTGATGATACTACTGCTAACGCCTTGAACGTCTACCGAGCCGCGTAAAAATCCGCACTACACAAACGGTGTACCGAATGCCACCTTCTGATCTACTTGAGATCGAGGCGCTTCACAAGGTGCTCGATGAACTTCCAAAGCGACTGGAAGGAGCGAACAATAACACGGTATGTTTGTTATCGACCGTTACAGAGAGGAAGAGCATATGCGGCATACATGAAAGAGGGGATAACCCGGTCAATGCAGTCGAGTAGTTGAGGGATGCTGCCATGAACTGCGCTCCTTATCTAGAAGGTAAGGGTAACATCAACCAAACAGTCACTCATGCGCACCGATATTAAGCTATCATAAGCACTTTCACTTGTCAACAGCCATCCTCTGATAGAGCTTACCGTGAGGAGCGCCAGCATTCAAAAAATTTGACATCCCTCCTGTCTTGTGCTATAATTAGAACAAGATTTCAATGTACTTTGTACACTAATAGGACATTTTATCCATGTTCCCGGTAACCGTTTCAGCGTTTCCGAAAAAGAATATATACATAGTAACCAGTAATATGCCTGAACAGAAAAGGAGCTGAAAGCAATGAATATCATGCAGCTCACCCAAACTATTCACATCCTTCCACCAGCACAAAGCAGGTGGAGTAAACGCCCTATGCAGTCAACACTGCCAGGATTGGAGATCGAGCAGAGTGCTCCTCCCATTGTGACCAATCGCCAGATTGCCGAGGTTCTCTCCAGCATCGCCAGCCTGCTGGAATCTCAAAACGCCAATCCTTACCGCACTCAAGCCTATCGCAATGCGGCACGCGGCATATTGGATTTGCCTGAACCTGCAGCAAACATTCTTGCGCGTGGGGAAAGGCTTCCTGTGCCGGGTCTTGGGAACCGTTTGCATTCGCGCATTGAAGAGCTCGTTCAGACGGGGACGATGACCTTCTATCACGATCTGTGTATGCAGGCCCTCCCACAAGGAGTACGTTCCTTGATGGCAGTCGAGCACATAGGCCCGCGTACCGCTATTCGGCTCTATGAAGAACTTGGCATTGATACTCCAGAGAAACTCTGGAGAGCGCTGCAAGAAGAGCGCGTCCAGAAATTGCCCGGCTTTGGGAAACGGAGCGAAGCTCGCTTGAAAGAGGCTGCAGAACGCCTCCTCAAGAATCGCAGAAATCAGATGACGGCTTCACTGGAAGGTGCGGCTTAGCCGGGTTTTGTAAAAATGAATTCTGCCGAATGTGAGGGGGCAGAGGCAAAATCTCTGCCCCCTCACATTCGGCAGAATTCATATGATATACTTACTTAGAGAGTGAGTATTAATGAGGTGAATACCCCAGGGAGCTTGAACAAATCGAGTTGGGACAGGTAAGACGCCTTGTTCTTGCCCACCGAGATCGGCTCGTTCGCTTTGGATATGACTACTTTGAAATCTTCTGCGAACGGCATAATACGGAGATGGTGGTGGTGAATGGTGAGGCGATGTCGCCCGAACAAGAGTTAGTTCGGGACTTAATTGCTATCGTGACGGTATTTAGCGCCAGGCTTCACGGCTTGCGTTCCTATCGGAAAATGCTCAAAGATGCTGCTTTGCGAGACGGGAATAGGTCATGAATCGCTCGCATGTGATCAGACTGAATACGACGCCAGAACACGAGATCTACTTTCGCAAAGCTTGCGGGGTTGCTCGCCACGCTTATAACTGGGCACTTGCCCGATGGAAAGAAGCAAGGGCAGAGGGCAAACGAGTCACTACGCGCGACCTGAAGGCAGAATACAACCAGATCAAAGGTGAGCAATTTCCCTGGTGCTACGAAGTGACCAAGTGCGCTCCCGAACAAGCGTTTGCCGATTTGGGGCAAGCATTGGCTAACTACTGGCGCATGAAAGAGGAAGGAACCCAGCCTAAGCTCAAACATCCCCGCAAGGATGGAGAGGAAGCAGGCTTTCCGCACTTCAAGAGCAAGAAGCGGGATAGGTTGAGCTTCTACCTGGCTAACGACAAGTTCTCAGTTCATGGGCAGACGCTCCGCGTCCCTAAGCTGGGCGATGTCAATATGACCGAGGAATTGCGGATCCTTGGCAAAATCAGGAGCGCAACGATTTCCTATCAGGCAGGCTGGTGGTTCGTCTCCATCGCGGCCGAGGTGGAGCATGAAACGCCAACCCATAAGGGTGGAACGGTTGGGATAGACCTGGGCATTAAGACCCTGGCAACCACAAGCTCTGGCGAGAAGTTTGAGAACCAAAAACACTATCGCCGGAA
>Ga0137380_10005886_pt1 | contig 10911 bp, 15 predicted proteins | sample SagtaG_17_FD_104809 | JGI IMG/M metagenome (GOLD analysis project Ga0137380, IMG submission 104809) | Vadose zone soil microbial communities from Sagehorn Ranch, Mendocino, California, USA - Sage2_L_100_16 metaG | ecosystem: Environmental > Terrestrial > Soil > Vadose zone | place: USA... | reverse complement strand
CCAAAAACATCCTTGTCGTGTGCACCCCGAGCGCCATTCTTGAAATATTTCAATTGCCGTTGCAGGTACCAGTCTCCCTGCCCACTCAATTTCGGCGCATGCAGCGCAGGATTACCCTCCGCTTGCATGCCATGGCAGGCGGCACACACTGCATAGAGTTGTTTGCCTGCGGCCGCATCGCCGGGTGCTCGCGCTGCGGTTTGCGCGAACGTCGGGTGGCCGGTTAGCCACGCCTGAAACGCGCGCTCTTCTTCCACTACGACTTTGCCGCGCATCGCGAAGTGCGCGACGCCACATAATTCGTTGCAGAGGAGGTCGAATTTCCCGGTTCGGGTGGGCGTGAGCCAGATATAGGTGACCAGGCCCGGCACCAGATCCATCTTGGCCCGGAACTGTGGCACGGCGAAGTTGTGCAGGACGTCTATAGAGCGGAGCAGCAGCTTGACCGGCTTGCCGACGGGGAGATGCAGCTCCGAGCCCGATATCAAAACGTCATCCTTTCCGTTGGGATCGTCGGGATTCATGCCAAACGGGTTTTTATCGCTGACGTTCCGGGAATCGACGGTACCCAGCTTGCCGTCATTCCCCGGAAAGCGAAAGCCAAAAGACCATTGCCTGCCCACGACCTCGAGCACCGCCGCGTCGTTCGGGACCTCGACGAATTTCGCCCATACAAACAACCCGGGGGCCAACATGGCGGCGACGCCCACTGCGGTCAATCCGATAAGCCACCACTCCAGCTTTTTATTCTCGGGTTCGTACTTCGCACGGCTCGCCTGCCGATGACGATAGCGGACCACGCAATAGGCCATAAATAAATTGACGGCGACGAAGACGAACCCCGTGACCCAGAACGTGAGGCTGATCGTGTCGTCCATCGCGCCCCAGTTGGAGGCGATCTGCGTGAAATACCACGGGCTCAGGAATTGAAAAAGGACAGAGCCGAGGACCAACAATATCAATACTATTGCTATAGCCATGCGCGGATTCAACTCCCAAACGCAATTCCATTGAAGAGCACGAGTGAAGCGCTACACGTAGCTTACCCGGGAACGATGATAGCAAATTCATGCATCAGGTAGTGCTCGAGCAGCGGCGCCGCGAACAGCAGCGCGAGATAGACAATCGAATAACGCAAAGCGCGCCGGGCGAGCCCGTCGCAGCGATCGCGCTAGGGGAATGCGGGCATCGTCGGTTCCAGGCCGTGGTCGCTGGCTTCCGGGTACTTGCGATGCACCAACCCCTGGATTTCCTTGACCCTGTCCTTGGGTACGTCGACCATCAGCAGCACGCGCCCCTCCCCGATCTCGGCCTCGAAGCGCTTGAGTGCGGTATTCGGCGTGGAAATGCCGATCATGCTCGCCGCCCACGCGCCGAACAGAGCGCCGACTGCGGTCGCGATCAGGATGGTGACGAGCTGCAGATTCGTGCCCTCGGGCGGCGTCATGTAGATGTAGATGCCGATCAGCAAACCGGCGCAGCCGCCGACCATGAAGCCGATTTGCAGGCTGTGCCGCAGGTCCGATTTCTGGAAGTAATTCGCTTCGTGCAGTATGCCGAGCGACATACCGCGCTTCGCGAGAAAATGCATATGCCGGTCCTCGACGCGCTCGAGCAGCAGATCGTTGGCGATCCGGATGGCGCTGCCGAGATCCGGCAGCACGAAGTACAGGCGCCTTCTCATGCGATCTCCCTGCCGGCGCTGGATCGCCGACCGCTGCGAGTCTTGGCCCACAGAGAGCATAAGTCAAGGACTGCTTGGCAGCGAGCGCCGCGGCCGGAGATGAGCGGGCGAGGTGAAAGCAACTCGCCGTAATTGGATCCCTGCGCCGGCGTCCACCAGGAGTAGGCCAGGTATCCGGCGGCGACGGGCAGCGTAAAAAACGCGGCCAAGACGAGCAGCTTGATGCGGCCGAGGCGGTGCGCGCGCGCCGCGTCAGGCGTCCGTCGGTCGGCGTCCATACCGGAAGCTAAGCACGAAAAAGATGACGATCGAAAGTGCGGCAAGCGCATACCACTGTCCGGCGTAAATGCGGTGCTTGTCGAGCCGCGCGTCGCGCGCCGGCCAGTCTTGTATCAGGCCCTCGTCGCTGACGCCGCGTTGTTCAATAAGAAACGGATGCAAGGGTAGCCCGCTCTCAGCCTCGAACGCGGCGAGATCGATGTTCTGCCGCACTGAGTCGCCGGGCTGCGCGCTCCCGGTCTCGTATGCGCGCGGCGCTCGCGGCACCGCCAGCCCACGGACCACGTGCGTCCCGGAAGACGCACCGATCGCCGGGGGACCATTCCCCGCCGCCAGCCAGCCGCGCAGCACGAGAACGTAGCGGCGGCCGCCGTCGATTCGCAATGGTGTCACGACGTAATACCCGGATCGCCCGCGGTAGAGCCGGTTGGCGAGGAACAGCGAGCGTTGAGCGTCGAATTCGCCGTGCGCCTCGACCTTGCGCCAGACATAGTTCACTGCCGCGACCGGCTGTGCATCGAGCTGCATTGCGGACTCGCGCTCATAGCCTGCAAGCCGCTCGGAGATCTCGCGCTTCTCCGCGGCACGGCCGGATTGCCAGTGACCCAGCGCAATCCCGATCGCGCACAGCGCCGCCGCCAGCGGGGCTGTCCACCAGGCAAACGCCAGCGGCCCGATTCTCATGCCGCCCGCATGGCTGGAGACGTAGGACGGCATCGGCTACACTGGCCGGCCACAATCCGCAGCACCCAGCGCGTGCGCATCGTCGTTTACGTCCTGATCGCCCTGATTCTCGCGAGCCTGGCTTCCGCGCTGATGTTCGCTTTCCGCGACCGCAGCGGCTCGAAGCGCGCGGTGAAGGCGCTCGCGCTGCGCGTCGCGCTGTCGATCGCGTTGTTCCTGTTTCTGATGGCGGGCTTCCACTTCGGCTTCATTCCCGGAAAACTCTAGCCGGAAAACAGACGGCGTAGCGGGGTTGCGCCGGCGTTATAGCCAGTACACCACGACGAACAGCAGCAGCCAGACCACGTCGACGAAGTGCCAGTACCAGGCCACCCCCTCGAACGCGAAGTGGTGGTCGGACTTGAAGTGTCCCGACAGGCAACGGATCAGGATCACCGCCAGCATGATCGTGCCCAAGGTCACATGAAAGCCGTGGAAGCCGGTCAGCATGTAGAAGGTCGTGCCGTACACCCCGGTGGTCAGCTTGAGGTTGAGCTCCGAATAGGCATGCCCGTACTCGTAGATCTGGAACCCGAGGAAGGTCGCGCCCAGCACGATGGTGAGGAACAGGAACAGGTTGAGCTTCCCGCGCTGGTTTTGGACCAGGCCCCAGTGCGCATAGGTGAGGGTAATGCCGGAACTCAGCAACAGCAGCGTGTTGATCGCCGGGACGCCCCACGCACCCATCGGCGTGAACTCCTCGGCGAAGCCCGGTCCGGCCGAAGGCCACAGGTCCCGGAAGCCCGGCCACAGCACTTCGTTATGCAACAGGCTGGCGAGATCCGGCACCGACATCACGCGCGCCCAGAACAGCGCGCCGAAAAACCCGAAGAAAAACATCACTTCCGAGAAGATGAACCAGCCCATCCCCCAGCGGAACGACTCGTCCTCCCAGACCCCGTACTTGCCGCCCTCGGACTCGCGGATCACGTCGCCGAACCAGCGGAACATCATGTACAGCAGGAGCATGAAGCCGAGCGCAAGCCCGACCCAGCCGCCGCTCGACGAGTTCATCACGAACACCGCGCCGAGCGCCATGAGAAACAGCGCCGCCGAACCCATGATCGGCCACGGCATCGGTTGCGGCACGTGGTAGTGCTGCTGCCGCGTTGATCTGGATGCGGTTCGCGCCATGTTTACGCTCTCCCTGGGTTTCGATTTCCGATTTCAGCTCAGCCGACAACGAATCTTGCGATCGCGACCAGCGTCAATACGAACAGCACCGCGACCACGACTCCGGCAAGGATTACGTGCAGCGGGTTCAAGGACGCCGACTGCGTCTCGTGATCGGCCTTGCTGCGCACCCCGAGCATCCCCGCCAGCACCGTCTTCAGCGTATCGAGCATGCCCGCCATCACGACTTCCCCTTTGCGCCGGGCACCTCGAAAAAGGTATACGACAGCGTGATGGTATTGACATCCCTCGGTAGCGCGGGATCGATCAGGAACACCACCGGCATCCTGCGCGTTTCGCCGCCCGCCAGCGTCTGCTGAGTGAAGCAGAAACACTCCAGCTTGCGAAAATACTGCCCGGCGCGCTGCGGTCCGAAGCTGGGGACGGCCTGTGCGGTGACCGGCGCCTCGCGCACGTTGGCGATCTCGAATTCGACCTGCGCGAGTTCACCCGGATGCACCGTGAGGTGCCGCACCATCGGCCGGAAGTGCCACGCCAGGTCATGGGTGTTGGCGTCCAGCTCGATGGTCACGCTGCGCGTGAGATCGACCTGCGTGTTCGCGTAGGCCGTATCGGGGGTGATGAAGTAGTTGACTCCCAACGCCTGGCAGAGTTTCTGGTAGAACGGCACCATCGCGAAGCCGAAGCCGAACATCGCCACCGCGACGACCGACAACTTCGTCAGCGTGCGGCGGTTCTCGCGAGCCCGTTCCTCGAGGCGCGCCTCGCTCATCGCAGCAGCCAATACTTGGCGATGGTGCCAAGGAAGAACATGAGCGCGACCGTGGCGAGGATCAATCCGGTCCGCGCGTTGCGGGTCATCGCCAGTTACCTGATCACCGGCGGCGTTTCGAACGTGTGGTACGGCGCAGGCGTCGGCAGCATCGTCCAGTCGATCGAATCCGCACCTTCCCACGGCCGCTCGGGCGCCTTCTCGCCGCTCCTGATCGCCTTCAGCACGATGTACAGGAACAGCAGTTGCGACAGGCCGAAGCCGAACGCGCCGATCGACGAGATCTTGTTCCAGGTCTCGAACATCAGCGGGTAGTCGGGAATGCGCCGCGGCATGCCGGCAAGGCCCAGGAAATGCTGCACGAAGAAGATCATGTTGAAAAAGATGATCGTCAGCCAGAAGTGCCACTTGCCGAGCGTCTCGTCATACATGCGGCCGGTCCATTTTGGCAGCCAGAAGTAGATGCCGGCAAAGGCCGCGAACAGCGCGCCCGCGACCATCACGTAGTGAAAGTGCGCCACCACGTAATAAGTGTCCTGCAGCTGGATGTCGATCGGCACGAGCGAGAGCACCAGCCCGGTGAAGCCGCCCAGCGTGAAAAGGAACAGAAACCCACACGCAAACAGCATCGGCGTCTCGAAGCTGAGCGAGCCCTGCCACATGGTTGCGAGCCAGTTGAACACCTTTACGCCGGTCGGCACCGCGATCACGATGGTCGCATACATGAAGAACAGCTGCCCGGTGACCGGCATGCCGGTCGTGTACATGTGGTGCGCCCAGACGAGGAACGACAGGATCGCGATCGTCGTGGTGGCGTACACCATCGAGGCGTAGCCGAACAGGGGTTTTCTCGAGAACGCCGGAATCACCTGCGAAATCACGCCGAAGGCGGGCAGCGCGATGATGTACACCTCGGGGTGGCCGAAAAACCAGAAGACATGCTGGTAGAGCACCGGGTCGCCGCCGCCCGCGGCATTGAAGAACGAAGTGCCGAAATGGCGGTCCGTGAGCGTCATGGTCACCGCCCCGGCGAGTACCGGCATTGTCGCCACCAGCAGGTAGGCGGTGATCAGCCAGGTCCATACGAACATCGGCATACGCATCAGCGTCATGCCCGGCGCCCGCATGTTGAGGATGGTGGTAAGGATGTTGATCGAGCCCATGATCGAGCTCATGCCGAGCAGGTGGACGGCGAAAATGGTGAGATCCATCCCTATCCCCATCTGCACCGTAAGCGGGGCGTACATGGTCCAGCCCACCCCCGGCGCACCGCCCGGCATGAAAAACGAGAGCATCAGCAGCAACGCGGCGAACGGCAGGATCCAGAAGCTCCAGTTGTTCATGCGCGCGAACGCCATGTCCGGCGCGCCGATCATCATCGGGATCTGCCAGTTCGCAAAGCCCACGAATGCCGGCATGATCGCGCCGAACACCATGATCAGGCCGTGCATGGTGGTCAATTGGTTGAAGAAGTCTGGATTCACGAACTGCAGGCCGGGCTGGAAAAGTTCGGCGCGGATCACCAGCGCCATCACGCCGCCGGCCAGAAACATCATGAAGCTGAACCACAGGTACAGCGTGCCGATGTCCTTGTGGTTGGTGGTGGTGATCCAGCGCATGATGCCGCCGTAGCCACCGTGGTGGCCATGCTCATCGTGCGCATGGTCGGGGCTGTCTACGACTGCGCTCATCGGTTTTCTCCCGAGTCCCTATTTCCTGAGAGCCCTGACCTCGGCGGGCTGGATCGCTTCGCCGGTCTTATTGCCCCAGTTGTTGCGCGTGAACGTGATCACCGCCGCCAGTTCCACGTCGTTCAACTGCTTGCCGAACGCAACCATCGCGGTGGGCGTGCCGTCCTTGACGACGCCGTTCAGCACCGTCTCGATCTGCTTTTCCTTGGGCCCGGTGACAACCTTGGAGCCGTCCAGCGGCGGGAATGCGGGCGGCGTGCCCTTGCCGGTGGCCTGGTGGCAGACCACGCAGTTCTTGGCGTAAACCTGCTCGCCGCGCTTCTTCAGTTCGTCCATCACGTACTGCTTGTTCGGGTCATCGGCCGCGGCCGCGATCAGCTTCATCCGGTCGCCGGCCCACTTGCTGTATTCCTCCCGCGTAACCACCTTGACCACGACCGGCATGAATCCGTGTTCCTTGCCGCACAACTCCACGCACTGGCTGCGGAAGGTGCCGGTCTTGTCCGCCTTGAACCACAGATCGCGGACGAAGCCCGGAATCGCGTCTTGTTTGGCGCCGAATACCGGCATCCACCACGAGTGAATCACGTCGGCGGCGGTGGTCAGTACGCGCACTTTCTTGCCGATCGGCACCACCATCTCGTTGTCCACCTCGAGCAGGTAGTGCTCGCCCTTCGGCGCCCGGCCCTCGATCTGGTCGCGCGGCGTCGACAGCGTGGAGATGAAGCTGATGCCTTCGCCCTCGCCCTTCAGGTAGTCGTAACGCCACTTCCATTGGTAACCGGTGACCTTGACGGTTATGTCGGCATTGGAGGTGTCTTTCTGCGCGATCACCGTCTTGGTCACGGGCCACGCGATGATCACGAGGATGAGCATCGGGATGACCGTCCAGAGGATCTCGACGGTGGTGTTCTCGTGGAACCGCGCGGCCTTGTGGCCCTTGGACTTGCGGTGCGCGTAGCAGGCCCAGAACATGAAGCCGAACACACCGACGAAGATCACCGTGCACAGGATCATCACGTACTCGTGCAGGTTGTGAATGTCCGCGGCGAGCTTGCTGCCCGCGGGCTGCAGGTTCCACTCCAGCGCCAGCGCGAGGCCGGAAAACGCCAGGCCTGAAAACACGGCGAGGATGGCGAGCGCCCAGCTTGCGATGCTGCGTGCCGACGTGCTTGCCTTCATCGTTCATTCCCCTCGTATTGCGCCGCGCGCCGCGCGCTGGCGACGAACGCGATAGCCAGCGCGAGCGACTCGGCGCCCGCGAAGGGCAGCACCAGCCAGGCGCCAAATGCCGCGAATCCGATGCCGATGCCGATCGAGACCGCCGCGAGCAGCGCGAACACTGTCAGCAGCGCGCCCGGTGCGTTTCATTGTCCGCGGCTCGTCGAGGGCGCGACAATCGCAGCGCTGGACGACGTCATGACGACCGGCGCAACGCTCAACGAGATCGCGGCGACTCTGAAGCGGGCTGGCGCGGCGCGGGTGGTGAACTGGGTCGTCGCCCGGACATTGCCACCCGCATCAAGCTGAAACGACAGATGTTCGACATCGTCCTCGTCCATCCCGAGATTCCACCCAATGCCGGCAATGTGATCCGCCTCGCGGCCAACACCGGCGCACGTCTGCACTTAGTCGAGCCGCTCGGTTTTTCCATGGACGACCGGCAACTCAAGCGCGCCAGGCTGGATTACCGCGAGTATGCCAGCGTCCGCGTGCACGCCGATTGGAAGACCTGCCTTCGTTCTTTGAATGAAAAGCGTTTGTTCGCACTGACGACCAAGGACGGAGCCGAGGACCAACAATATCAACACGATTGCTATAGCCACGCGCGGATTCAACTCCCAAACGCAATTCCATTGAAGAGCACGGGTGAAGCACTACACGTGCTTACCTAGGAACAATGATAACAAATTCATGCACCAGGTTGTGGTCGACCAGCAGCGCCGCGAACAGCAGCGCGAGATAAACAATCGAATAACGGAAAGCGCGCTGGGCAAGGCGGTCGCTGTAGCGCACGTACAACGCGATCGCGTAGCCGATGAAAATCGCGCCAAGCACGCAGGCCGCGGCAAGGTACAGCCAGCCGCTCATGCGGATCGCGAACGGCAGCAGCGACACACCGAACAGGATCAGCGTGTAGAGTAGCACCTGAAGTTGGGTGTAGCGTCTGCCATGAGTGACCGGCAGCATCGGCAGACCGGCCTTCGCGTACTCCTCGGTCCGGTACAGCGCCAGCGCCCAGAAATGCGGCGGCGTCCAGGCGTAGATGATCAGGAACAGCAGCAGCGCCTCGGTCGTCACCTCGCCCGTCACCGCCGCCCAGCCGAGCACGGGCGGCATCGCGCCCGAAGCCCCGCCGATGACGATGTTCTGCGGGGTCATCGGTTTCAGGATCACCGTATAGACGATTGCATAGCCGACGAACGTGGCGAGCGTGAGCCACATCGTGAGCGGGTTTACGAAATGCACCAGCACCCAAAGGCCGAGGCCGCCCAACATGCCCGCGAACACCAGGGTCTGGAGCGACGACAGCTCGCCGCGCGGCAAAGGCCGTGCACGCGTGCGCTGCATGACCGCGTCGATCTTCTGCTCGACCAGGCAATTCACGGCAGCCGCGGCGCCCGCCACCGAGGCGATTCCCAGCGTTGCAGCGAGCAGGATCTGCACCGGAACCATGCCGGGCGTGGCGAGGAACATGCCGATCACCGCGGTGAAAACGATCAACGACACCACCCGCGGCTTGGTCAGCGCGTAGAACGCCCTCATCCTGCGTATCAGGGGGCGGGGTTGCGCGGCGCTATGACTCGGGTGTGGCCCAACGGACATGGTTGCGATGGGTGGCCGGCCCTGCGTATCAGGCTGGAGTAAGCCCGAATTTTATCACTTGCCGAGCGTCTCGTCATACTTGCACCATGTCGGCGGCGGTGATCAGCACGGTGCGCGGCATCGATCTAGCCGCGCGGGGTTGACAGCGTCGAGACGAAGCTGATGCCCTCGCCTTCGCCTTTCAGATAATCGTAGCCCCGCTTCCACGGAGCGTCGTAAATTACCATAGATCAACGATCTGCCTCAAGGAAAACGGCCGGCAGCGTGGCGGAATTCCACTATGTCGCGGCCGTCGGCAAGCTTGCGTGGCGCACCCTTCCAGGCGTGGCCATACACCACTTCGAAAGTGCTCCGCGTTCCGAGAAGGGCACGCAATTTCTCAGAAAAACCTTTCCCGCCGAGGCCGCGCGGGCGATCCGTGCGCGCGTTGGTCTGCCCGCCCGCGCGCAGGTCCTCGAGCATCGCGTCGGCGTCCCTGTAGGTGAATGTGACAATCTCCATGTCCATCACCGGCGCCGAGAACCCGGCCGCCACCAGCATGTCGCCGAGGTCGTGCATGTCGATGAACTCGTGAACCCGCGCCGCGCCGGCCGCGGCGCGCAACTCCTTCAGCGTGTCCGGGCCCAGCGTGCTGAACATAAGCAAGCCTTCGGGGGCCAGCACGCGGCCGAATTCCTTGAAGACGGCGAGCGGCTCGCTCACCCAATGCAGCGCCATGTTCGACCAGACGAGGTCGACCGCGCCGCCGGCGACCGGCAGCCGCGCGAGATCTCCGCACAACGCGTGTCTTGACTTTGATCTTATCAATCTATTGATGAACCCTTGTTTCCCGGAACGCAGCATTGCCAGCGAAAAATCGAGAGCTATTACCTGTGATTCCGAATACCTCGAATTCAGCCTTGCGGCTTCGCGCGACGGCCCGCTTCCCGCATCGAGGATGCGGCGCGGCGCGATCCTGAGGTAGTCGAGGCGCTCGAGCATGCGCGCGCCGATCTCCGCCTCGAGGCGCGACGCATCGGCATAGGTGGCCGCGGCACGCTCGAAGCGGCGGCGCGCCGCGCGCCCGTCAATCTCTGGAGAGGGCTTTTTCAATCGCGGCGGACACCGCGAGAATCCGCCGGTCGGCGCCAGCGGTGCCGCATGCCATCAAGCCGACCGGTGCCGAGCCCGGCGCGTGGCAGGGGAGCGAGACCGCGCAGCCGTCGAGAAAATTGGCGAGGCCGTTGTTGCGCAGGATGCGGGCGTTCCAGCGGAAGTAGTCCTCGTCGCTGCGGTCGGCGTCCGCGATAGTCGGCGCAACGCAGGGCACGGTCGGCATGAGGATTGCGTCGAACGGGGCAGCGAGCGCTTCGATGCTTTGCTTGAATTCCTCTCTTAGAAAGCCCAGCGCAACGTAGTCTGCGCCGGAGATGTCCTTGCCCAGGACCACGCGCTTGCCGACCCGCGGATCGTACTCGGCGAGCCGGTCGAGCCAGTGGCGATGAATGTAATAGGCCTCGGCGCCGGCGAAGCCGCCGCCCTTGAAGTATTCGCTTTGCCGGTCGAAGGCGGGAACGGGAACCCGGCTGACGGTCGCGCCTGCCTTCGACAATTTCTGCATTGCCCCTTCAAAGGCCTTGCCGACCTCCGCGTCCAGGTCTTCGAGCGCCGAAGACAGCGGCAGCAATAGCCTTGCTCCTTTGATGGAAAAATTCGGAAGAAAATCCGAATCCCCGCTAAGGACCGCGTCGTAAGCCGCGCAGCATTCCACGCTATTCGCCAAGGGACCCACCGAATCAAGCGTAAATGAAAGTGGAAAGGCT
>Ga0137380_10005878_pt1 | contig 10920 bp, 10 predicted proteins | sample SagtaG_17_FD_104809 | JGI IMG/M metagenome (GOLD analysis project Ga0137380, IMG submission 104809) | Vadose zone soil microbial communities from Sagehorn Ranch, Mendocino, California, USA - Sage2_L_100_16 metaG | ecosystem: Environmental > Terrestrial > Soil > Vadose zone | place: USA... | reverse complement strand
GATCTGGCGGTTTACCAGGTCCACATCGGTCTCAGCCAGTTCTGGACGGTGCAACAAGGCTTGAGCAATCAAATCCTGAATCTGTGAAGTTGCCTGTGTCTGGTCAGTCTGCATGCTCTCCGTTGGAATGACGGGCATTGCCTCCAGAAGCGGATCGGACAAATTCTTGGTGACGGCATTCTTCATGAGAGTTTCTTGCAGTAGCAAGCTCGTACGCGCAATCGTCAAATCCTGATCACGTTTTGAAAGTTCGGCTTCTGCCCGCATTACATCGATCTCAGGAATGCTCTCCAGTTTCAACTGTTTCCTGGCATTATCGAGAGTCTGCTGCGCGAAGGCCGAAGATTGCTCGTTGACCTGCGTCCGCTCGTAGGCACTGACGAGATCCCAATAGATGTTTTCGATCTGCGTGACCGTGGCGATGACCTGGTCCTTGAAGGCGATGTCGGAAATCTTCTTGTTGTTGCGAGCGATGCGAAGATATCGCAGATTCGGCCCGAAGCCGAAGCCTGCCAATAATTCCTGCTGGATCGTAAAGCGAAACATTGAGCTTGTGGCGGGCGACAGAAAGAGGAAAGGGCTGTTGGTCGACTGACGGTTATTGTTGAACTGGAAAGAAACGCTCGTACCTGTGGCAAACGCCTGCAGGTAACCGAATGTGGTCTGACCGGTATTCAATTGGAGCGAAGGCACGCCGTAAATTTTCAGGTTGGCCAGTGGGGCGGTTTGATGTTCAGCTCCGATGGAGGCAGTAACCGCGGGATCATACGACGACACCGCAGTGCCAGTTCCGAGCGTGGATTGAACCAAACCCGAGGCGCCTGCACCCGCGCCACCAGCGCCGCTCGACGTGCCGCCAGCCCCTGCCCCAGGAGCCCCCGTGCCAAAACCTCCCACACCCCCACCGGGAGTTCCCTGCACCACTCCGGTGTTCACGCCGCGGAAGAATCCGCCTGCCCGGGTACGCAGAATGTCGGTATCGGCGATGGGTAGGTTGTAGCGGGCAATGGCCAAATCGAGGTTGTTTTCTAGAGCAAGATCGATCGCGTCTTTCAGCGAAAGATAGAGCTTGCCATCCCGTATGAGTTCGAGAAGACGCGCTGAGTTCGCGAGTGCGGGCTCCGGCACCGAGTCGGGCGAGTAGGCATTGAACGGATTATGAGATTTTGGCATCTCAAACCGAAGCGGCACACCGCTCTCGGGCGATGTAGTTGAACCCTGCGTCTGGGACGATGTTCGAACCTGCGCCCGAAGGTTGCCAGTTAGCATTCCGTACACACAAAGCATGGCGATTCCTCGTTGCCAGAAACCAGAACCCGGGAACCTCACGATGCGCTGACCTCCGTCGGCTGAGGCAGTGCAGGATTGGCTGTATCGCCAACCAACCATCCGTCCCCTAGTTGAATCGTGCGGCTTCCGTAAGACGCATTCGCTTCCGAGTGAGTGACTTGCACGATGGTTGTCCCCTGTTGGTTCAGATCACGGAAGAGTTCCATGATCTCCTTGGCATGGCCGGAATGCAGATTCCCCGTGGGCTCATCGGCGAGCAGGAGCGATGGCTTGTGGATTACGGCGCGTGCGATTCCCACAAGTTGCTGCTGGCCGCCGGAAAGCTGGCTGGGATACAGGTCTTTCTTCGCCACGATCTGGAAGCGATCGAGGGTGTCGGCCACCATGCTCTGCCGCTGAGCGCGCGGAATGTCTTTATAAGAAAGCGGCAAATCGATGTTTTCCTGAACCGTAAGGTCGTCGAGCAGGTGGTAGCTCTGGAAGACCATTCCGACATTCCTCTTCGCCAGTTCGCCCCGCTGCTTGCGCTTCAAGTCGTGTACGCCTTGCTCGCGGAACCAGTACTCGCCCGTCCACTGGTCGTCGAGGAGCGCCAGCACGTTCAGTAAGGATGACTTTCCCGCTCCGGAGGGTCCCATGATAGTGACGAATTCCCCTTCGCGAATCTCCAGGTTGATGCGCCGAAGCACCCAGGTTTGGGCTGCGGGAGTTTTGTAGCTGCGTTCCAGATTCTTCAGTTGGATCATGCATCTCCTGATTTCGTTTTCATTCCACGCGCAAAGCTTCTGTCGGATTGAGGTGAGCGGCACGCCACGCCGGTCTTAGACCCGAACCGAAAGACACCAACGTCAGAACCGCCGTTGCTTCCAAGACGGTGGCAGGATCGTACGCACTCAGGCCAAATAACAGGCTTGTGACCGTGCTCCCGGCAAGAAACGACAGCAATAATCCCGCAGCAACACCAGCGCTGATCAATACCAGCGTCTGATGCAGCACAAGCCAGAGAACTGCGTTGCGCGGAGCTCCCAAAGCCAGTCGAATTCCGAGTTCGCCGGTCCGGCGCGCGACAGTGTAAGACATCACCCCGTAAAGACCAAGGCACGCGAGAGCGAGTGCCAGAGCGCCGAAGATTGCGGTCAGTCGCGCGATGAGCTTTTGCCGCCCCAGGTTGCTGGTGACCTGTTCTGCGAGGGTAGTAAGGTCTCCGATGGGAAGATCAGGATCGACGCTCGTAAGCGCCTGGCGGACTTGTTCGGTGAGCGGTGCGGGATTGCCTGCGGCGCGCACGTCGAGACTCTGAACGTTCGTCACGGCCTGTAATAGAGGGAAATAGATCATGGGCGGCGCAGTTTCGCGTACGCCGTTTACCAATGCATCCGCCACCACTCCTACGATCTGAAACTCGTTGGCAGACCCGGGGTCATAACCAAAGTGCTGGCCGATAGGATCTACACCAGCAAACACTTCACGGGCCAGGCTCTGATTAATCATTGCGACGTGTGAGGCTTTCTCATTGTCTGCCAGCGTAAAGTCGCGCCCACGCAGGTGCGGGATCCCGACATTGTCGAAGTAGTGCAAACTGACAATGTTCGTCTGCGGCGTAGCCGCAAGGTGGGTGCCTCCTGGCAAGTAAATATCGCTAGCACTCCTGCAGTTTGAGGCGATGCTACATGTCGCCAGAGACGCCGAGTGCACACCGGGGAGCGCTTGCACGCGATCAAGTGCCTTCTGATAAAACGAAAGCAGTTGACCGTGGTCGTAGTTCCGGATATTTGTATCGAGCCAGACAGTAAGGATATGGTCACGATCGAAACCGGGGTCGAGCCTCACGAAATTTCTGAGAGTGCGAATGAACAACCCAGCGCCAACCAGAAGGACTAACGACAATGCAAACTGTGCGACGACCAGAGTCTGCCGGAGCGACCATTGGGCCCCCGTGCGCTGCGTGCTGGAGGCCCAACTTGCGTTCGCTTTGAGAGCGTGTACTGGTGCGATATTTGTTGCGTGGAAAGCCGGAGCCAAACCGAAGAGAATTCCGGTGGCCAGCACGACGACGATACTGAACAACAGAACGCGCATATCAGGCGCTAGGTCGAGCGGAATGGGCAATGATCCGCCCGATGCCCACCCAGGCAGGACCGTGTCGCACCAATAAGCCACCCCGATTCCGAGCAGACCACCGAAAATTGAGAGCAGCAGGGACTCCGTCAGAAGCTGTCGAACCAGGCGGCTTCGTGTGGCGCCGATCGAGAGGCGTACAGCAATCTCGCGCGCCCGAGTCGTGGCTCGCGCAATGGGCACGCATCCAGTGGGCGATTACGGTGGGGCTCGCGCCGGCCGCGCTGCTCCTCTTCGGGCAGGTGTCGATCGCCGGCCCGATCGCCAACGCGGTGGCGATTCCGCTGATCTCGGTGGTGGTAACCCCGCTTGCGCTGCTGGCTGCCGTTCTTCCGGTGGAATTCCTCTTGAATTTCGCGGCCTGGCTGGTCGAGTGGCTGCTGCAGTTCCTCGAATGGTGCGCGGCGCTGCCCGGCGCGCTCTGGCAGCAGCACGTGCCGGCGCTGTGGAGCGTGCTGCTTGCGCTGGGTGGCGCTGCCTGGCTGCTCGCGCCGCGCGGCGTGCCCTGGCGCGCGGGCGGCGTTGCTTGCATGGCGCCGGCGTTCTGTCTCCTCCCCGCCGCGCCGCCGGTGGGCGAAACCTGGATCACGACGCTCGACGTCGGGCAGGGACTTGCGGTGCTCACGCGAACCTCGAGCCGCGCAGTGCTCTATGATGCCGGCCCCGCCTTCGGCGCGGACTCGGATAGCGGCAGCCGCGTCGTCGTTCCCGCGATGCGCGGCGCGGGGCTGGCGAAGCTCGACCTGCTCGTCCTCAGCCATGAGGACAGCGATCACCTCGGCGGCGCGCTCACGGTTCTGGAGAGCTTCGAGGTCGACGCGCTTGCCTCCTCGCTCGGTCCGGCGCATGCGCTGAACGGGCTGGTCGCGGCGCCGCGCCGCTGCGCGGCAGGCGAATCCTGGGAATGGGACGGGGTGCGCTTCGAGTTTCTTCATCCCGGCCGGAACGACGCGCCCGCGCGCCGCAATAATCTGAGCTGCGTCCTGAGGATCGCGACCGCGGGCGGATCGATGCTTCTCACGGGCGACATCGAGCGCGCCGCCGAGCTGCAGATTATTCAATCAGGGGAATCCCCAAGAAGCGAAGTCATGCTGATGCCGCATCACGGCAGCCGCAGCTCGTCGTCGCCGGAATTCATCGCCGCCGTGGCGCCGCGCTGGGCGGTGGTGCCCGCCGGGTACCGCAACCGCTTCGGTCATCCGAACCGGGAAGTGCTGGAGCGCTATCGCGCCGCCGGGGTACGGATCGTGCGCACCGACCTGGATGGGGCAGTCAGAGTCGTTCTCGGCGATTCGAAAATCGAAGTAACTTCCGAGAGAGAGCGCCGCAAACGCTATTGGCTACAATGACTTCGCCCGATGGAAAAGATTCTCGTCATCAACCCGAACTCGACCGATGCCGTGACGCGCGGCATCGACGAGGCCTGCGCACCTCTGCGCATGCCGGGCGGGCCGGGCATCGACTGCGTCACCCTCAAGGAAGGGCCCCCGGGAATCGAAACCCAGCAGCATGTCGACGGCGTGGTGCGGCCGTTGCAGCAGCTGGTGCGGGAAAGCGGAGCCGATTACGCCGCGTTCGTCGTCGCCTGCTACAGCGATCCCGGGCTTCACGTGCTGCGCGAGCTGACGCACAAGCCGGTTCTCGGCATCTCGGAATGCGGCATTCTCACCGCGTTGACGCTCGGGCAGAAATTCGGCGTCATCGCGATCCTGCGGCAGTCGATCCCGCGGCACCTGCGCTACATGGGGGCGCTCGGCGTCATGGGCCGGCTTGCCGGCGAGCTGCCGGTAGGCCTTTCTGTGGTTGAATTGACTGATCAAGACAAAACCTTCGGGCGCATGGCGGAAGTCGGCAAGCGTCTGCGCGAGGAGCATGGCGCCGACGTGATCGTGATGGGATGCGCCGGAATGGCGCGCTACCGCAAGCCCTTGCAGGAGGCGGTCGGCGTCCCGGTGGTGGAACCGACGCAGGCCGCGGTCGCGATGGCGATCGGCCGGGTGCGCTTGCGCTGGGAAGCCGCTTGAGCGGCGCAGCGCCTAGTTTGCGGGCGTAACTTCCGCCCCGGTTCTTTCGACGATCAAGCGGTAGTGCTCCGGGCGGCGATGTGCCGCGAAGTTGAACATCGTCTTCTTCAGGTTGGCGGCGAGGTCGATGTCGCAGTCGAAGACGATCACTTCGTCCTCCTCGGTCTGGCTCTTCACCGCGATCTCGCCGGTGGGCGCGACGATCAGCGAGTGGCCGAACATGCGGAAGCCGTCCTCGAAGCCGCACTTGGCGGTCTCGACCAGCCAGGTGGCGTTCTGGAAGGCCATCGCCTGCGCCATGATGAGGTGGTGATGCACGCGCAGCGCCGGCGGCTCGGGATAGTGCAGGTTCTCGCTCGGCGTGTTGTAGCCCAGCGCGACGATCTCGGCACCCTGCAGCGCGAGCACGCGGAACGCCTCCGGCCAGCGCCGGTCGTTGCAGATCAGCATGCCGGTGATCGTATTCATGTAACGCCAGACCCTGAAGCCTAGATCACCGACCTCGAAGTACCTCTTCTCGAGGTGCTGGAAGGCCGCCTTCGGCTTGTGATCGGCGTGCCCCGGAAGATGGATCTTGCGGTACTTGCCGACGATCGAGCCGTCGGCGCCGACCAGGATCGCGGCATTGAAGCGCCTGCGCTCGGGCGTCAGCTCGGCGTAGCCGACATAGAAGCCGACGCCGAGCCGCTTCGCCTCGTCGAACAGCGGCTGAGTCTCTTTCGACGGCATGGTCCTTTCGAAATACTTCGCATCGACCTCGGCCTGGTCCTCGATCCACCAGCGCGGAAAGAACGTGCTGAGGGCGAGCTCGGGGAAGACGACGAACTTCGCCCCCATCGCGTTCGCTTCCTTCAATAAGTTGATCAATCGTGAGACGGCAGAGCTTCGTGTATCTGCCTTGCTCAGAGGCCCGAGCTGCGCGGCGGCGATCTTCAGGTGTCGGCTCATAAATTCAGGGGCGTGTTCCAGGCTTTGAGTTGGGAAATCTCGGGCACTTCGCGGCCGAGCGGCCGCAGCGCCTCGGAGGGCTCGCGCGCGAGGAACTGCCCGCGGCCGCGCGCCGCGCTGAGCTTGCCATGGTCGACGATCATCTCGCCGCGCGACAGCACCGTGACCGGCCAGCCGGTGAGGCTGCGCCCCTTGTAAGGCGTGTAGCCGGTCCGGTCCTGCGTTTTTTCGACCACCACCTTCCTGCTCGGGTCCCAGATGGCAATGTCCGCGTCCGAGCCGGCCGCGATGGTTCCCTTGCGCGGATACAGGCCGTAGGTCTGCGCATGCCTCGCCGATGTCAGGTTGACGAATTCCTCGATGGAGATGCGCTTCGCTCCGACGCCATACGTAAAAAGCAGCGGCAAGCGCAGCTCGAGTCCCGGCACCCCGTTCGCCATTTCCTTGAAGGTGGTCTTCTCGCCCTGCGGCAGCTTGCCCGAGGCGTCCATGCGGTAGGGCGCGTGGTCGGACGAATAGACGTGCAGCGCGCCGTCCTTGAGGCCGCGCCAGCAGGCTTCCTGGGCGGCTGCGTCGCGCGGCGGCGGGCTGCAGCAGAACATCGCGCCCTGGATTCCGATATCGATGTCCTTCGCGGTGAGGAACAGATATTGCGAACAGGTTTCGCCGAAAACCTTCAGCCCTTTCTTCCTTGCGCTTCGAATCTGCTCTATGCCTTCGGGCGTCGAGACGTGCACGATGAGAATCGGGCAGTCCACGAGCTCCGCAAGCGCGATCACGCGCTGGATCGCCTCAGCCTCCGAGCCGCGCGTGTGGCAGATGGCGTGGTAGCGGGGCAGGGTGTTGCCCTGCTTCACCATCCGCCCGGCGAGCCAGGAGATGATGCCGTGGTTCTCCGCGTGCACCATGACCAGCGCTCCCTCACGACGGGCCGCAGCCATCACGTCGAGGATCTGCTCGTCGTCGAGGCGCGTGCGCTCGTAGGTCATGAAGATCTTGAACGAGCGGATGCCCGAGCGGATCGCCGCGCGCAAATCCTTCTGCAGCGTCTGCTCGTCCGGATTCGCGATGATGAGATGGAATCCGTAGTCGATCACCGCCTTGGTGCGCGCGCGCTCGTGATAATCCGCGAGCACCGACGGCAGGGAATCGTTGCGGTGCTGCGCGCAGAACGGAATCACCGTTGTCGTGCCGCCGTGCGCCGCCGAGACCGTCGCGGAATAGAAGTCGTCCGCCGCCATCACGCCCATCCCGGAGAGCTGCTCGATGTGGCAGTGGCTGTCGACGCCGCCGGGGAGCACCAGCTTCCCCGAGGCATCGATGGTGCTTCTTGCCGTGAGCCCTGTTTCGAGCGCGACGACCTTTTCGCCCTGGATTCCGACATCGGCGCGAAACGTTTTTTCTGCCGTGACGACAGTGCCGCCACGGATCACCAGATCACATTGGGCCATGGTATCTATATTGACATGACCCACGAATCCTCATTCCAGGCGGTATTGGCTACAATGAGTTCGCGGGGATCCCCGCACCCAACAGGAGAGGAGCGAACATGGCCAAGAAAGGCGGAAGCGCCGTTTACCGCGTCACCGAAGTGATCGGCACCAGCTCACAGTCGTGGGAGGACGCCGCGCGCAACGCGGTCAAGACCGCGGCCGGCACGTTGCGCGACCTGCGCATCGCCGAGGTCGAGAAGCTCGACGTCAAAGTCGAGGGCGGAAAGGTGGTGCAGTTCCGCGCGCGGCTCTCGCTGTCGTTCAAGTACGGCGGCTGATTTCAGCGAACTGCGGTCCGAGCCGCGGCGGCGCTCGGTGCAGTGCGCCTCGCCGAAGGGCCTGCATCGCATGGCCTATCTCGAGTGGGGCGATCCGCGCAACCGCGACGTTCTCATTTGCGTGCACGGGCTGACGCGCGCGTCGCGCGACTTCGACCAGCTCGCACGCGAGCTGTGCACCCACTATCGCGTGGTCTGCCCCGACCTCGCCGGCCGCGGCGATTCCGACCGGCTCGCCGACCCGATGCTCTATGTCGTGCCGCAGTACGTGGCCGACATGGTAACGCTCATCGCGCGCCTGGACGTCGAAGCGCTCGACTGGGTCGGCACCTCGCTCGGCGGCGTGGTCGGCATGGCGCTCGCGGCGCAGGTCGGCAGCCCGGTGAGGAAGCTGGTGCTCAACGATTGCGGCCCGCTCATCTCCAGGGCCTCGCTCGAGCGCATTGCCGCCTATGTCGGCCTGACGCCGGTATTCCCGACCATCGAGAAGGCCGAGGAATACATACGCGCGATCTCGGCGCCGTTCGGCGCGCACAGCGACGCCGAGTGGCGCTTCCTGACCGAGACCTGGGTGCGAAAAGGCGAGGACGGGGCCTACCGCCCGCATTACGACCCGCGCATCGCCGAGCCGTTCCAGGCCACGATGCGCGAAGGCGACCTGGTGCTATGGCACGTCTACGACGCAATACGCTGCCCGACCCTGGTGCTGCGTGGCGCGCAGTCGGACTTGCTCAGCCGGCAGACGGTTACAGAAATGGCGCGCCGCGGGCCGAAAGCGAAAGTGGTCGAGATCGCCAACGTGGGCCACGCCCCGACTCTGCTGCATGCCGACCAGATCGCGATGGTCCGGGATTTTCTGCTCGAAGGAGCGGCCTCATGAAGACTTTTCTGTTTCCACTGTTATTCCTGGCGGGAAGTGCTGCGGCTCAATCGACGCTCGATGCGGTGCGCGCCAAAGGTTTCGTCCAGTGCGGCGTGAATACCGGACTTGCGGGCTTCTCGCAGCCCGATTCCAAGGGCGTGTGGCGCGGCATCGACGTCGACGTGTGTCGCGCGGTCGCCGCCGCAGTGTTCGGCGACGCTAGCAAGGTGCGCTATACGCCGCTTACCGCGCAGCAGCGCTTCACCGCCTTGCAGTCGGGCGAGGTCGACGTCCTTTCGCGCAATACCACATGGACCCTCTCCAGGGACACGAGCCTCGGCTTGAACTTCGTAGGCGTGAACTACTACGACGGCCAGGGCTTCATGGTGCCGAAGAAGCTCAACGTGAAGAGCGCGAAGCAGCTGAACGGCGCCACTATCTGCGTGCAGCCCGGCACGACCACCGAGCTCAACCTCGCCGACTACTTCCGCGCCAACAGGATGAGCTTCAAGCCGGTGGTGATCGAGAAGCTCGAGGAGGTCCTGAACGCTTACTTCGCCGGGCGCTGCGACGCGTTCACCACCGACCACTCGGGCCTCGTCGCGCTGCGCGCCTCGCGCGCGACAAAGCCCGAGGACCACGTCATCCTGCCCGAGGTCATCTCGAAAGAGCCGCTCGGGCCCGCGGTGCGCCATGGCGACGACCGCTGGTTCGACGTAGTGAAGTGGTCGCTGTTCGCCATGCTCGAGGCCGAGGAACTTGGACTTTCATCGAAAAATATTGATGGCGAGGCGAAAAGCACCAATCCGTCGATCCAGCGCTTCGTCGGCGCAAGCGGCGAGATGGGCAAGATGCTCGGCGTGGACAACCGCTGGGCGTTCCAGATCGTGAAGCAGGTCGGCAATTACGCCGAGAGCTTCGACGCCAACCTGGGGCCGCTCGGCTTCGAGCGCGGCCTCAACCGCCTGTGGAACCAGGGCGGCCTCATGTACGCGCCGCCGATCCGCTAGCGGGCCGCGCCCACCGCTTTCGATTTCGCTCCGGAGGAACGCATGTTTCTCTTGCAGAAGATCGTCGCGCCGTTGTTCCTTCCCTTGTCAGTTTGTGTGCTGCTGCTGGCCGTCGGCATCGGCCTGCTCTGGTTCAGCGGCCGCCAGAGGGCGGGCAAGGTAATGGTGACCACAGGCTTCGCTCTGCTGGTCCTGATGAGCTACGGCTGGGTGTCGCGCCCGCTCCTGCGGTCTCTCGAGCACTATCACGTGCCGTTAGCCGCGGTGGCTACCGGGTCGGCGATGAAATGGGTCGTCGTGCTGGGCGGCACCACGTCGTCGGACGCGTCCGTGCCGCCCAGCGCGCGTCTTGCGGAGGCTACCCTGGCGAGGCTGGTGGAGGGCGTGCGCCTGCACCGGCAGTTGCCCGGTTCCCGGCTGGTGCTGTCCGGAGCGCGGGTCTTCGGCTCGGCCTCCGATGCCGAATCCATGTCCACATTGGCGCTGGCGCTCGGGGTGGCACGCGAGCACATCGTCCTCGACGCCGCGTCCCCGGACACGGAGATCCAGGCGCGCAATATCCGGCAGATCATCAAGGGCGAACCATGCGTCCTGGTCACCTCGGCGGCGCACATGCGCCGCTCCATGGCGCTCTTCAGGAAATCCGGCCTCGACCCGATCCCGGCCCCCACGCATTACCTCGCGCAGGTGAACCAGGGAATCAACCCGGCAGGCCTCTACCCGAGCGTCGACGGGCTCAAAAGCGCGCAGATCGCTGTCTACGAATACTTAGGAATCGCCTGGGCCGCGCTTAGGGGAAAGATCTAGTCGAGCCTCGCGCCGGTGTCGCGTACGACCTTGCCCCATTTCACCAGCTCGGAACGCACGTAATCGGCCGTCTCGCGCAGCGGAGCAGCT
>Ga0137380_10005876_pt1 | contig 10920 bp, 9 predicted proteins | sample SagtaG_17_FD_104809 | JGI IMG/M metagenome (GOLD analysis project Ga0137380, IMG submission 104809) | Vadose zone soil microbial communities from Sagehorn Ranch, Mendocino, California, USA - Sage2_L_100_16 metaG | ecosystem: Environmental > Terrestrial > Soil > Vadose zone | place: USA... | reverse complement strand
GGCGTCTCCTCGCGGAGCTGATCGCGCTCTGGACGCTCCAGTCACCGCCACGGAGCGACATGGCGGCGTGGCCGGCGCTGGCAGACGGTGTCATCGACATCGCACGCGTCGCAGACCGGTACCAGCTCATCGCGACACGTCTGCCGCGGTTGACGGCCGCCGAGCTGCGGGCGATCGGCTTACCCGCGTTGCTCGAGCTCGACGGCGCGCAGGAGCCGAGCGTGCTCTTGCTCCGGCGCATCGCCGGCGACACGGTCACGCTGGTCGACGGAACGGGGACGGAGCTCAGGTACCAGCTCGACGAGCTCGACTCGAAGCTGGTCCGCGCCGAGGCGTGGGTGCTCTGGCGGAATCTCGATCAACTCCCCGTCAACGGCACGCGGTCGATGACACCGGCGACCGTCCTGACCGTCGCACTCCGTCTTTACAAGCTCGGACACCTCGACATGCCGCTTCCCCACCTCTACGATGCTCGACTCGTCGAGGCGGTGCGCGCGTTCCAGCGATCGACGGGCCTGCGCGACGACGGCGTCCTCGGTCCACGGACGACGCTCGCACTCTCCCGGGTGGTGGCCAGTGCGGTCGCGCCGAGCATCGCCGGCGACCCATCGAGATGAGCCGGCTGTACGAGGCCCTCACTGCCATCGGGCGGAAAGCACACGTGCAAGCGAGGACGGACCTCCCTCACTCCCTTGCGGAAGGGCCGACGCGGCATCGCTGGTCGGCGATCGCCCTGGGCGCCGTCGCGGTCCTCGGCGCTGCCTGGCTCACCGTCATGCCACGCGCGCCGGCCATGCCGTCGCCGTCCGCCCCGCCCGTTTCCCCGTTGCCGTTCGCGCCACCCCCACAGACCCTTCGCGGCCCCGAGTTGCGCGAGCGCGCGCGGAGCGAAACAGTGCTCGGCTCGCTCGCCCGGGCCGAAGAGCTGCTGGAGCGCGCCGTGGCGCTCGATCCCGCGGATGTCCCGGCGTGGAATGATCTAGGCGTGGTCCTGGTGCGTCGGGGGCAACGCCGGCGCGGCATCGCGGCGTTCGAGCGGAGCCTCGCCCTCGATCCGAAACACGCCGACGCCCACCGGAACCTCGCGGTGGCGCTCGAGCACGACGGCCAACCGCTCGGGGCGGCCGCGCACTACCGCGCATTCCTCGCGCTCGTTCCCGAGCACCCCGACCGCGCCCAGATCGAGCAGCGCCTCACGTCGCCCGGGCCGGCCGAGGAACGGCGCTGACCGGCGGACCCAGGATCTAGATCGTTCGCGACGATCTAGATCTTTACGCCGGCCGCGTAGATCGTATTTGGGCCTTCCAAAGCGAATCGCGCCCGCTCAGACTGGCCCCCCTGGAGCGAGGCGTGATCACACAGACCAGTCGCGTGGATCCTGAACACCAGCACCCCCGGGGTCTCGCCCCGTTGGCTGGCGCGCGCGAGCGCCCACGCAAGTGGCAACTCCTCGGGCAGGTGCTCGTCAAACGCGGTCTGCTCTCGCAGGAGCAGCTCGCGGCCGCCTTCGAGCGACAGCGCCAGGGCGCCCAACGGCTCGGCCGGGTCCTGGTCGAGCTGAAGATCATCAGCGAGACCTCGCTCCTGGAGTGCCTGGCCCTGCAGTTCGACAAGCCGCTGATGAGTGAGGAGGAGCTGGCGAACCTCGAGCCCGAGGTGGTCAGGATCCTCCCGGAGGAGACGGCCCGCCTGAACATGGTCGTCGCGATCGAGCGGTCCGCCCGGCAGTTGGTGGTGGCCACGGCGGACCCCCTCAACGTGTTGGCCCTCGACGAGGTCCGGCGGGTCACCGGCCTCGACGTGGATTTCCGGATCGCACCCGCGGCCGCGATCCAGACCGCGATCCAGCGTCACTACAAGGCGGCGGGCACGGAGCGCGACGACGACGCTGTGCGCCAGGAGCTCGGCCTGACCGTCGTCACGGCCGTCGGGGCGGAGGACACGGTCGACCTCAAGCAGCTACGGACCCAGGCGGATGACCCCCCCGTCGTCAAGCTCGTCAATTACGTGCTGACACGGGCCGCCGCCGACGGCGCCTCCGACATCCACGTCGAGCCGTTCGAGGATCGCACGACCATCCGCTGCCGAATCGATGGGCTGCTCTACGAGCTCCTCGAGGTGCCGCGCCAGCTGCATCTCGCCGTCGTCTCCCGTCTCAAGATCATCTCGCGGCTCGACATCGCGGAGCGGCGGCTGCCACAGGACGGCAGCTTCGCGGCCCGCGTGAACGACGCCGAGATCGACTTCCGCGTCTCGACCCTGCCCACGATTCACGGTGAGAAGGTCGTCCTCCGCCTCCTCCTGAAGGAGGCCGTCGTCCGGCACTACACGCTCGAGGGCCTTGGCTTCGATCCCGATCAGCTCGCGCTGTTCCGCGACGCGATCCGGCGGCCGTGGGGGATGATCCTCATGACCGGGCCGACCGGGAGCGGCAAGTCGACGACCCTGCACACCGCCCTCAAGGCGATCAAGTCGCCACGGAAGAACATCGTGACGGTGGAAGACCCGGTCGAGTACCGGCAGCCCGGGATCCAGCAGGTCCAGGTGAAGAGCGAGATCGCGTTCGACTTCGCGCGCTCGCTCCGCGCCATCCTGAGACAGGACCCGGATGTCATCATGATCGGGGAGATCCGGGACCACGAGACCGCTCAGATCGCCGTCCGCGCGGCGCTCACCGGGCACCTCGTCTTCTCCACCCTGCACGCCAACGACGCGGTGTCGACGATCGTGCGCCTCATCAACATCGGCGTCGAGCCCTTCCTGGTCGCGTCCGCGATCAACCTCGCGGCGGCGCAGCGGCTGATCAGGAAGATCTGCACGCACTGCAAGGAGCCGTACGAGCCGGGTCCCGACGACCGGGTCGTGCTGACCGAGGTCGGTTGTCCCGATGTGCTCTACCGTGGTCGCGGGTGCAAGCGGTGCCGAAACACCGGGTTCGCCGGACGCATCGCGTTGTTCGAGGTCCTGCGCATCACCGCCGACGTCCGTGGCCTCATCCTCTCCGGCTTCTCGGCCGACCGCACCCAGAAGCTCGCCCTCGAGAGCGGGATGGTCCCGCTGCGGCTCGCGGGGCTGCGGAAGGTCGCGCAGGGCGTCACCACGCTCGAGGAAGTGCTGGCCGTCGTGGCCGATCAGGAGTAGCGATGCCCGTTTTCGAGTACGAGGTCGTGGATCGCTCCGGCGCCATCGGCCGGGGCAGGCAGCAGGCGGAGGACCAGGCCGAGCTGATGCAGCGGCTCCGGGACCGCGGGCAGCTCGTCGTCTCGCTGCGCGCCGCCGATGCGCCACGCGCCGCGCCGCTCCGCCAGGCCCTCCAGCATTCGCTCCGGCGCGTCACGGGACGTGTGCGCCTCGCGACGCTGGTGCTCTTCACCGGGCAGCTCGCCGCGATGCTGGAGGCCGGCCTCCACCTCGTCCGGATCCTCACGGCGCTCGCGCGGGAGTCGAGCGATCGGCGATTCGCGAAGATCGTCGAGGACATCCGCGACTCGCTGTCAGCCGGCACCTCCTTCGCGGACTCGCTCCGGCTGTACCCCGCCGTCTTCAGTCGTCTCTACGTGGCGGCCGTGCGCGCCGGCGAGGCGAGCGGCGGACTGGTCGTGGTCCTCAACAGCCTGACCATCCATCTCGAGAAGGCCGCGCAGCTCCGGCGAAAGGTCAAGGGCGCCCTCGCCTACCCGATCATCGTCCTCTTCGCCGCGCTCGCGATCGTGGTGGCCATGATTGTGTATATCGTGCCGATCTTCGAAGGCGTGTACGCCAAAGCCAACGCGCAGCTGCCGGCTGCCACCCGCCTGCTTCTGACTGTGAGCCGGCTCGTCCGAGAGTCCGCGGTCGTCACGGCGCTGGGCATCGGGGTCGTCGTCGCCGCCGCCGTCTGGGCCGCGCGCACGGAGCGCGGTCGCGACCTCCTCGACACGCTGAAGCTCCGCATGCCCGTGTTCGGGCCGCTCATCCGCAAGGCGGTGCTGGCGCGAACGTGCCGCACGATGAGCCTCCTTCTCCAGTCCGGCCTGCCGCTCCTGGACGTCCTCGACATCGCGACGCATGTGGCGGGGAACCGCACCATCGAGCGCGCGCTGCTCGCGGTGTCGCGGGGGGTGCGCGACGGCGGCACGCTCGCCGACATGATGCAGCAGACCGGCGCGTTCACCTCGCTGGTGACGCAACTCGTGGCGACCGGAGAGGAGAGCGGCGCCCTCGCGGCGATGCTCGGAAAGGCGGCGGTCTACTACGAGGCTCAGGTGGACGCCGCCGTGGCGACGCTCTCGACGCTGGTGGAACCCATTATGATCCTCGTGCTGGGCGGGATCGCCGGGAGCGTGATCTTCGCGCTCTACATGCCCATCTTCAGCCTCGGGCAGGCGATGAAGGGCATGAAGTGACGCCGGTCCAGGGCGCTCCCCGCCGCTATCGCCTCGAGCTCCGTCTCTGGGTGATGCTGTCCGTCGCCATGGCGCTCGCCGCGACGGCGAGCACGCTGGCTGTTCTGTATCTCCAGCGGCCGTTCATCGCGGCGCGCGGCGGGCTCGCGCCAGACGCCCAGAACGCCCTGTTCGCGGCGGCCGTCGCCGCCGGCGGGCTCGCAGGGCTCGCGGGGCTCGCGCTCGGCGTCGCGCGGAGCCGGCGGATCTGGGCCATCGTCGCGCGGACCGATGCCGCGGTGCCCTCCGCCAACGGTTTCCCGGCCCACCGCGTTCCGGACGAACTCGGAGCGCTCGACGCGGCCGTCGGGCGCCTCACGCTCTCGATGGATCGCTTCGTATCGGACAGTGACATCCTCGCACGGCTCCCTGCCGCGATGCTGCTCGTGGACGACGCCCGCCGGCTTCTCGTGTTCAACGTGACGGCGGAGGCCCTGCTGGGACCTGATCTCGCGCGCTTCCGCGGCCGGCCGCTGCTCGGCGTGGACGGCCCGCTGCCGGTTGCGCGCGGCAACGAGCCGCTTGCCGACGTGATGGGCGACGCTGAGCGGGCGGGGGCGGCGCTGCACGTCGAAGAGGTGCAGGCGAGCACGTGGTCCGGGACAGCTCTCCTCCTCGACGTGACGATCCAGAGCCAACCTGGGCGAGAGCCCAGTGGCGGTTCCGTGCTGCTGCTGCGCGATGCGTCGGAAAAGCGGCGCATCAGGGAGCAGATCAAGCGGGCCGACCAGCTCGCGCTGCTCGGCGGGATGACGGCGCGGATCGCGCACGAGGTGCGAACGCCGCTCGCCTCCCTTCGGGGGCTCGTGGAGCTCCTGCAAGCCGACCTCGCGGACCGCGACCGTCCGCAGGAGTACCTCATCCGCATCCTCCAGGCGGTCGAGCGCCAGGAGCGGCTCGTCGAGAGGCTCCTGAGCTTCACGCATCCCGAGCCGGAGAGCTGGCAACCCGTCCTCGTGTACGAACTGCTCGAGGATCTCATCATGGCGTGGCCCGGTCGGCGACCGTCTCTGACGGTGGAGCGGCCGGTCACGCCGGTCAACGGCGACCCGGTGCTTCTCAGCCAGGTCTTCACGAATCTGATCCAGAATGCGCTGGAGGCGAGTCGCGACCGCGAGGTCGCCGTCCGGGTATCGATGAACGACGGCAGGGTCCGGGTCACGGTCACGAACGAAGGCGCCGGCATCCCGCCCGAGCTGCACGAACGCATCTTCCAGCCGTTCTTCACGACGAAGCCGGGAGGGACCGGGCTCGGGCTCGCGATCGCCCGGCAGGTCGTCGAGGCGCATCACGGGGCGATCCGTGTCGAGAGCGACGGCCGGACCGCCACGTCGTTCGCCGTCGAGCTGCCCTCGCTCCGACAGCCCGCCACGGTGGCCGCGAATGCCTGACCAGATCCTCGTCGTCGAGGACGATGAGAACCTCGCGTTCGTCCTCTGCGAGGCGATGGGGCGCAAGGGCTACCGGGCCGAGGCCGTCGCCACGATGGCCGCGGTGCGGGAGCGGCTGAAGGCGGCGCCGTACGACCTCGTGCTGCTGGATCTGAAATTGCCGGACGGCGACGGCCTCGAGGCGATCCCGCAGTGCCGGGAGCTCGCCCCCGACACGCCGATCATCGCCATGACGGCCTACGCGGTCAGGCACGCCGCGACGGAGGCGTTGCGCCGCGGGGCGTACGATTTCTTCACCAAGCCGCTGAAGATCGCCGAGCTCGAGATCGTCGTCGGACGGGCCCTCGAGCGCCGCCGCCTCCAGCAGCACATCGCGAGGCTCGAGGCGTCGCGCGCGACCGGCTTCGAGGAGCTGGTCGGCTCGAACCAGGCCTTGGTTCGCGCGCTGGAGGCGGCGCAGCGCGTCGCGCCGACGGACCTCACGGTGTTGATCGAGGGCGAAAGCGGTACGGGTAAGGAGCTCCTGGCGCAAGCGATCCACCGCCAGAGCGCGCGCAAGGACGGCCCCCTCGTCGCCGTGAACTGCGCGGCCATCCCGGAAGGGCTCCTCGAATCCGAGCTGTTCGGCCACGAGCGTGGCGCCTTCACGGGCGCCATCCGCACGCGGGTCGGACGGCTCGAGCTGGCCAGCGGCGGGACGCTGTTCCTCGACGAGATCGGCGACATGCCCCTCGCCATGCAGGCGAAGATCCTGCGCGCGCTCGAGGAGCGCAAGATCGAGCGGGTGGGCGGCGGCCGGCCGATCGACGTCGACGTTCGAATCATCGCCGCGACGAACCAGACCCTGAGCCGGCTCGTCGACGAGGGGCGGTTCAGAACGGACCTGTTCTATCGCCTGCGCGGAATCCAGCTCCGGCTCCCGCCGCTGCGCGAGCGCCTCGACGATCTGCCCGAGCTCATCAACACCTTCCTCGATCGGGCCCGGCTCAGACTGTCCAGGACGACGGCGACGCTGTCCAACGACGCGCTGCAATGCTTGTGGGTGTACGCGTGGCCGGGCAACATCCGCGAGCTGAAGCACGTCCTCGAGGGCGCGGTCCTTCTGTCCGACGGGGTCATCCTGCCCGAGCACCTTCCGCCGGCGATCCAGACGCCCGGCGTCCAGCAGTGCGCGACGCCATCCGGACGCTCGCTCGACGAGGCGATCGACGACCTCGAGCGTCAGCTGATCCTCGCGGCGCTCGGACGCGCGGGTGGTGTGCAGGTGCGCGCGGCGCGGCTGCTCGGCATCACCGAGCAGAGCCTATGGTACCGGATCAAGAAGCATGGGATCCAGGCGCGGGTGGGGGGCTCACCCCCGGCCTGGCCACCCGACATCGCCGCGCTCCCTCCGGCCCGCCCCGCTCCGCCCGTCGAGCTGGCCTCGAACGCCGCGCGGGATCTCGATCGACTGGCCAAACGATCGAGATTCTCGGCGCAGAAGAGCAATGCTGGCTAACGCCTCCCAGGATTCGCACTGCCCGTGTATCGATTCCGCGTGATCATGGGCGCGTGTTCGAACCGCAGGGGGGTGCACCGCTATTCGATCAGGGCGCCTCTGCGCTGGGAAGGTGTTGAAAGTCGTGACCGCGGGGAAGGATTGACCGAGAACATCAGCACCCGGGGCGTCTACTTCCTGGGCGATCGACCCATGGCGGTGGGACAGCCGATTCGGCTGACGATGACCCTCGAGCGTCGGTCGGTCTCCGTCGGCGGAAGCGGCGTGGTGGTTCGGGTCGAACCGCGCACCAGTGGCTATGGCGTCGGCGTGTGGCTCGAGGAGGTGTCGCCGCTCCCCGATGCGCTCTGACCGCTACGTGGCCGGAGATGGCTGCGCGATCGCCTCCCACCCTCCTATCGACCGGCTCCCTGGCGATCCGTTCAGGCGAGCTCCGGTTTGATACCAGTGGGCGAGCTCACCCCGGCTCGAGAAGTTGAGCTTCACGTAGATGTTGTGGAGATGGTTCTTGATCGTGCTCTCGGAGACTCCCAGGTGGTTGGCGATCTCCTTGTTGCGGGCCCCCTCAGTCAGCAGTCTGGCGACCCGTCCTTCCGCCCCCGTCAGCGGGGACGAGGCCGGTCGCGGCGACGCCTCTTGCCGCAGCAGGTTTTCGACCGCGCGGCGCAGCGACTCCCGCTCGGTCCAGCGTCCACCCGCGTGCACCTTCCGGATGCACTGCACGAGTAGCCCCGGCGCCATCTCCTTGAGCAAGACGCCGTGGATGCCGAGCCGAAACGCCTCGAGCGACTCGCGGTCGTCGATCGCCTCGGGAACGAGCACGATGCGGGTCGGCAGGTCCGTCTTCAGAATATCGCGCGCGACTTCGAGCCCGCTCTTGCCCGACAGCCGGATGTCCAAGACGACGACATCGGGCGCGTGCGCACGCACTGCCGCCAGCGACTCTGGGCCGTCGGTCGCGGTGGCCACAACGGTGAAATCCTCGATCGAACCGAGGAAGCGCTCGAGCCCCAGGCGGACGATCTGGTGACCCTCCGCAATGACGAGGCGAATCCGTTCCTTGGTCACGAGCTGTCCGTGGCTCGGCGCTCCCGGGCCAACAGGTGCCGGTGCCGGGCCCGCGAGAGGGCTCACCGCCGATTCGAGCTTCGCCATACCGTCGCGTCAGGAAGGAGTGCACCCACCGTGCCACGCGTATAATTTCCGGATTCTTCGCCCGTTGGACCTCATGCAGCCTCACATTTTTCGGAGCATCGATCCCCGGATGGTCCGACGCTCCTCACGGCACTTGGGAAAATCGGTTCCCGGAATACATTCCTCTTCAGAGAATCGGCAAATTGCCGACGCGACCCTGCAAGTCGGGCGCATCCTCGTGGCGGGAGCGGCCTCTCCTCATCCGGATCCAGAAATCCGGTGACACGCGTCCCGTGATCAAAGATCTTCAGGAGGCCTCGTCTCGCCGAGCAGGCGAGCGTGCGGTTCTCTGGCCGAACCGCCCGACGATCCGGTTTCTGTAGTAGGCGAGCGGCAACGCGACAGCCACAACAATGGCCGTCAGAACGACGACGTGAAAATAGTCGCCTGCCGCCGTCTGGGCACCTTGTGTAGAGAGCACCCAGGTGCCGGGAATGCGGCCGAGGGTGGAGACGACGACGAAGACCCAGAGCGGCATAGGACTCAGCCCAAACAGATAACAGACCATGTCCTTGGGTAGGCCGGGAATCAAGAAGATGATGAAGCAGAGGATGGTGCCCTCCGCTTCCACAATGAAGGCCATCTTCAACCAGACGTCCGGGCTGACCAGCTTCTGGACGTGCCGGGCGCCCAGCCACCGTCCGACCCCGAACGCCGCGACTGACCCGAGGGCCAGCCCGATCGTCGAGTAGAGAAGCCCGTTCCATTGGCCAAACAGATAGCCGCCCAGGATCCCGGTCACCTCACCGGGGATGGGCGCAATGATGACCTGCAGGGCCTGGATGGCGATGAAGACGGCGGGAGCGAAGATTCCCCACTCCCGAAGGATGTGCTTGAGGAAATGCTTGTCTCCACAGAGCCGGACCAGGAACTGGTACACGGGAGCGTCCGTCAGGACGAACCACCCGTAGTACGCGACCAGCGCGGCGGTGATCACCCCCCCGATGATCCAGTTGGCAGTCGTCCTCACCCGATTCCCCGAGGTGTCATCAGCTTCCGTGGCAGAGCGGAACGCGGGGAGGACGCTGCCTTCGGCTCACGTTCAGGACGCGCCGGCAGTGGATCAGTCGGCATCGCTGCTTCACGGAGCAACCAGAGTGCCAACAGCGGGAAGTGATGAACGGTGGCCGAAACCCGTTCTACGCCGCGGCTTGACCCGCCCGCCTCACGAGCGGGATCTCGTAAACCTTTTCATGCGCGAAGGGCGAGGTTCCGCAGGTCCGCCGCGCATGTGGGCGCCGACCGGAGCGGGTGTGGGCTAGCGAGGAAGGGTGGAGCCGGCGGTGGGACTTGAACTCACGACCTGCTGATTACGAAGAGCCCTCCTGAGCCAGAAGTCTTCGATATTTCGAGACCGCGACGCTGCAAAACATGGCAGATCGCGGCGAGAAACCGCTCGCGGCTACCGGCCTGAATGACGCGAGCGCGAGGAATGCCGCCTCCTGATCCCGAGCATGGGCCCAGATTGCACGGTCCGGGGAGGCGGCCAGGCCGACCTCGCTGACATGGACGGAACCGGGGTACAGGTCGGCGAGCGCGTCAACAAGACGGGCCGCCAGATTCTCGACGAAAAGCAGCCTGGGTGGCTGCTCAGGCAGCCGGACTACTCACGACCCGGCGCTCACGCTCGGCAGCGAACGCTAGGCAGGCGCGGATGTCGTCGCGCGTCAGCTGTGGAAAGTCGGCGAGGATCTCGTCCTCCCGCATTCCGGACGCCAGGTAGGACAGGACATCTCCGACCGTGATGCGAGTTCCCCGCACGCACGGCTTACCGAATCGAATCTCTGGATCGATAACAATCCTGCCCTGGTAGTCCATGCGGTAGATGCTAGGCGCCGGCCGCCTGTCGCCGCCCGTGATGCCTTTCCACTTTCCCGTTCCCTGCAGGAACTTCCATGTTCCGCCGCCGGTCGAGTCCAACGTGTTCTGGCCGACGACGAAGTCGCCGTCCGGGTCCATGAACTTACAATAACCGCTCCCCTCCCGCTGGGCGCCGGCGATGCGCAGGACGTTGGCACAGTGAGGTACGTCGAGTTGTCGAAGGCCTTCTTCTCGGGGTTACTGCGCGCGATGCCCTTGATGTCGACACTCAGGACGGTCAGGTCCTGGCTGGCCGAGATGGTCGTGACCGTAGATGCACCACAGTTCACGAGGTCGTACGACTCCGCGGCAGCGGCCACCGCTGCTGGCGAAGCTACACCGGCAACCAGGGCGACCAAGTAGGCGAGAGCGCTCCTCCATGGTAGTGCCATTCGCTGAGCAGAATTCTCAGTGGCGCCGACGAACGAACGGTTGGAGCGATCTCGCTCGGGTGGAGGCTCTCGCGAATGAGCGCACCGCAGCCTGCTACGTCGCGTGGTTGTTCTGAGCACTGAGAGTTGCACGGTGGCCATGCCGGATCGGTGCCCAACGG
>Ga0137380_10005872_pt1 | contig 10922 bp, 8 predicted proteins | sample SagtaG_17_FD_104809 | JGI IMG/M metagenome (GOLD analysis project Ga0137380, IMG submission 104809) | Vadose zone soil microbial communities from Sagehorn Ranch, Mendocino, California, USA - Sage2_L_100_16 metaG | ecosystem: Environmental > Terrestrial > Soil > Vadose zone | place: USA... | reverse complement strand
TGCGGCACGCCCCAGCGGCGCGCCAGGGCTGCGGCGGGAATGTCGTCGATCGCTAGCCGTGCCACAGCGCGTACGCCAGCGTGAACAACCCGACCGCAAAACAGTAGGGCGCAAACGCGTAGAAGCGGCCGCGCCTGAGCATCGCCACCAGGAATCGAATCGCGAAGACGCCGGAGACAAACGCGACGATGCAGCCCACGAGCAACGGGACGGCGCCGACCTGCACGATGTCCACGGAGGCATGGCGCGCTTCGACCAGACCCGCGCCCGCGATGAGGGGAATAGCCATCAAGAAGCTGAAGTCCGCCGCAGCCACCGCGCCGAGGCCGACCCACAGCCCGGACGAGATCGTGGTGCCCGAGCGCGACACGCCGGGAAGCGGGGCAAACGCCTGCGCGAGTCCGATGATGAGCGCGCCGCCGGGGGTGGGCTGAGACGCGCCCTCGGGTCCCTTGCGCCGGGTGGACCAGAGACAGGCTCCCGTGACGAGGAAACCGATACCTGCTGCCCACAGCGATTCGAACGCGCGCTCGATGAGATGCTCGAGGAAAATCCCGACGAGACCAGCGGGGATCATGCCGATGATGAGCAGACCCGCGTACCGGAGCGCCTCAGGTTGCCGCCGCAACACCTCCAGCGCCAGGCGCCAGAACCGACCGCCGTACACGACGAGGATGGACCCGAGCGTCGCGACGTGCAGCGCGACTTCCACGAACACTCCGGGTGTGTGCACGCCGGCCACGTGTCCGATGACCGCGAGATGTCCGTCGCTCGAGACCGGCAGAAACTCGGTGAGTCCCTGGACCAGTCCGAGCAAGATGCCCTGCCAGAGAGTCATGCGACCTTTCCCGCGAGCAGCGCGATCAGTCCGACCACCATGGCGCCTTTGAGCAGCGGACTCACCCGTTCGACTCTGCCGAGCAGCAGCCACGTCGCGGCGACGAGCACCGCCATTTGGGCTGCCAGAGCGATCACAAAGTACGCCCCTCCGTAGCCGGCGTTCCGCGGCAAGAGCAGACTGGCGGGCACGAACAGCAGCGCCACACCCGCGGCCAATACCATTGCCGGCCGTCGCCCCAAGGCGATCGGCAGCGTGCGCCGCCCGATCGTCCGGTCGCCGGGCTCGTCTTCGACGTCTTTGACGACTTCCCGCACGAAATGCAGCAGCGCCGCCAGTACCCAGGGCACGGCGCCGGCGGCCGGAGCGCCCAGCGCAAGTGCGCCGTAGAACGGCGGCGATCCCGCGACGACCGCCACCGCCACATTGCCGAGGAGCGGCCTGGGCTTGAGGAGCGGCGAGTAGATCAACATGACGGCCAGGGCGGCAACGGCGGCCACGACCTGACGGCCGCTGACGAGCCCGGCGAGCGCGATGCCGAGCAGCGAGCCGTCGAAGACGAGCAAGTCCGCAACGCCGCGCGAGAGCTGTCCCGTCGCGAGTGGCCGCGCGCCGGGGCGGTTTACGCGGTCAGCCGCGACGTCACGGATGTCGTTCCACGTGTTGCCGACGGCGCCGAGCGCCAGCCCCGAGATGGCCGCGAACAGCAAGTCCGTGGGAAGCGCGATCCGGCCCAGTGCGATCCATCCGCCCGCGAGCACGCCGGCAGCGGCGATAAGGAGATTCGGCGCCCGAATCAGTCGCAGCAGCGGCCGCACTACGAGAGGACCTCTTCATAGAGTGCCTCGTACCGCGGCACGACACGGTCGGCGGCGAACTCGAGCGCGCGCGCCGCCGCGGCGCGCCTCAAGCGTTCATGCTCGGCGGGATTCTCCAGCACCTGGAGGGCCCGCTCGGCCATCGTGGCGACATCGCCGGGAGACGCGAGGAAACCGGTCTTGCCGTCCTCGACGACTTCGGGAATGCCGCCCGCGGCGCTGGCAATGACCGGCACCGCGCACGCCATCGCCTCGAGGGCGGCAAGCCCGAACGACTCGGTGGCGGATGGGAGCAGAAACAGATCGGCACCGCGCAACACGTCCCCCACGTTCTCCACCTTGCCTAGGAACCGCACGTCCTTGCGCAGCCCGAGCTCGTCCACCTGATGCTCGGCTGCATCGCGATCGGGTCCATCGCCCACCAGCACCAGGGTCGCCGGGAGCGTCTTGCGAACTCCGGCGAAGATCTTCACGACGTCCCCAATGCGCTTCACCGGCCGGAAGTTCGAGACGTGCACGAGGATACGATGGCCCTTCGGCGCGAGCCGCTTGCGGTCGGAGTCGCCCTCGGGCGGATGGTAATCGGTGGTCGAGATGAAATTCGGAATGACGCGCACGTCGCATTGCCCGCAACCGAAGGCGCGGTAGGTCTCCTCGCGCAGGTACGCCGAAACCGCGGTCACGCGGTCCGACTGTTCGATGGAGAACCTGGTCAGCGTATAGTAGGACGGGTCCTGGCCGACGAGTGTGATGTCCGTGCCGTGCAGCGTCGTCACGATCTTCATGTCGAGCTTCTCGTGCAGCAGCATCTGCTTGGCGAGCCACGCCGTGGCGGCGTGGGGAATCGCGTAATGCACGTGCATGAGATCGAGCTGCTCGCGCTTGGCTACTTCGTGCTGTTTCACGGCGAGCGCCAGCGCATACGGGGACGACTGCTCGAACAATGGATATTCGAGCTGGGTGACTTCGTGGAACGTCACCCGCTCGGCGAAGCCGCGCAGGCGGAACGGGCTCGCGTAGGAGATGAAGTGGATGTCGTGGCCGCGGCGCGCGAGCTCGAGGCCCAGCTCGGTCGCGACCGCCCCCGAGCCACCGTACGTTGGGTAACACGTGATTCCGATTCTCATGACCTAGCCGTCTGACATCAGCCGTCAGCCATCTGGTTCCACCGGTCCATGATTTCGTTCGCCAATGTTTCAGGTGGTCGCGTCGCGTCGGGAGCCCACACCGTAGCCTGCTGACGGCTGACGGCTGATGGCTGATGGCTGAGCTGATTTCGGAACCAAGTATCCTGCCGCTTCGCGTAGCGTCGCGTCGACACGAGAATCGCGTCTCGCAGCGCAGTCTCGGCCAACTGCCCGTTCAACATCGCGACGACCTCCCGATACCCGATTCCATCGAGTCCCGCCGCGTCCGCGGCAACGCCGGCATCCAGGTGGCGCCGCACCTCAGCCACGAGTCCCGCCGCGAGCATTTGATCGACGCGGGCCGCGAGCCGCCGATGCAAGACCTCGCGCGGCACCGTGAGGTGAATGTACCAAGGCCGGAGCGTTCCGCTTTCGCGGGCCTCGCGCTGCCACCACGACAGCGCGTGTCCCGTCAACAGCGCGACCTCGACCGCGCGAGCGGCACGCTGCCGGCCGCCGCCGAGAAACGCCGGATCGAGCCGTCCCGCCCATCGCGCCAGATCGGTGCCCTCGAGCGATTCGGACCAGCGACGGAGCTGCTCGCGCCGTTCCGGATCGAACGGCGGCTCACGAAACAGCCCCTCCGCGAGCGCGCGGATGTACAACCCCGTCCCGCCCACGACGATCGGCTCGCGGCTTGCCGCTCGCGTTTCCGCAATCCAGCCCGCCGCATCACGGGCGAACCGTCCCGCGCTGTACCGCTCTCCGGGAGCGACCAGATCCAGCCCGCGATGCGGGACGCGGGTCTGCGTCGCGCGATCGGGCTTGGCCGTCCCGATGTCGAGCCCGCGATACACCTGGCGGGCGTCGGCCGAGATCACGGTGAGGGGAGCGTGGGCCGCCAGCGCAACGGCGACGGCAGTTTTGCCGACACCGGTGGGGCCTACGAGCAGGGGGGTAGGGGTTGGGGGCTGGGGACTAGGTGCGGCCAAAGCGGCGTTCCAACTCCTCTTTGGGCAACTGAACCATCGAGGGTCGCCCGTGCACATCGTGCGCGGGGAGCGTCGCGGTGAGCAACCGGACAATGAGCTGGCGCATTTCGTCGGCGTCGAGTGCCTGTCCCGCCTTGATCGCCGCGCGGCACGCGAACGTGGCGGCAAAGCGCTCCAACCGATTCTGCCAGCCGCCGAACCGCCCGCCCGCCAGATCGGCGACCAGCTCCTGCAGGCAGCGGGCGGCCTCGAAACGCGGATGCGGGTTCGGCGCGGTGTGCACGACGATGCTGCGGCCGGAGAACGGCTCGATCTCGTAGCCGATGCGCGCGAGCAGCTCCCGATGGGCCTCGATCGCGTCGAGCTCGGCGGGGGCGAAGTCGAGCGTGAGCGGCAGCAGCAGACGCTGCGCCGGCGCGCCGTCACCCGAGAGCTGGCGCATCACGTCCTCGTACAGCACGCGCTCGTGCGCGGAGTGCTGGTCGACTATCGCTACACCGGAATCGGTTTGGAAAATGATATACGTATCGAACACTTGCATCAAAGGCGCTATTGGGTATCGGCTATCGGCTATCGGGTGATCCGCTCCGAAGAGTTCGAGAGGCATGCCACCGGGCAGCGTTACCTCCTGGTCACCCCCAATACCCGATAGCCGATAGCCGATAGCTCCCAAAGGCGCAGCCGCATCCAAGGGAGCAAGCGCTGCTCTCACAGCCTCCTCAACCACCTTTTCCACGAAGAACTTGTCGCGGAACCGCGCCTCGAGCTTGGCGGGATGGACGTTCACGTCCACGGCATCGCCGGGCAGATCGAGAAACAGCAGCAGCGATGGCCGGTCACCGGGCGCAATCGTCGAGCGATAGCCGGCCTCCGCGGCGCGGAGCATGAACGGATCGCGAATCGGACGGCCGCGCACGAACACGTACCCCTTCCGTCCTGCCGGCCGGGCTTGCGCCGGACGCTGCACGAGCCCGGTGACCTCCAGCGGGCCCGCGCGATGCGAGACCGCGAGCAGCGTGTCGGCGAGCTCGCCACCCCACAGGGCGTGGACACGATCGATGAGCCGGGTTGTGGGCGGACAATCGAGCAACTCCCGTCCGTCGCTCGTCAGCGAAAACGCGACATCGGGACGGGTCAGCGCGAGCACCGTGAGCGCCTCGACCGCGGCCCGCGTCTCCGTCGCGGTCGCACGCAGGAATTTCCGGCGCGCCGGCGTGTTGTAAAACAGGCCCCGCACCGTGACCGTGGTGCCACGCTGGCGGACGGCGTCCTCCGCTCCGCTCCCGTCGAGCTTCCCACCCGTGACGCGCAGACGCGTCGCCGCGTCGCCATCGCCGGACGTTTCCAGCTCGAAGCGCGACACGGAGGCGATCGCCGGGAGCGCCTCGCCGCGAAATCCGAACGTGCCGACGCCGATGAGGTCGGTGGCCGTGCGAATCTTGCTCGTGGCGTGGCGCTGCAGCGCGAGCTGCGCGTCCTCGCGATCCATGCCAGAGCCGTCGTCGCTCACGCGGATCAGGGTCTTGCCGCCGTCCTCCAGCTCCACGCGGATGGCGCGCGCGCCCGCATCGAGCGCGTTCTCGACGAGCTCTTTGACGACCGACGCCGGGCGCTCGACGACTTCGCCGGCCGCGATCTGGTCGGCGACATTCCCCGCGAGCACCTGGACGCGCGAACGCGCGAGTACGCTCACAATCCCGAGATCTCCCCGCCGAGCACCCAGCCGTGGATTCCGTCGCTCCGATGCACTTCGACCCACGGACCATAACCGCGGCCGACGAGGAGCGCACCACCGGCCTGTACCGTGGCCGCCGCGCTCGCGCCGCCGTAGGGCGCTGCGCGCACCGGCGCACCGGCGGCGATCACGACCGCGATCGGCTGATCGCGACGTCGCCACTCGAGCGCGCCGAGCAGCGACGCCGCGATGGCAACGGCGCCGAACAGCGCCAGCACGACGCGCCGGCGGCCGCCGCCGGCAACGGTCAACCACAGGAGCACCCAGCCGGCAGCGGCGATCAAGCCCCATTCTGCCGGCGTGGCCCAACCCACGCTCAGCATCCGTTCGGTCACCGGATCCGGCGCAGGCAACAGCCGCAGCCCGCGCCGGATGGTCGGGTCGCGCGGCGCCAGGCGCGCCGCCCGAATCCAGGCAGTTGTGGCTTTGCCGTCCGCCCCGGCGCGATACAGCGTTGCGCCGAGGTTGTACCAGTGGGCCGGATCGCGTGGCTCACGCGCGGCGCGCGCGGCAAAGGAATCGGCCGCCGCTCGCAGGGCTCCCGCCTCGAATAACGCCTCGGCACTGGGCGTTTGAGCGGGGGGCGATTGTACCGTCACGAAACCGATCCCGATCACCAACAACGCGGCAAACGTCGGCCGGGGACGTCGTCCTGCGGGATGTGCAGGCGCGTCGGAACCGGCGCCCAACACCCGTAGCACCTGCTCGATTTCTGCCGCGAGCTCCGCGGCGTCGCCCAGACCGCGCGGCCCATAGCGCGCGGCCCGCAACCGGTCGCGCAGGCGCTTCACGTGATCGGCGACGGCGCCGTCGACACCGGCGGCACGGAGCGCCGGGGCCAACCCGTCGCCGTCGCGCGCGAACGGATCGGAGACATGGCTCGAGAGCACGGCGAGAAACTCCCGCTCGAGTCGGCCCAACGGCGTGAGCCCGGGTCCAGGAGTCACGACGGTCGCGGCCGGCGCTCGACGCCAGCGGCGGCTCGCGAACAACGCGATGAACGGGGGCACGAGCAGCAGCGCGAGCCACCCCTGCCATCCGAAGCGCCGGCTCAGGGTGTCGGCGGGGAGCGCTCCCCGCGCCGGCAGCAGCGGCGGCAACACGCGGGCCGCGCGCGGCTCGGCGCCCGGTGCGACCGCGAGTGCGCGCGGCGCGGCCGTCGCCACTTCGTAACGACCAGCGGTCGCATTGAAGTAGGGGTAGCGGACCTCGGGCAGCACGAAGTTGCCCGACGAATCGGGCACCGCGAGGAAATGAAATGTCTTGCTGCCGGCGATGCGCCCGGCGTCCGCCGCCAGCCGCATTTCAGTTTGGGCGGGATACGAGCGGAATCCTGCCGGCCATCTGAGCCCAGGCTCGGGTGGCGGCCACAACGCGACGTTGCCGATCCCATTGATCGTGATCGACGCCTCGACCGGCTCCCCCACTCGGGTGCTCGTCGGGTCGATCTGCAGATCGAGACTCAGCTTCTCTCCGACCACGTTCGTGAAGGGATTGGCGGGCGGCAGAGGCAATACCGTGATGGCGATCGAGTCGCTGCGCAGCGCGTAGCGTTCTTCGCGGCTGAAAAACGAGAACGTGACCGGCAGCGCGTATTCCACCGACGCCGGCGGCACGATGACACGGCCGGCTGCGAGCGGGAAGACGACCTGGTGCGCGATGAACAGATCCATCCAGCGCCCACTCACCTGACGCGAGAGCGCCACGCCGGACGACGCGGCCGTGGGATAGGCCCACACCCCTTCCGGTGTCTCGAGCGTCAGCAGCGGCGGCCGGCGCATCCGCTCGCCGAGCTCGCGAGGAATCCAGGCGGCGGCGATGAGGTCCACCTGCTGGCCGACGAAGACCGTATCGCTCGGCACGAGCACGGTGAGCGCGACGCGGTCTGCCCGCCGCGAAACTGGCGCCGGGGTGGTTTCGAGGAGCGAGCGCGCCAGCGGGCTCAACGTCGATGCCGTACGATCGGCGGCACTATCGACGGTGACGAGAATCGGGTCGGTCGCGACGACGCTCCCGCCCTGGCGCGCGCGGACCGGTCCGATGAGAAGCGCACCGGGCTGCTGCGCGCGCAGTTGGAGCTCGCGGACGGTCGTGCGGATCGACCCGGAGCCGCCGCTGATCGCGACTTCCGTCATGTCGCGCGAGCCCACGATCGCGAACCCGTTCAGCGGCGGCAGCATGATGTCGACGGGATCCACCGCGCGGGTGTGCGCGCGGATCGTCAACATCAGCTCTTCGCCGACGCGCAGGTGCGTGCGATCGACGCTGGCCGTCACCTCCGCTCCCTGCATGACGAGGAGCGCGGAGATGACTGGAAGAAGTCCGGTCACCAGTCCTTCACTCCCGCCGGCGCGGCGCGACGGGTGCGGCCCGTGCGATCGCGGCGCGTGCGCAGCTCTTCCTGGCCGATCGAGCGCAACACCTGATCGGCCTGCGACTCGCTCACGCCTCCTCCGCCGCTGGGCGGCGGCGGCTGCTGTTGCTGCTGGCCGCCGCCACCACCGCCGCTTTGCGGTGGGGGAGGCGGTGGATTCGGTTTGTTCGCCTGTCCACCGCTCCCACGACGCAGACGGTTGACCAGCTCGAGATTCCACTTCGCGTGTTTGTCATGCGGCTTCAGCAACAGAGCCTCTCGATAAGCGCGCTCAGCATCGGCGAGGTGCGCCTCGCGACTGGCCGTGTCCGCCTTCGCTTGGAGTAGCGCGAGCAGGCCCAGGTTGTAGAGCGCGCGAAACCGCAGCTCGGGATCGAGCGAGGCCGAGGCGCGCGCGAGCGTCGAACGCGCCAGGTCGGGATCGCCGGCGGCGAGCGCCGCGGTCCCCGTGTTGTACCAGGCCGTGTCGTCGTCCTCATGCGCCTTGAGCTCCGTGAGATAGGCGGTTGCGGCCGCGCGCACGTCACCCTTGTCCCACGCCTTCTCGGCAGGAGAACGAGGCCGCTGCGTCTGCGCCGCGGCTGGAGCCGTTAGACAGAGCAGGACGCCGATCAACGCGGCGGTGCGCCGCGTGAACGTCTGCGCCCCCAGCACCAGGGCGGCGAGAAACAACGGAATCCACGCGCGCGGCCGCCCCCGTTGCGTGCGACTCTCCGTCGCGGTCGCGCGCTTGTAGGACGCCACGAGATCGCGCACGGCGCCGGCCTGGTCGGGTAGCTCCGCCGCCACAATCGTCCCCTGCGCGGCGTCGGCGACCGCACCGAGCACATCTTCGCGCCTGCTGGTGAGGATGGGACTCCCCGATGCATCCTGCTGCCACGAGACCAGCGTGCCGCGATCGTCACGCACGGGAATTTTGGTGGGCTGGCGCCCGCCTTCGGCGACGAGAATCAGATGAATGCCGAGCGCCGCCAGGCGCCGCGCCTCCTGCAGCGACTGCTCGAGTGAATCGTGAGCCTCGCCGTCGGTGAACACCACGAGCACGCGATCGGCGATCTCCGGGCTGGCGTGCAGCAGGTCGATTCCCTGCGCCAGCGCGGGCGCCAGCGACGTGCCGCCTTCCGACGCCACGTCCGGATCGAGGGCATCCAGATACAGCGTAAGCGCCGAGCCATCCACCGACAGCGGGGACAGGATGTAGCTCGTGCCCGCGAATGCCGAGAGCCCGAGACGATCACCATCGAGGTCTTGGACGAGACGCCGCGCTTCACGCAGCGCTCTTCCCAGCCGGCTCGGCTTGGCGTCTTCTGCCAGCATCGAACGCGAGATGTCGATGGCGATGACGAGGTTGAGCCCGCGCGTTTCGGTGACGATCCGCTCCTCACCCCAGCGCGGCCCCGAGAGCGCGACCGCCGCAAGCCCGGCAGCGAGGCCCAGCGCCGGCGCCCCGAGCTTCCCCGCCGCGCGCGCGATGCGGGCGGTACTCTCGGACCAGGCGGCCGCTCGCCGGACGCGGGCGCGTCGCGCCCACGCGGACGCCGCCCAGACCGCCCCGGCGACGACTGGGGCGAGAATAATCACGACCGGCGCGTCGTAGGTGATCATGGCACGCGCACCGCAAATGTGCCCGCGAGGACCAGCTCGAGTGCCAGCGCCAGCAACCCGATCCCAAGCGGCACGCGATACGCCTCTTCGAAGCGATGGTAGACCAGATGCTGCACCGGCGTCTTCTCCAGCCGATTGATCTCCGCAAAAATGTTCGACAGCGAGGCGGCGTCCGTCGCGCGGAAGTAGCGGCCGCCCGTCGTGTGCGCGATCTCGCCGAGGAGCTGTTCGTCGATCTGCACCGGCATCGTCTCGTAGCGCAGGCCCAACGGGCCCTGCCCTGTCGGGACCGGTGCCTCGCCCTGGGTTCCGACGCCGATCGTGTAGATCTTGATGCCAAACGCCGCCGCGGCCTGTGCCGCGGTGCGCGGATCCACCGTGCCCTTGTTGTTCTCACCATCGGTGAGCAACACGACGACCTTGCTCTTGCCGGGAGTGCGGCGCAGGCGGTTCGCGCTGGTGGCGATGGCGGTTCCGATGGCCGTCCCGTCTTCCAGGATACCCACGCGCAGCTGGCGGATGGCTTCCTCGAGCACTTCGTAGTCCGTGGTGATCGGCACCTGCGTCAGCGCCTGTCCCGCGAATGCGACGAGCCCGATGCGATCGGAGGCGCGCGCGCGCACGAATTCCGTCGCGGTGCGGCGCGCGACGTCGAGCCGGTTGGCGGGCGAGAAGTCTTCGGCCAGCATGCTGCTGGAGATGTCCATGGCCAGGACGATCGAGATTCCTTCGCTGCGCAGCTCGGCGCGCGCCGATCCGAGACGCGGCCCGGCGGCGGCGACGATCCAGGCGGCCAGACACAGCGATCGGAGGGACACCGGCAACCGCGCGATCCACAGCCGTTCCACCGGGCCCATCGCCGGCCGCACATCGCTCATCGGCGCGCCAGCCAGCCGGGAGAGCCGCTGCCGGCGCCACCACCACCACAACGGCAAGACGAGCAGCAACCCGAGCAGGAGCGGGCGCGCGAATGTCATCGCGGCCCTCCATTCTTGCTCAGCTCGCGTGCCAGCACGCGTGCCCGCGCCGCGAGCGGCGCGACCTCCACGCCGTGCGCGGACGCGAACGCCACCTGATCGAGGCCCAGCAGCAACTCGCGCAGATCGCGCAGCGGCGCATCCGGCCGCGCGCGTTCGACCGCGGCCAGACACTCCTCGGTACTGAGGGCCTCGTGGGCGTCGGGGATGGCGTGTGCCACCGCGCGGCGCAGCCGCTGCGCGGCACGTGCGGCGACCGCCTTCGGCTCTCCGGCCGCCAGCCAGCGTGCGTCAGCAACCTCGGCATCGACGGCCAGGCCGGTACCTGCGACGATACTCCGTGGTGCGCGCCGTCTCCACAGGATGAGAAGCAGCAACGCGCCACTCGCCAAGAGGCCGGCGGCAATCAGAGGGAACGGGCTGGCCCGATCGAGACGCAGGAGGCCGCGGGACGGC
>Ga0137380_10005867_pt1 | contig 10925 bp, 12 predicted proteins | sample SagtaG_17_FD_104809 | JGI IMG/M metagenome (GOLD analysis project Ga0137380, IMG submission 104809) | Vadose zone soil microbial communities from Sagehorn Ranch, Mendocino, California, USA - Sage2_L_100_16 metaG | ecosystem: Environmental > Terrestrial > Soil > Vadose zone | place: USA... | reverse complement strand
TCTCGAACGTCCGGTACGACAGCTCCACCCGCTCACCGCGGTCGTCGTCGTACCAGGTGAGGAACGGCTTGTCGCCGTGCCGGGCCATCTGCCGGTCGATCAGCTCGGCGAGGCTGCCGATCCGTGGGGTGCTGGCGCTGGCGGTGTCGGGGTACACGGTCGATGCGGCCCTTCCTGCGCAGACGGTCGAAACCGGGCGGAACCCCAGGTCGTCTCCCATCTGTTACGACGGAATATCGGTTTGGGACAGGCGCCGGAACGTTCTCGAGGGGGCATGCTACGCTCCCCGCACAGGTCCGACGCGCGACGGGTTCCGCAGGCCGACGTCGCCGACCTCTCTCATCTCTCCAGGGGGCCCAGCTGGTGAACGACCGCCGAACCTCGACCGCCGCCCTGCGTGCCCGCCGCGCCGTCCCGGTTGCCGAGGACCGGTTCCGCCGGGTGCTGGACGACGGTTGGGAGGGGACGGGCCTCCCGGACACCGGCTACCGGCCCCGCAGCCGGCGCCGCCGTCCCAGCGTCGCCAGGATCGTGGCGCTCGCCGTGGTGGTGCTGCTCATCGCAGGGGGCATCGGGGTGGTGGCCGGCCTCCGCTACACCAACTCGCTCATCGGCAAGGGCCATCAGAAGGTCCAGGGCCTGTCCGGCGTGGGCCGCGGGCAGCCGACCAACATCCTGCTCGTCGGCTCGGACTCCCGCGAGGGGCTCAGCGGGCAGCAGCTCTCCCGTCTCCAGACCATCGCGGTCAGCGGTGGGCGGACCGACACGATCATGGTCATCCACATCAGCCCCAGGACCGGCAAGGCGGTCCTGATCTCGATCCCGCGCGACCTCAAGGTCGAGCTGAACGGGCGGACCGCCAAGGTCAACGCGGCCTACGCCGACGGCCCCGGGCAGATGGTGCGGACGGTCGAGCAGGTCACCGGCCTGCCCATCAACCACTACGTCGAGCTGGACTTCGCCGGCTTCCTCAAGGTCGTGGACGCCGTCGGCGGCGTGGTGCTGTGCAACCCGACCGGGAAAGACTGGAACGACCACTTCGCGAACCTGCACATGGCCGCGCACACCTGCCGCAAGATGGACGGCGTCGGCGCCCTCGCCTACGTCCGGGCCCGCCACATCGACTCCGACTTCGGCCGCATCGGGCGCCAGCAGGCGTTCATGAAGGCGCTCCTCGCGAAGCTCTCGGCAACGGGCAACCTCGTCAACCTGCCCAGGATGAAGCACATCGCCGACCTCGTCGCCGAGCACGTGAAGACCGACGACACCTTCAAGGCCAGCGACGCGCTCTCCCTCGCCAGGCGGATGCGGGGGATCTCGTCCGGCGCGGTGGACATGCGGGTCTTCCCGAGCTACCCGTCCGGGCCCTCCTACGTCCTCACCTCGCCCGAGGCGCCCATCCTCATGAAGGCGCTGCGCGAGGACGCGGCCACCCTGCCGCCGGTCGGCCTTCCGGCCGGGGGCCCGACCATCAAGGGCACCCCCATGATCGTGCTGAACGGCAGCGGCGTCCCCGGCGCGGCGCGCAAGGCGGCGGGCGCCCTCGAGAGCTACGGCCTCCTGGTCACGAAGACGGCGAACGCGACCGCGCCGGCCGGCGCCAGCTCGACCCTCGTCTACCCGAACAGGCTCACGGGGCAGGCGCAGCTCCTCGGTGCGCTCCTCGGGCCGCAGGTCAAGCTGGTCAGGGGCGCCCCGAGCTCGACCGCCGCGGTCAAGGGCGTGCTGGTGCTCACCGTCGGCACCTCCTTCCAGCTCAGCCCGGCGCCGACGACGGCGTCGTGAAGGCGCTCGTTCTCGCCGGCGGCTCGGGCACCCGGCTCCGGCCGATCACGCACACCAGCGCCAAGCAGCTCGTGCCCGTCGGCAACAAGCCGATCCTGCACTTCGTGCTCGAGTCGCTGGTCGCGGCCGGGGCGCGCGACATCGGCATGATCGTGGGCGACACCGCGCTCGAGATCCAGGCCAGCGTGGGCGACGGGTCGGCCTGGGGCTCGTCCGTCACCTACATCCGCCAGGAGGCGCCCCTCGGCCTGGCCCACGCCGTCCTCACCGCCGAGCGCTTCCTCGGCGACGACGATTTCGTCATGTACCTCGGCGACAACCTGATCCTCGACGGCATCACGCCGCTCGTCGACGAGTTCCGCGCCGAGCGCCCGAACGCGCAGATCCTGCTCGTCAGGGTGCCCGAGCCCGAGCGCTTCGGCGTCGCCGAGCTGGGGCCCGACGGCCGGGTTCTGCGGCTCGTCGAGAAGCCGGTCCAGCCGCGGTCCGACCTGGCCCTTGTGGGGGTCTACATGTTCGACCGCCACATCCACGAGGCGACCCACGCGATCAAGCCGTCCGACCGTGGCGAGCTGGAGATCACCGACGCGATCCAGTGGCTGGTCGACGCGGGCCATGACGTCCGCCCGCACGTGATCACCGGCTGGTGGAAGGACACCGGCCGGCTGGAGGACCTGCTCGAGGCCAACCGGCAGGTCCTCGACGGCCTGGTGCCCGGCATCGAGGGGACCGTCGACGCACGGTCCCGCATCGAGGGAAAGGTCGTGGTCCAGGCCGGCGCCGTGATCGAGGGGTCGACCATCCGCGGGCCGGCGATCATCGGCGAGCGGACCCGCATCGTCGACTCCTACGTGGGGCCGTTCACCTCGATCTACTTCGACTGCCTGGTCGACTCGGCCGAGATCGAGAACTCGGTCGTGCTCGAGCAGTCCTGCATCCGCGACCTGCGCCGCATCGAGTCGAGCCTGATCGGCAAGAACGTCGAGGTCGGCCGGGCCACCGAGCGCCCCCGCGCCTACCGCCTCATGCTCGGCGACCACTCCCGGGTCGGCGTCATCACCGAGTAGCCGGCTTCGGCAGGTGCCGTGCCCGCCACAGCGCGCCGAGGCCCACGAGCAGCAGCGCGGCCGCCACGAGCAGCTCCTTCGCGGTCGCGCCGGCCCCGGTCAGGGGCAGCGTGCCGCAGTTCGTCACCGCCGTGTCCTTCGCCATCATGGTGAGCGTCTCACCGTTCTTGTTCCAGATGCTGACGTCGACCGTGCGCACGGCCTTCAACGGCAGCGAGAGCTTGGCCTGCACGGTGCCGCTGGCGGTCGACCGCACTGGGATCGGCTTGCCGTCCGCGTTCAGCACCTTGCCGCTGCTCAGGTTGCGGACGAGCAGGAAGAGCTGCGAGCTGGCAGGCAGCCCCTGGCCCACCACGGTGACCTCGTCGCAGGTGGCGGTGCTGACGTGCAGGTCCTTGGGGACCGCGAGCGCCGGGGTGGCCAGAAGGACGAGCGCCAGCGCGGCCCCGAGGGCGGTGCTGGCGGTGACGATGCGTCGCATGGCGGTTACCTCCCCGCTTGTCGGCAGGCCTGACTGTTGGACGTGTACTGGGCGAGCGACCGCCTCAACCGGCCGTCACGGATCTTCGCGATGAGGTAGGAGATGGTCGCGTCCGCGTCGTCGACCGCCGCGGTGCAGGACGAGGGGGCTGGTCCCGGCCTGGTGACGACGAGCTGCCGCACGACCGGGCCGGGCGCTTCGCTCGCCGGGCGAGGCGGGTCCGGCTTGAGCAGCATGCCGGCGCCGATGCCGGCGAGGAGCACGGCGAGCGCGGCCGTGGCGGTCCCGGCGACCCGCCGCGGGCGGCGACCTGCCGCCGGCCCGGGGGCCGGCTCGGCCGCCGGCGGGGCTGCCGCGACCCCGCCGGCGCCCCTGGCCGGCACCGGCCAGGGGACACCGGATCGGAGGCGACGGAGGGACCGCCGCCGCTGTCCCTCCGCCTCTCCCCGCTGCGGCCGGTCCGGCCCCTGGACGCCCGCGATCAGGTCTGCGAGGTGGAACGGGCGCACGAGAACGTGCCGGTCGGGGTCGGGCGGCCAGTCGCTCGTCTCGGACCCGGTGTCGACCGGGACGAGCACGCGCCCGGCGAAGCGCTCGCGGACCTCGGCATACGCGCGCCGGCGGGAATCCAACGGCAGGTCGAGCACGATCGCCTCGATTGCCTCCTCGCCACCCTCGGGCAGTTCGCTCGCCGCCCCGACCGTCACGAGCCGGCCGGGGTCGACGAGCGCAATCATCAGGATCGAGCCCAGTTTCTGGTCCTCCGAGATGAGGACCACCTGCTTGCCCATGCCCGCCCCCAGGCCGCAGTCAGGACCGAGCACTGCCAAGTCCGACTTGGCGTCTCGGCCGGCTCGCGGTCGTTGTCGGTCACGACCGGTCGAGCCAGCTGCCGGCGCAAAAACCGGTCTATTCCCTGGAGCGGTCGTGTGTCAACAAATTACGCCGTAGCGCCGGTCGGTCAATTGCCGTATTCTTTTGCAGCGCTCCGCCGAAATCCACATGTTCTTTTCAATACGCTGCGATGAGGTTCAACGTCTCGCGCGTATTGATTCCGACGACCAGGAACGCTGGATGGGAGGGGACCCGGTCCCGGCGGCCGGCCGGTCAAGGCAATTTCCCGGCGCGGTAGAGGCGGAAGCCCTCGAGGCTGTCGGGCACGAACGGCCACTCGTCCAGCTTGCGGAGGAGCTCGTCCGGGGTCAGGAACGCACCCCATGCGATCTCCTCGGCCTGGTGACGGATGGGACCGTCCCAGACGACCTCGAAGATCGCGATCCATGAGGGGTTGTCCGCGCCGGTGTAGCGGTGCTTGAAGAGCAGGCGCGGCTCGGGCCCGACGATGCCGAGCTCCTCGGCGATCTCACGGCGCGCGGTCGCCTCGTAGGTCTCGCCCGCGCTGACCACCCCGCCGGCGAGCATGTCGTACATCCCGGGGAAGACGTCCTTGGTGTCGGTCCGGCGGTGCACGTAGATCTCGCCGGCCGAGTTGCGGCACAGCACCCCGACGCCGCGGTGCAGCAGCTTGTCCCTGCGGACGACCCGGCGCGGTGCGCGGCCGACGACGCGGTCCTCGGCGTCGACGAGGTCGACCACCTCGGTGCCCGGGTCGGTCGCGCCTGCCGCCATGGCGTCATTGTGCCGCCCGCGGACACGGGCCTGCTACCGCCGACCCGACCGGCCATCGCCTCGGGTTTCCAGGCTCAGAGCTTGACGATCGAGACCTCGGTGGCGTCGACCCGCACCACGGCGAACTTGGGTCCCTGGCCGGCGGCCTGCCTGCCGAGGGGGATGGAGTGCATCCCCGTGGCCACCTGCTGGGAGATGCGATCCTGGCTGCCGACCCCGCGGCCGAAGGCGACCAGGTCCACGCTGGGTGGCTGGACGCGCTGCGACGCCGTGGCGGGGTCTTCGGTCCACTGCGCGTCGAAGCCCGCCTCGGTCAGCGCGCTGGTGAGCTTGCTGAGGACGCGCCGGCTGCGGCCGACCAGCAGCACTCGCTGGTTCATGGGATGCATCCTCCGTCTTGACGATCCACAGGCATGACGGGTCATGGCTCGCAGCATGCATGTGTCAATAACATTTATATGTCTTGAGCATAGAGATGATCAACACACCTGTCAACTGGTATCCTGCGGGCCATGAGCGGCCCTGGACCCACAGCGCGGCAGGACACGATGGCGTCGGCCGCGTCGACCCTGGCCGCGATCGAGCGGGCGATGGTCCGCATCCGCCGTAGCCAGACCAGGCGCACCCTCGGCAGGCTCGCCACCCGGGATCTCGGCGACGCCGTCGACCTGGCGCAACTGGACGCGGTGCTCGCCGTCGACGAGGGCCCGGAGCAGCCCGGCCAGGAGGTGACCGTCGGCCTGGTCGCCGAGCGGCTCGGCGTCGACCCCTCCCGCGCCAGCCGCCTGGTGGCGGCCGCCATCCGGGCCGGCCACCTGCGGCGCGTGGCCTCCCAGGCCGACGGGCGGCGCATCCACCTGGAGACGACCGACGCAGGGCGCGAGGTCGCCGAGGCCGCGCACCGCGCCCGGCAGGCGCTCTACGACCGCCTCATGCGCGACTGGTCCCAGCGGGACCGCCGGGAGTTCGCCCGCCTGCTCGGCAGGTTCACCGACGCCCTCACCGACGCCGGCAGGACCTGACCCTGCCGCCCGAACCGCCAACCTCTGCCCAGCGCCGTTCCACTCGTCGACCAACCGCCAGCCGCCTGTAGGGAGCACCCGATGGTTTCGACCGCACGAGTCGCCGTCGTCACGGGCGCCGCGCAGGGGATCGGTCGGCGGGTGGCCGAGGTGCTGGCGGGTGAGGGCTACGCGCTGGCCCTGACCGACCTGCGCGAGCCCGCCGAGGCGCTGGGCGCCGTGCGCGCGCGAGGCGTCGAGGCGCTCGGGGTCGCCGGTGACGTCGCGGCAGAGGCCGACGTGGCGGCGCTGGCCGAACGGGTGGGGGAGCGGTTCGGCCGCGTGGACGTGCTGGTCAACAACGCCGGCATCTCGCTGCTCGCGCCGGCCGAGGACACCGCGCCCGCACAGTGGCGGCGGGTGCTCGAGGTGAACCTGACCGGCCCGTTCCTGCTGTGCCAGCAGTTCGGCCAGATGATGCTGCGGCCCGGCGGCGGGTCGATCGTCAACGTCGCCTCGATCGCCGGGCTGCAGGGCATCGCCGACCGCGCCGCCTACAACGCCAGCAAGCACGGCCTGGTCGGTCTGACCCGCACGCTGGCCGCCGAGTGGGGCGGGCGGGGCATACGGGTGAACGCGGTGTGCCCCGCCTGGGTGAAGACCGAGATGGACGTCGCCGACCAGGCCACCGGCGCCTACACCGACGGTGACATCCTCGGGCAGGTGCCGATGGGCCGGTTCGCCTCCCCCGACGACGTCGGCGCCGCGGTCGCGTTCCTGGCCGACCCGGCACGCAGCGGCTTCATCAACGGGGTCGCGCTGCCGGTCGACGGCGGCTGGACGGCCGATGCCAGCTGGACCGCGCTGCGGCTGCGCAAACGCTGATCACGCACCGGTCAAGCCGGTAGGCGTATGGTCGCGCTCGCTCCACCGAGCTGAGCGGTGACGCTCCGCGAGCGGCGGTCAGCGCTGGGTGCCGCGGGCTGAGCCGACCGTCGAGCCGCGTCGTACCGCCTGGCGGGAACGCTCGACTACGAGGCGGGCGGCCAGCTCCACGATGGATGAGCGGTACGCTCTTTCCACGCGCGGTTGCAGTCTGCAGGCTCTTGGAGAGGGTGTCATGCTCGGCCGGTTCCACAGCAGATCCCATCGGCGAGGTCCCGGCCACGACATGGCGATCGACGGGTGGGTGAGCCAGCTCTACGACCGGCTCGCGCGCTGGCCGCTGCGCTGGCTCTACCGGCACCTCGCCGCCGAGACCGGCGCGGCGGTGCCGGCAGGTGGCACCGTGCTCGACGCGGGCACCGGACCGGGGCTCCTCCTGGTCGAGCTCGCCCGCCAGCGTCCGGACCTGCGGCTCACCGGGGTCGACCTTTCCACCGACATGGTCGCGATCGCCGAGCGCAACGTCCAGCGCGCGGGGCTGAGCGACCGGGTCGAGGTGCTCCCGGCCGACGTTGCTGCCCTCCCGTTCGCGGACGCCACCTTCGACCTGGTCGTGTCGACCTTCAGCATGCACCACTGGGGGGACGTGCCACCCGCCGTGGCCGAGCTGGCGCGGGTGCTGCGCCCCGGCGGCGCGCTCTGGATCTACGACCTGCGGACCGTGCCCGACGACGCCCTGGCCGCCGCAGCCCGCGAGGCGTTCGGCGGCCAGCCGCCGCGCCGTGCGCTCCCGCGGGTCGGCCGCCTCCCGTGGAGGCTCTACGCCCGTTGGACGGTGACCCGGCCCGCCACCGCCGCACGCGAGGTGGGCGGCTGACCGCCGCTCGACGCCGGTACCGCAAGCTCCGCCTACGAGCTGCCGCACAGCTCCTCGGCACCCGGCCTGGCCGGGGCCGGCTGGCGGCCCGGGGCCCGGGGCGGCGACGACGCGTGGACGCTCGCCGCCGGCCCGTCCCCTGGGTTGGCGAGCACATGGACATGGCCAGGACCGAACGTCGCGGTGGACGCCCGGGCGAAGGTGGTGCGCCGGCAGGTGGTCCAGATGGTCGCGTCGAGGCACTCCTCGACGAGCGTCCCCTCCACGACGGAGAGGGCGGTGGCCGCGCCGTCGTGGCCGTGCGCCCTGGTCGCCTGCCCGGGCGCCCACTCGACCAGCCACACCTCGACGCTCGGGGTCCACAGGAGCCTGGTCCGCACCGGTCCGGCGGCGTCCCGCCGGACGTGCGGGCGCCACAGGCCGGCCGCCGCGGCCAGGCGCCTGGTCACCTCGGCCAGCCGCCCGGGCCCGAGCGGCGCGGCGTCGGGCACGCCCGCGGGCAGCGCGGCGCCGACCTCCGCGATGGCGCCGTGCAGGTGCGAGCCTTGCGAGTCTTGCAGGTGCAACAAGAGAGTCGTCCTTTGCTCGAGTCGCGGCCAGGGCACGCCCGGCGTCGGCGGTGGGCGACGCCCTACGAGGGCACTGGGGGTGCGCCGCGCGGGAGCGCTGAGCAGACGCGGGGAGACAGGAGCTGCGGGCCCGACGGCCGGGAGTCGCCTAGCTGGCGACGCGCACCGGACGCCGAGCCCCCGGACACGAGCACGACTCCGTCCGCCCGGGGGTCCGGGCGAGGTCGCGGGTCGCGGGAGCGGCGGTCGATGCGTCCATCGCGCGAAGGATGCGAAAACGGACGCGCCCTGTCAAGTTCCAGCCCCGGGGTGCCCCACGATACGATCGGCCCGGGATCGGGACGGTCCGGGATCGGGACGGTCAGGGTGGTCCTGGAAGCGGGGCGAGCATGGTCGACGGCCACGAGGGGAACTCCTTCGACTTCGACGCGGGGAGGAGGGGACGGGATGCGTCCCACCCGGAAGCGCCGGACGAGCTCGCCTCCGGGCAGGACGTGGCCGAGGGCGAGGCGACGGGCCGGAACCGCGGCCGGCCCGCCCGAGCCGACGAGGACCTGTTCGCGGCGTTCATGGCCGCGCGGGAGGCGGCGCTGGAACCGGGCCGCCGGCTCTCCCGGCGGGGGTGGGCCTGGATCGCGGTCGCGCTCGTCCTGCTGTTCGTCGTGTCGCTCGCGACCGGCTACGCCGCGTACCGCTCCACCCACCGGCTGGCGGGCAGCGGCCAGCTCACCGCGGAGCCCGCCCCGTCGGTGGCCCTCCCTGGGTAGGCGGGCCGGCGCCTGGCCGCGAAACGGGCTACCCTTCGCCGCAGTCCCGTGGCCCGGCCACCGCGCCGCCGCCGGTCTCCGGCGCCGCGGCCGGTCTCCGGCGCCGCGGCCGATCTCAAAGGAGACCTGATGCGGTTCTTCGTGACCGGTGGGGCCGGCTTCATCGGCTCCAACTACGTCCGCCACCTGCTCGCGACCGACCCCGACGCCGAGGTGACGAACTTCGACAAGCTGACCTACGCCGGCAACCCCGCGAGCCTGCGTGACATCGAGGGCGACCCCCGCCACAGGTTCGTCCAGGGCGACATCTGCGACGCCGCGGCGCTCGCCGAGGTCCTGCCAGGGCACGACGTGGTGGTCAACTTCGCCGCCGAGACGCATGTCGACCGCTCCATCGTCGAGCCGCTCGCCGCGGTGCGCACCAACGCCCTCGGCGTCGCCGCGCTGGCCGAGGCGGCCAGGCACGCCGGCGTCGGGCGCTTCCTCCAGGTCGGCACCGACGAGGAGTACGGCACGATCGCCGAGGGCTCGTTCGCCGAGACCGACCGTCTGGAGCCGTCCTCGCCCTACTCTGCCGGCAAGGCCGGGGGCTCGCTCGTCGCCCTCGCCTACGCCACCACGCACAAGCTCTACGTGGTGGTGACGCGGTGCACCAACAACTACGGCCCCTACCAGTTCCCCGAGAAGGTCGTCCCCCTGTTCGTGACGAACCTGATCGACGGCCACAGGGTCCCCCTGTACGGCAGCGGCGGGAACATCCGGGACTGGCTGTACGTGCTCGACCACTGCACCGCCGTCGACCTCGTGCTGCGCCGCGGGGAGACGGGCCGGGTCTACAACGTCGCGGCGGGCAGCGAGGTCACGAACCTCGAGCTGACCCGGCGCCTGCTCGCCGCGTTCGGGGCCGGCGAGGACATGGTCGAGTACGTCACCGACCGGCCGGGCCACGACTGGCGCTACTCGCTCGACGCGACCAGGCTCCGGGAGCTCGGCTGGGCGCCGGCGCACGACTTCGACGAAGGGCTGGCCGAGACGATCGCCTGGTACCGGGACAACGAGGACTGGTGGCGCCCGCTGAAGCCGGCCGGGGCGACGAGGACCCTCGACCATGGCCCCCCGGCCGCGCCGCACGGCCAGGGGCCCGACCGTCCGGCGCGGCCGGGGGTCTGAGCGGCGTGCGGGTCCTCGTCACCGGGGCCGGCGGCCAGGTCGGCGGCGACCTCGTGGCCGCGTTCGGCGACGCCAAGGAGGTCGTCGCCGCGACGCGGGCCGACCTCGACGTCGGCGACCGGCACGCGGTCGCCGACGCTCTCGCGGAGCTCGAGCCCGACCTCGTCCTCAACGCGGCCGCCTACACCGACGTCGACGGCTGCGAGACCGAAGTGGACCGCGCCTTCCGCGACAACTGCCTCGGGCCGCGGCACCTCGCCCTCGCCTGCCGGGAGGTCGACGCCGAGCTCGTCCACCTCTCCACCGACTACGTCTTCGACGGCACGGCCGGCGCGGACCGGCCGGACGGCTACGGTGAGTACGACACCCCCGCCCCGGCGAGCGTCTACGGCCGCTCGAAGCTCGCGGGCGAGCAGGCCGTCCGGGACGTCTGGGACCGCCACTACGTCGTGCGCACCGCCTGGGTGTACGGGGCGACCGGCCGGAACTTCGTCCGCACGGTGCTGCGCCTGGCCGCCGAGCGACCCGTCCTGCGCGTGGTCGACGACCAGGTGGGCAGCCCCACCTGGTCGCGCGACCTGGCCCAGGGCGTGCGGGCGCTCGTGCGCACCGGGCAGCACGGCACCTACCACCTCACGGGCGGCGGGTCGTGCTCCTGGTATGACCTGGCCAGGGCCGTCCTGGCCGGCACCGG
>Ga0137380_10005866_pt1 | contig 10926 bp, 13 predicted proteins | sample SagtaG_17_FD_104809 | JGI IMG/M metagenome (GOLD analysis project Ga0137380, IMG submission 104809) | Vadose zone soil microbial communities from Sagehorn Ranch, Mendocino, California, USA - Sage2_L_100_16 metaG | ecosystem: Environmental > Terrestrial > Soil > Vadose zone | place: USA... | reverse complement strand
TGGGAGAAACAGCATCCGGAGGCGGCATTGAAAGAATTCCATGATGCGTTCCTAGCCCTGGGAGCCCCGCCCCTCGGCCTCGCCCGCGACCACTTGTTGGGCCGGAACGCCGGACCGGCCCTGTGACCATTTCGTGCGACATGGGAAGTCCGTGACTCTGGACGCAGGAGTCGAGCACCAAGAATGAGGCATCCAATCTCACGCACCCTCCGCGAATCCACGCCGATCCGTGCGCTCAATGTTAGCGGTGGTGCGGATGATTTATGTGTCTCGAAGTCTACGTGGTCCAGAGGCCGGGCCGCCCGCACCGAGCGAGAATCGTCGTAGGTAGCCGCAGACCGGTGTCCGGGAGGGCGTGCGCTGGGGGGCGAACGTTCCGATGCGAATCCGACGAGGCGTCTGTTACCTCCTCGAAGACGAGACCTCGGAAACCGCCTATCGGCTCTTCTTGCGGCTCCTCCCCGAACAGGAAGCGGGTTTCTGCATCTCCCGCATGCATCCTGAAAAGGTCCGAGCGAGATTTGGACCCGCGAAGATTCGGATCGGATGGCTCGCGGAAGTGCCGGGGGAGGACCACTTCAGCGCGAATGCGATGGCGTCCGTGGCCAAGGCGATCCAGCAGTTCATCCAGGAGCACGGCTCCTCCGGGATCGTGCTGGTCGATGGCCTCGAGTACGTGATCCTCCACAACGGGTTCCAGCCGACCCTCCTGGCCTTCGTCGAGCATTTGAACGAATTCACGATGGGGACTCAGGCCATCGTGCTCATCGCGTTCCGCCCGCAGACGCTCGATCCGCGGGAGCTCGCCCTCCTCGAACGGAACTTGCAAGTCCTCGAAGGCGCGGACGTGAAGAGCCAGCTCGACATCGAAGAACTCGGAGAGATCCTGGGCGTTGATGCACCCGCCGAAGGAACGTCCACGGAAAAGATCGAAGCAACGAAAGTTCTAAGCCCCCTACCCGACATGGGAGGACTACAGGTGGAACGCGTGCGATGCCCGAAATGCGGCACTGAGAACGACGCCGAGGTCGCGTTCTGCGTCTACTGCGGTTCCCTCCTGCCCGATCACGCTGGGACGCCTGCCGCTCCGACGGCTCCACCGGCCCCGAGCAGGTCCCCGGCGCTCAAACCCAAACCGCCCGTGGCACGCGCGTTCCCCGAACGTCGTCCGGATTTCGTGGGTCTAATCGGGGTCGCATTCTTCCTCTTGATCGTCGGCATCGTCTTCACCCTGAACACGAACCTGCTAAACGATCTCCGGTTCTGGTCGGACTTGATCGTCGCCAACGGCCTCTTCGTCCGCCCCCCGGACGGAATCATCGCGAGCGGGATCATCTTCTTCGGACTCCTGGGCCTATCGAACTTCCTCACCTCGGGCCTCCGCTGGATCCTCGACCGCAGTCGGTTCGGCGCCCTCGCCCGAGTGCTCGGGGGCGTCGGATTCCTCTCCCTCGCATTCCTCACGTGGCGATACTCGACGCGCGCGATGTCTGGTTCGCTCGTCATCTCCGTCTGGACCGCGATCCTCGGGACGTTCCTGGTCATCTACATCGCGGTGGGCCTGTACTGGGTCCGGACGCGGCGGCCTGCTCCGACCGGCGCTCGAGTACCGACCTCGAGACCCTAGGTCCGCCGCGAAGGAGTAGCCCGTGCCGCGGCCTTCAGGGGGGACCGATCAGGGCCGGACGAGCTGGGATGTGGGCACTCCCCCGGGAGGAATGTACCGACTCCCGCAGTCGCACGACCAGATGTTCGCCTCTTTCCCGCCACCCACCTCAATGCGAGTCACCGTGTAGTCGAAGCCGCATTGCTCACATGCGAGGACCACGGAGGGTGCGGCGGGCTGGCGCAAGAGCAAAGCGGGGGGCGGCGAACGCCGGAAGAATGTCCGGAGCCTCGCGAATTTGACATGCCAGGGCGGCGATGGTCTCGCGCTCGTCGATGTCGGCTTCGGGCTCGCCACTCCGGGGTGCGACCTCGGTCGCTTCGTCGTTCCTCCACTCCCAGAATAGGAATGGCGTGTTCCGGCATAAAGGGCAAGTGTTCGGACCGAACTCGATTCTGAGAACACGCCAAGGACGTCTGGGAATCGGACGAGACACCCGGCCCCACGATCAACCGGCGGGGCGGAACTTGTACCCGTAATGGATGACGCCCGCCTCCCCTTCCTGGCCGAGTTTCCGGAAGGAGGATTGGACCTTCATCCCGATCGTGACATCCTCGGCTTTCACGTCGATCAGTTGGGACGTGAGCCGGACGCCCTCGTCCATCTCGATGATCGCCATCACGTAGGGTTTCTGCATCTCGAACTGGGCCGGTGCGTCGTGGATGACCGTGTACGTGACGACGGTCCCCTTGCCGCCGAGCCGAAGACGCTGCATCTTGCCAATCGACTTGCGACCACAGACCGGGCAGACGGCCCGGGGAGGGAAGTCGACCTTCCCGCAGCTCCCGCACTTCGTGCCGATCAGGTTGTATCGGCTCTGGATCTCCCGCCAGAATCGGGGGATGGCCATTTCAATCCCCTCGCTCAAAGAGGTGGACGACCGCCGTGGCGCCCGTCCCGCCCAGCGTGTGGGTGAGCCCGTGACGCGCCCCGACGACCTGGCGCTTGCCGGCCTCCCCCCGCAGCTGCCGCACGATCTCCACGGCCTGCGCGACGCCCGTCGCCCCGACGGGCTGGCCACGGGCCTTCAGCCCGCCGGACGTGTTCACGGAGACCTTGCCATTCAACGCGGTCAGCCCTTCCGCGGTGGCGGGCCCGCCTTTGCCTTTCTCGATGAACCGCAAATCCTCGATCGCGAGGATCTCCGAGATCGTGAAGTTGTCGTGGACTTCGGCGACCTGGACGTCCTTCGGCTGGAGGCGGGCCTCGTGGAACGCCCTCTTGCCCGCGATCACGGTCGCGTCCAAGGTGGTCAGGTCGCGCCGGTCGTGCAACGCGAGGAAGTCGCTCGCCTGGCCCGAGCCCGCGATCCGGATCGGCGTGTCGCTGAACTTCCGCGCCTTCTGCATCTCGCAGAGGACGACGGCCGCCGCGCCATCGGAAAGGGGCGCACAATCAAACACGCCGAGGGGTTCCGCCACCCGTGGAGCCTGCAGCACGGTCTCGATCGTGATCTCCTTCTGGAACTGGGCTTCCGGGTTCAGCGCACCGTTCTTGTGGTTCTTCACCGCGACCGAGGCCAGTTGCTCCCGGGTCGTGCCGAATTCATACATGTGTCGGCGGGCCATCATTGCGTAGAGCCCCGCGAACGTCGCCCCGAAGACGCTCTCCCATTCCTGGTCCGCGGTGGAGGAAAGGATCTCCGCGGCCTGGACGTCTCCCACGTCCGTCATCTTCTCGGCCCCGCCTACGACCACGATGTCGTGCATGCCCGAGGCGATGGCGAGGCGCGCCTGTAGCAGCGCGATCGCGCCGCACGCGCCTCCTCCCTCGACCCGAACGGTCGGCAAGTGCATGTCCGCCAGCCCGGCGTAATCCGCCACAAGGGCGGAGACGTGCTCCTGATCGATGAACTTCCCCGCGGACATATTCCCGATGTAGACCGCGTCGATGTCCTCCGAGCGGATTTTCGCATCCTGGATCGCCTTCAGACCGGCCTCGATCCCGATGTCCCGGAAGGAGCGGTCCCACAATTCCCCGAACTCCGTCTCCCCGATCCCGATCACCGCGACGTCCCGCACTCGCTCAAGCCTCCCGCATCAGGATCTTGCCGCGGTACTTCGCGTACGTCGCATAGTCGAGGAACACCTGGTCCGCAATCAGTTCCTTGATCGTCGGGGTCGCATCGCGGCGGAGCTTCGTGATCTCGTCCGTGACGGTCAAATCGAACCCGTCGGAGCCCGCGCCGCTGCCGTACCCGACGGCGAAGATGCGGTCTCCGGAATCGGCTTCGTCGAGGATCGCGCAGAGGCCCACCATGATCGCCCCGCTGTACGTGTTCCCGATCTCCCGGACGCACAGGCCGGCGTCGATCTGGGCTTCTTTGAACCCGAGCTGCTTTGCGGCCCGCACCGGAAATTTCCCGTTCGGCTGATGGAAGACGGCGTAGTCATAGTCCTCTGCGGTGGTCCCTGCACGCTTGAAGAGCAGTTGCGCGCACGCGCTGACGTGTTTGAAATACGCCGGTTCGCCGGTGAATCGACCGCCGTGACTCGGGTATCGTTGTCCCTCGCGGCGCCAGAAATCCGGGGTGTCCGTCGTATATGAGACAGTGTGGGCGATCTCGGCCGCGACGCGGTCGACACCGATCAACAGGGCTGCCCCGCCCGCGGAGGCGCTGTACTCGAGGGCGTCCCCCGGAGCTCCCTGGCTCGTGTCCGAACCGATCGCGAGACCGTACTTCATCATCTTGGACAGGGTCAGGCCCATCGACGTCTGGATTGCGGCCGTGCCAGCCTTGCAGGCGAACTCGAAGTCCGCCGCGGTCAAGACCGGAGCCGAGCCGATCGCTTCCGCGACGATGGTCGCCGTCGGCTTGACCGCATACGGATGGGACTCGGAACCGACGTAGATCGCGCCGATCTCGGTCGGATCGATGTCGACCTTGGCCATGCACGCCCTGGCCGCTTCCACGGAGATCGTGATCACGTCCTCGTCGGGCCCAGGGACGCTCTTCGCCCGGATGTTCAGTCCTCGGCCCATCGCTTCGCCGTCCGCGCCCCAGACCGTGCCGATGTCCTTCGGTCGGATCCGATAGCGGGGAATGTATGCTCCGTAGCTGACGATCCCGGACTTCATGAAATCCGCTCCAGCCTCGAGATCAGTTCGCCTTGGTCGAGTTCCGTCCGGGCGAGGAGGATGCCCTCCAGCTCCGCGAGCTTCATCGCCAGCTCGTCGATGTTCTCCGGTTGCACGTACACGACCATCGCGGGCTTCAGGGGGTGCGCCTTGATCGCGATCATCGGTGAACGTCCGTACTTGACGCCCGTGAAGCAGAGGGCCCGCTCGCTCGTGGATCCGTAGATGCGGAGGTAGTCGGTCGCGTCAAGGGTCGTGATCGCCTTGATCGAGTCGATCACCGTGTAACCGTTCACGACGCGTCGCGTGTTGAGCTTCTGCGTCAGCAGCTTGCCGTCGATCCGGCGGAGGAAGTCCACCGCGCGCATGCCCACCGACCAGTCCCGCATCGAGGGGATCACGTCCGAGTATTCCTCGAACCGTTTCGAGAGCTTCTGGCCCGTCCTCTGGTCGATGTCGATCAGGGCATCCACGAGACGATGGATCGTCCTGATTCCGGGGGAAGTGCGGCGACCCGCCTCGTAGTCGCTGATCACACTCGGCGAGACGCGCATATGATGAGCGAGGTCCGTCTGCGAAATCCGCAGCTCCTCCCTCCATTTCCGCATCGTCTTCCCTGGCTGCTCGGAAAGGGCGATCTCTCCCGCGATTTTTTCGCGCAGCGGGAACTGCATGCTGCGAGCGAGAAAGCGAGCGATATATAAGCGTGTCGAAGAGGCTATCGGCGTATGCCGACATCGAGTTGGAAGGCCCCAAACGGCGAACGGACCGCCTCGCTCTGCAACCCGGCTGCAGCGGATGCGCCTCCCTCGCACAACGCTTATACGAGCACCTACTTTTCGCGGGCCATCTTGGGTCCGTGGGGTAGCTTGGTCTATCCTTGGTGGTTCGGGACCACTAGACTCCGGTTCAAATCCGGACGGACCCACTACGGACCTGGGATAATGTCAATTCGACTTCTGCTGACACCCCCTTTTCATGCAAGCTGACGGAACGGACCAGCTTACGCCGTATGCCCTCCATCTGTTCGGATTACGTGCTGACCATCGTTCCCCACCCATGCCGGGCCTTGCGGCCCGGCCACTTACCCCTTTTCTTGAGGAGTCTCCTCCGAGTAATCGTCGATGCGAAACGCTGGTTCCGTAGTCCGTGTCCGTAACGTTGCTTCCGTTGTCCGTCGTAGGGACCTCCTCATTAACGAATAAGTGTGGATTCGCGACGGAGAACGGCCTCCTGCTGTTCGCAATACGCGCTCGTTCCCCGCCGAGGCCCGCTCCGAGGAGGCTCATCGGAGCGATTCCTTCCTCCCGTCCGGTTAGCCTTAGGGCTCTATTGGGACCAGGTTACGGTGAAGCTTGCGAAGCCTCCACTCGGCGCGCTGAAGTAGTCGGCGCAGTAGGAATAGCCCCCCGGATCGAGCGAGCTCACCGGGCTTCCGCTCGTGAGGTTCGCAGATGTCTGTTGAGCCATTCCGCACCGCGTGGCTCCGGCCGCTATGTTGGCCCCGGGAATCGCCCAAAGATCCACGTACCCCGCGGGCAAATTAAAGGTCGGCGTGGCGACTGCTGCTTCGCCGACGTTAAACGCAGGCACCGCGCCGCCATGGTCGTAGCAGGTGAAGATGACGAACCCGGCCTTTCCCTGAGTGGGAACAGGGGTTACGCCCCAGCCAATATCCTGGTTGGCGCATCCAGCCGTCACACTTGGGGGGTTTACTGGAACGAAGGGCAGAGTCTGGGTGAGAATAATCACGGCAGCGACCCCCCCTACGAGAAACGCCATCGCCACAATGGCGAAAAGGATTCTCCCTCCCCGTGTCGCTGGTTTCCTCAGGAGCTTCTTCCTCGGACCCCTCGATTCATTCGCCTGCTTCTCTGAATCCTCTGGGTAGATGGGCTCGATTTCGTCGTTCATGCCTTTCACGCTCCTCCCTAGGGCGCGAAAGAGGGCTAAGATGTAGTCCCGACCGGGACCGTGACTCCCTCCACGCCGCAGATCCCCATCGATCTGACGTGGTATAGTCTTTCGCTCAGGCGGATCGAGGATTTCGGTTTCGCGGAGGGAGCGGACTCCAAAACCAAGTTGTTATTGAGGAATGGACCGCTCCAGTGCGATCAGGCGCGATAGGATCTGCCAGCCCTCCACCATCCTGCCTTCAGCGTCCCGACCGGAGCATCCCGAGTCTATCCCACCCGCGCTTACTGTTCTCCTTCGTTCATCCCGAACCGAGGGAGAGAGGCCTTCGAACACGTGAGTCTTGGGGGAGAGTATCCGGGTGCATGCATCGTTACCCAGTCTGCTCAAAGTTATGAACCATCGTGTCTCGATCTTGTTAGACTAGCTCCTCATCAACTCTGTCGGGGAGTGTCAGCTGCGAGCGAACTGGTATTACCCCCCACTACGGACCTCGACGGCTCAGGGCGGTGTCACTTTGGATGCGTCAACACAGCCGAGCGCGGGCTCAGGTCGCCCCGGCGGCCCGGAGCACCTTCCTGAGAGAACCCGCGTCGTGGTAGCTCTGCGCCAGCCTGCCGGCCTGCTCTCGTGGCATGCCGCTTCGGACCAAGGTCTCACGGAATCTCTGGACGCCTCGTTTCCGGCGCGCCTGGAATCGGAGGAACCCCACGCCGAGGCGGACGGCCACGACGGGGATCGCCGCGATCAGGATAATCGGCAAGCCGGGGTGGTCGCGGGCCATCAGTCCCCGCCTTCGCCACGACGGCCGACGGCCTTCGCGATGATCCCGCCCAGATTCAGGGAGGACATATACTGCTCCGAGAGTTTGAACGCCTGCTCATCCGACATCCCGCTCTTCTTCAAGGTCGTGTAGAAATTCGCGACCGCCTGCCCGAACTTCGCGGATGCGTCCTTTCCATAGATCGAATCCGTGAGGCTGTTCAGCAAGACGGGCATCTTCTCCGAAAAAATAGCGAAGATCTCCTTCACGTTTTCCGGCTCCAGTTGGCGCCCCCTTTCCCTGTCTTCCGACATCGATGTCACCTCGTGTTTCCTTGGCCCTGAACAGGGTGGTCCTTGTATTTGGGGAAACCGAGCACTTGTGACCACTTCTCTACGATGTCTTCGGCGACCCGAAAGGTCCGTCCCCTCGATCCGCGGGCGGAGACTAGCACGCCCTGACCCTCCAATTCTTGGATCCGTTCCCGGACGATCCGTCGCGATGCGGTGCCCCGCTTCCCTTTCACGGACTCCGTGATCTGAGAGATGTTGCGGTCCCCCTTCTCGAAGAGGGCCGTGACGATATGCTTGGAGATGTCGTCCTTCAGTCCTGGGATGACGAGGTCCGGGGAAACCGCGCCGTGCTTCGCGTACAAGTCCAGGAGGCGAAAGTACCCCCGGGTGATCGTCTGAAGTTGGTCGAAGTAGCCGGCGATTTCACGATATGGTTCGGCGACTTCGCCCAAGACTTCCCGCAAGGCCTCGACCTGCTTGCGGAGCTCCCGCACGTCGTCTTGGAGGTCGCCTTCGCCCATGCGCCCTCCCCATCCAACCGGCACGCCTTAAAGTCCCCGCACTTTCCGTCCCCGGGCTTTGACGCGTTCGAGTTCCCTCTCGAGCCACGCCCGCTTCTGGAGCCAACGTATTTCGATCTCGCGCGCTCGTCCGAGGAACAATGCCATCATTTCGTTTCGCCTCGAGAGAGCAAGCGATGGTCACGGGGGATGACCCATCTGGAAGAAAGTGGTCACGAGGTGACCGGTGACGGTCTGCCTCGCCCCCACAGAGGAGTCAATTCACGCGGTCGGAACGGCTCGCGAGAGTCGCGATCCCTTCGAGCGGGATCGGAAAGTTCGCGACCCGATGCTTGAGTTCGTATTCGAGCTCGTACAGGGCTTTCTCCATCGCCCAGCCGCGGATGAGGCGACCGGCCTCCCTGGAGTCGAAGGAGTGGTGGAGCGTCGAATGGGATAGGTACGCGGCCGTGAACCCTCTGAGCATGTCTTCTTCCCACCTTCTGATTCGGTCCATCACAGCCCCGTTCAGAGCCTGGACGTCGTCCGGCTCGGGAAGCTCTGTCGGACTTGAGACCCCGCCGGCATGATCGCGAATCACATAATGCCGGACGTAGGCAAAGGATCGGACCATGCTACCAACATCGCGGAGGGGTGGCAGCTTCCTTCCCCGTTCACCGGACCCTTTCTCGGGCTCCCCCTCGAAATCGATGAACAGAAGCACACCGTCGGCCCGTCGTCGCAGGACCTGCGCCAAATGCAAGTCCGAGTGGATGACGCTTTTCGCGCCGCCAACGTGTCCCTCCAGGTACCGAAGGCTCTCCTCGATCGGCGCACGAAGTTCGAGGAGTTGGGTTCGCGCCATGCGGGCGGATTCCGCGAGTACGGGTTCGTCGGCACGAGCGAGTTGACCGAGTCGCCGAAGGGCGGTACCGAGGGATCGGGTCGCCGATTTGAACACGTCGCGGAAATCCTCCTGGGTGAAGGGCTCAGGGTGCCAGAAGCCTGGATGGCGGTCGATGAGGGCTTCGTGCAAGGCCGCCGTGGCCCCTCCGAGATCGGAGGCGAGATTGCGAGTCGTTTCATCAAAATCCTCGTCCGGGCCGATCTCTCGACCCAGAGACTTACGCCAACCGTCGCAGAGCCAGGCGAATAGGTCGTCCGCCTCGACGTGCTCCGTCGCCACCGCGAGCACGAGGCGGTCTGGCCCACGCCCGAGAGAGACCTCGCCGATCAGACGGGCCACATACGGGAACTTGCGGGCGTGGAGTCGAGCCAGAATATCGGGTTCCCGATTCCCTGTGTCGAGGAACCTGTACGACTTCAGGACGATGTCTCCCGAACCTGTCGAAATCCGAAGGACGACATTCGAGGTGTCGCCGCCGGGAATGAGAGAGGCTCCGCGAAAGGCGCCCACGTTTTGCCCGTGGAAACTCAGAGAATCCCCCGATTCGGTCGGGATCTTTGCCCCTCGTCGGAACGCATCCACCGCGAAACGTGCGAAGCTCTCCCGGCGCTCCGCCTCCATCACGTAGAAGGTGTGGTGGTCTGCCTCCAGCTCGAACGCGGTCGGATCGAGTCGAGCGGACGCGATCGAGAGGGGGAGGTGGAGGGGACGCGCCCCCATGTCGGGGTCCGTCGCATGGAGCAGGAAGAGGACGATCGCCTCGACGCCCGATTCCGATAGGAGGGCACGGTCTTTCACGGTGAGTCCCGTCGTCCCTCGGATCGAGTCGCCGCACCACCGGAGCGTCCCCAACCAGTTCCTCATCGGACGAGAGGCACGCAGCGCCCGGTCCGTGGCGACGATCGCATCGTCGAATCGCGAGACCATCACGTCAGCGACCGATACAATTCCAGGGTCTTTGCGGCGATCCGGTCCCAGGTGAAGAGTTTGAGGACGTGCCGCCGGCCAGCCTTCCCCATCTTCGCCCCGGTCGCGGGATCCTCGAGGATCCGTGTGATCGCCCGGCCCAGTTTCGCGGGTTCACCTGGCGGGACGAGGAGGCCGGTCTCCTCGTCGACGACGACTTCCTTGATGCCGCCGACCCGGGTGGCTACGACCGGCGTCTCACAGGCCATCGCCTCCAGGTTGATGATCCCGAACGGCTCGTAGACGGACGGGCAGGCAAACAAGGCGGCCTCGTTGTACAGATTCACGAGGTCGTGGTCCTCGAGCATGTCCCGAATCCAGACGATGTCTTTCCGGGACGTGATCGCGGACCGTAGGTCCTGTTCGATTTCCGGAGTGTCCGGCTTACCGGTCGCCAGGACCAACGTCGTCCCTTCCGGGACATGGTCCATCGCGGCGACCAGATCGAAGATGCCCTTCTGGCGGGAAAGTCGACCGACGAAGAACACGTACGGCTTTCGAATCGTGAACTTCGCGAGACTTTCCTCCCCGTCTCGCGGGTAATACTTCTGCGGATCGACGCCGTTGTGAATCACGGCCACCTTGGAGGCGGGAATGGGATAGGCTTTCTGGATGTCCGCCTTCATGTCCCGGGAGACGGCGATGACCGCGTCACACGCGAGGAGGCCTTCCCTCTCCATCCACAAGCTCATCTCGTACCCGGCGCCGAGTTGTTCCCGTTTCCAAGGCCTCAGGGGCTCGAGCGAATGGACCGTGGCCACGAGCTTGGCTCCGTAGATCCGTTTCGCCATCGCTCCCGCGAAATTCGTGTACCAGGTGTGCGTGTGCACGATCGCGGC
>Ga0137380_10005858_pt1 | contig 10932 bp, 11 predicted proteins | sample SagtaG_17_FD_104809 | JGI IMG/M metagenome (GOLD analysis project Ga0137380, IMG submission 104809) | Vadose zone soil microbial communities from Sagehorn Ranch, Mendocino, California, USA - Sage2_L_100_16 metaG | ecosystem: Environmental > Terrestrial > Soil > Vadose zone | place: USA... | reverse complement strand
GTGCCGTCGACCAGGCCGGTAGTGATCGTTACGTTCTTGATCCACAGGTCTTCGAGGTGCAGCGTGGTGGGTGCGCCGTGTACCCCGATGTTGGCGATGACACCGCCTGGTCGCACCACCCTGGTGCAGATGTCAAACGTGCCCGGCGTCCCGACCGCCTCGATCGCTACATCGGTGCCGAGCCCTCCGTCGGTCAGCGCCGTGACCTGCTCCTCAGCGTCGGAGTCGGCTGCGCTGATCGCGACATCGGCGCCGAAGCGGAGTGCGTGCTCGAGCCGGGAGCCGGCGAGTTCCAGCGCGATGATGCTGGCGGCGCCGGCTAGCGACGCGGTCTGGATCGCGGCGAGGCCGACCGGTCCCGCGCCGACGACCACCACGACGTCACCCGGCTTGACCCGGCCGTTCTTGACCCCCACCTCGTAGCCAGTCGGCAGGATGTCGGCCAGGAATAGCACCTGCTCGTCGGTCACGCCCTCGGGCAGTTTGTGCACGCTCGTTTCCGCGAACGGAACCCGGGCGTACTCAGCCTGGGTGCCGTCGATCAGATGGCCGAAGATCCATCCGATGCCGCCCACGGCCTGACAGTGGCTCGGCATCGCGCGCTTGCAGTAGGCGCAGCGCCCGCAGGACGTGATCGCCGGCACGAGCACACGGTCACCTTCAGCGAGGCTGCTCACCGCCGAGCCCACCGCCATTACAGTGCCGACCGCCTCGTGGCCGAGGATGCGGCCATCCTCGACAGCGGGTACGTCTCCCTTGAGGATGTGCAAGTCAGTACCGCAGATCGTGGTGGTGTCGATCTGGACCACGATGTCGGTGGGTTCGGCCGGCTTCGGGTCCGGGACGGTGTCCCAGGACTTCTGGCCGGGACCGTGGTACACGAGCGCCTTCAAGGGGGCCTCCCGGATCGTGACAATCAGCGCGATGCTGCCTGGAGCTGACGCTAGCTGGGCCTGAGAGCATGCCGTGACTCACTGTGAGACGGCGGCGCGGACAAGACAGATCAACCGCCAGCGCAGAAAGAAGCAGCGGGGAATATCCGGTTGCCGCGATGACGGTCTCCGACCTTGGAGGGTGTGGCGGCGCGTTAACCGGTGCCTTCGCGCCGAATCCGGCCAGACCGTCATGGCCATCTCACGACGGGTCCTGCGGCAGCCGTCCGGGAACTGTCCCGATCACCCGATAAACCACCACGGATCGCGCTTTGCCAAGGACCTTCGGGCGTTACTCATGCCAGGAAGGCTACGAGAGGCTCCTCGCCCAGGTTCCGCCAGCGCATGCCGGTCCGCCTTCCCCGCTGCCGCCCTTGCCGCGGCCTGCACGGGGCCATTATCCGGCGCCAGGCCGACGGCGGGTGCCAGCTGCGCGCCGGGTGCCGGGCCAGCGCCGGATGCGCGATGGCAATCCGGCGCTGGCCCGGCGGGCCGGGCTAGTGGCAGAGGCCGGCCGGGGCCGACGTGCCGCAGTGGTTGTGCCGGAACCTGATGTGGGTGCCGCTGCCGTCCCAGATCAGGTCGGCGGGACGGTTGCGGAACGCCCTGTTGCCGACGATGGCGTCGAACTTAGGGTCGCTGCCGCCGGTGAGCGCATGCGAGCTGAGCACGACGATGCCGCCGGAGTTGAATTGCTGGCCACGGTTGCCGGCCACCCTGTTGTGCGCCACCAGCGTGCGGGTCGCGCCCAGCAGCAGAATGCCGCCGCCCTTGACGTCGAACGGCATCTCGTCGTTCTTCGGGCACAGCTTGTTGTTCCTGACCACCCTGTTGTGCACGAGCGCGGCGTTGCCCACGCCGCCCGGCTGCCCGTCGTCGAGCACCAGGATGCCCTGGCAGTTGCGGCTGACCCGGTTGCCGAAGGCCAGCACGTGCCGGGCGTGCCGGATGAAGATGCCGAGCTGGTTGCCAATGGCCACGTTGTGCCGCATCACCGTGTCGGCGTGCGGGGAGTCGCCGACGTAGAACCCCGCCTCGTGGCTGCCGATCGCGACGTCGTGCGCGAACAGGGTGCGGGTGGACTCGAAGCGGGAGATGCCGTAGGCGCCGTTGTTGATCGCCACGGTCCTGGTCACCCGCAGGCCGTCGGTGCCGTAGCCGAACACGCCGCTCGCGGGGAAGCCGACGATGCGTAGGCCGCGCACCGTGTCGTTGTGTACGGCGGACAGGACGGCGCCGGTCTTGGTGTCGAGCTTGCGCGCGAGCACGCACACGCCGGTCGGGCCGAAGACCTGGTTGCACAGCGTCTTCGGCACGGACGCCGGGGGCCTGAGCACGGTCCCGCCGCGGCCGGCACCGGAGCCGCGCAGCGTGATCCCGTTCTTGCGGATCTGCACGGTCTGGTGATACACGCCCGGCTTGACTAGGACCGTGTCACCGGGCCTGGCCCGGTTGACCGCGGCCTGGATCGAGTGGCCAGGCCGTACCACGATCGTTCGTGCTGCCGATGCTGACGCTGACATCGCGAAAGCCGAGCTGAGGGCGACCCCCAGCCCGGTGGCACACGCTGCCGCGACGAATCTGCGCATGTTGCCCCCTGGGTAAATAGGAGATGCCCCGCCGTGACAAAGGGCCGCGGGTTCCCCTCCCGCCGGGCATCCCCAACGAATGATGGGCGAAGCGTAACGGATCGGCTGCCGAATTGACCATGTTTCGCGTGCTTTATGGCCCGTTTTACGACTTAATACGAGGTTTCGCGGTCGGCGTATCCGAAAGTTGCGCGTCAACTGCGGCGGCGGGCCAGGAAGCCGGCGATCCCCTCGTCGCCTGGCTGGCGACGAACGCCCCCCGGGCACCTTGACCAGGATCTCGTCGGCGTGCGTGATGCACGCCCACTGTTTGGCCGCAGTGTGCACCGCTGTCGCTCCATATGCGTCATACGATCGCCAGCTATCAGCCATGGAGTTCCAATGACAGCAAGCCAGCAGCCCGCCGCCGGTGGCCAGCTGGGGGCGTCCCAGTGTCCCGTACGCGCATCGCCAGTGGATTCAAGGTGGGAAGACTGGCGCAGAGCTCTACGGCCCATTCCGGGTTTTGTCGACTGGTACCGGAAGCACAAGATCTCGGGCGCCCTGCTGCTCGCGGCGTTCGTGATCGTTAAGGGCTATGTGCTCGCCCGTGGTGACATCACAACCGCCCTAGGGATAGTTCAATATGCCGGCGTGGTCGGCTGGGCAGTCGCCGCTGTGCTGTCCAGCCTGCCACTGCTGGCCGCGGCGATGCTCGCGATCGCCTTCTACCAGCTGCTGTGGCCGCTGTCCGGGAAGTATCTTGCCAGCTTGGATAAGCAGCTCTCGGTCGTGGGGGTGGCCTTCCTCATTAGCGCCGTGCTGACCCCCTGGTGGTTCGTGATAGGTGCGATGCTGCTGGGCCTATTCTTCGGAGGGGTGCAGTGGGGCATCTATAAGCTGCACAAGCTCAAGCTAAAGGGCTGGTGGAAGCTGCTAGCCGATTGGGTCGTGTGGTCTGTCCGGCTGGCGGTCTGGGCGGCTTCGGTGTGTGCCGCGATCGCGATGCTGTACACGGCGTGGCTGCCGAACGAGGTCGTGGCCTTCTATCAGGGCAACGGAAGGGTCAGCGGCCCATCACCCGTGGTTGCCTATGTTCTAGCGGAGGATTCCGGCGGGACGATCACGCTGCTTAATTCAAATAGGCGAATAATCATCAGGCACCTGGACGGAAACGTTAGATCCGTTGTGCCACGCATCAACGATTCCTATCAGCACCATGCCGGGCTGACAGTGCCCGCCCGCGCTCAGAAGCGGCGTTGCCGTGTCTGGGCGTCATGGAGCAGTGCGGGCAGTTCGCTGTCCTGGGCGTAAGGCCCGCGGCCTGCCGCGTCGACGGGTGGCGCCGTCGAGTCGCCCAGCAGCCAAGTTACCGAACTTGACGCCCTCGCCGTACCACAGTGGCGGGAAGCGGTCGGCCATCCAGGGATACCTGGATTGCTCGATCACGTCCTCGGCGTGGACCCGCTCCATCTTGAGGTCTCTGGTGGTCAGCTCGCGGGCGTGCGCACGGGTGACCGGAGACTCGGCTCGCTCGCCGAGGATCCACGCGAGTGTTGTCATGACGCCGCCGAGGTAGTCCGCGTCCTGCCGGGCGAACGCTCGGACATCCGCGTCGGCGTCAAGGTTCCGGCCCTCGGCCGCGCCCGCTGTTGGCCTTCGGCAGCGCGCGCCAGGACGTCGGCTATCTGCTCCCGCGAGCGAACAACGTCGCCGAACCCGCCGACCAGCGCACCCCGATTCCCGCCCTGGACGGGCACCAGCTCGATCCCGGGCTGCTCGCTGACCTGTGCGCCCGCCGCCGGCCAGCTGCGGGCCGGTCAGGCGATCGGCGGGGGGACTCCCTGCGCACTGGCAGCGAGCGCCGGCTCCCAGCCGCAGACCGCGCATCCATGCCGGACCGCCGACCGGCCGAATTCGAGCGCGGCCCGGTGCGGGTCCGGGCTGGCGCGGGCGTCGTCCCAGTCGAGCACGTATTCGCCCAGCCCGGCGTCCCAGCGGGCGGCCGCCGGTGACAGCGCCGCGGCCGCGTATCCCGCCGGCGCGGGATAGGCGTAGGCGAAGAAGGCGGCCCGCGGGTAGCGCCGGTCCCCGGGCCACCACCCGACCTCGATCTGCTGGGCGTCGCCCGCGTTGCGCATGATGAAGCCGCCGGAGGCGGGCTCGGCCGGCCGGCCGGAGAACAGGCTCACCGCCAGGTCGAACGAGCCCCACCACGCGTTGACCGGACTCGAGCGCCCGCGGTACGGGGCGCGCAGCGCGGACAGCACCAGCGCCGCCCGGGCCGCCGCCGCGAAATAGGCGGTGACGCCGGCCGGGTCGTAGGCCGCGTGCTCATCGTCGGCATCCAGCGGGGTGGTCCACGGCGTCTCCTGCGGCCGGGGATCTATCTGCACCGGGCCCGCGAGCGCGCGGACCGCCGCCAGCACGTCGCGCGTGACCTCCCTGACCGGCCGGTCCGGCGTGAGCGCGACGCGTACTACTCCTCCGTCGCTGTGCTCCGCGACCGCTTCGTGGGCCCGCAGGTCCAGCGCGACGACCAGCGCACCAGAGCCGTCCGGGGCCGGCAGCGGAAGCGTCTCCCAGCCGCGCGCGGAAAGGCGCAGCGCGGCGTGCTGCAACTGCGGCTCCGGCGGAGCCAGCGCCGCGGCCAGCTTGCCCAGAACCTGCGTGTGAGCGTGCAGCGTGTCGCACGTGGCACCCCACGCGCCGTAGGGCGGTAGCGCCGGCCATTCAGTGGGCATAGAGGTAAGCTACCGCTCAACCGCCGTTGAACGCGCGGGGGCTCAGGTGCCACTTCCCACCCGCTTGCGGCTGGCCAGCAGTGCGTCATCGAAGTGAATGCGCTCAGGGGCCAGCCCGGTCTTCATGAGCACGCGGACGGTCTCGCGCACCATGGAAGCCGGGCCGGCGACGTAGGCTTCGCAATCCTTATGCGGCATGTAACGCGCGGCAACTCTTCCTACATTGCCCTGCATGCCCTCGAATGCGGGATCGTCGGAGGTCACAGGCGTCAGCTGGAAGCCAGGATAGGCATCTGACAAGCGCCACAGATCGCGGAGGTCGTATAACGACTCGCGGCGCCGGGCGCCATAGAACATGAAGATCTGACGATGGTGCCCTGCGGCTGACTCCTTGACCGCCTGCTCCGCGATCGCTTTGAGAGGAGACAGGCCGGTACCGCCGGCGATGCAGAGCAGGTCACGGTTCTCGGCGGCGCCCAACGTCATCGTGCCCATTGCCGGACCCAGGATGACCTCATCTCCAGGCACAGTGTGATGCACGAGTGCGTTGCTCACCCATCCGCCGGGGACGGCCTTGACGTGCAGGCGGATGAGTCCGTCCTCCCGGGGACGGCAGGCGATCGAGTACGGCCGCCAGACGTGTGGCCAGCGCGGCGTCTGCAAGGTCAGGTGCTGGCCAGGCTCATACCGAAATGGCTCATCAGGCGCGACAGCGAGCACGGCTATGCCCTGATCATGCTTCTCGTGTTCCACAACTTCGGCCGGCCAGGACGGCGGCGCGGCGGCGCTGTCGTCCTCAGCGGCCCTGATCATAAGTGCGGACGCTGCGGTATAGGTCTGCACCCACGCTTCCTCTGCGGCAGGAGTGAAATCAGCGCCGGCGAACGTGCGCAACGTTGCGACGAGCGCCGCCCCGACCATCTCGTACATCGAGGGCTCAACTGAGTACTTGCGGTGATCGCGTCCGAGCTGCGTGAGGTACCTCGCCAGCTCCTCGGGACTGCTCAGGCTCTCAACGATGCGGGCGAGCGCGCGGAACAGACGATCACGCTGCTCATCCATGGCCGGCGGGAAGAGCTCCCTGAGTTCAGGACTGCGCACGAACAGCCGGGCGTAGAAATAGGCAGCGGCGTCATCTCCGGCAGCCGCGACACTGGCAAAGCTATGCCGGATCGCAGCGATGGCCGGGTCTGGTGACTGGCTCGGCGCTTCAGCCGATGCGCCCTGCGGCATTGACTCAGCTGGCCGCGGCAACTCGCTCGCGGGCGCATCATCTTCGTCCGCATTATCCGGCAGGTTCTGCAACCCATCCCGGACCCTGGCGAGCACATCAACGTCTTTACGCCAGGATCGCAGGCGCCACCAGGCTAACTGGCCGCGATGCGACTTGGGCGCATCGCCGCCGCCAGGCGGGGCAATTGTGCCCGTGGCAGTCGTGCCAGCATCGGCGGACTGTGCGCCGCGGCGGGCAACCGACGGCTTCGGCCGACCCCCCATGGTGATTTCCTTCCGGCCGCAGGTAGCTAGCAGCTCGTTGCACAGTGCACGTTGCAAATCAGGCCTGGAGGCAGGATACCTATCCATGGCGCGGCTTCCGGGGCTATTCCGCTATCGAGAAAATTTTAGGCGCATAAAGCAATCAATGGGCTTATTGTCTGTTGCCATTACTTAACGACGGGTCCTGGCCTCGTAGTACGGTTATCACTGGTCTTGGGATGGGTCCGGAAGAGATGACTATCTTTGTTCTGGTGCATGGCGCGTGGAGCGGCGCGCACGGCTTCCGCAAGGTCCGCGGTCCGCTTCGGGCCGCCGGCCACGAGGTTTTCACGCCGAGTCTCACCGGTATCGGTGAGCGCGTCCACCTCACCAGTCCCCAAGTCTGCCTGACGACGCACATCACCGATGTGGTCAACGCCGTTCTGTATGAGGATCTGCGTGGCATCGTGCTCCTCGGCTTTTCGTACGGGGGGTTCGTGGTCACCGGGGCGCTGGAGCACATCGGCGACCGAATCCGGCACCTGGTCTACCTCGACGCCTTCGTGCCCGATGACGGCGACATGGCCGACCCCACCGCCGGCGGCAGGGCCGGCCGCGGCTGGCTCGAACTCGGCGGCGAGTGGCTGGTAGCGCCGCATCCCGAACATTCATTCCTGGGCGTACACGCCCCGCTCGAGCAACTCCTGCAAAGTTTGAATGTGGCCAAACACCGGCTCCGCAAGCGCCGGGCCCTCGCACGCTAGCGTTACCAGCCAGTGGTTGCAGTACGGTACTCGGGTGGCGACCTTCGAGGACGTGGCCCTGATGGCCTTGGAACTGCCCGAGGTTACCGAAGGTGAACGTCATCACAACCGAACGTGGTTCGTCGCCAGCAGGGCATTCGCATGGGAACGGCCGTTTAGCAAGGCGGATCTGAGGCGGTTCGGCGACGAGACCCCGCCGGAGGGGCCCTTCCTGGCTGTGCGGGTCGGGGACCTCGGCGAGAAGGAGGCCGTGCTCGCGGCCAATCCGGGAGCGTTCTTCACGATTCCGCACTTCGACGGGTATGCCGCGGTTCTCATTCAGCTGCGGAGAGCGCCGGAGAAGGCACTGCGGGAGGCGATCACCGACGGCTGGCTGGCGTGCGCGCCGCCGAAGCTTGCGGATCAATACCTCAAACGCCAGGCGTGATTCCCCGCACCTTCAGCCGGAAGGCCCGCGCACCCCGTGCGTGGGCGCTCACCACCAGCACCGCGCCGTCGCCCGCGCGGCCGTTGCTCCTGTCGGTCACTACGTGCTCCAGACCTCCTGCGCGGTCTCGACGATCAGCCTGAGCTTCGCCCACTGCTGCTCGGCGGTCAGGTCGTTGCCCTCCTTGGTGGAGGAGAAGCCGCACTGCGGGGACAGGCAGAGCTGATCGCCGTCGACGAACCTGGCGGCGTCATCGATCCGCCGCTTCAGGTCGTCCCTGCTTTCCAGCTCGCCGCGCTTGGTCGTGACCAGCCCGAGCACCACCCGCTTGCCCTTCGGCATGTAGCGAAGCGGCTCGAAGCCGCCGGAGCGCTCGTCGTCCACTCGCAGAAGAAACCGTCGACCTCGAGGGTGTTGAACAGTGCCTCGGCGACAAAGTCGTAGCTGCCCTCGGCCGCCCACATGCTCTGGTTGTTTCCCCGGCACATGTGCGTGGTCACCGCCAGGTCGGCCGGACGGCCGGCGAGCGCCCGGTTGATGTTCGCGATGTAGTACTCATGCTGGTGCTCGGGATCCCCGCCGATGTCGGCCACGTGCTGGCGCTGAGCCGGGTCGTTCATGTAGGCGAGGCTGGTGTCGTCCAGCTGCAGGTAGCGGCAGCCAAGGTCATACAGCTGCCTGACCTCCTGGGCGTAGGCCGCAGCCAGGTCGGCCCAGAACTGCTCCAGGTCGGGGTAGACGGACTGATCGATCGCCGACCGCCCGCCGCGATAGTGCACCATGCTGAGCGACGGAATCGTCAGCTTGGGCACCGCGGTGGTGGCCGTACCGGCGAGGAACGAGAAAGCATCACCGAAGATGGTGTGCGTGAGCGTCACGGGAGCGACGATGTGCGCGGACGGCGGTGCCCACTCGTAGGTCTTCTGCTCATTGTGGAAAGCCACCCTGATCGTGTCGTCCTGCACCTTCCGGACGCCGCCGAGCTGATAGATGAAGTCCATGTGCCAGGACTCGCGGCGCAGCTCCCCGTCCGTGGCCGACCGCAGCCCGGCTTCCTGCTGCATACGCACGACCTCGCGGATGGCGGCGTCCTCGATGGCGCGCAGATCGTCGGCGCCGATACGGCCGGCCGCGAAGTCATCCCGCGCCCGCAGCAGCTCGGGCGGCCGGAGCAGGCTCCCGACGTGATCGGCGCGGAACGGCGGACGCTCGCCACCGGGAGCCGTGGCGGCGGCAGCGCCCGCCTTGCTTGCGTGCTCGCTCTGGCCGACGTGGCTGCCCGGGTTCGCGCCGTCGGCCGGGCTGCTCTGCGACTGCGTCATGCGGACCTGCTCCTTCACCTCAAATCGTCCACAGGATTGTAGACAATCTCTGGATGATTGATTCCAGGGGATTGAGGGCTGTGGTCACGGGCTGCGGCAACGAGGTGCCCGGGGGGTGTCTCATATGATCAGGCGGCGTAATCCGGCCGAACGGCACAGAACGGTTATGGCTGCTCGGTCTTGCGGGACCGAGGCCCAGCTCCAGTACTGGCCATTTCACGCGGGAAGCTGGCCCTGACGGTCTTCAAGCTGGTGGAAGATATCGCTGTAGCTGCTGCCGTGCATATCGTGCGGTACCCGCCACACGTCGATTGTCCCGGCAAAGCCGAGTACGCGGACATGAACAGTCGGGGCGTCCGGGCGGTCGGCGTCACGGCCCCAGTCCCGCCGGTGGCCGAAGAGAGTGATTCCGCCAACGTCGACATTCACGCCTTCCGGCACATAGACATCGACGTTGCCGAACGCGGCGAGAACGGTCACCGCCGTCTGCCGACGCTCCATCGTGGCTTCACGCAGATCGAAGTCGAGATCCCCGAAAGCACTGGTGGCGACGGCCCACCTGCGCAGCCTCAGCCGCCCGCGTCGCGTGACGTGGCCTAGCAAGGCCACCGTGAAGCGGGCGGGCTTCCGGCGCGAACCGGCTGCCTCCAGGAAGACCGCGGGCAGGTCTTCCCCGACACGCGCCAGCTCCCCACCGGACCGGGCCCGCAGCGCGGCTTCGACTCGCTCGGAGAACTCCTCAAGCGTCAAGCGGCCCGCGAGAAGGTGCTCGCGAAGCAGGATGACAGCCTGCTCGCGATCGGCGTCTGAGACCCGCAAAGACCCATCGTCCATGGCCAACACGCTAGACGACGGATGATTCACGCGGCCACCGTCCGATGGCCAGACCAGGCACCGGAAGCAAGCCAAGGACCGATTGGGCAGGCCGAACCCAGCGTGGGCTGGCGGATCTGGTGCGCGACCTCAGCGGGTCTGGCAGCGGTGTCCATGACGAGGCCGGCTGCCGGGGGGCAGCGTTATCATGGCAGCGGTCGTGCTTGCGCCCCTCACCAGATAGCTGGCGAGCACGATCCGGCAGCCAGGGCGCCTCAGCGAAGGAGCGCCATGGCTCAGGCCGGATTCGCAGTTGCCGCCTCCTCGTGGGCCGTGCTGATGGGCATCGCGCCGATCCTGCAGATCCGCCGGATGCTGCGCGAGCGGTCCTCGCGCGAAGTCTCCCTGGGTTATTTCGCGATCCTGCTGATCGGATTCCTGCTCTGGATCGCCTACGGGGTGGTAGCCGGGATCCCGGCGCTCATCATCCCGAACAGCGTCGCGCTGCTCGTCGGAACAGCGCTGATGATCGTCGCGGTCCGGCTTCGCCATCGGCCAGGAAATGACCACCGCCGCGAGCCGCCGGTCTCACAGGGCTGAGTACGCATCACCGCGAGCCGGGCGCGATGCGGGTTCAGCAAACCGATTCCGCCTCCGTCACGGCCGGCGGCGCCGGTGGCACGGCTATCGGATGGCGCCTCTGCCGCCGGCGTGGCACCCTGTCGTCGTGCCTGAACTGGTCCCCCCGACGACGGCTGTGCGAGCTTCGTTCCTGGCCGGGGAGCATGCAGCGTGCGCGCACGACGGCACGTCAGCGTCGTGGCTGGCCAGCGCCGCGGCCGACTTTGAGTCTTTCGTCGCCAGCCGCAGGCAGACGCGGCAGATG
>Ga0137380_10005857_pt1 | contig 10933 bp, 10 predicted proteins | sample SagtaG_17_FD_104809 | JGI IMG/M metagenome (GOLD analysis project Ga0137380, IMG submission 104809) | Vadose zone soil microbial communities from Sagehorn Ranch, Mendocino, California, USA - Sage2_L_100_16 metaG | ecosystem: Environmental > Terrestrial > Soil > Vadose zone | place: USA... | reverse complement strand
CCGTCGCTGGGGTCTGCGGGCGGCTGCGGGTTCTGATTCGGGTTCTGCGGGTTGGCTGGCGTGTTCGGCACGGGAGCCGGCGCCGCCGGAGTGGGCACCGGTACCGGGACCACGACCACGGGCACGGGCGCGGGGTTGTTGCCCCCTCCCTCCGTCGGGTTCGGGCGGGTGGGCAGCTCTTCCGTGATCGTGGTGCAGGCCACGACCATCAAGCCGACGGCCCCGAGAGCCGCGATTCGCATCCCACGCATGGGGACCCCCTTCCGGCTAGAAATGACGTGAGAAAATCCCATGGAACTGGCGTTGTGTCAAGCGTTTTTTTGCTCTGATCGACCGGCCACCTCCAGCACCGCTGCCGCCGCTCGCGCCGAGGCTCCGGGCCGGCCCAACCGGCGGCGGACCTCCGCCAGGTCCTCCCGCATGCGCTCCCGGCGGGCGGGAGCGTCGAGCAGCGCGCCGACCTCGCCCGCCACGCGCTCCGGGGTCAGCTCGCGCTGGATCACTTCAGGTACGACGCGCTGCCCAGCGATCAAGTTGGCCATCGCGAAGTGCGGCACCTTCACCAGCCTTCGTCCAAGCAGGTAGGTGACGGGCGCGAGGCGGTAGACCACGACCATCGGCGCGCCCAGCAGCGCCGCTTCCACGGTCGCGGTCCCCGAGGCCACGACCGACACCGTGCCGGCCGCCAGCACGCCGTGGGCCTGGTTCGCCACGATCTGCACCGGCAGCGAGCCGAGCGCCTCGGCCACGGTGCGCGAGCTGAGCGACGGGGCGAGCGCGAGCAGGAACTGTAGATCGGGCCGCTCGCCGGCCAGCCGCTCCACCGCTCCCGCCAGCGGCGGAAGGTTGTGGGCGATCTCCTTGGGCCGGCTGCCCGGCAGCAGCGCCACGATCGGCCGCTCGGCGTCGAGCCCGAGACCCCTCACGAAGCCGCGCCGGTCCGCGGGAGGATGGACGAGGTCGACGAGAGGATGGCCCACGAAGGTGACCGGCACGCCGGCTTCGCGATAGAGCGACTCCTCGAAGGGGAAGATGACCAGCATGCGGTCCACGGTCTTGCGGATCGTGTCCAGCCGGCCCCGGCGCCAGGCCCAGACCTGGGGCGAGACGTAGTAGACGATGCGGATGCCCTGGCGGCGGAGCTGGCGCGCGAGGCGGAGGTTGAAGTCGGGGTAGTCGACGAGGACGGCCACGTCGGGCCGCCGGCGCTCGACCTCGGCGAGCACGCGGTCGAAGACCCGCCGCAGCGACCGCAGATGGGAGACCACCTCGAGGAGGCCCACGACCGCGAGGTCCTTGACGTGGGCCAGCAGATCCGCGCCCTGAGCGGCCAGCCGATCTCCGCCGAGCCCGAAGACCTCGGTTCCCGGCTGCCGGGCGCGCAGCTCGCGGACCAGCTCCCCTGCATAGAGGTCGCCCGAGGTCTCGCCACAGGAGAGAAGAACGCGCATGGCGGCGCGCCAGTATACGGCTGTCCCCTCGGCGCTCCAGCGGCCCCTATCACTGTCTCTTTCCCTGGACATGGCGCGCCGGCGGCGCCCAGGCCAAGGGCTTGATTCCGCAGTCCTTGATGCGAGAGACTTGTCGCGCAGACCCGGCACGTCAATTGCACTTGGGAAGGCGGGCAAAGATCCATGATCTTGAGGAGGCTGCGATGACTCGGCGGATGGCGGTGGCGCTCGGGGTCTTCCTGCTGGCGACGGCCGGCATGGCCCGGGCGGCGGACGACAAGGCCGTCCCCCGCGGCGGCGGCGACGGCGGCTCGCACGCCAGCGGCGCGGCGGACCGGCATCCTTCCGGGGATGCGCACGCATCCTCGGGGTCGTCCTTCGCCGGCGGCTCCTATTCGACGGAGGTGGCTTCCCGCTCGGGAGCCGAGCTGCGGCATCCGCGCCCCGGAACGGGAACCGGAGGCCGGTACTACTACGGCCGCGGCTACTACGGGTCTCCGTTCTATTACCGGCCCTACGGCTACGGCTATTACCCGTACGGCTTCTATGGCTCGCTGTACTACGGCTACTCGCCTTACTACTACAGCGGGTTCTACGGCTATTCACCCTACTACTACGGGTACGGCGGCCGTTCCGGATACGGCTACGGCTACCGCACCGGCTCGCTGCGCCTGCTCGTCGAGCCGAAGGAGGCCCGCGTCTACGTCGACGGCTACTACGCGGGGATCGTGGACGACTTCGACGGCCTCTTCCAGCGGCTGAACATCTCGCCGGGCCGCCACGAGATCATGTTCAAGCTCGACGGCTTCCGCTCCTACCGCGTGCGCGTCTACGTGCCGCTCGACCAGACCGTGAAGATCCACTACAAGATGGTTCCGGGCGCGGCCGGCGAGATCGACGAAGCGACGGTGGGGGTGCCGGGCGAGGACCCGCGCTACGACCCGCGCTATGACGACCGTGCGCGCTATGACGACCGCGCGGACGACCGCGACCGTTACGAGTCGCGCGACGACGGCCGCAGCGACAGGGGCTACGACCGGGCGGAGAGCGCCGAGATGGGAACGCTCCACTGCGACGTGCAGCCGCCGGACGCGTCGGTGTACGTCGACGGCGACTTCAAGGGCACCGGCCGGCAGCTCCGCGCGTTGAGCCTGCCCCCGGGACGCCATCGCGTCGAGATCGTGCGGCCGGGCTACCGCACGGTCGAGCGGGAAGTGGAGATCCGGCCCGGGCACACCACCGATCTCGGGGTGGACCTGGAGCGGTAACGGCAGTCGACAGTCGGTAACGGCAGTCGACAGTCGATAGTCGATAGTCAACAGTGGGTCCGAGCCGTCTGGCCCCTGTCGACTGTCAACTGTTGACTGTTGACTACTAATAGCCCGCAGTCGTAGTCGTGGTGGGTGCGGGCTTGTACAGGTACTGGTACATCCGTCCAGCGACGGCCGAGGCCACGTGGCCGTTGCCGGGACGGACGAAGACCACCGTCACCATCTCGGGCTTGTCCGCGGGCACGTAGGACGCGAACCATCCCAGACCGGCGCAGGTGCCGGTCTTTCCGGCCACGACCACGTCCGGGTCGAACGCGTTGGCGGCGCTTCCCTCGTTCACCGCTCCCAGAAAGCCGTCGGTCAATCCCCCCATCACCGCCTGGGGCGGCAGCCGCCACCGCTCCTTGGGTACGAAGCCCGCGGGCCCGGAGAGCTGCGGCTCGAACACGATCCCGCCGTTGATGACCGCCGACATCAGCACCGCGAGCTGGATGGCGGTCGTGTCGACGCCCTTGGCATGGCTGGAGAGATGTCCGAGGCCCTTCACCGGCACGACCAGCGGCATCCCGCCGGCCGCCTCGTCCGGCATGTTCACGCCCGTCGGCGTGCCCAGGCCCAGCAGGTGCGCGTACTTCTCGATCCGCTCGTACCCGAGCTGCTCGCCCATCCACTCGAAGTACGGGTTGCAGGAGACCGCGAGCGCGCGGCGCAGGTTGATGGGGCCGTGGCCGGGCCAGAACCAGCAGCCGCCCGCGCAGTTGTACACGGTATCGGGAGTGACGACGTGCTCGGTGAGCCCGGCGACCGCGACCACGATCTTGAAGACCGAGCACGGCTCGTATGCGGTGGATAGGCCGAGGTACGGGTTCAGCACGGTGAGAACGCGCCCCGTGTGGGGGTCCATCGCGACCACCGCGCCCTGCTGCGCGCCCAGGCCGAAGCGGGCGGCCTCGCTCACCGCCAGGTCGCGCGCGGAGGCGGCGGCCGCCACCACCAGCGCGGGCGGCCCCGGCGGCCGCCGCAGAACCCTCCGCCGCGCGCTGCGCGACGCCGTCGATCGCCGCGGCCGGGCCGCCGCATCGGCGAGCGCAGGGAGCAGCAGCATCAGGATCGTGGCGAGCGTGACCGGGCGGACCCCAGGCTTCATGGCGACGGGAAGGTAGCACGTTGCCCGTCCGGTTGCGAGCGCGCTTCGGCTCGGCCTAGACTGGGCCATGGCCACGCTTGATCCGGATGCGGTGCGCTCCGCTCCGAGCTCTGCGTCATCAAACGTCTCGCGTCGGAGTGAATCCGACGCGAGCCGGCAGGGGAAGCGCTCCGCTTCGCGCACCGGACGCAAGCGAACGTCCGTGCTAAGGAGATCCGAGAATGACCGCGCGGAGAAAAGCATCCGTCGTGGGCCTCGCCCTGTGCCTGCTGTCGGCGCCGGCGCTGCGGGCGCTCGACAAGGACGCGAAGAAGTGGCTCGACGAGGTCAAGCCCATCATGCTTCCCGACGAGGAAAAGACGTACCGGGACCTGAAGGACAAGGGCGACATCGCCGAGTTCCAGAAGATCTTCTGGGCGCGGCGTGATCCCGACCTGGAGACGCCCGCCAACGAGTATGAGGTCGAGTACCAGAAGGCGCGCGCCGACGCCGACATCCGGTACCGGGTGGCGGGAACGCCCGGCTCCCTGACGGACTGCGGGCGCGTCTACATCCTCCTCGGTCCTCCCGACGCCGTGAAGAAGGCCGAGGCGGCCGACACCGCCATCCCCGGCCGGCGCGCTCCCGAGACCTGGACGTACCGCGACCGGCCCGGCTTCAAGTTCGGCCCCACGGGCCAGATCGATCTGTCCTTCGACGAGACGTGCGCGCTGCCCCAGGGGAACCGCATGGGCGAGCAGCTCAACCGGCTCGCCGAGGGCAAGCTGGTCAGCCCCGACATCGGCTACCGGCGCGGCGCCGACGGCAAGATCATGAAGCTGGCCGACCAGTTGCCCAAGCCGTCGCCCGCCAACGCCCTCCTGAAGGCGCCGCGCCAGGACTTTCCGATCTCGGCCGAGCCGACGATGTTCCTTCGCGGCCAGGACGGCGCCAGCTACGTGGCCGGCCTCGTCAAGGGCGACGCCTCTGCGCTCACGGTGAAGGACGTGGGCGGCAAGAAGTCGGCCAAGGTCGTCGTCGCGACTCAGGCCGTCGACGGGACGGGCAAGCCGGCGGGCACGACCGAGCGGGAGACGAGCGTGGACGTGGCGCCGGACAGCAGCTACGTGGCCTCGTACGGCATGGCCCTGAAGCCGGGGGCGTACACCATGAAGCTCGCCGTGCTCGACCCGCAGACGGGCAAGGGCTCGGTGGCCACCCTGCCCGTCAAGATGCCCGACTACGACGCCGAGGACCTCACGCTCTCCCCTCTGCTCGTGCTGCGCGACGTCCAGGACATGCCGGCCAACCCCCAGGACGCCCTGGCCGCGTTCCAGCTCGGGCCGATGCGCTTCATCCCGCACTTCGGCAACGTGTTCTCGACGGAGGACTCGATCACGCTCCTGACCTTCCTCTACAACCCGAAGGTGGACGTGGCGACCGGCAAGCCTTCGACCACGGCCAGCTTCGCGATCCTCAAGGACGGCAAGCCGGTCGCGAAGGCCGAGGAGCAGAACTACGACACTCCGGGCGCCGGACCGTCGGTCGGTCCGGTGCCGCTCGCGAAGTACACACCCGGCAAGTACGTGGCGCAGGTGAAGGTCCGGGACAACGTGGCCAAGAAGGACATGACGCAAGAGGCCACGTTCGAAGTCAAGTAAGGCAGCAATCAGCATTCAGCAGTCAGCATTGCAACGACGGTTCTTGCCGGGCTGATTGCTGATCGCTGACCGCTGAGTGCTACTTCACCAGCTTCCTGAGCTCCTTGCCCGGCGTGAAGCGCGGCATGCGCCGGGCGGGGATGCGGATCGGGGCGCCGGTGCGGGGATTCAGGACCGAGCGCGCGCGCCGCCGCGCCACGTCGAACGTCCCGAAGCCGACGAGCTTGACCTTCTCGCCCTTCTTGAGGGAGCGCGAGACGTGCTCGATGAGGGCGCCGACGACCCGGTCGACGTCCGCCTTGGTCAGCCCCGAGTCCCTGGCCACGCGGCCCACGATCTCGGCCCGGTTCATGTCGTCAGGCGGCCTTGTTGGCCTCGGCCTTCAGCAGCTCCTGGGCCTTCTCGAGGATCGCATCGTGGCCGGAAGGCGATCCTTCCTCGTCCTCCACCGCTTCCACCGGCACGCTCGGCTCCACACCGCGGCCGTGGATGACGGTCCCCTTGGGCGACGAGTACTTGGCGACCGTGACGAGCAGCCCGCCGTCGGGAAGCGCCACCATCTTCTGCAGCGGGGCGCGGCCGAACGTGCGCTCGCCCACGAGCGGTCCCCGGCCGGCGTCCAGTAGCGACGCCGCGACCAGCTCCGCGGGCCCCGCGGTGCCGGTGTCGATGAGAATGGCCATGGGCAGGCTCCAGGCCGAGCGGGCCGGATCGGCGGTGAAGACCTGCTCCGCATACTTGGCGCCGGCCAGTTTGGCCACGGTGCCGCCCTTCAGGAACAGCTCGGCGACCTTGATGCCGTCGGCGGGCGTGCCGAAGCCGGCGCCGCGCAGGTCGAGGATCAACGCGCGGGCTCCGCCGCGGCGCAGCGCGTCCAGCTCGGTGCGCAGCTCGTCCGAGGTGCGGGGATCGATCTCGGGCACCTTGATGTACCCGGTGCCGTCGGCCAGCACGCGCTCGCGCGACGGCGCCGGGACCGTGCGCTCCCGCACGAGCGAGACGTCGACCGAATCGCTGCCCGACCGCATCAGCGTCAGCTTCACGACCGAGCCGGGCGCGCCCCGCAGCAGCCGCTGGCCGACGGGGGCCGACAGCGGCCGGCTCTGGCGGCCGTCGATGGTCTTGATCACGTCGCCCGCCTTGATCCCCGCCTTCTCGCCCGCGGATCCGGCGCGGCTCGAGACCACCATCAGGAACGGCCCGCGCCGCGAGAGCAGCAACCCCACGTCCGCGTCGTCCTTGCTCGCCTGGTTGTAGAGCTTCATCTCCTCTTCGTCGAGGAACGCGCTGTCGCCGTCGAGGGCGTCGGTGAGCCCCAGACGCGCGCCGGCCATGGCCCGGTCCAGGTTCACCGGCTCGACGTACGCGTCGAGCACGAGGCGGACCACCTCGTTGAAGACGGAGAGCTGGCCGTAGGTCGTGTCCCCCAGCACGCGGCCCAGCAGCGAGCCGACGGCGATGTAGCCGATGAGGACGGTGGAGGTCAGGGCGATGAGGAGACGGGTTCGCGGGCTCATGAAGCCGATTATAGGGGAAAGTGCGGAGCGACGACACCCCGCGGAATGGCGATCAGGGCGATCGAGCCTCGGGCCGGGCCAGCCATTCGGCGGGGTCTTCGGGCCGGCCCTGGAACCGCACCTCAAAATACAGCCCGGGGCCTTCCACACCGCCGCCAACCGTCCCCAGCGCCTGACCGGTGGCGACCTTCTGGCCCGGCTGCACGCGCACGTCGGCCAGGTGCGCGTACAGCGTGTGGTGCTTGCCGCCGTGGTCGAGGACGACCATCAGGCCGTAACCGCGGAAGCGGTCGGCGAAGGCCACGGTGCCCTCGTGGACCGCGGTCACCGGGGTCCCTTCCGGGGCGGCGATCTCGATGCCGTTCTCGAACGTGTACGTGTCGAAGCGCGGGTGCTTGCGGCGGCCGAAGGCGACCCGGACATGCCCGGCCGCCGGCCAGGGCAGGCTGCCCTTGAAAACCGGGATCGGGACCGCGACGTCCTCCGCGCTGAGTCCCTGCAGGAGCTGCGGGAGACGCGCCTCCGCCTCCTCCAGCTCCTGCAGGTAGGCGGCGTGGGTCTCCTTGCGCTCGACGATCTCGGTGAGCAGCTTCTCCTTGCGGCGGCGGTCGGCGTCGAGGCCGCGCCGCGTCCGCTCCAGGCCGGCGCGCAGCTCGAGCGCCTCGCGCGTCTTGCGCTCCAGCTCGGCCCGGGTGGCGGCGAGGGCGGCGAGGTCGGATCGCAGGCCGGCGATCCGCTTGTTGTCGCGCCGGGCGAGCGCGCTCACGAAGCGGTAGCCGCGGAAGATGTCCGACGGGCGGTCGACCGACAGCAGCAGGCGCAGATACGACAGCTCTCCGAGCTTGTAGAGCGCGCGGGCCCGCTCGGCGAGGACCGGCCGCGCGGCGGCGATCGAGCCCTCCAGCTCGCGCGCGCGACGCACGGTCGCATCCATCTGCTCGTTGGTCCGCTGGAGCACGAGCTGGGCCTCGCGCAGCTCCTCGCTGCGCAGGCGCACCTCCAGCTCCAGCCGCTCCACCTGCCCGAGCAGGCTGCGCTCCTCGGACCGGAGCCGCGTCAGGTCTTTCTGCAGGGCGGTCCGCCTCTCCCGTATCGCGCGCAGGCGCTCATCCAGGGACGACGCGGCGGGCGCAGAGGAGGCAGGGGACGCGGAGGGAGACGGGGCCGGGGGGGGCGCGAGGAGGAGAAGGAGCGCGGCCGCGCCCGTCGTGGTCACCGGGGAGGCAGGCGGTCCTTGAGCTGGCGGGTGAACGTGAGATCGACGGCCGAGACCGGGGTGCGATCCGCGTCCTCCACCGGCAAGGGAGTCGAGAGGACGAACTCGGCCCCGTCGTCGGGGGGGATCGCGGCGACGGGGAAGAGCGCGTGCAGGTGCTGCTTCAGCGTGAGGTTCGTCGTGCCATAGCCCTTGTCGTAGAGGAAATGCTCGCAGGCCTCGCCCATCTCTCCCGCGGATCCGTACCGCCGCGAGCAGTCGCGCTGGAGGGCCGCGCGGAGGATGCGCATCGCCCCGTCGGGGATGTCGGGGTTGAAGCTCCGGGGTGAGGGATGGTGGCCGGCCACGACCTGCTCCAGCACGTGCGCGGTGCCCTTGCCGTCGAACAGGCGGCGCAGGGTCAGCATCTCGAACAGCACCGTCCCCAGGCTGAACAGGTCGCTCCGGTTGTCGGCCCTCATCTCCAGCACCATCTCCGGCGCCATGTACGCCGGCTTGCCGGTGAGCGTGCGGTCCTGCGTCCCGCTGCGGGTGGCGATCCCGAAGTCGATCAGCTTCACGGTGCCCTCGCGCGTCATCATGATGTTGCTCGGGCTCACGTCGCGGTGGACGATGGCCGCCTTCTCGAACACGTATTGCAGCGCGCGGCACACGCGGCTGGCGATGAAGACGGCAAGGTCGATGTCCGGCTTGCGCGAGAGCGCGCGGTGCCGCTCCAGGTACTCGACGAGGCTCCACCCGTCGATGTACTCCAGGATGATGCACATCTGGCCGTTGACCTCTTCGTAGTCGAAGATGCGGCCGATGTTCTCGTGGTCGAGCACGGCGTAGCGCCGGGCCTCGTCCACGAAGAGCTGCACGTGGGCCGGGTCCTGGGAGCTGCGGAGCTGCTTCATCACGATCGGGCGCTGGAAGCCCGCCTGGCCGATGAGCAGGCCCTTGTAGACCTTCCCCATCCCGCCGGCGCCGAGCTCCTGCAGCACCGTGTACTTGGACATGCCGAGGGGCGGAATTATACTCGTCCCCTGATGCGGTACCTCGGCCTGGACGTGGGCGACCGCAGGATCGGGGTAGCCCTCTCCGACGAGACCGGCACCGTCGCGACCGGACTCCCCACGCTCCTCCGCGTGGGCCCGCGCAAGGACGTGAAAGCGGTGGCCGATCTCATACGCGTTCACGAGGTTGGCGAGGTGGTCGTCGGGCTGCCCCGGCGCTTGGACGGGGCCCTGGGGCCGCAGGCGCAGAAGGTCCTGGCCTTCATGGAGAGCCTCCGGCCGTCGGCCGGAGTGCCGGTGGTGCCGTGGGACGAGCGGTTCACGTCGGTGGTGGCGGAGCAAGCCCTCGTCGAGGGCGAGGTCTCGCGTCGTGACCGCAAGGGCCTGGTGGACAAGGTCGCGGCCATCCTGATCCTTCAGAACTACCTGGACTACCGCAAGCTCGCCGAGGCCGAGGCTCACAAGTCACCCGCCTGATCCCGCCCCGCGTGCGACGATTCCTGCTCTTCGTTCTCGTGGTCGCCGGCGGGCTCTACCTGGTCTGGTATCACGAGACGGAGTGGCCGGTGCGGCGCGCCGGCGAGGCGCCGCAGTCCCTCATCGTCGAGCCCGGCGCCGGCGTGCTCGAGATCGGACGCCAGCTCTCCGGTCTCGGGCTCGTGCGGCACCCCGAGATCTTCCGCCTGCTCGTGATCTCCAAAGGCGCGGCCGGGCGGCTGCGCGCCGGTGAGTACGCGCTCGAGGGCGAGATGTCGCTGGACCAGATCGTCGACAAGATGGTGAGGGGCGACGTCGTGCACCACATGGTCACGTTCCGCGAGGGGACGGACATGGAAGAGATGGCCCGCATCGTCGCGACCCAAGGCATTGCGCCCGCGGCCTTCCTCCAGGCGGCGCGAGACGCGTCGCTCGTGCAGGACCTCGATCCCGACGCCAAGGATCTCGAGGGGTATCTCTTCCCCGACACCTACGAGGTCGAGCCGCGGCGGCCGGACGCGGCGGCCGCGCTCGTGAAGAAGATGGTCCACCGCTTCCGTGTCGTCTCGGCGACGATGGCCGAGAAGGTGAAGGAGAGCGGGTCGACGCTGCGCGAGGTGGTCACGCTCGCGTCGCTGGTGGAGCTGGAGACGGCCCGCAAGGAAGAGAGGCCCCATATCGCTTCGGTGTTCCTCAACCGTCTGAAGCGGCACATGCCGCTGCAGACCGATCCCACGGTCATCTACGCGCTGCGCCGCGCGGGAACGTGGGACGGCAACATCCACAAGGAAGACCTCGACATCGTCTCGCCCTACAACACGTATCGGGTGGCGGGGCTGCCGCCGGGCCCCATCGCATCGCCGGGCCGCGAGGCGATCCGCGCGGTGCTCGAGCCGATGCCGTCGGACGACCTGTACTTCGTGAGCCGCAACGACGGCTCGCACCAGTTCAGCCGCACCCTCGCCGAGCATCAGCGGGCGGTGGATCTCTACCAGCGCCACCGCCACGTCGAGCTCGCCGGCGCCCCTCCTTCCCCGCGCCCGCTCCCTTCGCCGGGCCCGTCTCCGACGGCCGCTCCGCCGGCGCCGCCGAAACGGTCGCCCGGCCCGCGGAGATAGCCCTCTTGGCGGTGAGGGCGCCGGAAGCGGAAGCGGATGCGGAGCTCGCCGAGGAGCGCTTCGCGCCGGCCGAGCCCACGGCGATCACGGCGCTGGCGCTG
>Ga0137380_10005852_pt1 | contig 10941 bp, 5 predicted proteins | sample SagtaG_17_FD_104809 | JGI IMG/M metagenome (GOLD analysis project Ga0137380, IMG submission 104809) | Vadose zone soil microbial communities from Sagehorn Ranch, Mendocino, California, USA - Sage2_L_100_16 metaG | ecosystem: Environmental > Terrestrial > Soil > Vadose zone | place: USA... | reverse complement strand
TCGATCTTGTCCAGGATGTCCTTCTCCGTCTTTACGAATTCCACCTTCACATTGAGCTTGCGCGCGGTTTCCTGGATTTTGGCGACGAAGAACAGGTCATCAATAAAGGCAAAAATTCTCGGAGTAGCATCCTCGCGAAAAGGCAGCGGCTCCGGCTCGGATTGCTGCACATACTGGCCGCTAAAACCGCCGCGGCCACGATTCATTTGCCCGCGGCTGTTGCCGCCCCCTTGTTGTCCATCGCCTTGGTTGCGATATTTGTGGTCCATGGGGGCGGTAAAAATACCCCCTCCCCCGCCGTGGCGCGAAGATCCGCCGCTTCTTTGTCCCTGACCTTGGCCTTGCCCGTGCTGCCCGGGACGGTTCATTTGCCCGCGCCGTCCCCGAAATCGTCTGCGTCGTCCCCCGCCGCCGGAGCTTCCGCCCGAAAAACCACCCCGTCCGCCGTGGCCCCCTGAAGGGTTGTTAGGTCCCATCATTATGTAAGTCTCTTTATGTAAGTCTCTTTGCTGTTGCTATTGAGTATGGAATTTTGAAAATCCTAATGGCTGCTGGAAAAAATTGCCCCGGGCTGCTGCCTTGCTCTCATGCCCAGTTCTTCATGTGGTATTCCACACAAGAAAACCGAATGCGGCTGGAAGTCGTTCGTGAACTGTAATTTCGAGGGCCCTGCAGCGCTGTGCTGCTGCGCCCCTCGCAATATTTCACGTGGGACAGCGCTCCACTTCGCTCACTCAGTTTCGTTCGCTGGAGGCCTGGAGCTTCTGCGCCCGGAATGCCAGCACGGGAACGTGCGGCCGCTTGGAGGACAACCCCATTATCGTACCCGCGACCGCGGCCGGGCGCAAGTGCAAAAGCACTTTTTAGTTCTACCCCTTCGAAGCGCCACGCTCGGGCCGAGGCATCGGCCCGGCTCTGACAGCGGCATGGATGCCGGTCGGGGAGGCAGTCGCCCTCCCCGACCGACAGCGTCCGAGGGCCTCCCCGAGGAGGTTCCGGTAACGGAATGGTATAAGGGCAATTTGGGCCTCCCCGTTTGGCGGCAAGTCTCGCCAGAGATTTGCCGCCTTCTGACCGGCATCCGTAATAGCGACGGCTCGGCTGCGACGGCGCTCAGCCGCCGCAGCCGAGGCCCGATGTCAAGCCTAAGTCACGGTTTCCGCCGCCGAGCCGTCGGCCCGAACATGCGTGGATCGCAAGCCACCGACTCGGGCTCGAGTATCACATTGCGCCGGAACTCTGGATGGGCCGGATTGATCAGCCAGTTGTATTCGCTCGGTGCGAGAACAGAAGGCACCAGGAGCAAGCAGTCCTCTCCTCGTTGCACGAATTCGTCTCCGACCTGGCCGAGGTCCGACGGGGCCGCCGGAGCTCGCCAATCCCTTGGCAGGTCAGTAACGTCAATTCGTTGTCGGCTCAAATCGCCCGGCAATTCGGCAACGGCCAAGACCAGATCGGAGGGAGGATCATCCTTGTCCAGATGAACGAAATACTCCAGCAGAGCGAGGGATTGGTGCTCTGACGAGTAGCTGAGGCGGACTCCGGGATTCGACCAGCGTCCACCGTATCGGTAAGCACCTTCGCCATCGAAGGGCGTGCGGGCGTACTTCTTGCGCAGGACCCTATATACGCGACTCAACTGACTCCGCCGTAGGCGATGCGGCCAAGAACATTCTCCACCTGGCGAGCGCCTAATTCGGTGTCAAGTGCCTCAACCGGGGCGATCCCGCCCAGAGCACGATTCGGGTGTTTGAGCCAGCGGATGGCCTTTTCGTGATCTCCAAGAAATTCGTCAGCCAAGGCTACGATGCGCGCAAAACGGTAGAGTCGGTCGGACTCGTAGCGAGCCAATCTCCCGCTGCGCCGACGTCGCTGTAAGCTCCGGGGCGACAAGTCGAGGGCATTCGCGAGTTCTTTCAAGGTCAAACCGGAGGCTCGCATAAGTTCCTCAACCACTGCCGGAGGAAAACCCTCGCGAATAGCCCTACGGAGATCATCCTCGGTGGCAAGCGAGCGACCAAGTATCTGCTTACCACCCAGTTCTTCGATTACGGCCTGTAATTGATCTGCCATTTGTCGTCTATTATAGCGACAAATGGCGTAACTAGTCAAGGACTGAGGTCATTTCGAACACTGGGGCTCGGCGGACCCACGGCGATAGCGGGTTCGTTAGTGCAACCCGGCGGGCGTTTAAGTCTGACAGTCAGCGTGATTTGTTTTCAAGCAACTGGCGGAATGAAGCCCCCACCTTCTGCTCCATCTGATCCACGTTTACGTATTCTCGGAAACCGGCTTGAGTCGGAGCCGGATAAAGTGCGTACACGCCCAGGATCTCCTCGCCATGCTCCTCCAGCAGTCGCGCGACCTTCGGCGCCCGCTTTTCCAACTCCGCGATCGCCTGCCGGATCGCCGCCCGCGCCGCTTCCTTTCGTCGGCGACTCCGTGATCAGCTTCATCAGCCGCACCACCAGCGGCCGCTCCCGCACCCCGCACAGGCTCAGCGCGTTGCGCAGGAAGTGCACCTGGCACCTCTGCCACACCACGTTCTGAAAATGCCGCCCGATGGCCCGCACCATCCGGCATGGTCGTCCGACACCACGTAGTGCAACCCGCGCTGCTTCTGCAGCCTCGGTCATCGCCGTGTGGGCGCTACCTGCTGGCGCTGCAAACGGGCGCCGATTTGCAGCTCCCGCTGCGCCAAGGCGATCTGTCCCAGCTCGCGATAGGCCTCGCCCAGCAGGTTGTGCGCGGTGTAGTCGTTGGGATCGATGGCCAGCGCGCGCTGCAGCACCTGCGGAACCGAGGCGAACTGCCGCCGCTTCATCATCAACTTTCCCAGCAAGACGTAGGTTTCGGCATTCGACGCATCCAGCCAAAGGCCGCGGCGCAGGGCAGCTTCCGCTTGGTCCAGCTGGCCGACGCGCGTATAGGCATCGCCCAGGCGCGTCCATGCGAGAGCGTAGCCAGGATTCATTTCCAGCTCCGCGCGGAATTCGCTGATGGCATTCGTGACATCGGAGCGGTAAAGAGAAATCTGTGCCAGAAGAAAATGGGCCAGCGGGGTACGGGGCGCCTGCTGCAACACCTGACGAGCCTGCTCTTCGGCCACCGGATCGAGCCCGCGCAACAGCAGGATGCGTCCAAACACCAGCCGGCTGGCGGGCGAACTGGCCGGCAGATCGTAGAGCTGCGAAACCAGACTCAGCGCATGACGGTGGTCCCCGGTGAGCGCATAACAGAGTGCGAGGACGAAAGGATCGTCCGAGCCGTGTGCCGGTTGCACCGCGCGCAGCCGCTCCAGATATGGAATAGCGCGGGCGGGCTGGCCGCTCAGGTAGTAGGCCAATCCCAGGCGCTGCACCGATTCCAGGTCCTGCGCATTGTCTTCTACCGCGCGCGTGAGGTACACGATCGCACGCTCGTAATCCGGTTTCTGGTAATAGGCGCCACCCAGTTCGCGATTGACCTCCGCCATCGCCGGATGTTGTTGGGCCACTTGTTGCAGGCGGGCGATGGCCTCATCAGTGTTGCCAGCGCGCAGCAGCGCACGCGCCGCGCTGAGCTGCTCCTGGTCGGTCTGGGCGTGCGTGGCGGCCAGCAACGCCAGCACCGCTAACGCGCTCTTGCACGCCCGCCGGATTCGCAATCGTGCTGTTGTCATGACTGAATCCTTGCTTACGGCTTCACGGTCGAGGTAGCCTCTCCTGTTCCTTCGGTGAGCGTAACCACCCTATCGAGCGGGAGCTTGCCGAACCGCTCGCGCAAACCGCTGGGCCAGTTGACCTCAACATATTCAACTTTCGGCGCTGCACCCAGGCCGAAGTGGACGCGCCGGTCGCTGTTCGACATGTAGCTGGAACCGCTACGCACCTCGTCGACGAGCGTACGCGCGCCGTTCATCAGCTTCAAGCGCGCACCAATGCCGTCGCGATTCGATTTGGTCCCAACGGTCTTCAATTCAATCCAGTGATTGGGCGTGCGTGCCCGGTTCACCAGCAAACTGGGGCTGGCGCCCATGTTGGCGATCACCACCGACTGGCGCCCATCGTTCCACAAATCTCCCACTGCCAGGCCGCGGCCGGATGCGCGCACGCGGAATGCAGGTCCGGCGATGGCTGAAACATCAGTAAAAGTTCCGTTTCCATTGTTGCGGTACAAGACGCGCGGCTCATGGTAGGTAACGTCGAGCTTCAGCTTGTCCACTTCGGGATACACGTGGCCATTGGCCAAGATGAGGTCGGGCCAGCCGTCGTTGTCAAAGTCGAAGAACATCGCGCCCCAACCGAGATAGCGCGTGTTCACGCCCAGTCCGGCGGCATAGGTGACGTCGGTAAACGTGCCATCGCCGCGATTGCGATAGAGGGTTGAGGTGTCTTCGGAAAAGTTGGTGCGAAACACATCCAACCAGCCGTCGCCATCGTAGTCGGCGATGCTGGTGCCCATGCCCGACTGTTCCCTGCCATCTTCGTTGTAGGCGGCGCCGGCCAGCAGCGCCACGTCGGTGAACGTGCCGTCGCGATTGTTGTGATACAGAATGCTGGGAGCGCTGTCGCAGCCCAGGTAGAGATCGGGCCAGCCGTCATCGTCGAAATCGAAGGGCGAAACGCTGAAGCAGAAGCGGCCGGCGGTCTGCTCCAGGTGCGCCGCCAGTGTGACGTCCTGAAACTTGCCGTTGCCCAGGTTGCGGTACAGCCGGTTGTGGCTGCCGTTCAGCCCGTGCGGCCCGCAGAACACCGCAATGCCCTTCCATTGACAAGTGAGCGCGCTGCCTGGCAGCGGAGCTGTGGCCAGTTTGAAGTCAGCGTAGCTGGCGACCGCCAGATCGAGCCGGCCATCGCGATCGTAGTCCACGAAGGCGCAGCCGGTGCTCCACTCGGCGCCGCTGCCGGCCACGCCGGCTGGGTCGGCAACTTCTTCGAATACGCCGCCCTTATTGTGATAAAGCCGGTTCTTGCCGTAGTAGGTGATGTAGAGGTCTTCCCAGCCGTCGTTGTCGTAATCGCCCACGCAGACACCCTGGCCCCAGCCGGAAGCGCTCAGACCGGCGGCGGCGGTCACGTCGGTGAAGGTGCCGTCATGATTATTGCGATAGAGATGATTGGAGGGATTGGCGCCCGGCGGCAGATCGAGCCGGGTGCCGTTGACGAAGAAAATATCGGGCCAGCCGTCGTTATCGTAATCGAAGATGGCGACGCCGGTGCCGGTGCTCTCCAGGATGTACTTTTTGGTGATCTCGCCGCCGGAGATGATGGTGGCATTCAAGCCGGCCTCGGCGGCGACGTCTTCAAAGTTGGCGGCGGGTACTGCCGCGGGACGCTGCTGAGCGCGGCAGGGAGAGAGGGCCAAGAGAGCCAGCAGCGTGCCGGCGATGGCGCGCACTGCACGCGCCGGCGCGCTGTGGGGCGGGAGGATCCTGGACGTTGGCATGTCTGTGCTTGCTCGTGGGGGCTACAGAATATTGCAACGGGCAGGGATTGTCATGTGGCTGTGGGCAAGGCCAAACGGCAATGCTCCGGGTGCGATGAATCGCTTTGCTTCTTGTCGGTGTCCGGGGCTGAACCCCCGATTTTCTTTGGATCGCAGGTTCACCGGCCTAAAGGCCGGTGCTCCCACCTAGAAGCGGCGGCTACAGAAAACGTCAAACTGATCTAGCGCAGAAAAGAACGGGCTGGGACGAAGCCCAGCCCGTCACGAATCGCGTTTCGATCTCCTCTAGAAGTCGACGCGGAAAAAAATATTCAGGAACCGCGGACTGTTGAACTGGATACCGCCGGTATCGCCGAACAGACTCGGGCCGCCGGAAAGATCCAATCCAGGATCAACGAATTCCACGTGGTTCAGTGCGTTGACCGCCTGCAAGCCAAACCTGGTAGTAACGCGTTCGGTGATTTTCGTGGTCTTGCCGAGGCTCAGGTCGAGGTTCCAGCGCCCGAAACCGCGCGGCGGATTAGCGAAACCGTCGCGCAGATCAGCGAAAAGCGGCTCGCGGAAATTATTGAATACGGCAGCCTGGGCGGCAACGTTGCCGAAGATGCTCACGCTGCCATCGGCGTTATAGTGAGCGGAGGAGGTGAAGTGCTTGCCATTCGTTGAAATCATGGGTGAGCAGTTGGCTTCTCCGGGACCCTCGCCGAACTCTTCGCAACTGTCGAAGTTGTACACCACCTCGGGGATGCCGCTGGATGCGGTAAAGGAGCCCGCCCAGTTCCATCCGCCGATGATACGGTTCAGCACGCCCCCAGCAGCGAATCTATGCCCCTGTCCAAAGGGCAGATCGTAGCTCCAGAACAGATTTACTACGTGCGGACGATCGAAGAACGAAGGGCCGTAGTCGCGGAGCGGCCTGAAGCTGTCGTTGGCGCTGACGCCGGAACTCTCTTGCGTGTAACCGAGCGAGTCGGTGGACTTGGAATAGGTGTAGTTAACCTGGAAGGCCAGCCCGCGCGAGGTTTGCTTGCGCACACTGACGTAACCGGCGTTGTAGTTTGACGTCCCATGGGAATCTAGGATGTTGGTGAACTCCTGCTGCCGGTCGGAGGGGAAGAAACCAAGGCCGCCGCCGGGGCAGCTTGTACCACCATTGCAACCGAGGAAACCGAACTGCAGGGCGTCGAAGAAATCGGTGACGTTGCGTTCCGGTATCAGGCCGGAGAGATCCAGACCTTTGGGGTCGAGCACCATTGAGGTACAAGAGCTGAACCCAGCACAGCCGCCGGCCAGAAAGGCCTCGAAGAAAGGAACCGCGGTTACGGTAGCGGCATTTGCGCCAGCATCTACCTGCTTGGCCAGCGCGTCCCAGCCCTGGGCGAAGGTTTGGCCTTGACCTTTGACCTTGAAGTTATAGGGAGTCTGGTTGAGGCCAAGCTGGGAGTTGAGGTGACGACCGAGGCGGCCAACGTAGCCGACCTCAACCAACAGGTTGCTGGGGAGCTGGCGCTGGACGCTCATGGTGAAGGTATCGGTGTATCCATTCTGGCGGTGGAAATCGCTGATAACGTTGAGAATCTGGAACGGGATGTTGGCACCCGGATCGGAACCGGGAACTTCCGGTGCTTTGGGAGTAGTGAGCGTCGGCAGGGTGATGGTGCTGCCGTCCACGCCGATGCGGAAGCCATTGCGGGGAGAGTTCATGCCCTGGCCGGTCTGGCAGGTGGCGCCGCTTCCCAGGACGGCCGGGTTGTTGGCCAGCGGCGACTTGCAGAAGACACCATCGCCAAAGCCGGGGCTTATGGCTGGGTTCAGGACCTGGGCAACGCCGTTGAAGCGCTCATAGTAGCGGCCGTAGCCGGCGCGAACGACGGTTTGTTTATCGCTGCCCGGACTCCAGGCAAAAGCCAGCCGTGGGGAGACATTGGACCAGTCGGTTTCGAACAAATTATCCCTGCCAACGGTGTGGACGGGAGCGAAACCGATGGTGGGTCCAAAGAATTGTCCCTGTTGTGAGAGCGCGTCCAACTGACGCAGGTAACCGTTGGCGGTGATGATTTTACCGGTGCTGGTGTCAACCATCACGGCCTGGCGCCCCTTAACTTCACGCGCCGGCAGTTGCACGCCCCAGCCGACGCCATAGCTCAAGGTGAAGCTGGGGGTCATGCGCCAGGTGTCGAGGAAATTGAAGTCATAGGACCAGGCGCGCGAATCGTTGACGATGGGCGTGCCAGGGGTCGTGGGTGAGAGGTCGGGATTGCGCGAAAAGACTTGAGAGGCGGTCGAGATCAAGCCCAGAGCGGCCACCTCAGCATTGCGGAAGTTCGATTTGAACCCGGGGTCAATGTCTGCCGGGAACAGACTGCTGGAGAAGGAGGTGCGCGTCGCCGTGCGGTCGGCGAAAAAGATCGGTTTGGTCAGGGCGGCCACCACTTTGTCGTCGCGGAGGTGGAGCATTTTCAGCCAGCGCGCCTCGCCGGTCAGGGTAAACAGATGGTTGCCATGCAGCCAGGTGGCGTTGTCGTTCCAGGTGTAGTCGTTGCCGTTCCATACGCGGCTGCGTGCGCTCTGTGTGTCGAGGTTCAAGGGAACCAGGTTGCTGCGAGAGGTTTCGGCGAAAATCTGCACTGCCGCCGTGGTTCCTGATACTTGCGGGAAGGGAGAAACTGACTTCCACTGCCAGAAATTGCGCAAGTAACCGAAGCGAAGGTCATTGGTGAAATTCGAACCAAGGCGACCGGTCAAACCGAAGACGGCGAAACGGGGTTGCAGCGGAATTTCCCGGGTGGGGGCAGGCGTGCCCTTGACGTGACCGGGCAAGATGCCGCCGATGTCCACCTGGGCGCTGTTGAGGTTGCGAGTGGTGTCGTAGCGGTAGCTGCTGAAGACGTTCCAATTGTTATTGATCTTGTAGTCCACGCGCGCCACGCCGAAGTCCCCATTCTGTATGGCGGGGACGTTTGCATCGAAGCCGATGGTGTTGAGGTGGTCGCCTTCTTCGGTGTTGTTGCCGGGAGGCTCGAACTGGTTCCAAATGGAGGAGATCACCGGGCTTATGCCGATGCCGCGCGGATCAGCAGTCCGAATCGGAATCTGGCTGACGCCGCCGGAGGTGTTTCTGTACTGCAAGATTCCACTCTTGAACAGTTCGCTGGGCACGAGGCGGGTGAATTGAACACCCTTCTTGAGACGCTGACCTTCATAGTTGGCGTAGAAGAAGAGCTTGTCTTTGAGCACGGGACCGCCCACGCTGCCGCCGAAGCGATTATCGAGCCAGATGCCGCGCGGCTTGCCGGCATGGTTCAGTTGCCAGGAGTTGGCGTTGTAGTCGGTATTCTGGTTGTTCTCGTACGCGGAGCCGTGCCAGGCGTTGGTGCCGTGCGGCGTGACCAGTTGGACTTCGCCGCCGACCGAGCGAGAGAACGTAGGATCGTTGTTGGTGGTGACGCGGAACTCCTGAATGCTTTCCACCGGAGTGGGGACGACGGCGCGCGGGGTGGCGCCAAAGCCGGTGGTGTAGCCCCCGGTGGCCTCCATGTCACTGGTAACGTCGCTGCCGTCGAGGGTAAAGGTGTTCTGGTCAGAGCGCGCGCCGGCGATGCCGCCACCGGTTTCGTTGCCCTCTCCTGAAGCCGGGCTGTTGCCGGTGCCAAGCGCAGGGGTGGCATTGAAGCCGGGCGCAGCCATGGGCTGCAGCATAAGGACGGCAGTGACATCGCGTTGGAGGCTGGGCAGATTCTGCATCATGCTGTGGGTAAGCACGTTGCCCACGCTGGCATCCAAGGTCTGCAATTGCTGCGTGATGGCGGTCACTTCCACCGTTTGCGCGACTGTGCCTACAGCCAGTTTTATCGGCAGGGTGATGGAGCGGTTGACCTCAACCACGACGGTGGGCAGAGTGGCGGTCTGGAAGCCTGCCGCCGTCACCTTGGCGGTATAAGTACCCGGCCGCACGTTGGTGAAAATAAACTGACCACTCGCATTGGTGGCACCGCTGACGGTGGTGCCGGTCCCGACGTCGGTCAGATTGATCGTGGCGTTCTTCACCACGGCGCCGCTTGGATCGGTGACGTTGACCTGGACGGTTCCATTCCCGCCCTGAGCAGAAGCGATTGTCACGAGAAGAGCGGCCGCTGTTACCAACAGAAGCACAGACTTGCAGAATTGCATTGTGCCCTCCTTAGGCTTTGAATCGCACCCAGCGAGCCGAGTTCGGCTTGTCGGGGAAATGCCACACATCAAGCATTACTCAGCACAAACCGCCGGGTAACGCCGGGATACACACGACTGAACTCGGTATGAGAAATCAGTCGAGGGGAATGGGAATGACGGCGCTGCGAGTTGCATTAGGGCCCCCGAAATGTACGTCCCACGATCGGGAACGTAGCGCAGAGATGGTTAACTACCCAGTTATCCTAAGCAAATTTATGTCCAAATGTAAGTGACTGAAACTAAGAGGCTTATATTGCTCTACTCTCGTTTTTATACAAGATTTTGTATTTCTTGGCTTGGCTTTGTATGTAATGTAGTAACCAGAACTGCTCTCCCGAACTATGGAGCCCGGGTCTGGCGATTTTGGACCTGCTCCCCGCAGTCTTACCTTGCCCGGCCTGGTTCGCTTTGTGGTGAAGAATCCGACAATTCCTCAGCCGTTCAGCAGCCGTTCGAGCCTGTTGGCGAAATCCTTAGGCGCAGCCGAAGGCCCTTAACACCGGCCAATCGGCTGGATGGCAATGGTGGGCGCTGTAGGATTCGAACCTACGACTTCCACCGTGTGAAGATGGCACTCTACCGCTGAGTTAAGCGCCCACTTGCAGGGCTTCATTTTAGCAAAAGCTTCGATTCACCTCGTACTAATGCAATAATACTAATCTCTGTTTTCTCGCCGCGCTCGCGGCAATGATTTGCGCTTCGAAATATGGCTGCTTCCGACAATCGCGGATCCCCTCTCGAATCGGCCGCTCGCAAGCCGCGCGAGCACGCTTCCGGCGAGACCTTGGCGGCGCAACTTTCTGAGCCGAATCGGGTTTCCTCAGATGTGAGCAGCTTTGCCATTCCGCGCGATTTGGCTGGGGAAGTCGTCCCGAACACCCGACCGGGATATGTTCGCGCCCAACCTGCTGTCGCCTTGGAAGGGTTGACGGATGCGCAGATCATGCTGCGGGTCAAGGCCGGAGACGACGCCGCCTTCGATTACCTGGTGGAGAAATATCGGCGGCCGATGATGAGTTTCATGTACCGCATGGCGCGCAATTCGGCGGTCGCGGAAGAGCTGGCGCAGGAAGTATTTCTGCGCGTCTACCGCTCACGCCAAACTTATGCGGCCAATGCCAAGTTCAGCACCTGGCTGTATCGCATTGCCAGCAACTTAGCGCTCAACTACGCCCGCGATTCCCGGCATCAGCGGCCTGAAGTCAGTGTCAGCCTGGACGAGCCTGATGCCGAAACTGGCATGACTGTGGATGTGGCTGCTGCGTCGCTTACTGCCGAGCAAGCTCTATTGCGCCGCGAGCG
>Ga0137380_10005850_pt1 | contig 10943 bp, 8 predicted proteins | sample SagtaG_17_FD_104809 | JGI IMG/M metagenome (GOLD analysis project Ga0137380, IMG submission 104809) | Vadose zone soil microbial communities from Sagehorn Ranch, Mendocino, California, USA - Sage2_L_100_16 metaG | ecosystem: Environmental > Terrestrial > Soil > Vadose zone | place: USA... | reverse complement strand
GATGGACCCGGTCGAGCTGCGGATCCTCAACGCGCTCGATACGGGCGGCCAGTTGATCACCGGCCAGGAGCTGGACGGGCCCGCCCCGGTGGCGGAGCTGCTCAGGCGGGTACAGGCGATGCCCATGCCGGCCGTGGCCGGCCGCGACCTGACCGAGATGCCGGGCGGGGTGTCCAACACGACCCACGGCGAGGCCGTGCGGCGCGGGGTGGGGTATGCCGTCGGCTTCAAGAACGTCGGCTACTCGGAGGGGTTCAACGACTACTCGACCGCGAGGGTCCGCCTCTCCGTCGTCGACGGCCGGCCTCGCGCTGAGGTGCACACTGCCGCCGCCGAGGTGGGGCAGGGTCTGGTCACGGTGCAGGCGCAGATTGCGGGGACCGAGCTTGGCGTGAGCGACGTCGTCGTGCTCCCCGCTGACACCCAGGTCGGCTCCGCGGGCTCGTCTTCCGCCTCGCGGCAGACGTACATCACCGGCGGGGCGGTGAAGGCGGCCTGCGAGGCGGTGCGTGAGCGGGTCCTCGCCCTGGCCCAGTCGGAGCTCGGAAAGCGCGGTGCGCTGTCCGGCCTCCGGATGGAACGCGACTCGATCGTGTCGAGTGAAGGCGAGGTGATCGTCAACCTGGCGACCCTCCTCGGTGAGGAGACGATCGAAGAGACGCGCGAGTTCCGGCCGCGCAAGACCTTCCGCCTCGACGCTGAGACCGGCCGGGCAAACGCCCACATGCAGTTCGCTTTCGCAGCCCACCGAGCCGTGGTCGACGTCGACACCGAGCTCGGCCTGATCAAGGTGGTGGAGCTCGCGACCGCGCAAGACGTGGGCAAGGCGATCAACCCTCAGGCAGTCGAGGGCCAGCTCGAAGGCGGGGCGGCGCAGGGACTGGGACTGGCGGTGATGGAGGAGATCCAGGTCAAGGACGGCGTCATCCGCAACCCGAGCTTCACCGACTATCTGCTCCCCACCATCCTCGACATGCCTCCGGTGCAGATGGATGTGCTGGAGCTTGGCGACCCGCGCTCGCCGTATGGGCTGAGAGGAGTGGGCGAGCCGCCCACCATCTCTTCGGGCCCCGCGATCGTGGCCGCGATCCGTGCCGCCACCGGCCGCGACATCAACCGCGTGCCCGTCCGACCGCACGACATCACCCTTTGACGCTCCTCGTCCGGGCTGGGCTGCTTTTCACCGGGAGCGAGGAGATCGAGAACGGTTGGGTGCTGGCGCGGGACGGCGTCATCGACGAGATCGGCTCAGGGCAGCCGCCGCACGCAGACGAGGTTGTCGACGAACCAAATTGCGTCGCGGTGCCGGGTCTCGTCAACTCGCACGACCACATGTATCAGTGGGCGACCCGCGGCTACGCGCCGGACGGGACGCTGTTCGAATGGCTGCGCACGCTCTATCCGATCTGGGCGCGAATCGACGCGGACAGCGTGCGAGCATCGGCGCGCGCGGCGATGGCGCGCCTCTTGCTGTGCGGCTGCACCCTTTCGACCGATCACCACTACGTGTTCCCATCCGGCCGCAAAGGAATCTTCGAAGCGCTGGTCGACGCGGCTCGCGAGCTCGGCATCCGGTTCCATCCATGTCGCGGCTCGATGTCGCTCGGCGAGTCGAGGGGCGGGCTGCCTCCCGACTCGGTGGTCGAAGACGAAGATGCGATTCTCGCCTCGACCGAGGATGTGATCCACAGATTCCACGACCCACGACCAGGCTCGATGTGCAGGGTCGTGGTTGCGCCGTGCTCACCGTTCTCGGTCACGCCACGTCTCATGGCGGAGTCGGCCGCCCTCGCGCGCCGGCACGGCGTGCGACTGCACACGCATGTAGCCGAAACGCTGGACGAGGAGAAGTTCTGCCTGGAGCGATTCGGCAAACGTCCGATGCAGCTCATGGAAGACCTCGGCTGGACTGGCGATGACGTTTGGTTCGCGCACGGCATCCATCTCGACGATGCGGAGGTGGGTCGAGTCGCCGAGACCAAGACGGGGATCGCCCACTGCCCGTCGAGCAACATGAGGCTGGGCGCCGGCGCCTGCAGGGTCGCAGATCTTCTGCGCGCCGGCGCGCGCGTAGGCCTCGGCGTGGACGGCGCGGCCAGCAACGAGTACGCGAACCTCACTGGGGAGGTGCACCAGGCTTTGCTGCTCGCTCGCGTGCACGGCGGGCCTGGCGCGCTGGACGCCCGGAGCGCGTGGCGGCTCGCCACGCAGGGTGGCGCCGAATGCCTCGGACGCGACGACTGCGGTGCGCTGGCGCCGGGCAAGTGTGCCGACGTGGCGCTGTTCCGTATCGACGACCTCGTTCATGCGGGCGTGGCAGACGCGCTCGCCAGCCTCGTGCTCGCCCCACCTTCCCGCGCGGAGGCTGTCGTCGTCGACGGGAGGGTGGTCGTCCGCGAGGGCCGATTGCTCACCGCGGACCAGGAGGCGATCGCGCGTGAGATTGGCGCCGTCAGCGCCCGCCTCCGCAAGGCTGCGGGCTGAAATTAGGCATAAGCCCTTCGGCTTTAGGCGCTCGCCTGGGGTCCATCAACGTTGCGACCCAGCCTGTTAATTCGGTCTGCAGGAGGCGGAATTTTGGTATCATTCGAACAAATGTTTGTCCAGGCCATGAGGCTGTTGGCGAAGGCTCTGGAACTGCTCTCGGCGCAGGGCCTCGACGGCATCGCCCCGGTTGGTCTTGGCGACGACATCAAGCGCCTGAGCGGAGTCATCGGCCGCCTGGAGCTGGAGCGGGCGCGGCGGCTGGAGGCCTTCGATCGCGAGCGCGGCTTTGGGCCCAGCGGCCACACCTCATCCACGAGCTGGGTGCGCAACGAGTGCAAGATGTCGGGTTTTGCCGCGGACCGCCAGGTGAGGCTGGCGCGCCAGCTGCCAGACCTGGACTCGACCCAGAAGGCGCTGGCGGGGGGCGAGATCGGCATCGAGCACGCGCTGGAGATCGCGCGGGCGACCCAGGACATGGGCCTGGCGGTGGAGGGTGAGCTGCTCTCGGTGGCCAAAGAGAAAGACCCAGCCGAGGTCCGGCTGGCGGCGCGCGACCTGCGCCACCGAGTGGACGCCGAGGGCATGGCCCGGGAGGCGGCCGAGCAGTACCGCAAGAGGCGGCTGAAGATCTTCTCGCTGCCCGATGGCATGGTGGGCATGGACGGCGCCCTGCCGCCTGCGGACGGGGCGGCGCTGAAATTGGTCATCGAGTCGGTGTCCGGCATCCCGCCCAAGGGCGACCAGCGAACTCCGGAGCAGCGCAACGCCGACGGGCTGGCCGAAGTCATGCGGCGGCAGCTGGAGTCGGGCGCCCTGCCGAGTGTAGGCGGGCGCAAGCCACAGCTGATGGTGGTGGTTAACGCCGAAACCCTGGCCGGGGCGGCGGGGGCGCCGGCCGCTCGGCTAGAAGGGGTGGGTCCGATCAGCACCGAGACCGCCAAGCGGCTCTTGTGCTGCGGCTCGGCCAGCGTGCTGACGACGGACAAAAAAGGGGTGATCCTGGACCTCGGCCGCTCCCGGCGAACGGCGAGTCCGGGCCAGAGAAAGGCGCTGGCGAGTAGGTATGGGTACTGCTGCTGGCCGGGGTGCAACTGGGAGGTGCGCTTCTGTGAGCCCCACCACCTTGACGAGTGGTGGCTGGGTGGCGGAACCAGCGTGGGAAGGATGGGCCCGCTCTGCGGGAAGCACCACGTCCTCGTGCACGAAGGCGGCTGGCGCCTCGACGAGCGCGGTCAGGACCTCGTGCCGGTGCCGCCCTGGGAGGAACCCCGGGCGGGCTGACCAGAATGCCGTTCTGGCCGGATGAACCGCCCGCTGCCGGGGTCGCCACCGCCCACCAGCGTCTTGACCGTTCGCCCGCGGATCCTCTGGCCCTCGTGCACGCTGAACGCGTTGCGGTAGAGCAGGTCTTCGCGCCGCACCACGTCTTCACTTTTCAGGTCGACGATCCAGAGGTCAGCGTCATGTGCGGAGGCGATGTCGCCTTTGCCTGCGATTCCAAAGCGGCGCGCGATGTTGGTGGACGTCACCGCTGCCACCTTTGGCAGGTCGAGACGGTCATTGGCCAGCAGCAGTTGGAGCGTCGACTGGCAGCCGGAGATCCCGCCCCAGATCCTGGTGAAGTCATCACCCGCCTTGAGGTCGAGAGTGCATGGCGAGTGGTCGGAAACGATCACATCGGCCGTCCAGAGGGCCTCGCGATCCGATGCGGTGCGAAATGGCGGCGCGCACTTGCCGGCTCCTCCGAGCCGCTCCAGGTCTAATTCGCCGTACAGGAGATAGTGAGGGCACGTCTCGCCGCTGACGTCGAGCCCGTTTTGCTGCGCCTCGCGAATCAGTCTCATGCCCCAGGCGGTGCTGACGTGGACCACGTGCAGACGGCAGCCTGTCGCGTCCGACAGCTCGATCGCCTGTGCGATCGCCGCCCGCTCCGCCGAGGGCGGCCGCGAGTGGACGAAGTCGAGCGCCCCGGTCCCCCTCGGCATGAGGAGGCGCGCCGGGTCCTCCGCATGGACAAGGAGGATCGAGCCCAGGTCCGCGATGCGCTTCATGCCATTGCGGAGCGTGATGGGGTCGCTGGCCGGAAACTCGTCGATCCCGCTCGGGCACATGAACGCCTTGAAGCCCATGACCCCACGCCTGACCAGTGGCTCCAGCTGGTCGATGTTGCCTGGCACCAGCCCGCCCCACAGCCCGAAGTCGACCTTCGACGAGCGCTTCATCGCCTCGAGCTTCAGGTCGAACGCCTCGACTGTCGTCGTCACCGGAAGGTTGTTGAGTGGCATGTCGATGAAGGTCGTGTAGCCACCGGCGGCAAGCGCCGCCGACCCGTGCGCGATGTCCTCCCACTCGGTCCGGCCAGGCTCGTTGAAGTGGACGTGCGAATCGATGCCGCCGGGAAACACATGCAGGCCTGACGCGTCGATCTCATCGCTGTCGCCAGCGAGGTTCAGTCCGACTGCCACGATCTGAGAGCCGGCGATCGCGATGTCGGCCGTCTCCACTCCGCGGGCTGTCACGACCGTGCCGCCGCGGATGATCATGCTTTGGCCAGCAGCCCGAGAAACCGGCCCAGCACGTCGATCGCCACGCCGACGTCTTCGGTCGTCACCGACTCGGCCGGGTTGTGGCTGATGCCCCCCTTGCAGCGCACGAAAAGCATCCCGATGTCAGTGATCTCAGACATGTAGACGCCGTCGTGGCCTGCGCCGCTCGCGACCTCTACCGCTCCTTCACCGATGGCCTCGCGGAGGAGCGCGGTCACGCGCGGCGAGCAAGAGACCGCCGCCCTCTCGCTTACGGGCCGTGTTTCCACCTCGAGCTTGCGTCGCTCGGCTGTCTTTTGAGCCCAAGCCACCATGGCTCCACACGCACTCGACCGATTCGCGTCGCTGGGATGACGGACGTCGAGAGTGAACGTGACTCTACCTGGGATGACGTTGGCCGCTCCCGGTTCAACTTCGAGTTTGCCGACGGTAGCAACCATCCGGTCGTCGGTATTCGCGAGAGATTCGACTCGAAGCACCACCTCAGATGCCGCCGCCAGCGCGTCGCGCCGGCGGTCCATCGGAACGGTGCCCGCGTGCCCCGCCTCGCCCGTGAATGTGATCTCGTAGCGGCTCTGACCCGCGATGGCCGAAACTGCTCCGACCGGCAGGCCGAGGCTCTCCAGTATCGGGCCCTGCTCGATGTGCACCTCGACGTAGGCCAGAGGCCGGTCGCCGGACCAGCTGTCGGTGGCCAGCTTCGCCGGGTCGCCGCCAAACGCGCGGATCGCTTCCGCCATCGTCACGCCGTCCGCGTCGGTCAGCCGCAGCTCGGCCTCGTCGAACCTCCCGGCGACCGCACGGCTGCCCAGATACGTCGAACCGAAGCGCAGCCCCTCCTCGTCAGCAAAGGCGATGACCTCGATCGCGAAGGGCAGCCGCGTGCCGCTGTCGTGCAGGCGCTGCACAGCGGCGATCGCAACCATCACTCCTAGCGGCCCGTCGTACCTGCCGGCGTCACGGACGGTGTCGATATGCGATCCGAGAATGAGCGTGGCGCCGTCTTCGGACGCGCCGGCGTAGCGCCCGCGCACGTTGCCGATGTTGTCGCGCCGAACGTTCATGCCGGCTTCGCTCATCCACTCGTCGACGCGTGCGCTCGCCTCGCGCATCGCCGCGGATGCAAATGGTCTTGTCAGGCGGCCAGGTTCCTCGCTGATTGCGCCGAGGATGTCGCAGCGCTGCATCACCGACTCCGCCGGCGAGCGGCTCAATCTAGTCCGGAAGCGAGATCGAGATGTCCTGCGCGCCCTCCCATAGGACCAGCCGTCCAAGCGCGCTGAGCTGTTCGGTCCCGTCGTCGATGGTCGCGAAATGATTGCCGGCGAGCTGGCCGGCCTTGCTCGCGAACATCGTCGGACCGTAAGGAAACAGGATCTCGGTCTCGCTCAGCCCGCCGGCATAGAGGAGGAGCTGGCCCGGCGCCGGATAGCTGGTCTGGTTCTCGTAACCAAGATCGAGGTCCATCTCGCCGAATGGAATCCAGCACGCCTCGCCGCTCCATCGGGCCTGGATGATCTTGGCGGCCAGCGGGAGCATCGATCGCACCTTTGCGCACGTCTTCGGGGCCTTCTCAGTTTCGAGACGCGCACCAAACTGCAGCTTCCCGACCGTGATCCGCAGCGTGGCCACGTGGCGATCTTGACAGTTCTTCCGCGGCAGAATATAAGCACCGATGAATCCATCGCCGCATGATTTCGGCGGATTACCCAGGAAGCCCACAAAGCGCGCCGCGTGCGCGCCTTGAGCCGACAGGAGGTCGACACGTGATGAGACGCCTGACCATGCTTGCCCTGGCTGCCATCGGCCTGGCCGCCTGCGGCGGAACCCCCACGACCACCACCAACACGCCGTTCAAGGCCGCCTGGATCTACGTCGGCGCCGCAAGCGATGCCGGCTGGACGAAGGCCCACGACGACGGCAGGCTGTACGTCCAGCAGCAGCTTGGCAGCAAGGTCCAGACCACGTTCAAGGAGAACGTGCCCGAAGGCCCGCAGGTGAGCCAGGTCATCGACACCCTGGTCGCGGACGGGAACAAGATCATCTTCGGCACCTCGTTCGGGTTTCACGAGCAGATGGCGGCGGCGGCGAAGAAGTACCCCGACGTGTACTTCGAGCAGGCGACCGCTTATGAGCTGGACAAGAACCTTGCGCAGTTCTTCGGCGCTGCCGAGGACGCCGATTACCTGACCGGGATGGCGGCTGGCGCCGCGTCCAAGAACGGCAGGATCGGCTTCGTCGCGCCCTTCGCGATCCCCGAGGTGATCCGCGAGATCAACGCCTTCACCCTCGGCGCGCAGGCCACCCATCCCGGAGCGACGGTGAGGGTCATCTGGACCTCGACCTGGTTCGACCCCGCCAAGGAAAAGAAGGCGGCCGAGAGCCTGATCCAGCTCGGAGTCGACGTCCTCGGACAGGGCCAGGACAGCCCCGCCACCGGCGATGCGGCCAAGGCGCACGGCCTGAAATGGTGCGGCTACGACTCCGACCAGCAGTCGTTCGCCCCCGACCAGTGGCTGACCGGCACCGTCTACCACTGGGGCCCATACGAGCTCACCCGCGTCCAGGCGGCGATGGACGGGAGCTGGAAGAGCGGCAGCTACTACGGCAGCCTCAAGGACGGCTTCGTCGACCTGGCGCCATTTGGCAAGTCGGTCGACTCAGCTACCCAGTCGAAGATCAACGAGAAGAAGCAGGCCCTGGTCAACGGCACCTTCTACGAGTTCACCGGACCGATCAAGGACCAGTCGGGAAAGGTGCATGTGGCCGACGGCACCAAGCTCACGCTTGACCAGATCCTCACCATGGACTGGTTCGTCCAGGGCGTGATCGGCAACCCCAAGGGCAGCTGAAGGCATAGAGACGCAGAGCATGGCTCGAGTCACCGCCGGGCCCGTCCCGGCGGTGGCCATGCGCTCCATCACCAAGCGCTTCCCCGGCGTCCTGGCCAACGACGCGGTCGACTTCGACGCTCGTGAGGGCGAGGTACATGCGCTGCTCGGGGAGAACGGGGCCGGCAAGTCGACGCTGGCCAGCATCCTTGCCGGCCTGTACCGGCCTGACGAAGGCGAGGTCGAGATATATGGCCGCCGCGTCGAGTTCCACTCGCCACGAGATGCGATGGAGGCGGGTGTCTCCATGGTCCATCAGCACTTCCGACTCGCGGCCTCGCTGACCGTTGCGGACAACATCGTGCTCGGGGACCGGCGTGCCGGCTGGCTGCGCACATCTCCGACGGCGATCGAGGAAAAAGTCGACGCGCTCGCCAAGCGCAACCGGATGCCGGTCAACCCCAGGGCGCGGATCTGGCAGCTTTCGGTCGGCGAGCAGCAGCGCGTCGAGATCCTGAAAGCTCTCTATCGCGGAGCGAGAATCCTCATCCTCGACGAGCCGACCTCGCTGCTCACGCCACAAGAGGCCGACGACCTATTCGGGACGCTGCGCCACATGGCATCTGAGGGCCGGACGATCGTGTTCGTCTCGCACAAGCTCGATGAGCTGATGGCCGTCTCCGACCGGGTGACCGTGCTGCGTGCCGGCCGCTTGATCGGGTCGGTGGACACGAAGGAGACCAGTCCGCGTGAGCTGGCGCGGATGATGGTTGGCCGCGAAGTCGTCTTCAAGCAATCCAGGGAACCGCAAGACCTGGAAGGCCGCGAGGTTCTGCTCGAGCTGCGCGGCGTCAGCGCCGATGGCGACCTCGAGCTGCCCGCCGTGAGGGGCGTCTCACTCAGTCTCCACGCCGGCGAGATCGTGGGCGTTGCCGGCGTCTCGGGCAACGGCCAGCGCGAGCTCGCCGAGGCCATCACGGGCACTCGATCCCGGACCGCCGGCGAGGTTCTGGTCGGCGGCCGGCGCTTGCGCAGCGGGGATCCTGACCATGCGATCGCGCGCGCTGTCGCGCACATTCCAGAGGACCGCCTGGGCACGGGCGTCTCGCCCAGCCTGTCGGTGGCGGACAACCTCATCCTCAAGTCGCACCGGCGGCCGCCCATCGCTACCCGCGGTGTGCTCAGGCACGACCGGATTGCAGCCAGCGCCAAAGACCTGATGCACCGCTTCGCGATCGCCGCTCCGGGCCCCGACACCCCGACCCGCCTGCTTTCCGGGGGCAATGTCCAGAAGGTCGTCCTTGCGCGTGAGCTGTCGAGCGGCCCGCGTGTGATCGTCGCCGCGAACCCGACGCGCGGCCTCGATGTGGGCGCCACCGAGGCCGTGCGCGCGCTCCTCCTCAAGGCTGCAGCGGCCGGGGTGGGGATCCTGCTCATCAGCGAGGACCTGGACGAGATCATGGCCCTCGCCGACCGGATCGCCGTCGTGTACGAGGGACGCCTGGTCGGCGTGCTGCCTCGTGCCGAGGCCGACGTTCAGCACGTCGGCCTGATGATGGCCGGGTCGTCACCATGAGGATCGAGCGCAGGCTGACCACACCTCGCTGGCTCGTGGTCGCGGTCCCGGCGGCTTCGCTGGTGGCGGCGTTGGCCGCGGTCGGAGGGGTCCTGCTCGTCGCAGGCAAGGACCCGATGTCGACATACGCGCGTCTCCTGGATCGCGGATTTCTAGCGCCCGGCGCGCTGACGAGCACGCTGGTCACCGCCACGCCCCTGCTGCTCACCGGCCTGGCGGCAGCGGCCGCTTTCAGGATGCGTTTGTGGAACATCGGCGCCGAGGGACAGCTCTACCTCGGCGCGGTCGGGGCGTCCGGCGTCGGGCTCGCGCTTCACGGCCGGCCGGCGGTGGTGAGCATCGCCGGGATGATCCTTGGAGGAGCGCTGGCGGGGGCCGCTTATGCGATCGTGCCGGGGCTTCTGCGTGCGTACTTCAATACCAACGAGATCATCACCACGCTGATGCTCAACTACGTCGCGGGGCTCTTCATCACCTATCTGATCTTCGACAGCCAGTCGTACTGGCGCGACCTGTCGACGTTCAGCTCACGTGTCTTCCCCCAGGGCAAGCTGCTTCCCGGTGACGCGCTGTGGCCGACCTTCAACCTCGAGCTCACGGTGGTGCCCTTCTGCTTCGTGATCGAGCTCGTGGCAGCGGCGATGCTGTGGCTCTACTACGGGTCGACGAGCCTGGGATTTGAAGCCCGTGTGCTTGGCGACTCACCGTCAGCGGCGCGCTACGCGGGGATCAAGACGCGGCGCGTCGTGGTGACGATGATGGGGCTGTCCGGCGCCCTCGCCGGCCTCGGCGGCGCAAGCGAGATCGGGGACTTCCGGCACGTCCTCGACCCGAGGGGCCTGCAGCAGCTGGGCCTTGGCTACGCGGGCATCGTGGTGGCGGCGCTCGCTCGCTACAACCCCTTCGCCGTGGCCATCGTGGCGGTGCTGCTCGGGGGCCTGACCAACGCGGGCTACGCGCTTCAGGGTCCCGAATTCCCGTCGGGTCTCGTCGGGGTGCTGCAGGGGATGATCCTTTTCTTCGCCCTCGGCGGTGAGCTCTTGCTGCGCTACCGGATCACCTTCGGCATGCGGCAGGCGGCGCCGCCTCAGGGCCTCGCGGTCGCTGCGCCGGGCGCGGCGCATCACCGATGAACGTCAACGACAGCGTCGTCGTCGTGCTCGCGGCATCCGCCATCTTCTACGGCACACCGCTCGTGTTTGCCGCCGTCGGCGAGCTCATGGCCGAACGCTCCGGCGTCCTCAATCTGGGCGTCGAGGGCATGATGCTGATGGGCGCGGTGACCGCGTTCTGGGCGGTCCAGCACCTGAGCGGCCCCGACTGGGTGGTGCTTCCGCTCGCGACCCTGATCGGGGGCGCAGCGGCGCTTGCGGTTTCGGTGATCCACGCGATCCTGGTCGTCGGGCTTCGCGCGAACCAGATCGTGTCCGGCCTTGCGCTCACCATCTTCGCGGGGGCCACCGGACTCTCTTCATACGTCGGCAACGTCGGCCGTCTCGGTGG
>Ga0137380_10005847_pt1 | contig 10945 bp, 10 predicted proteins | sample SagtaG_17_FD_104809 | JGI IMG/M metagenome (GOLD analysis project Ga0137380, IMG submission 104809) | Vadose zone soil microbial communities from Sagehorn Ranch, Mendocino, California, USA - Sage2_L_100_16 metaG | ecosystem: Environmental > Terrestrial > Soil > Vadose zone | place: USA... | reverse complement strand
CTCATCCTTGCCTACCTGGCCAGCCGGGTCCTCGGGCAATATGAGCTGTTCCTTCCCCCCGACCCGTCGCTCCCGCAGGAAGCCGCGCCGGCGGGGCGGCTGACACTGGTCGCGCCCAACATCATGATGGTGGAGCGGGAACTCGGGCTGGACCCGCACGACTTCCGGCGCTGGGTGTGCCTGCATGAAGAGACGCACCGGACCCAGTTCACGTCCGTCAGCTGGCTCCGCGGCTACGTTCAGCAGGAGATGACCGATTTCCTCCTCGCGTCGGATCTCGACCCGGCAACGATCTTGAACCGGCTGCGATCGGCGGCGGACGCCGTCGCGGGGGCGGTACGGGGCGGCGACCAGGCGGAAAGCCTCATCGAGGCCATCCAGACCCCGCGTCAGCGGGAGATTCTGGACCGGCTGACCTGTGTGATGACCCTGGTTGAAGGTCACGGCGACTACGTCATGGATGCCGTGGGCCCACAAGTGGTGCCGTCGGTCGCGCAGATCAGGGCCCGGTTCAACGCCCGCCGTTCCAGCGCCGGCCGGGTCGAGCAAGCCATTCGCCGGATCCTCGGCATCGACCTCAAGATGAAGCAGTACGCACAGGGCTCCCGTTTCGTTCAGACGGTGGTGAAGGAAGCGGGCATGACCGTCTTCAACCGGGTCTGGACCTCGCCGGAGACACTCCCGACCACCGAAGAGCTCGCTGCCCCGCAGCGCTGGCTGGAGCGTGTCGGCGGGGATGGCGCCCTGACAGCAGGCAGCTGAGGCGGATGGGCCCCGACCCGGCCGTGGCGCACGTCCGCAGGTGTGTCCGCCGCTGCCTCGCCGAGTTCGCGGCCGGGGACCTGGTACTTGTGGCCTGCTCGGGCGGGCCGGACTCGCTGGCGCTCGCTGCCGCGCTGGGGCACGAGGCGCCGCGCTGCGGTCTGCGGGCGGGCGGGATCACTGTCGACCACGGGCTCCAGCCTGGGTCGGCGGAACGGTCCCTGGCCATCGCGGGGCTGCTGGGCGAACTCGGTCTCGACCCGGTGGAAGCCGTCTCCGTGACCGTGGCCGGCGGGGCCGGCCACGGCGGGCCCGAGGCAGCGGCACGCACCGCCAGGTACGCGGCCCTGGCGGAAGCCGCCGCCCGGGCGGGCGCGGCGGCCATCCTGCTCGGGCACAGCCGCGATGACCAGGCGGAAACGGTCCTGCTTGGGCTGGCACGCGGTTCGGGCGCGCGGTCGCTGGCGGGAATGCCAGCCAGGCGCGGCCCCTACCGGCGGCCGCTGCTCGGGCTCAGCCGGGCCACCCTCCGGGCGGCGTGCGAGGCGCACGGACTGCGGCCGTGGGACGATCCGCAGAACGCCGATCCCTCCTACACCCGCGCGAGGGTCCGCCACCAGGCTCTTCCCGCCCTTGAGACGGCGCTCGGCCCGGGAGTGGCGGAAGCGCTCGCCCGTACCGCCAGCCAGCTGAGAGCCGACACCGAGTTGCTGGACGAGCTGGCAGCGACGCAGGCGGCCCGGGTACGCGACAGCAGCGACGGCTGGCGGGCCGGCCTGCTCGCCCCACTGCCCGCCGCCATCAGGACCAGGGTGCTGCGGCAGGCGGCGATCGCGGCCGGCTGCCCGCCGGGAGCTCTCTCCGCGCACCACATCGAGGCGCTGGACGCACTGGTGACTTCCTGGCATGGGCAACGGTGGGTGGACCTGCCAGGCGGCGTCCGCGGCACACATCACTGTGGCAAGCTGCTCTTCACTGGTGGCCACCAGAAGGGGCCCGCCCTGGCAACGGAACCGGAGGAGCCGGTTGGACGCACATGACGTCAAAGCGGACCTGAAGGAGGTCCTGATCCCGGCTGACCGGCTCCAGGCGCGGGTGGCGGAGCTCGCGGCGGAGATCGACGCGGATTACGCGGGCCGTGAGCTGCTGCTGGTGGGGGTGCTCAAAGGGGCGGTCATGATCATGGCGGACCTGGCGCGCGCCATGCGGCTGCCGGTGCACATGGACTGGATGGCCGTGTCGTCCTATGGCTCGGGCACCCGGTCCTCCGGGGTGGTCCGGATCCTGAAGGACCTCGATACCGACATCCTGGGGCGGCACGTGCTGGTGGTCGAGGACATCGTGGACTCGGGGCTGACCCTGTCCTGGCTGGTTGGGAACCTGCGGTCCCGCCAGCCTGCGTCACTGCGCGTCTGCGTGCTGCTACGCAAGCCCACGGCCGCCCGCGCGGACGTCGACCTGGCTTATACCGGGTTCGACATCCCTGACGAGTTCGTGATCGGGTACGGGCTTGACTACGCGGAGCGGTACCGGAACCTCCCGTTCATCGGCACCCTGGCGCCGCACGTGTACGGCGGGGAGCTGCCCGGCAGCGAACCGGCGGCGGGGGCGCAGGGGAACACGATCCCCGATGGGAAGCGTTGATGGTGGGGAGGACCGCAGGAAGCTGCGGTGCTTGCAGGTGCCCAAGAGGTCCCGGGCGCGGTGTACCGTCAACTATCCCGTTCCTTCACCGGGAATGATGGGGGAAGCCGGAATGGTCAGTGGGCCACATGGCAGTCCCGCCGGGGGTCGGCGGGTTATGAGGCTGGTCAGGAGGGATCCGCCCGGATCGGGCGGGGTCGTTGATCAATGGAGCTGAAGCGTTATTTCCGTGGGCCGCTCGTAATAGCCCTTGTGACGGTGCTGCTGTTCTTTGTCGTTATTAACATTGCGAATCACAGCGATGCGTACAAGACCGTGGATACCTCGAGGGTCGTCTCGGCGATTACGCAGGGCCAGGTCAAGTCCGCCACCCTTATCGACAAGAACCAGACGATCCAGATCACAACGAGATCCGGGGAGCGCTGGCAGGCATCGTGGGTCGGGAACCAGGGCCAGCAACTCGCCGCCCAGATGCAGATACACCCGCCACAGCAGGGTTACAACGTTCAGGTTCCCAGCGGCAACACCATTCTCGGCGTGATCTTCAATGCGCTGCCCTACGTGCTGATCGCACTCTTCTTCTTCTTCATGATCAGCCAGATGCAGGGCGGCGGATCGCGGGTGATGAACTTTGGCAAATCCAAGGCCAAGCTGATCACCAAGGACACCCCTAAGACGACATTCGCCGACGTGGCAGGCACGGACGAGGCCATTGAGGAACTGCAGGAAATCAAGGAGTTCCTGCAGAACCCGGGCAAGTTCCAGGCGATCGGCGCGAAGATCCCCAAGGGCGTGCTGCTCTACGGCCCGCCGGGCACTGGCAAGACCCTGCTCGCGCGGGCGGTCGCGGGCGAAGCCGGGGTTCCCTTCTACTCCATCTCCGGCTCGGATTTCGTGGAAATGTTCGTTGGCGTCGGTGCCTCCCGGGTGCGTGACCTGTTCGAGCAGGCGAAAGCCAACGCGCCGGCGATCGTGTTCGTCGATGAAATCGACGCGGTGGGCAGGCACCGGGGTGCTGGCTTCGGTGGCGGCCATGACGAGCGGGAGCAGACCCTCAACCAGCTGCTCGTCGAACTGGACGGCTTCGACGTCAAGGGCGGGGTCATCGTGATCGCGGCCACCAACCGGCCCGACATCCTGGACCCGGCGTTGCTGCGGCCCGGCCGGTTCGACCGCCAGATCGTCGTCGCCCAGCCAGACCTCGCTGGCCGGAAGGGCATCCTCCGCGTGCACGCCCGCGGCAAGCCGTTCGCACCGGACGTGGAACTCGATGTGATCGCGCGCCGGACAGCCGGCTTCACCGGGGCCGACCTGGCCAACGTGATCAACGAGGGTGCCCTGCTGACCGCGCGGGCGAACGGAACCCTGATCACGATGGCCTCGCTTGAGGAGTCGATCGACCGGGTGATGGCCGGCCCCGAGCGCAAGAGCGTGCTGCTGTCGGAGCGGGAGCGCAAGCTCATCGCCTACCACGAGGGCGGCCACGCGCTGGTCGGGCACGCGCTGCCAAACGCCGACCCGGTGCACAAGATCACGATCATCCCGCGCGGCCGGGCACTCGGCTACACGGCGTCGGCGCCGCAGGAAGACAAATTCCTGGTCACACGCTCGGAGATGATGGACCAGCTGGCCATGCTGCTCGGTGGGCGGACTGCGGAGGAGCTTGTCTTCCATGAGCCCACCACCGGCGCCGCCAACGACATCGAGAAGGCCAGCCAGATCGCGCGCGGCATGGTGACGGAGTACGGCATGAGCGAGCGGCTCGGTGCCCGCAAGTTCGGCACCGGCGACGGCGAGCCGTTCCTTGGCCGTGAGATGTCTCACACCCGCGACTACTCCGAGGAGATCGCCTCCACGATCGACGAGGAAGTGCGCCGCCTCATCGAGGCCGCGCATGACGAGGCGTGGGAGATCCTGGTCGCATACCGGGAGGTGCTGGACGACCTGGTGCTGCAACTCATGGACAAGGAGACGCTGCCCCGGCAGGAGGTGCTGCGGATTTTCGCGCCGGTGCAAACCCGGCCCTCCCGCGGGTCCTACACCGGTTACGGCAAGCGGCTCCCCTCCGACCGCCCACCAGTGGTGACGCCGAAGGAACTGGCCCTGTCCGCGGCGGAGGTCAGCGACATACCGTCCATTGGCAACGGCAGGGGTGCCACACCGGGGGGGACCGTCGCGCTTCCCGGCCTTGGGTCGGATGAGGCCGACCCAAGCGAGCCTCGTTGAGCGGCCCCATCGACGTCCCGCGTATCGAACGGGCAGTCCGGGAGATTCTGCTCGCGATCGGGGAGGACCCGGAGAGGGACGGGCTCACGCAGACGCCGGCCCGGGTCGCGCGCGCCTTCACAGAACAGTTCTCCGGGCTCACGCAGCGCCCGGAGGACGTGCTCGGGACCGTGTTCGACGCCGATCACGACGAACTCATCCTGGTGCGGGACATCGAGGTCTACAGCACCTGCGAGCATCATCTGGTCCCGTTCTTTGGCGTCGCCCACGTGGGATACATCCCGAACGAGAAGGGCCAGATCACGGGCCTGTCCAAGCTGGCGAGGCTGGTGGACGTCTACGCCCGGCGGCCACAGGTCCAGGAGCGGATGACAAGCCAGATCGCCAACGCGCTGATGAGTGTGCTGGAGCCGCGCGGTGCGCTTGTGGTGATCGAGGCGGAGCACCTGTGCATGTCCATGCGCGGCGTCCGGAAGCCAGGGGCGAAGACCGTTACTTCCGCTGTCCGTGGGATCATCAGGGACAGCGCCCGTACCAGAGCCGAGGCGATGAGCCTGCTGTTGCACCGCGGCTGACCGCCTTCTTTCCACACCGATTCCTGGCCATTTTGGACCGGAATGTCAGGAGAGGGGAATTTCACGTCAGCGCTGGGTAGCTGGGTGATTGCGGGAGATACCCCGCAATCGGTTTCACGGGACTACGCTGATCCCCCGTGATGCAGGGCCTGATGCGGATGTCCAACACGAACGAGCCCAGCGCCGCCCCAGCCGCCGCGCCCCCCGGCGGCGAGGATGCGCGGCCTGCGGGGCCGCCGCTGGAGCGCGCGCCCGACCGCAGGCACCAGCGCAGCTGGGTGCCTATCACCACCGGCTGGCTGTGCCTGCTGGTCGGGCTGTCCGACATCATCCGAGTCACCATCCCAAGTGCGGACCGCATCATGCAGTCCCGGCTGCACCGGATCACCCCGCTGCTACCCGGTGTCCTAACTAACGTCACGAACACCGCTGACGTGATCATCGGGTTGCTGCTGCTGATGCTCTCGCATGGGCTGCTGCGCCGGAAACGCCGCGCCTGGCAGGCCGTCACGGTGCTGCTGGCATTCAGCGTGGTCATCCATGTCCTGCGCGCTCCCGCCCTGTTGCCGGGTGTGCACGCGGCTTACCTGGTCCCGGGCGTGGCCGCGGCCGTCGTGCTGGTTGCCTTGCTGTTCTTCCGCGACGAGTTTTATGCGGTGGGCGACCGGCGGACTCGCTGGCGGGCCGCCGGTGTCTTTCTTGGGCTGGTCGCCGCGGACGTTGCCATCGGCTTGACCTACATGCTTCTCGCGCGGGGGCTGGCGCAGAACTACTCCCTGTGGCAGCGGATCGTGCACGTTGTCTACGGGCTGGTCGGGGTTTCCGGGCCGGTCCGCTTCGTCCCCGATGGGCACGGCGACCTGTTCAACCTGCTGACCAGCGCCCTCGGGCTGTTCACGCTGGTGGCGACCGCATATCTGTTCCTCCGCCCCGCGGAGCCGGTTGCCAAACTGAGTGAGGATGACGCCGGCCAGATCGAGAATCTGCTGGGGCGATACGGGGACCGTGACTCCCTCGGCTACTTCGCGCTCCGCGACGACAAGAGCGTGATCTGGTCGCCCACCGGCAAGTCCTGCATCTGCTACCGGGTGGTCTCTGGTGTCATGCTCGCCAGCGGTGACCCGATCGGTGACCCAGAGGCATGGCCGGGGGCGATGCACGCTTTCCTTGACGAGGCCGCCCGGCACGCGTGGGTTCCGGCAGTGATGGGATGCAGCGAGCTCGCGGCCGAAATCTGGTGCCGTGAGGCGGGGCTGACCGCCCTGGAGCTTGGCGACGAGGCTGTGGTGGAGGTGGCCGACTTCACCCTCCAGGGCCGGCCGATGCGCAACGTCCGCCAGATGGCAGCCCGGGTCTGCCGCCAGGGGTACGTCGCCGAGATCCGGCGGGTGGCTGACGTGCCCCGCGACGAGATCGAGCGGCTGATCCGCCGGGCGGACTCCTGGCGCGGCAGCCCCACCGAACGCGGCTTCTCGATGGCGCTTGGCCGGGTCGGCGGGCCCCGCGACGGGCAGTGCGTCATCGCGACCGCCAGCGAGGATGGCGTGCTTCGCGGTCTGCTGCACTTCGTCCCGTGGGGATCTGACGGGCTCTCGCTCGACCTCATGCGCCGCGACCGCACCTCGCAGCCTGGCGTCAGCGACTTCCTCATTGTCGAGACCATCAAGGCGGCACAGGATCTCGGGGTCAAGCGGATTTCGCTCAACTTCGCGGTGTTCCGGTCCGCGCTGGCGCGGGGAGAGCGGATCGGTGCTGGTCCGGTGCTGCGCGCGTGGCGGGGGATTCTTATCTTCATGTCCCGGTGGTTCCAGATCGAATCCCTGTACAAGTTCAACGCGAAGTTCTGCCCGCTCTGGGTGCCCCGGTTCTTCGTCTTCCCGGGGACCAGAGATGCGCTGCGGGTCGGTTTCGCCGCCCTGGAGGCAGAGGCTTTCCTGGTCTGGCCGAGCCTTGAACTGCGCCGCATCGCCCGCAAGCTGCGGGTCACCGGCTTTGTGCGGCGGCTTCGGCCATCACGGCAGCCGCCACCGGCGGTGCCGAGGGTGGGCGCGGAGCCCGCTCAGCACGCAGCGATTGCGCAACCGGCGCAAGCGCCCGCCGGCAGCCTTTAAGCAGTCATCACGGCCCCATTCCGGGACGACCGTTGCCGGGCGGCGGCGGATGAAGGCGGTGGGCGCTGCACCGGCGTCATTGCCGCCGCATAGGGTGACCTCTGTGACGAGGGACGTTCCCGCTAGGGCCAGCCACAGTCGTGGGCCGGGACCCGCCGGCGCGCCTCCGCCTGGCGTGCAGCTTTCCGGAGGGGGCCCTGGCCCGGCCGGCTTCCCCGACCCCGGCCGGTGTCTGGTGATGGGGGTCGTGAACGTCACCCCTGATTCATTCTCCGACGGCGGGGCGTGGTTCGGCACCGGCGCGGCGATCGCACGGGGCCTCGAACTGGTTGCCCAAGGGGCCGACATCGTCGACGTGGGTGGTGAGTCCACCCGGCCCGGCGCTCAGCGCATCCCGGCTGACGAGGAACTGCGGCGGGTGGGGCCGGTCATCGCCGGGCTGGCCCGCGAGGGTGTGCCCGTGAGCGTGGACACCATGCGTGCCGAGGTGGCGCAGGCCGCGCTGGACGCGGGGGCCAGGCTGGTCAACGACGTGAGCGGCGGTCTCGCTGACCCCGACATGCCGCGACTGGTTGCGCGGGCAGGCGTTTCCTACGTCGTCATGCACTGGCGCGGGCACAGCCACCGGATGCAGGACCGGGCGATCTACCGGGACGCAGTCGCCGAGGTCTGCGAAGAACTGCGCCAGCGGGTTGACGCGGTCGTCGCCGAGGGCGTTGATCCTTCGCTGATCGTTGTGGATCCCGGCCTTGGTTTCGCCAAGCTCCCCGAACATAACTGGCAGCTGCTGACCCATCTTGACCAGGTCTCCCGTCTGGGAATGAACGGGCCAGGCTTCCCGGTGCTTGTCGGCGCCTCACGCAAGCGGTTTCTCGGCAAGCTCCTTGCCGCCCCCGACGGCACCCCCCGTTCCTTTGGCGAGTCCGACGATGCCACGGTCGCAGTGACCGCCCTTGTCGCCGCGGCGGGCGCCTGGTGCGCTCGTGTGCATGAAGTGCCTGCGAACCATGACGCGGTACGGATAGCACAGGCATGGCGGGCTGCCGCTGCGCCCTGCCCGCCGGAACCGGCGGCCGGCGGTGGCGTGGTCACGAAAGCAGCTGGGGAGCGTGGATGAGCACCGACCGGATCTCGCTGCACGGGCTTCGGGTTTTCGCCCGGCACGGCGTACGGGAGGAAGAGCTTCGCGACGGCCAGGAACTTGTCATTGATGCCGCACTGTGGCTCGATACCAGGCCGGCGGCGGCGCGCGACGACCTTTCCTTGACAGCCGATTACGGAGCGCTCGCGGACCGCCTGGTGAGCCTGGCAAGTGGGCCGCCGGTGCGGCTGATTGAGACACTGGCAGAACGGCTCGCGCAGGCATGCCTGTCCGAGCCAGTGGTTGAGCAGGCGGAGATAACCGTGCACAAACCCCATGCCCCCATCTCCCACCCCTTCGCAGACGTGACCGTGACCATCCGGCGGCACCGATGACGGCCGGGGACAGTGACCACGTGGCTGCGCCGGTGATGACCGGGGACCGCGACAGCCCAGCGGGGCCGGTGATGACTGGGGACTGCGACGATGCCCCGGCGCCGGTGATGACCGCGGACCGTGCGGTGAGCGGGCCGTGCCGGGTTGTCATCGCCCTTGGCAGCAACCTCGGCGACCGGCAGGACAATCTGCAGGGTGGGCTTGATGCTCTTTTCGACGCTCCTGGGCTGACCTTCCTGGGCGTGTCACCGGTCTTCGAGACCCGGCCGGCCGGGGGCCCGGAGCAGCCGGATTACCTGAACGCTGTGCTGATAGCGGCGACTTCGCTGCCCGCACGCACCGTGCTTGAGCGCTGTCACGCGGTCGAGGCTTCGTTCGGGCGGACCCGCGCCGAGCGCTGGGGCCCGCGCACGCTCGATCTTGATCTCATCGTTTACGGTGACGTGGTGAGCAACGACCCCGAACTGACGCTGCCCCATCCGCGGGCCCATGAGCGCGCCTTTGTCCTCGCGCCCTGGCAGGCCGCCGACCCTGCCGCGCACATCCCTGGCCGTGGCCGCGTGCCGGACCTGCTGGAGCAGGTTGGCATGTCTGGGGTCCGGCGGCTGGAGGGCACCGTGCTGCACCCGCCGGCATGACCGGCCTGACCGGCCTGACCGGCCTGACCGGCCTGACCGGCCTGACCGGCCTGACCGGCCTGACCGGCCTGACCGGCCTGACCGGCATGCGGGCCTGCTCGCTGGTGGCGATGCCCTGATGGCCCCGACCCGGATCCGGACGCTCATCCTGGCAGGGCTCGTGTGTGCAATCGGTGTCAGGCTGCTCTTGCCGCTGTTCTATGCCGACATTCCACCGCTGCCGTGGACGGGAGTGCCAGCGTTGCTGATCCTCACCGTCGCCGAGGCGCTCAGCGGGCGCAACCTGCGGGCCCGGCTGCATGGCCGTAGTCAGGGGACTCCTATCCACCCGATAGCCGTGGCCCGGATGGCCGCCCTGGCCAAGGCCAGTTCGCTGGCAGCGGCCATCTTTGCCGGGCTTTCTGCCGGGTTCGTGGCGTATGTGGTGGGGTCACTGGACAAGATCGCCTACCGCGCCGATGCCGTCGTGGCCGCAGGGACGCTGGCCGCCGCGATCGCGCTCACGGTGGCGGCGCTGTACTTGGAGAACAGTTGCCGTGTCCCGCCTTCTGATGAGGAACCAGAAAGCACCGCCGGAGCTGGCAGCCCCGACTGAGCGGCACTGGGCGCTGGGCGTTACCTGTCCATGTCCCCGACGACGAAGAACAACGAACCCAAGACGGCCGCGAGGTCGGCGACCCGGTGCCCCGGCAGGACTTCAGGCAGGACAGCCACGTTGTTAAACGAAGCCGACCGCAGCTTCAGCCGCCACGGGGACTTGCCGCCGCGGGACACCAGGTAGTACCCGTTGAGGCCGAGCGGATTCTCCGTCCACGCGTACGCCTGGCCCTCGGGCACCTTGAAGACCTGGGGCAGCCTGGCGCTGAGCGGACCGCGTGGCAGACCCCCGAGGCGGCTTGCACAGGCGTCTGCCAGCTCTAGCGACGCCCCGACCTGATCGAGCAGGCACTCGAACCGTGCCAGGCAATCCCCCTCCTGCCGGGTGATCACCCGGAGCACGCCAGCAAGCTCCCCATAAGCGAGGTACGGCTCATCACGGCGGAGGTCGAAATCCACGCCGGAGGCACGGGCGGCAGGCCCGCTGACCCCGTACTGGCGCACCTGCTCCCCGGTAAGCACCCCAACCCCCCTGGTGCGCGCGCGGAAACTCTCGTGCCGGATCACGGTGCCGATCAGGGAGAGGCTTGCGTCAACCGCGGCGGCCGCGCGGTGTACCCGGTCCAGCCAGCCCGCCGGGAGTTCCTCCTTGAGCCCGCCTACCCGGTTGAACATGTAGTGCATCCGCCCGCCAGAGACCTCTTCCATGACCGCTTGCACCGTCTCGCGGGCACGGAACGCAGCCGTCGTGGCGGCATCACCGCCACCGCTCTGGCCACCCCCCTCAACCGAGGTGGCGATCTCTGGCGGATATGCGCTCAGGAAGGCGAGATGACTGAGCACGCGGTTCAACTCGGCGAGGAGGGTCCGGGCCCAGACGCCCCGCGACGGCACCTCGATCCCCGCCAGCCGCTCG
>Ga0137380_10005839_pt1 | contig 10953 bp, 12 predicted proteins | sample SagtaG_17_FD_104809 | JGI IMG/M metagenome (GOLD analysis project Ga0137380, IMG submission 104809) | Vadose zone soil microbial communities from Sagehorn Ranch, Mendocino, California, USA - Sage2_L_100_16 metaG | ecosystem: Environmental > Terrestrial > Soil > Vadose zone | place: USA... | reverse complement strand
GTCGTCGACTACGCGATCACGCCGTCGTCGGGCTCGCACGCGATCACGACGTGGTCGGGCTCGCCGTAGTGCCGAGGGCAGGACTCGAACCTGCACGGGAGTCGCCTCCCAAGGGATTTTAAGCCCAGCCCCACGGTGGGAGCCAACGACACTCGGCGACACATCAAGTAGAAGGAGCACGTACTTAGGGGGCTCGAAAGAGCCCCCGTTCTACGCCCTACACCCACCTAGTGTCGGTGCGTTTAGCACACCGTTGACACAGCCCTCCCGAGCATGCGGCGCGCCTGCCTTCTCGCCGGAGCGCGCGTGTGCTCAGACCAAGGGATTAGAAATCCCCTGGGCCCGCAACCGTGCTTGGAGGGCAAGCACTTGCCACGTCGGTGTGTCACGGTTGTGTCAACGGCGGCGGCTCCGTTCCGCGTCCAAGTTGTGCCGTGATTGTGCCTTCGGCTGCCTTCGGCCAGTAGATCAGCCAATTGGAAGATCGACTGGTCGATCTAGCTCATGCCATCAGCTAGATCGACTGCTTGATGTAGACCGTCTACATCAAGGCGGTCCATGAGCCGTCCACGGTGGAAGAATCGGCGCAGGCTTCTGAAGGCCATCTCTCGCAAGGGCGGCCTGGCCAAGGCTGCGAAGCGCAGAGCCGCCAAGACTCCCGTCCAGCCGTTCTCTGGATCCATCCTCGACGCGCTGGACGCCGCCGGGATGACGAGCGAGAGCTGGGCCGCGTGGCGGGTGGTGGCCAAGGCCATCCACGCCATCACGATGACGCCGGACGAGCTCGTGATCTACCAGCGGCACACGGGTCGTACCACGCCGCCGACCACGCCCGTCGCCGAAGCGTGGTTGATCGTCGGCCGCCGTGGAGGGAAGTCGCGGTTCGACGCCGTGAGCGCGCTGTACGCGGGCATCCGCCGGGACTACCGCACCATCCTGGCGCCGGGCGAGCAGGCCACCATCCCCATCATCGCGGCCGACAAGAAGCAGGCGCGGACCGTCATGCGCTACCTGCGTGGGCTCTGCGAGCTGCCCGCCTTCAAGCCGTTCGTGGGGCGGCAGCTCAAGGAGTCCATCGAGCTGCGCACGGGCGCGATCGTCGAGGTCCACGTGGCGAGCTACCGCACGATCAGAGGCTACACGATTCCGTGCGCGGTTGGAGACGAGACGGCGTTCTGGGCCACCGAGGACTCCGCGGAGCCCGACTCGGAGGTCTTGGACGCCATCAGGCCGGGCATGGCCACGATCCCCGACGCCCTCCTGCTGTGCTCTTCGACGCCGTACGCGAGAAAGGGCGAACTGTTCCGAGCCTGGGAACGACACTACGGCAAGGACGGCGACGTGTTGGTGTGGGTGGCCGATTCGCGCTCCATGCACCCGACATTGCGGGAGAGCATAGTGCTGCGGGCGTACGAAGATGATCCGGTCGCGGCCGCGAGCGAGTACGGCCAGGGTGGCACCATCCAGTTCAGGAGCGACGTGGCGGCGTTCATCTCCCGCGAGGCCGTCGAGGCCGTCACCGAGCCGGGACGTCTGGAGCTCCCGCCCGTCCAGGGCATCAACTACGTGGCGTTCGTCGACCCGGCGGGTGGGAGTGGCGGCGACAGCTACACGCTCGCCATCGCGCACGCGGAGAAGAAAGGGCACGTCGTGTTGGACTGCATCCGCGAGCTCCGGCCGCGGTTCAGTCCCGACGCGGCCACGGCCGAACTCGCCGGGGTCTGTCGAAGCTACGACGTGCGGACCGTCGTCGGCGACAGGTTCGGCGGCGATTGGCCGTCCGAGCGGTGGGCGGAGTACGGCATCTCGTACGAGGCGAGCGAGAAGGTCAAGAGCGACATCTATCGCGAGGCGCTGCCGTTGATCAACGCGAAGCGCTGCGAGCTGCTCGACCTGCAGCGCCTGAAGCAGCAGCTCGTCGGCCTGGAGCGCCGCGTGGCGCGGAGCGGGAAGGATTCAATCGACCACGGTCCGGGTGGGCAGCACGACGACGTGGCGAACGCGGCCTGCGGCGCCATCGTCTTGGCGGCGGGCAACAAGATGGGCAGCAAGCGGTACAAGGTCATGTGGGACGGCGACGTCGGCGGGCTGCCGGACGAGGCGATTCACTACGGATGACCAGCCGGGGTCTTGTTAGATTCTGAGAAGTGGGGCGGCCTCGCGAGGCCGTGATCCGCAAGGGTCCGGGTGCGGTGCCTCCATCACCCACCCGCCCGCCTTCACCTTCGCGTTCATGGAGGACGCGACCATGGCAAGACGCAAGCGCAAGAAGAACACACGGAGACGCAAGCCCATCCGGTGGACGCTCGCCGAGGTTCGGCGACGCCGGGCGCGGGGGAAACCAATCCCGCCCAGAGTGCAGGCGTTGCTGCGCCAGGTGCGCCGGGCCGAACAAGAAATCCCCAGGCAGATCCGTCGTGGGCTCGCGCGCCGCGACGCCGCGGCGGTGCGCACCCTGCACGCGGCGCAGGAGGAATACGCGCCGGACCTCGACGCCCGTGACGCCGCGGCGTACATCACCAAGGTCATCACGACCGGCGGCAAGGTGCACGACCAGACCCGCGAGCGCCGGGGTGGGAAGCAGCCACTGCCGCAATTCACGCAGTCCCGGGCGTCCGTGAGCGCGATGCGCAAGAAGTACCCGGACCGCGAGTTCCTCCCCGTCACGCACACGGTGGCCGTCACCCTCAGGGCCGCTTATCCGACGATCACCGACAAGTACGTGCGGCGCGCAGCTCGTCACGCGCCGTCGCTCGAATGGTAGGCGCCATGTAAGCAAAAACTGAGGGCCATAACAACGCTAAATGGCCCGCCCTCCGTAGTACCATCCCCAACACATAGGTCGTACGCCCGGACAGAGCGATGCAATGAGTGCGTCGCGAGCGCCGGCACCAAGCGCGCGCAGACGAGCGCAAGCGAAGACCACACGGAGCACAACCAGAACGAGCTTCGCCTTGGAGGCGGAGTGTATCTGCGACGGACGTATCGCCGGTACGTGGAGGCCCTGACGGGCGGCCACCGCGTGGCGCCGGACGACTTCCTCGACTTCGAGGCCTTCCGCCTGCGCATGGCGTGGGCCGACTGGGTGCGGAGCTTCTCCTGGGACGCGTGGTGCACGCCGACCTGCGAGAATCCAGTGACCGAACGGCGCGCCCGCCTGCTCGTGATGCGCTGGCTCCGGCGGCAGGGCCGACAGGCCTACGCCGCCGTGATCTACGAGCGCACGCCGGGCGCCCTGCTCGTCCACCCGCACGCGCTTGTTGGCGGGCTCCACCGCACGGCGCCCAAGCACCCCACGCCGCTCGCCGTCACGCACCTGCGCGAGAGCTGGCCGCACGGCAACATCAAGGTCGAGCCCTATTACGCCGGGATGGACCGGCCCGGCACCTATCGCGGCGCGTCCTGGTACCTGGTCAAGACCGGCGTCGACGGCGTGACCATCGTCGGCCAGCCAGTGCGCTGGCGTCCCAGCCGGTGATCGAGCTGATCGAGCTGATGGCGGGGATGCGATTCGAAGAGGCGCGAGCGGAGTCAGCTGCTGACGCTGCTGCATTTTTCCCCCGCCCGCCGACAAATGATGGTGCATAAGCCGCGGGGATGGTACCTCCTCTCCACGTACCCTTGATTGGGAAGGACCCAATGAGCCCACTGCACGATGAGGTGGTGGCGTTGTTCGGCCGGCCGGACCTCCACGCGGTCGGGGTCGTGTTCGGCGACCCTCAGCACCCAGACGCGACCACGACGATCTGGCAGCGGCCCACCCACGGCGATTGCGCCGGGGCGCCGCTGGAGGACCACCAACGCCGGACCGGGCAGGTTCCCAGCGCCCTCGTGTGCGTCTTGGGCGCCCGCGTCGACACGTACCGCGTCGACACGTACCGCGTCGAGACGTACCGCCTCCGCGGTTGGCGTGCGATGCCGTGGCTCGAGACGTACGTCGCGCATCTCGCCCAGACCATCGCGGATGCCGGGAGCGTCGAGGCGTTCTTCGCCACGCTGGCGGACCCGGCGCGGAACTGAAGGGGAGACCATCATGCGGAGGAGCGTCACGCCGCGACCCATCGTCGGCCAGCCCATCGTGTACCGGCCGCGCCGGGAAACTGAGGGCCACCACAACGCTGATGGCCCGGTTCTCCGGGAGAGATTCAAGCATGAGCAAGACCACGCGGCCATCGTCGAAGCGCACCGGACGGAAAACCTCGGAACACAAAGAGCCGAAGGTTTCGCAGGATGGCCCGCCGGAAGTCTCGCGGAAACATCCCGACGCGCACCACGGCGCGCCGGCGAAGGGCTGTCCGTGCGTGTGCTGTTGGGCACTCCGCGCCATGTGGAAGCGGGACGAGCGGGACCGGCAGGTGGCCGCGGCCTGGGAGCAGGTCCACGGCCACGAGCCGGTCGAGATGCAGGTGTGCGTGGCCGCGAACGCCAGTCAAGCATTTCGCGAAGTGATGGGCGCGTTGCCCATCTGGTGAACGACAACGTGAAACGGAGAACCACATGAGCAACATTAGGCGGATGTACGCCGTGCCATCGTCTCCATTTTCCTTCAGCCCGGATGAGCTGGCCCAGATGCGGAAGGACGTGGCGGCCGCGGAAGCCGAAGCTGCGAGGGCGACGAGTTGGGCCGCGAGGACGCGCGCGGAACAGCAAGCGAAATCGTTGCGCGGGCTGATCCGCGGCGGCGAGATCGAGCGGCAGGTCGAGGCGGCCCACGCAGCCGTGAATCGCGCCAGGCCCACGACGATGACGTTCCAGCGGGCCATCGAGCGTGGCGTCGCCGCGGGGCGCTACGCGCCGAGTCGACCGCACTACGCGGAGCAGGCCACAACGCCCACGCCGGCGACGACGCCGGAGGACGCCCTCGCGCGGGCCAAGACGCGGCTCACGGAACTCGACGCCCTCATCGCGGACCCCGCGACTGACGCCGCGTCGGTCATGGCCGCCAAGATCCACCGGCGTGAGGTCCTCGTGACCATCGAGGCGATCACCCAGGCGCTCGAGCAACGTCACCGGGGTGGGACACCACAGGCGACCGGCAATGCTGCGGACCCACGGGCGCCGGAGGCCGCGCCCACGGTGCCGTCGGCGACCGAGCTGCAGAAGCTCGTGGCGGAGGCGGGGCAGCTGCAGGTGGTGGTGGATGATCCGGCGGCGAGCGTGGCCATCCGGACCAACGCGCAGATGCGATTGACGGCCGTGCGGCTCCGCATCGGGGAGATTTTCGCGGCCCTGCATCCAGTGACGGAGGTCGGCGCACCTGCGATAGCCGGTAATACGCTCACCTTCGACCAGCTCGCGCGGCTCGTCGAAGATGCGCGCAAGGCCGGCGTGGTGGCGTCGTACGACATCAGACGCCCGAAGCAGACGGCGTAAGGGTGTCAGTTCCGGGTGCAACTCTCGTACTCGGCGGGGACCGCGAGCGCCCCGTCTCCGAAAAGTCTCGAGGACGTCGGTGGTGGGCGGACTCGTCCCCGCCCACGCACCGGCGCAGCCCGGTGCCAGGCTTCACCATGTAGTTGATGAACCACTTTCTAACGCAGGAGCATGGCTATGGCGTCCGACGAAGTGAAGCAGGCAACGGGCGAAGCGCCGACCGCCCAAGAACAGCTGGTGCGGTGCTCGGCCGAGTTGCAGCAGGCCGCGGCGGAGCTCGCGGCCGCGGAGCTGTCCGGAGATTTCCGACGCACGGCGGTGCTCGAAGACGAGATCGGCGTCCTGCATCGCCTCATCGAAAAGCTGACGGCGAAGGCGGCGGTCGAAGCTGCGACGGAGGCCCAGGGGGATGCCGTCGCGCTGCGCGAACGGTTGGCACGCGAGTATGGGGCGGCGCTCGCCGCGCTGGCGCCGAATCTCGACCATGCCCGGCGCGCGACCGCGGCGGCTGCGGCGGCCGCGCACGCGTGCACGACGACGTGGGCGGCGGCAGCGCGCCTGCTCTACGAGGTGCGCATCCTGGAGATGCGCTTCGCCATCGGCGAGATGGCGCTCGACGCGCTCCCGACGTCCCCCGTCGCGGCGCTGGTCGTGCTGTTCGGGGACGAGATTGAGCGCGCGGCCCGACTGTCCATCCGGCAGCCGCTGCCCGCGCACGATTCAACCGCAAGCAATTCACCGGAACAGACCGCCGTCTACAAGATGATCGCGGCCCATGAGGCAGTGAGCACGCTGGGGGCCGACCTGAAGCTCTCCAGCGAACTCCTCGCGCTGTTCGCGAAGGCGGGTATGCCGGAGCGCAAGCGCATCCAGCGGTCGGACCCAGCGGTCATCGGGACGAGCGAACCACGCCCGTCGCCGTTGGACGTGCCCGGCATCTTGCAAGGCGCCATCGTCGGCGTGAATCCGTCGCCGCTGCCCTTGACGCCCGAGGCGAAGGCCGAGCGCGAGGAGAACATCAAGCGCGCGACGCGGCGCAACGCGCAGGTGCTCCGCGCGGCGTCGGAGGATGAGAAAATCGAGGCCGCGTTGACCAACGGCAAGCGGGGCATGCGGGGCTGATGGCCAAGGGGCGGCGCGCGCCGCCCACTCCGGAACGCGAACCGCGGTGCCGGTGCGGAGCCAAGCACGCGTTCGGGACGGATGGCGACGGCCACGTGATCGAGACCTGCACGGCCTGCGGCCAGATGACCACGGTCGAACGGACGAAGAAACTCAGGGCCACAACAACCCAAATGGCCCACGTCCTCTGGGTATGCTCACCTCCACGGGGTAACCGCGCGTCGCTTAAGGAGCGCAGCAGTACCTCAAGAGTGTAGGGAATCTCACTCAGCGGCACCGGCGCCATGGAGGGGCGCAATCATGAAGCCCAAGAGCAGCACATCGGACCAACTCGCAGTCCTCACCGACGCGGCGACGGAGATCAACGCGGCGCATCAGCGGGTCATCGGCGCTGTCGGCGCGGCGCTCGAGCATGCCCACGAAGCGGGCCGACTCCTGTGCGAGATAAAGCAACAGATGCCCCACGGCCAGTTCGGCCCGTGGGTGAAGCAATCGTGTGCCTTCGCCGGCAGCACGGCACGCTTGTATATGCGGATTCACCGGGAGTGGGCGCGACTGCCGCGGCCCGAAAATGCTAATGCGTTAGCACTTTCCCTCGGGCAGGCGCGGAAGCTGCTGACCGCGCTGCGCCGGGCCGATACAGCGACGCCGCTCTCCGACCTCCTGCGCGTGGACCCACGCCTCATCCCGCCGGCCGGTCATATGCTGCTCGGTGTCTGCCCGCGGGGCGGAGTCATCTGGATCGAGCGCGCTGGCGCTGAGAGTGGCGAGTACTACTTCGCGACGTACATGCGGGGCGTCGGAGACGAACACAGCACGGTGGAGGGGACGATTCGCCCCATCGTGCCGGAGGCGGTGGCCTACTTCCTCAGCATGATGGTCCCCGCGCCCACGCTGGACTGCGTGCGGTGGGAGACGGTGACGGTGCGCGAAAGCACGGCAGCTCGGCGGTCAAACCCCTGGCTCTTCCACTCCGAAAAGGAATACATGCGCGACTTCGTTCTCGGGAAGCGCGGACGCCAGCACGCGGCGCAGATTAATCAGTGGGCAGACGCGCTCGCCGCGGCGGACTAGAGGGGAATGAGCGAACTCCTCGTCGTGCTCTCAGACGCGCAGCTCGATGCGCTGGCGGAGCGCGTGGCCGCAAAGCTCGCGAACGGCAACGGTCACGCGCCGGACATGCCCGACAAGTTGCTGACGGCGGATGAGGCGGCGCGGCGTCTTGGTGTGAAGATCCGGTGGCTCTACGGCCACGATCTGCCGTTCGCGGTTCGGTTGCCGAACAGTCGAGCGGTCCGGTTTAGCGAGCGTGGCATCGCCAGGTGGCTCGCGAAGAAGATGGGCCAATGACCTCGGGCCAGGGATACATCAGCGGTCCTACGCGAGCCTCAGCACGGGATTCAAGCGTGGGCACCCGCGTGAGAGAAGTTGGCGAGATGCCGGATCACGGAGTTACTGGTCGGCGATGGTGGCGCATGATAGCTTGTATATACAGATGTACATACGCCACTCACCCACCCAGGAGGATCAAGTGAAAGAGTCCCAGCGGCAGACGATGAACTTTCGCCTTCCGGTCGGCGTGCTGACCGCCCTTAGGAAGCGAGCCAAGCGCGACGGCGTCTCGATGACCACGGTCGTCGAGGCGGCCCTCCGCAACTTTCTCGGCGTCCCCAGCTACGGCCACGTGCAGGTCACGAAGGGAGGCGCCCGATGACCGCCATGAAGAATGGCCTCTACTGGCACGGCAGCACGTGGTGGATGCAGTACCGCCACGCGGGCCGGACCGTGCGCGAATCTACCGGTTGCACCAAGCGGGAGGATGCGAAGGCCGTGGCCGACGCGAAGCGCACGGCGAGTCGCCAGGGCCAGCTCGTCCCCGGCGCGGCCAAGACGACGCTCGCCGACCTCTTCATGCTCTACGTGGCGGACGCCGTGGCCAAGCACCGGGAGCCGCCGAAGCTCAAGCGGCTCGCGGAGTGGTTCGAGGTGGCGATGACCACCGGCGACGACGGGGCCGTGATCTACGCCGGTGGCTGGCGGGCAACGGCCATCGACTACGGCGTCCTGCAGCGCTACGTGGCCGAGCGCCAGAAGGTCGCCTCGGACTCCACGGTCCACAACGAGCTGGCGGCGCTGCGCCGGAGCTTCAGGCTGGGCAAGAAGGCCGGGAAGGTCCTGACGGTGCCAGAGTTCCCGATGCCGCAGGTGCAGAACGTGCGCGAGAGCTTCTTCAGCACCGAAGAATTGGAGCGGCTGCTGACGCTCCTGCCCGAGTACCTCAGGGCGGCGGTCCACTTCGCGGCCCTCACGGGCATGCGCGCCGAGAACGTGTTCAGCTTAGCGTGGGAGCACGTGGACTTCGGGCGCGGCCTCGTCAGCGTCCCGTTCGGCATGACGAAGTCCGGGGAGCCGTTGGCGTTCCCGTTCGCGCACAAGTCCACGCTCGAAGTGTTGCTCCGGGTGCAGGAGCAGGCCAGGCGGGGCCCGTTCGTCTTTCATCGGCTCGGCGAACGCATCAAGAGCTACCACGGGGCGTGGCGTACGGCGGTTGAGGCGCTCGGCGCGGATGGCTACGGCACGCAGTACGACCCGAAGGTGGGCCAGACCAAGAAGGTGCTGAAGCGGTTCCACGATCTCCGGCACACGTTCGCCCAGCGGGCGACGGAGATGGGGATGGCCGAGGCCACGTTGCTCGAACTCGGTGGCTGGAAGACGGCGGCGATGCTCAAGCGGTATCGCATCGTGAACCAGGAGGCCAAGAGGGCAGCCGCCGCGCAGCTGGACAAGTTCATCGAGGTCGAGCGCCAGAAGGCAACGCAGGTGCTCGACTTCAAGAAGCGGGCGTCAGGAGGCTCACGGTGAGAATGCTCGGAGTCGGACTCGAACCGACAAGGGATTTCTCCCAGCGGGTTTTAAGCCCGCAGCGTTTACCCATTTCGCCATCCGAGCTGCATTGTCACAGCGTTGACACAAACGACGGTCTAAGTGGTTGCTCCGCAAGAGCACAGGATGGAGTTTTAAGTCCCTTGCGTCTACCGATTTCGCCACCCCGGCCGGACTAAAATACTCGCTCGCGCCGCACGCCGCCCGACGGATGCACCACGTCGATCGCCGGCTCGCGTCCGTACATCGCACGGAATGCGCGCCGAATCTCGCGCGTTACCTTCGCCTCACCCTTCCCTCTCTTGCCTGTGCCCTTCGCCAACAGGACGAGCACGGCACCGCCCCATCCGGCGCCGGTTAGTCGCGCGCCGAGCGCACCGGCCCGCCGCGCGGCGGCCACGATCGTATCGAGCTCGGGCGTGCTGCAGGCGTACAGCCGTCGACAGGATTCGTGGGACTCGTACAGCAGCGCGCCGAAGCGCTTCAGGTGCCCGTGGGCGAGCAGCTGCGCGCCGAACCGAGCGCGCGCGGTCTCGCCGATCACGTGCAGCGCACGGGAGCGAAGCGGCTCGGGGAGCGCCCGTTTGAGACGCGGCAGCCACGCCGCCGGCCAGCTCGCGAGCCAGCGAAGCTCCGGCAATTCGAGCGTGAGCCGGGCAACGGCCGCCTCGCACTCGGCCCGTCGCTCGTTGAGGGCGCCCGCGGCGAGCTCCCGCCGTAATCCCGAGTCCACGAGCAGCAGGCGGCCACGGATCGGGATGTGGCGCGCCGCGAGCGAAGCGCACTCGAGCAGCAGTGCCCGACCCGGTCGCGCGAGCGCCGCGCTCATCTGATCCATGATGCCGCAGCGCACGCCGACGTAATCGTGCTCGCCACGAAACGCCACGCCTGCCAGTTGGCGGGCCTGGAGGCGGGTGCCCCCGAGCAGGCTGAGCGCCTGGGCCGCGGCCACCGTGAGCGCGGCGGACGATGCGAGGCCCGCGGCGACTGGCACCTCGCTCGTCACCGCGATGCGAGCCCCGCCCTCCAGCGGAGCCGCGCCGAGGGCGACGAGCTCGTGCATCACCCCCGCGAGGTACGCGCCCCAGCCCGCCGGTCGCCCTTCCCGATAGTCGGTGAGCGCGACATGCCCGTCGTGCGTTGAGACCATCTCCAGGACACCCGCTTCCGCCGGGCCGACGGCGACGAATGTGCGTGCCGCGCATGCCACCGGCAGCACGGGGCCGCCGTTGTAGTCGGTGTGCTCGCCGATCAGGTTGACGCGGCCAGGCGCCGAGGCCGCGGCGTGAGGCGCGTCACCGAAGGTTGTGCGGAACAGCGCTGACGCGTTGCCACGCATGGGTTTGACAAGGGTTAGGGCGAATGGTACCGTTGGCCAGCCCGTTTCACCATCTCTCGCAAAGCCACCCGGAGACAAACGTATGCGGCGGTCCGTCCGGTACGCGCTGGTCTTGTTCGCCGGGTTTCCGGCCCTGCTCGGAGCTCAAGGCTTCGGGATCTACGAGCAAGGAGCCTGCTCGATGGGGCGCGCCGGCACCGGGGTGGCGGCGCCCTGCAGCGATGGCTCTGCTATCT
>Ga0137380_10005837_pt1 | contig 10956 bp, 8 predicted proteins | sample SagtaG_17_FD_104809 | JGI IMG/M metagenome (GOLD analysis project Ga0137380, IMG submission 104809) | Vadose zone soil microbial communities from Sagehorn Ranch, Mendocino, California, USA - Sage2_L_100_16 metaG | ecosystem: Environmental > Terrestrial > Soil > Vadose zone | place: USA... | reverse complement strand
CGAAATGGTGCGGAAAGCTGAGGATGCCTTTGGCAAGGTAGATATTCTCGTCAGCAACTATGCCGCCGCGATTCCGCGCAAGAGCTTTGCCGACACTACTTGGGCCGAGTGGCAGGAGCAGCTCGACACGACTGTAAAAGCTGCATTCCTCTGTACTCAGGCGGTGCTGCCTGGGATGAAAGCCCGACGCTGGGGCCGTCTCATCAGCGTTAACACCATCGGCATCCATCAGCCCGCCCCGCACTACCACGGCTACACGGCGGCCAAGACCGCAATGCTGGGCTTCACGCGCAACCTCGCAGTTGAAGTTGGGCAGTACAATATCACGGTCAATATCGTTTCTCCTGGGCTGACTTTGACCGAGGAAGTGAAAGCAATGCTTACCCCAGAAGCGCAGGAAAAACATGAGAAACAGGTACCTATGCGCCGCTCCGGGACAGTGGAGGACACGGCTCACGCGGCTCTGTTCTTTGCCTCAGAGCTAGGCAGCTTTGTCACAGGTCTGTATATGCCGGTCTGTGGCGGGCAGGTGATGGAGTAAAGAAGCGCGGAGTGCGGAGTGCCGATTAATGGAGTAACCAATTGCAGAATGCGGAATGCCGAATACGGATTAGCGGATTTGAAATCGCTCAAGTCAGTAGGGGGCGCTCTGCGTGCCAAATAGCCGTGGCAAAGAAATGGTGCGCAAGCGCACCCTAATAAACTAAAGGAGGATGAAGCTGCTTCCGACTAGCTTGGAAAATCTTGGAAAAAATGGGTGACAGCTGAAGGAGAAAACATGCGGCGAGTGGCTCATGGGGCCGTCTGGTTTCCGCCAGAAGCTGAGAGGCGCGTACTGGAGTTGATGAAACTCCAATGCTCGGCTACTCGGTCTGCTTACCAAGGCATCCAGAAGCATGGCCTGTCTGGGAACGCCGTAAAGAAGTACGTCAAGCGAAACTACATGGCGGACCTGAATCAACGGTATATCGCAGATGCCTGTGCCGCAGCTTCGGGGATCACTCACCCCTCTGCTCTGTTCGGCGGCAAACGAGCTTGGAAAGAACTACAGACAAGCACCATTTCCAAAGTAGAGTGGGGTCAGCGAAGGAACTCTCGCCTCTACTCCAGAGGGGATCGAACGAAGGGCGGGAACCCCAACATCCGGATATCGGGAGAAACGATCTTGGTGAATGACCCTGCCCAGTGGGGACAGTGGCTTGCAGGTAGCGTCTACCTCCCCAAGAAGTGGTCACCTGACTGGAGCTGCTATGATGCCCGGCTTCTCTATCGAGATGGGAAGTTTCGACTGGTTCTCTCTTGGATTGAAGCAACGCCCCCCATCGTTACAGACCGGGCAAAAGGCATTATTGGTGTGGATACCAACCCCGAAGGATTGGGCGTGGCCTGTCTCAACTCGGAGGGAAACCTGCTGAGTCACCGCTATGAGACGCTCCAGAGAATCCAGTTTGCCTCAGAGGGAAGACGGGACAACGATATCCGCCTCGCAGCCAAGGCTCTGGTAGAGAAGGCCCGTAGTCAGCAGACGCCGGTGGCCTTGGAAAAACTCAACTTTGCAAAGAAGAGAGGGGGCTCGAAGAAATTCCGAAGGATGAAATCCAATTTCCTCCACCGGAAACTCATTGAGGCTGTTACGGCAAGAGCCCTCAAGGAAGGGGTGGAAGTGATTGAGGTTCATCCGGCCTTCTCGTCAATCTTAGGAAACCTCAAGTACACGAAGATGTACGCACTGAACCGACATACAGCCGCTGCCTTGGTCATCGGCAGACGTGGGCTTGGGTTCCGAGAGAGGCAAGACTTTACGGTCACACCGGAAGACGAGAGCGGAGGGCGCTTGACCCTGGAAGGACGAGGGCACTCTCAGACGCTCAGTCAGAAGGCGTGCTCGTGGCTGATGAACCGGTTCGTCCGTCAGTCGAAACCAGCCGACCTCACAGGTCCCGATCCGGCACCGGGATGGAAGCCCGGCATTGGATCGAGTGCGGGTGAGATCCCCGTAGGTGAATCCTCGACTACAACTGGTCGTCGGGGTCAACGGCAACACGTTGTGAGGAGATGAAAGGCTCCTTGGAAAGTTCTTCCAACTTTCCGAAACCAGGTTCGTTATGGCAGGACGACTGCAGGGCAAGGTAGCGCTGGTCACCGGTGGCGGCTCGGGCATTGGACGAGCATCGGCTCTGACCTTTGCCCGCGAGGGAGCCAAGGTGGTCATTTCTGACATCGTGGTTGCAGGCGGCGAGGAGACGGTGCGGATGGTGAAGGCAGTCGGAGGAGAGGCGACCTTCGTGAAGGCCGATGTCTCTAAGGCAGCTGAAGTAGAGGCCCTGATGAAAAAAGTGGTAGAGACCTACGGGCGGCTGGACTGTGCCTTTAACAATGCGGGCATTGAGGGAGAGATTAAACCGACGGCCGAGTGCAGCGAGGAGAATTGGGATCGCACCCTCGCTGTGAATCTCAAAGGCGTGTGGCTGTGTATGAAGTACGAGGTCCCCGTGATGCTCAAGCAGGGCGGCGGCGCCATTGTGAACACCTCGTCAGTCGCGGGTCTGGTCGGTTTTCAGGGACTGCCGGCCTATGTGGCGAGCAAGCATGGGGTAGCGGGCCTCACCAAAACGGCGGCTCTGGAGTACGCCAAATCTGGCATCCGGGTTAATGCCGTCTGTCCAGGGGTTATCAATACGCCGATGGTAGAGCGGCTCTTTAGCGGCCAACCCCATTGGGGAGAGGCGGTTCAGGCCATGGAGCCGGTAGCGAGAATGGGAAAGCCCGAGGAGATTGCTGAGGCGGTGGTCTGGCTCTGTTCGGATGCGGCTTCCTTTGTCACCGGGTTAGCGATGGCTGTGGATGGGGGGATGATGGCGCAATAACAGGGATGAGGACTGAGTGATGAGGACTGAGTGGGGAGAAGACTGCATAAAAGCTGTCGGCGGTAACAGTTTTCTCCATGGAGCCCTTAGGATGTTCGAGAGGATAGCCTAAAGTTCTGATAATTTTTCATCTGTCAACTGTTCCCTAGCAGTCCCCCAGCATTGCCTCCGCTTCCGGAATGTGTAGCGTCGGCTTCTCGCCGGCAAGATGCCGGCGCTACTTAGAATGCCTAACAAAACGAGACCAATGCCCCAGGGCGAGGATGATGGGTGCCCGCCTACGCGGGCACGACGGGGGTTTCGTCATTCCCGCGAAAGCGGGAATCCAGACAAAGAGGCGTTTTGTTAGGGGCTCTTAACACGCTTCTGATACGCCCACCCTTTGCGCTCATCTTCTGTACGCCGCTCCGGACCTCCCAACGATTCGATATAGTAGACTAGATCCCACACCTCTGCTTCGTCCAGGATAAATTGGTACGCAGGCATTGGCGTTCCATCAAACCCCGTGAGAATGGTTCGGAATAGATCTTGTGGGGTAGGGCCACTTTTGAGCGGCCGCTGCGTCAAATCCGCCGGCTTCACCGAGAGGTCCTGGGCGGACGGGCCATCTCCCTTGCCACTCTGTCCATGACACTGGAAACACTCGGCCTTCTGGTACACTTCCCGCCCATGGGCGACCCGTTCAGGGGTCCGAGCAGGAGGTGGGGAAATCGCGATGGGTTGACGGCGGGTTGCTTTAGCAAAGCGCTCAGAGAAGCCTTTGATATATTCGACGACTGCCTGAATTTCAGCATCTGAAAGGTAGTCCTGCGGGACCATGGCCGTTCCCGGCATTCCTTGCTTGATGCTGCGGACTAGGTCTGCATCCGTCGGGAGAGAGCCGCTCGGAGTGGACTTTAATTTATACTCCCCTTTGCTGAAGTTTCGCGGCTTCGTCTCGAACTGGGAAGCCACCTCTCCTTGACCATCCCCCGTGAGACCATGGCAGATCGCGCAGTTGGCGTCGTAGACTGTTCGTCCGAGCGGCTCCCCTGCTCCGTTCAGGGAGGGAGCCGCTACGCTGCCATAGGTTGCTACGCAGAGCAACCCAACGACGGTGAGGAACCTCCCCATTTACGGCAATACGACCAATTGTCCGGCGACATGGGGGGGATGCAACTGACAGTCGATAGGAAAGATGCCGGCTTTATCGGCCGTAAACTCTACGGTCTCAGCCTGTCCTCCCGGGACCACTTTCTCGATCTTGTAATCGGCGATGCGGTAGCCGTGTTCTTGGTCCAACTTATTGATCAATTTCACCTTGACCGTATCCCCTTTGTTCACAACCAATGATGGGGGCTCCCAGACCTTGACGCCTTGAGGGGTTTCGATGTTCACGACGGTGAACTCTCTGGTTGACTCGGCGTATCCTACTCCAGGCAGCACGGCTGCCAGCAGGCCGAGCATGGTTGCTGCCACAACGCTGGGGATCAAGAGTCTTGACATAGCTTTCCTCCTCACTTGCCTTTCTATTTCGGAAGTCGTTACTGCTTTCTTCCTGATAGCTCTTTTTCCTGAGCCCGTTCTCGTTCTAAATCCAACTCGGACTTGATCCCGAGCCTATGCAATGCGTCATTTGCTTCTTCCAGAGATGTACTGGTGGCCACCGCCTGAGCTGGCCGCGACAGGGTGTGGAACAGCACCGAGGCGGAGAGGTAGAAGGTCAGGGTCGTCAGCGGGGTTAGTCGAACCTTCCGTTCATCATAACGGATGCTGCCCTCACCCCAGGCCCCTCGGGCGCAACGCAGCGGAATCGCGCTGGCTTCGGTCGGCACCTTCTCGACCACGTCTTCTAACTCGCTCACCACTTGCGGAGTCAGCGCCCAGGCGCCAAGCAGCCCCCCTGCCTCGGCCACCCGCGCCAGAGCACGTTCGATCTCGCTGGTGGTCAGCTCGCCATCACTGCCGTAGCCGAAGACTCCCCATAGGGTGGCATGCCCACGCTGTTCCATTGCAGTGAAAGCAGCCAACATCACCGAGTCAGCCAGCGGGCTACGCAGCCCTGGTTCTCCTCCTTGCGCCAGGGAATCGCCGCCGACGTCAATGCCAACGAGCAGGTCAGTTCCCAGGACGGTGATGGCAGCCTCCAGTCCAGCGACGGTCCCGGCCACCCCACCGTTGATATCGATGTGCAGGACCTCCCAGCCGTACAGCGCCGCCATCTCGGTCTCGGTAAAGCGCACGCCGTAGTGGGTGCGGGTGTTACCGTTGACCATCCAGGCGCGTGGATGGAGGACGCGGGTATTTTCGATTTCTCCCAGGCTACGCGGGCCGGGAACCGGATCGTAGACAAACCGCTCCCAGGATAGGCCGCCCAGGTGAAAGCGTAAACCGCAGAACTCCAGAAACCGCGCGCTGGCCAGCGCGCCGACGACATCGCCTCCGCCACCAACGCCGATGACCAGTGCCTGCGAGCTGCTGCGAATCAAAGCCTCTAGCGACATTGGCAAAGTATTCATGCAAAACTCGTTTTCCGTGCAACAGTGGGCAGCGAGAGAGGATAAATGAAAATGTGAGGTATTACTTGCACAACAAACGGATTCTTTCGTCCGTGCCCAATGATGGCAAATAATTCTCAAGCATCGGTCTCAGTCTCTGATATACACCAAAGTCCCGACTGGCGCGAAAGCGTCGAGTTCCTGCACGTCGGGGTTGAACAGGGAAATACACCCCAGGGTCCAGTTAATGCCGGCGCGGTTGAATGCCTCTCGGTCCGTCCCGTGAATACCAATCGCGCCGCCAATACCGGCGTAGCCGTCCCCCCGTCTTGGCACAGCGCCAGCCGAGACGTTCTGCCAGTAGTAGCGGATATCTTGCTCGGTAGGGTAATCGAGTAGCATAAAGCGGGTCCAGCGCTTGTGGTAATCTTTGTCGATGATCATGTACAGGCCGGTCGGCGTGCGCTGGTCGCCTTCGTAGAGCTTCTTGCCCGGCTGACGACCGATGACCACAGGATAACTACGGGTCAGGCGGCCATACCGATACAGGTTTAACGTCCGGCACCCTTTGTCAACCACGATCAGAACCGGCTCCTCACTGGCCCAGGGCAAGACTGCTTCACTATCGATCCTGAGCTTGGGGGTAGCAGAAAGAGGAGAGGGGAGAGGGGGAGGGGTCAGCACGAATTGTGGCAGGGGCTGAACGGTACAGCCCGCGAGTAAAAAGGGTAGGAGTAGTCCCCTTAGTATGAACCTTGGCAGCACGAAACCTTATTATTGAGAAAAACACGGCCGGGCGCAACTTCGGGCGTGCGGCCTTGCTCGGGGTTGGGGAAGCAGATTAATATGCGAGTGGGAACCGCGTTGTGGTGAGAGAATCCGCAATTGGTATTTTTGACTCAGGGATTGGTGGGCTCACTGTGCTGCAGCAGGTCGCCCGCTTGCTACCGCGCGAAGTGTTGGTCTACCTTGGCGACACTGCCCGCTCTCCCTATGGCACCAAGTCTCCCGAGGTCGTGACCCGCTATGCCTGCGAGAACACCGACTTTCTCATGGCGCGGGGCTTGAAGATGCTGGTCGTGGCCTGCAACACAGCCTCGGCTGTCGCCTTGGAGGTGTTGCGCGAACGCTACCAGATGCCGGTGGTGGGCGTCATCGAGCCTGGTGCCCAGGAGGCTGTGCGCCGCAGTACAAACCGGCGCATCGGGGTCATCGGCACTGAAGCCACGATTGCCAGCGGAGCCTACACCCAGGCGTTGCGTGCCCTGGATCCCAACATTGAGGTCTACACCCGCGCCTGCCCCTTGTTCGTCCCTCTGGTCGAAGAGGGATGGGTTGATAACGAGGTGGCGCGCGCTACCATCGCTATTTATCTGGGCAGCCTCAAGCACAGTGGTATCGACACGCTCATTTTGGGCTGTACGCACTATCCGCTCCTCAAAAACAGCCTTGCCGAGTTCCTCGGGCCAGAGGTGTGCCTCATCGACTCAGCCGAGGAGACTGCCAAGGTGGTGCGGGGGACCCTGTCCAGCTATGGGCTGGCGCGGCGCAAGGGCAGTGGAGGAGCGAGTTTTTTTGTGACGGATATTCCTGATCGCTTCGTCAAGGTCGGCGCGCGCTTCCTCGGCCAGCAGGTCGAGTCAGCGGTGCGGGTCGAGCGCTAAGATCAGTAATGAGTAATGAGTAATGAGGACTGAGTAAAGAATTCGGAAGCCAGAATACAGAATCAGGAATGCCTAATCCGCAATCCTCATTGCCGGCGACTCAGTCCTCATTTCTTACTGCTTTTGCCATGACGTGGTAGAATGCCGCACACGTCACAACGGCAACTGTCGCGTCTTTCCTTGCCAATCCACGAACCGTAGGTGAAACGACCATGTTGACTACCCTGCTTCACAAGGTCTTCGGCAGCAAAAACGACCGGGAGCTGAAGAAGCTGCGCCCGCTGGTAGCGGAGATCAACCGCTTCGAGCCCGACTTTGCCAGCCTCAGCCCTGAGGCTCTGCGGGCCAAGACCGACGAGTTCAAGAGTCGTATCCAGGAGGCCACCGGCGACGTGCGTACCCGCCTGGAAGCCGTGCGAGCGCGGGCCTTGAGCGATGAGAACCGAGAGGAGCGTGAACAGCTCAAAGAAGAAGGGGACAAGCTGGAAACCGAGCTGCGCCAGGCCGAGGCTGCGGTCCTCGACGCACTGTTGCCGCAGGCGTTCGCCGCGGTACGCGAGGCCTCACGCCGGACCACCGGCATGCGTCACTTCGACTGCCAGCTCCTCGGCGGCGCCGTGCTCCATCAAGGGAAGATTGCCGAGATGAAGACTGGCGAAGGCAAGACCCTGGTTGCGACCCTGCCGCTCTATTTGAACGCGCTGCTCGGCCGTGGCGCGCACCTGGTCACGGTGAACGACTACCTCGCCCGGCGTGACGTGCAGTGGATGGGACCAATCTACCACGCCCTGGGGCTGTCGGTGGCCTCGATCGTTCACGAGACCAGCTTCCTCTTTGACCCTACCTACCTGGTCAAAGACTACCGCTCTCTCAACTTGCGGCCCATTAGCCGCAAAGAGGCCTACGCGGCGGACATCACCTACGGCACCAACAACGAATTTGGCTTCGACTACCTGCGCGACAACATGAAGTTCAGCCTCGACGACTATGCGCAACGGGAACTGCACTTTGCCATTGTTGATGAAGTGGACAACATTCTGGTAGACGAAGCGCGCACGCCTCTCATTATTTCCGGGCCGGCCGAAGAATCCACGGAAAAGTACTATACCATCGATCGGGTCATCCCGCGCTTGCAGAAAGAGATAGACTACGCGGTAGACGAGAAGCTGCGCACAGCGGCCCTCACGGAAGAGGGTGTGGCCAAGGTCGAGCGCTTGCTAGGGATCAAAAACCTCTACGACCCCGCCGAGATCGGCACCCTCCACCACGTTAACCAGGCGCTCAAAGCGTATACCCTGTTCAAGCGCGATGTGGATTATGTAGTCAAGGACGGGGAGGTTCTCATTGTTGACGAGTTCACTGGCCGGCTCATGCCCGGCCGGCGCTGGTCTGACGGTCTCCACCAGGCAGTTGAGGCCAAAGAGAAGGTCCGCATCCGCGAGGAAAACCAGACCCTGGCCACTATCACGATTCAGAACTACTTCCGCATGTACAAAAAACTGGCGGGCATGACCGGCACCGCCGATACCGAGGCCGTAGAGTTCAAGAAGATCTATAATCTCGACGTGGTGGTGATCCCACCCAATAAGCCGATGATCCGCCTCGACCACCCGGACGTGGTCTACAAGAGCGAGCGGGAGAAGTTCAACGCGGTGATCGACGATATTACCGAGTGCCACAGCCACGGCCAGCCAGTGCTGGTCGGTACTATCTCCGTCGAGAAGTCCGAACACCTCAGCAAATTGCTCAAACGCAAGGGCATCAAGCACAGCGTGCTCAATGCGGTGAACCACGAGGCCGAAGCTAACATCATCGCCCAAGCCGGCCGTTTCGGCGCCGTGACCATCGCCACGAATATGGCCGGTCGTGGCACGGACATCCTGCTGGGCGGGAACCCGGAGTTCCTGGCCCGCGCCGAGATCGAGAAACGGTGGCTCAGCAGCAAGGCTGGCTCCACGGCGTCTTCTGCCCAGGCGGGCAAGAGCTACGAAGAGAGCCTGGAGGAACTACGGGCTGAATACAACGAAGCCGTGAGCCGCGCCCGGCAGCAGTACGAGCAGGAGTGGTTGCCGTGCGAAGAAGCGCGGAATGCCGCCCTCAAGCGACTGACCGAGACCTACCGCCCATTCTTACACGCTTCCTGGCAGAAAGCCCGGGCCGAGTACAAGGATCTCGCCGCCCGTCTCGATTCCGCCGACGGCGGAGCGGGGGATTCGTCCCTCTTAGAGCAGTACACCCATGCCTGTGTTGCCTACGAACATGCCCTGAGCGAGTACGATAAGGTGATCGGCCCGTCGCTCAGCGAAGACCAACAGCAGGAGTACGAGGCTGTGCGTGCCGAGTACGCTACGATGCTCGATGGTGGCGGTGCCACCGTTCCGGCCGAGCGGGTGCAGGTCGTGCGCGGCCGCTATGAGCGGCTGCTGGGTGACTACAGTCGGGCGATTGGACGGGTCGCCGGGATAACCCCGAGCGAGAACGGTGAGGCGGAGCGGCTGTACGAAGAGGCGAGCCAGGCGTACGAGGACGCTGTCCGCGCGTATGAGGAGGCGGAGCGGCGCTACGAGGAGAAGCACAAGCCCTACGAAGCCGCGGTCGCCGCAGCGGAGCGCGTCTATGAAGAAAAGCGGCGCGAGCGGGTCAAGGTCGTGGAAGAGGTGCGTGAACAATTTGAGAAAGCCCCCGATCTCTACCAGCAACACTTTCATGAAGTATTGGAGAAATACCAGCAAACCTGCGCCGGAGAACACGAGCAAGTCGTTGCCGCGGGTGGCCTCTACATTCTGGGCACCGAACGGCACGAGGCCCGGCGTATCGACAACCAATTGCGCGGCCGCGCCGGCCGCCAGGGGGATCCCGGGACCTCGCGTTTTTACTTGTCTCTGGAAGACGACCTGCTCCGCATCTTCGGGGCCGAGCGCATCCAGAAGATTATGGACCGCTTGGGTATGGAGGAGGGAGAGCCGATCGAGCATGGCCTGGTGACCCGCGCGATCGAAAACGCGCAGAAGCGGGTCGAGGCGCACAACTTCGACATCCGCAAACACCTACTGGAATATGACGATGTGATGAACAAACAGCGTGAGGTGATCTACCAGCAGCGCCGCGGCTTCCTCGCTGGGGAGAACCTGAAGAGTGAAGTCCTCGAGATGATCGAGGAGTTGACCGAGCAAACCGTTGCCGTCTATGCCAATAAAGAGGTGTTTGCTGAGGAGTGGGACTGGAAAGGCCTGAATGACACCTTGTTCCGCCAGTTCAACTTTCGTCTGAGCGTGACTGAGGACGAACGGAAAGACTTCACCCCGGAGACGCTCGCCGACTTGGTGCGAGAAAAAGCCTTGCAGGTGTACGACGAGAAAGAACATACGTTTACTCCGCCCGTGCTCCGCTATCTGGAGAAGATGATTCTGCTGCAGGCTATGGACGGGTTGTGGAAGGATCACCTCTTGTCCATGGACCACCTCAAGGAGGGCATTGGTCTACGCGGCTACGGGCAAAAGAACCCTCTGCAGGAGTATCAGAAAGAAGCCTTTTCCATGTTTGAAGAGCTCTTGCAGCGGATGCAAGAAGACGTGGTCGAGAAGCTCTTCACCGTGCAGATCGCCCGCCAGGAAGATGCGCAACGCATCGATCCCCGCCGCGCTCCGCAGCGGCAGGTGCTGATGAGTCACGGGGGGGCCGCGGCGCAGGCACAGCCCGCGCAGATCAAACGTGACGCGCCCAAAGTAGGGCGTAACGAGCCGTGTCCGTGCGGCAGCGGCAAGAAATACAAGAAGTGCCACGGCGCGTGATCAGTCTAGAGTCTAGAGTCTGTCAGTCTAGAGTCTAGAGTCTGTCAGTCTAGCAGGGTGCTGAAAAAGTGGTGTTCGTGCTTCGACGAGCTCAGCACGAACGGACAATTCTCAATGTTTTTAAGACCTCCTCCGTTCACCCTTCGACAGGCTCAGG
>Ga0137380_10005826_pt1 | contig 10968 bp, 10 predicted proteins | sample SagtaG_17_FD_104809 | JGI IMG/M metagenome (GOLD analysis project Ga0137380, IMG submission 104809) | Vadose zone soil microbial communities from Sagehorn Ranch, Mendocino, California, USA - Sage2_L_100_16 metaG | ecosystem: Environmental > Terrestrial > Soil > Vadose zone | place: USA... | reverse complement strand
CCGCGCCCCTTCGCGATCCAGGTTCCCGATGCGGTCCTCGCGGATCTGCGTGAGCGCCTCGCGCGTGTGCTCTGGCCCGACGAGGTCCCCGGCGAGTCGTGGCGCTACGGCACCGACCTCGCCTACATGAAAGAGCTCGTCGCGTACTGGCGCGATCGCTACGACTGGCGCGTGCACGAGGCGGCGCTGAACCGCTTCCGTCATTTCACGGTTCCGCTCGCCGGCATCGACCTCCACTTCATACACGAGCCAGGCGTCGGCCCGAGCCCGATGCCGCTCCTGCTCTCTCACGGATGGCCGGGGTCGGTCTGGGAGTTCCACGCGCTGATCCCGATGCTCACGGACCCCGCGCGGTTCGGCGGCGATCCCGCCGACGCCTTCACGGTCGTGGCCCCCTCCCTGCCCGGCTACGGCTTCTCGTTCCGCCCGAACCAGCCCCGCTTCGGCATCCTCCAGATCGCCGACGTCTTCGCGGAGCTGATGACGGGCGTGCTCGGGTACGCCCGCTTCGGCGCGCACGGCGGCGACTGGGGTTGCGCGATCACCGCGCGTCTGGGCGTCGCGCATGCGGAGCGCCTGAGCGGCATACACCTGACGAACCTCTTCGTGCGGGCCGAGCGCGTGGCCCCGACGGCGTTGACGCCCGAGGAGCAGGCGTACCTGGCGGAGGCGCGGCGCTGGCTGCGCGAGGAAGGCGGCTACATGGCGATCCAGGGGACGCGCCCCCAGACGCTCGCCTACGGGCTCACCGACTCGCCGGTCGGGCTCGCGGCCTGGATCGTCGAGAAGTTCCGGGCGTGGAGCGACTGCGGCGGCGACATCGAAAGGCGGTTCGACAAGGACGTGCTGCTCACGGCGGTGACGCTCTACTGGGTGACGGAGGCGATCAACGCGTCCTTCTGGCCCTACCACGCCCACCGCCGCCGGCCGTGGGCGCCGGGGCCGGATGAGCGCGTCCGCGCCCCCACGGGGTACGCGGACTTCCCACGCGAGCTCCTGCGCCCGCCCCGGGCATGGGTCGAGCGCGTCTGCGATCTGCGGCGCTGGACGGTCATGGAGGCCGGCGGTCACTTCGCCGCACTGGAGGAGCCGGCGTCTCTGGCCGCCGACCTCCGTGCATTCTTTCGCGACCTTCGCTAGGCGCCCCGCCCGCCGCGCCGTGTCCGCGCTCAGCGGTGTACGGTACGGCGCGCGGGCACGCGCCGGTAGGCGCACTCCCGCATCCAGCAGCGCGCGCACTGGGCGAAGTAGTGATCCACGCGCGCCTCCGGTCCCGCGCCGACGAGGAGCGAGATGGACTTGACGGGCGACATGAAGACGGCCTCGTTGAGGCGAACGCCGATGGCGTCGGCCGGACAGAGCCGGAAGAGGTGCGGCTGCTCGGCGAGGTTCCAGCGCGCGTACCCCGGGCTGATCCGGTTGGTCGCCTTCACGCCGGCCCGGACGGCCTCGCCGCACAGGAGGTCGTTCACGTATTCGGCGAGGCTCTCCACCGCGCCGGACCCGACGCTGTCGAGCATCGCGGCGAGCGGCAGCTCGCGCGCGGCCCACAGCTCGCTCACGGTGCGCTCGAGCGCCTCGCCGATCGTGCAGACCGCGGGGGCGACGTGGGTGATCGTCCCCCACGCCTCGCGGATGCCCGGAATGGAGAGCGTCGTCACGTCGAGCGTGAGGCGATCGCCCTCGCGCGCGCTGACGGGCAGCCACGCGGCGACCGCGCGCGGCGCCATGAGTCGGCGCCCCAGCGCCAGCGCCTCGTCGAAGAGGGCCAGGACCTCGGGCGGCGGCGCCTCGCCGCCCTGCTTGTAGCCCTGGAAGCGGAGGACTTCGGCGGGATCGATCTCGACCTCGAGGTCCGCGAGGACCCGGAGGCCTTCGGGAAGCGCGCCGGTCAGCGCCGTTGCCGCTGCCGTACGACCTTCGTAGGCTCGCCTCCAGCGGGCATGCCTACGGCAATGCCGAGCGCCGTCGGCTTCGCACAACGTCCGCGATGAGTCGGATGTGCTCGGGGTTCGAGCCGCAGCACGCGCCGACCACGTTGCAGCCGGCGTCGAGGAGGGCGGGATAGTCGCGCGCCATCGCCTCCGGTCCGAGCTCGTACGTGACCGTGTCGCCCGTCGTCACCGGGAGTCCGGCGTTCGGGTAGGCGATCAGCGGCGCTCCCGTCACCTGCCGCATCTCGCGGATGATGACGATCGCGCGGTCGGGGCCGCGGCCGCAGTTCATCCCGACGACGTCGGCGCCCGCGGCGAGGAGGCTCTTCGCGACCTCCGGCGGGCTCTCGCCCCACATGGTGCGGTCGCGCGCGTGGATCTCCTCGTACTGAAAGAACATGGTGGCCATCACCGGCAGGTCGGTGGCCGCCTTGCACGCCCGGATGGCGGCGATGGCTTCCTGGGGGAACATCATCGTCTCGACCGCGAAGAGGTCCACGCCGCCCTCGGCGAGCGCCTCCGCCTGCTCGCGGAACGTCTTCTCGTACTCCTCGTCGGTGACGCCGGCGTCCAGCGCGTACTCCAGCGGCAGCCGGCTCGTGGGACCGATCGAGCCGGCCACCGAGCGCCCCTCGCCCGCGGCCTGGCGCGCGAGCCGCGCCCCTTTTTCGTTCAGCTCGCGCGTGCGGTCGCCGAGCCGGTACTCGTCGAGCTTCAGGCGCGCGCCGCCGAACGTGTTCGTCTCGACCATGTCGCTGCCGGCGTCGAAGTAGCCCTGGTGGATCCCGCGCACGACGTCGGCGTGCGTGTCGTTCCACAGCTCGGGGCACGCGCCGTTCAGGAGCCCGGCGGCGAAGAGCATCGTGCCGTATCCGCCGTCGAAGACGAGCGTCTCGCCCTGCCGGACCCGCTCGATCGCCTCCCAGCCGCGCCCGCGCCTCACGCCGTCACCTGCTCGGCCACGCCGAGCAGCTGCTTGGCCCTGATCACCGCGAGCGTGGCGTCCTTGGCGTAGCCGTCCGCGCCGATCTCGTCGGCGAAGGCCTGGCTCACGGGAGCACCGCCCACCATCACTTTCACGCGATCCCGGATGCCTGCCTTGACGAGCGCGTCGATCGTCCGCTTCATGCCCGGCATCGTCGTCGTCATCAGCGCGGAGATTCCCACGACGTTGCAGCCGTGCTCCTGGACGGCCTGGACGAACTTCTCGGGCGCGACGTCACGGCCGAGGTTGTGCACCTTGAAGCCCGCGCCCTCCAGCATCATCGCGACCAGGTTCTTGCCGATGTCGTGCAGGTCGCCCTGGGCCGTGCCGATGGCGACCACGCCGAGGTAGTCGTCCCCGCGGGCCGAGGCGGTGATGAGCGGCTTCAAGAGGTCGAGCCCCGCGTACATCGCGCGCGCCGAGAGGAGCACCTGGGGGACGTAGTACTCGTTGCGGCGGAACTTCTCGCCGACGACGTCCATGCCGGGGATGAGCCCCCGGAAGATGAGCACCTTCGGATCGAGAGAGCGGTCGAGGCCTTCCCGGGTCTTGCGCGCGACCGTGTCCTTGTCGCCGATGATCAGCGCGCGCGCCATCGTCGGATAGTCGAAGCCTTCGTCGCTCATGGACCTCCTTAGTGCTCCTTGCTCGCCGGCTCGGGCTGCTCCGGCTCCTCGGGTGCATCGCCGCCCTTCGAGAGCAGCTCGGCGACCATCGGCTGCGACTCGGCGTCCACGCTCGTGAACGCGATACCCACCATGTCGCCGCGCCGCCACACGATCTTCCCCTCGGCCACGATCGGCGTCGGCAGGAGGCCCCCCTCGCACCGCAGCTGGATGATCTTCCCCTTCTCCCACTCGTCGGGAACGCCGCGCAGCGCGATGCCGCCCTCGCTGATGTCCACGGTGGTCACGCGCAACGGAGCGCCGCCGCCCGCGACCGAGAGCTCCGCCGCCGCCTCGAGCGCGGCGCGCGGGTGCTTGCGGATGGACCCCGGCAGCACGGCGAAGATCTTCACGGGCTTCGCCTTGCCCTTGACCGTCACCTCGCCGAGCTCGCGCGTCATGAAGTGGCCTTTGACCGCCGCGTGCGTGGACTCGCTGATGACGACCGAGGCGCCGACCTCCTTCGTGATGGACTCGAGGCGCGCCGCGAGGTTCACCGTGTCGCCGATCGCCGTGTACTCGAGGCGCTGCTTCGACCCCATCGCGCCCACGACGGCGTCGCCGGTGTTGATCCCGACGCCATTGCGGATCTTGACGCCGAGCTTCGCCTCCCAGCGCGCCGAGACTTCGAGGGTGCGCTCCTGGAACTCGAGCCCGGTGCGGACGGCGTTGATCGCGTGGTTCGCGTCCGCCAAGGGCGCGTTGTAGAGCGCCATGATGCAGTCGCCGATGTACTTGTCCACCGTGCCGCCGTGCTTGAAGACGATCTCGGTCATCTCCGAGAGGTACTCGACGAGCAGCTCCCTGACCTGCTCCGGCTCGAGCTGCTCGGACATCGAGGTGAAGCCGCGGAGGTCGGAGAACATCACCGTGATGAGCTTGCGGCTCGAGCTGAGACTGTTCTCGCCTCGGTGGCGGATGACCTCGTTGAGGACCTCGGGCGAGAAGAACCGCGACAGGCGCTTTTTCTCGCGCTGCTCGCGGATGAAGTTGTCCACGAGCGTCGCGCCGTAGCCCAGCGCGAGCCCGACGGTTCCCGCCATGCCGTGCATCCAGACCTCGAACGCGCTGAAGCCGACGTAGGCGAAGATCGTGCCCACGCCCCAGAGGGCGAGGAGGAGGAGCAAGGCGCGCAGGGCGCGTAGACGGACAACGACGGCCGAGCCGATCAGTGCCGCGAGGATGGCGAGGGTGGTCGAGATGGCCGTCGGGACTTCGCGGATCCGATTTCCGAGGACGAGGGTCTCGAGGGCGTTGGCGTGGATCTCGACCCCTGGCATTTCGCCGCCACGCTCGAAGGCGGTAGGAAACACGTCGTGCTGCACGCTCGTCGTCGGGCCAATGAGGACGATCGTGTTCTTGAAGAGCGAGGGATCGACCTCGCCTTCCCGGGTCATCTGGTAGTAGGACACCCACTTGAAGGTCTTCTTCGGGCCACGGAAGTTGATGAGGAAATCGTTGACCTGCGTCGGCAGCGGCTTCACCGGCAGCCCAGCCTTCGCCGCCACCTGGTAGAGCGCGACGTCGAATGCGAACTCTGGCTTGCCGCCGAGCGGCACGCGGATCGGCGCCCGACGGACGTTGCTGTCGCCCTCCTGGATCACGTTCACCGGCGCAACGGCCGCCGCTCCCGGCTCGCCCGGTGTTCGATGTCCCCGGATCACCGGAATCGGTAGGTTGGGCACTTCGCGCACGACCCCGACCCCCCCGCCCTCGACCGTGTCTTGCTCCTCCCTCTTTGGCGCCGCGCCGAGGACGACGTTGCCGGCGAGCCCGACGGCCGCGCCCAGCGCCTCGTCGTCGGCGGGACCGTGGCTGGAAGGCTGGTCGAAGATGATGTCCACGCCGATCGCGAGGGGCTTTGCCTCGGCCAGCCGCGAGATGACCTCCGCATGGGTCGCCCGGGGGAACGGCCACTGGTCGGTCATTTCCGCGAACGTGGCCTCGTCGATGGCGATGATCACGATGGGGGTCTGGGGCGTCCGAGGCCCGCGAAACTCGAAGAACGAGGCGAGGGACCGGTTCTCGAGCAGGTCGAGGTAGCCGCCGAACACGAGGAGGAAGGTGGCGACGGCGGCGCCGATCCCGCCTCGATGGCTCTTGAGGAGACTACGCGCCTTAGCCGGAATCATCACCTGACAGGGTATGCTAACATGCGATTTTAATGAAGATACGAGTGCTCGGCGCCTTTGGAGCCGAGGGGCTCGGAGCCCGACCCGCCGCCTTCCTGATCAACGACAGCATCCTACTGGACGCCGGAACCGTCACGGGCGCCCTGCCCGTCGCCGATCAGCTCCGGATCGAGTACGCCCTCATCACCCATTCGCACCTCGACCACTGCGTGGGGCTCGCGTATCTGACCGAGACGCTGGCCTTCTGTCGACCGCCGACACCGCTGACGATCGCCTCCATCGAGCCCGTCGTCAACGCGCTGCAGACCTCCATCTTCAACAACGTCGCCTGGCCCGATTTCGCGGTGATTCCCCACGCCGACACGCCGATCATGAAATACCGGAACCTCATCGAGGGCGTCGAGCAGCGCGTGGGCGACCTCTGGGTCACGCCGGTGAGCGTCAACCACGCCGTGCCGACGGCCGGGTTCATCGTCCACGACGGCAACGCCGGTGCCGTCTTCTCCGGTGACACGGGGCCGACGGAGGAGCTCTGGAAGACCGCCAGGGAGCTCCGCGGCATCAAGGCGATGGTCATCGAGTGCGCCTTCCCCAACCGGCTGCACGAGCTCGCCGAGATCGCCGGCCACCTCACGCCCGAGCTCATCCGCAAGGAGCTGCCGAAGCTCCCGAAGGACGCGCCGGTCTGGATCTATCACGTGAAGCCGCAGTTCTACGACGAGATCGCCTCCGAGCTGCGCCGCGTGGATCCCGACCGCATCACGATCGTCGAGCAGGACAAGATCTACACGCTCTGATCCTCGACGGTCCTCCCCGCGTGGGTGTCGGGGTCGGTCCTCTGACCACGGTGGTGGGAGCACCTTTCACGCGCGCGCCGTTCCCACTCGAAACCGCCCTTCCGCGACATCGGGTGGCAGGAACGGGTCAGCCGGACCGACCCCGACACCCACGCGGGGAGGACCGCACCTATCCGAGCTCAGTCGGCGGGGACGAGGACGACGGTCTCGCTGCTGAGCTCCACATGGACGTGGTCGCCGACGCGAAAGATCCGGTGCTCCCCCGCGGCGGCGAGCTCGACACGCACGGGCTGACGGCCGCCCGCGTCCACCTCGTAGAGGTGCCGCGCGCCCTCGAAGACGCGCAGCGCGACGACGCCGGGCAGTCCCGGGCCGCGCGCCATGGAGGCCTCGGTCATCGCGAGGTTCTCCGGACGCATCACGAGCAGCCCGGTCGCGCCCTGACCGAAGCCACCCGTGCCGGCCACCGGCACCCGGTGGCCGCCCTCCGTCTCGACGACGACGCCCAGCTCGCGGACCTCGACGACGCGCACCGGCAGGAAGTTCGCGGGCCCCAGCGCCTCCGCGACCGTGCGGCTGACCGGGTGCTGGTAGACCTCGTCCGGCCCCCCGAGCTGCGCGATCTCGCCATGGTCCAGCACGGCGAGGCGGTCGGAGAGCGCGAGCGCGTCGGCGGCGTCGCGGGTGACGTGGATCGTCGTGACGGCGAGGTCGCGGTGGAGCTTTGCCAGCTCGAGACGGAGCGTCTTGCGCGAGATCGGATCGAGGTTCGCGAGCGGCTCGTCCAGCAGCAGCACGTGCGGCTCCCCCGCCAGCGCGCGCGCGAGCGCGAGCCTCCGCCGCTCCGCCAGCGTGATGTCCGCCGGCCGCCGCTCGGCGACAGCATCGATGCCCAGCCGCGCGAGCACGCGGCCGATGCGCTCGCCGCGCGCCCCCGCCGCCATGCCCTGGCAGTCGAGCGCGAAGTCGACGTGCTGGTACACGGTCATGTGCGGCCAGAGCGCGCCCTGCTGGAAGACGCAGCCGACCGACCGCTTCCCGGGCGGCAGGTCGGCGATGTCGCGACCGTCGACGATCACGCGGCCGTGGCTCAGCGCCATGAACCCTGCGACGGCCTTGATCACGTCGGTCTTGCCGCAGTGGGGTGGTCCGAGGAACGTGAAGAACTCGCCGTAGCGCACGTGCGCGCTGACGCGGGACAGCCCGGGCGGCCGCCCGCCGCGCGTGCTGAGCTGCTCGAGCTGGATGTCGACGAGCGGCCGGCTCACCGCGCGCCTCCCGCGGTCGCGGGCCGCGGCGCCGCGAGGGGAAGGCACGCGAGCCCGATGAGCGCGAGCACGACGTAGAGAATCCAGGCGGACGACCACGCGAGCACGGTGGTCGCGATGACGGGTCCGAGGAAGGCCGCGCCGATACGCGCCGAGTTCACGATGCCGATCGCGGTGCCGCCCGCCGAGTGCGCGATGCGCGCGACCACGATCGGAAAGACCGGCGCGACGCAGAGCACCTGGAGGAAGCGCAGCCCCCCGTAGAGCCAGACCGACGAGGCGAGCGCGAGGGCGCCGACGAGCGCCGAGGAGGCGACGAGGAGCGTGGGCAGGAGCCTCCGCTCGGGCACCCACTCGCCCACGCGCGCCGCCGCGACCGAGCCGAGCGCCGCGGCCACGCCCGAGACGAAGATCAGGATCCCCCCGACCTCGAGCGTGCGGTCCCCCGTCACGCCCAGCTCGTGCACGACTTGAGGGAGGATGGACGTCAGGAAGAACACCTGCGTCGAGCCGCCCAGCACGACGAGCGCGACCGCGAAGGTCTCCTTCCAGCGCGGCGGCCCGGCCTCGGACTCGCTCGAGCGCGCGGCCGCCGCGGCCGGGACGCCCCACTGGACGAGGACGCCGCAGCCGACGAGGATCAGTCCGCCCAGCACGAACGAGCCGCGGAAGCCGAGCCGCGCCGCGGCGAGCGCGCCCGCGAGCGGCCCGATGACCTGCCCGACCGTCATCGCCGACTGCACCGTCGCCACCTGGCGCCGCACCTCGCGCGCGCCTCCCGAGCGCCCCGCGCTCACGAACGCGAAGGTCGACGCCGCGCCGATCACGCCGAGCACGACGCGCGAGACGAACAGCTCCGGCAGGGTGCGCGCGAACGCCATGCCGAAGAACGCGAGTCCCTGCAGATACTGCGTCAGCACGTAGAGCGCCTTGACGTTCGCGCGCTCGGCGTAACGCCCCCAGAAGGGCGCGGTCGCGACGGTCAGGAGCGGCGAGATCCCGAGGATCCAGCCGGTCCAGCGCAGCGTCGTGACCGGGTCCCAGGGTGAGATGCGCTGGATGTGGAACGGCAGGCTGATGAACACGAAGGCCCAGGCGAACGTTCCGAAGAACATCGCGACCGCGAGAACGTTCAGGCCTGGCTCACCCCGGCAGGGCGCAGAAGCCCTGGGCCTCGATGCCGAGGGCGACGTTGAACTTGGAGCGGAAGTTCTCCAGCGCCACCGCGGCCGTGAGCTCGACGACCTCCGCCTCGCCGAAGTGCGCCCGCACGCGCGCGAAGAGGTCGTCGCCGACCTTCATCCCCGTGATCGTCATCGCCTCGGCGTACGCCAGGGCCGCGCGCTCGTGCTCGCCGAAGAGATCGCTCGTCGCCGACTCCGGCACGGCTCGGATCTTCGCCGGGGACACCCCCGCCCGCATCCCACGGGATGCGTTGATGTCGATTCAGAACGGGCACCCGTTGATGAGCGCGACCCGCAGGTAGACGAGAGACAGGAGCTCGGGGGGCAGGAGCCCCGACTTGTCGACCGCGATGGAAAGCTGCTTGGCCGCTTTCACGATGCCCGGCGTGTGCGCCTGGACCTTCGTCGTGTTGAGGACGAAGCCGAAGAGCTCGCGCTCCTTCGCGTAGAGCTCCTGCAGAACGGGGTTGTCGCCGGGCTCCTCGATCTCGCGGACGCGCGGCATCGCGCCGATTATACCTCCTGCCCCTGCTCCTAGCGGCCGGCCAGGCGGCGCTCGATCGCCGGGAGCGCGTCGAGGACGACATCGCCGACGATCGCCAGGCTCTTCGCCGAGACCTTGTCGAGCGTGTCCGCCGCCGTGTGCCAGGGCGGGAAGTCGAAGTCGATCAGGAGCGCCGCGGGCACGCCCAGACGCAGGAACGGCGCGTGGTCGTCCTCGACCGACTGCTCGTCGCGCAGGAAGTGTCGGCCGTGGCCGAGACGCGCGCCGCTCGCCCAGACGAGGTCGGTGAGCCACGCGGTCGAGACCGCCTCCCGGAGAATGCCGAGGTCCTTGTCGCCGATCATATCCACGACGACGAGCGCCTTGGGCAAGCGACCCTCGCGCCGGAGCTCGTCGGCGAGCCGGCGGGAGCCGTAGAGGCTGTCCTCGGGCGTCCAGCGCGCCCGCGCCTCCTCGCCGTCGAACCAGACGATCCAGTAGGTGAAGTCGCGCGGCGTCACGCGCAACGCCCTCGCCAGCTCGATCAGCAGCGCCGCGCTCGAGCCGCCGTCGTTGGCGCCGACGAAGCGGAACTCCTTGAACCACTTCGTGTCGTAGTGTCCGGCGAGCATGATGACGTCGGGCCGGCGGCCCGGCACCACGGTGACGATGTTGGCCATCCCGATCCGCCCGTGCGGCGTGGCGGCGTCGAAGCGCCGGAGGCGGCTCTCGATGCCCGAGCGCTTGAGCTCGCCCACGATGTAGTCGCGCGCCCGGTCGAGCGCCGGCGAGCCGGAGGGCCGGGGCCCGAGCGCGACCAGCCGCTCGACGTGCCGGAGGGCCGCGTCGCCGTCCACGCGCGCGGCCTTCGTCTGCTGGGCGGCCGCCGCCGCGACGAGCGCCACGCCGACCGCGAGCGTCGCGAAGGCGATGCGAGCGGATGCTCTCCGGCGGGTGGTGGGCGAGGCGCTCCCGACCGCGCCGGCACTCATCGGGGCGCGCGCGCCGGCTTGACGCCGACCGCGCCGTAGTAGTTCAGCGTGAGCACGAACGCGCCGTCGGCGACGAGAGGCCCGAAGCCGTCGAGCCAGCGCTGCGCGGCCGCCGCGTCCACGATCCCGAAGCGCACCGCGTTCTCCGCGCGGCGCTCGAGAAAGGTGCGCGACCACGGCTCGAGCGTCGTGTCCTGGAAGACGTCGGTGACGAGACGCACGCGCTCGAGTCCCGCCGCCCGCAGCAGCCCCGGCAGCCGCCGGCCGCTGTAGGGCTCCTCGTAGACGTGCGCGGCCACGCCGTCCATGATTCTGTCGGTGATGCCGCGGTCGGGATGCGCGACGGCGACGATACCGAAGTCCTGGTCTTGCAGACCCACGCGCCCGCCCCGCCGCGTTACCCGCGCCAGCTCGCGCACGACCGCAAGCGGGTCGCCGACGTGCAGGATCACGGTGATCGCGAGCGACGCGTCGAAGCGGCCGTCTGCGAAGGGCAGCCGCGCGGCGTCACCGTGGCGCAGTGTGAT